>Ga0164308_10000034_pt1 | contig 60985 bp, 39 predicted proteins | sample Whisoiple_246_MG_FD_109983 | JGI IMG/M metagenome (GOLD analysis project Ga0164308, IMG submission 109983) | Soil microbial communities amended with fresh organic matter from upstate New York, USA - Whitman soil sample_246_MG | ecosystem: Environmental > Terrestrial > Soil > Unclassified >... | reverse complement strand
TTCTCCGGAGCGCGGTCGTGTTCAGCGGCTCACGCCCGAGGGCAACGGTTACCACGCCGGTCTGTTCGAGGGTTTGGGGACTGACGCGCTGTACTCCGTCTTACTCGACAGCGGTCTCTATCCTGATCCCGCGTCCCGCTTTCAACCCGAAGGGCCACACGGGCCCTCCCAAGTCGTCGATGCCACTGGCTTCGACTGGCGCGATTCGGGCTTTCGAGAAAACGTCGATGCACGCGTGATCTACGAGCTCCACGTGGGGACGTTCACTCGCGAGGGCACCTACCGAGCAGCATCCGAGCAGCTTAGCGAGCTCGCGAGCTTGGGAGTGACGATGATTGAGCTCATGGCGCTCGCGGCATTTCCGGGCCGCTATGGCTGGAGCTATGACGGAGTGGACCTGTGGGCACCGAGCGAGCGTTACGGAACGCCGGACGACCTGCGTCAGTTCGTAATGGCCGCGCACTCCCAGGGCATCGCGGTCATTCTGGACGTCGTGTACAACCACTTGGGTAACGACGGGAACTATTTGGCACCGTTCTCCGCCGACTACTTCAGCCAAAAACACGAGTGTGAGTGGGGCGCAGGCTTCAATTTCGACGGACCCAATTGCGGTCCCGTGCGAGAATTCGTGCTCGAGAACGCCCGCTATTGGATCGAAGAGTTTCACTTCGACGGCTTGAGGGTGGACGCGACGCAGGCCATTTTCGACGACACTCAGCCTCATATCTTGGCCGAACTCGTGGCCGCCGCTCGCTCCGGTGGCGCGGCGTTGGGCAAGCCAATTTTCATCGTGGGCGAGAACGAACCACAGGATTCGACACTCGTGCGCAGTCCCGAGGCAGGTGGCTACGGCTTCGACGCGGTGTGGAACGATGACTTCCATCACAGCGCGCGCGTGGCGCTCACCGGCCGACACGAGGCTTATTTGACGGACTATCGCGGCTCGCCACAGGAGCTCATCTCAGCGCTCAAATGGGGCTATCTGTATCAGGGGCAGCGCTATCAGTGGCAGAGCAAAGCGCGCGGTCGACCTGCGCTCGATCTCGATGCCCGGCAGTTCGTGGTGTACTTGCAAAACCACGATCAAATAGCAAACCAGGTCCCTGGGGAACGCATCGATCGTTGGACGAGTCCGGCCGAGTTGCGCGCCATGACTGCATTGATGCTGCTCTCGCCGCCCACTCCAATGCTATTTCAAGGCCAAGAATTCGCGTCCAGCGCGCCCTTTCTGTACTTCACGGACGTAGATCGGAGTCTGCTGTCGGGCATCGACGAACAGCGACGTGAATTCGTGGGCCAATTTCCGTCGATGGCGACGGCGCAGGCGCGCGCCGTGCAGCGCTCGGCCGCGGAGCGCGCCACGTTCGAACTCTGTAAGCTCGACTTCGGCGAACGCGAGCGCCACGCGCCCGTGTATCGATTGCATCGCGACTTACTGCGTTTGCGTCGCGAAGATCCGGCGATCAGGCAACGCCGTTCGGCGAACTTCCACGGCGCGGTGCTGGCTGAGCGAGCTCTCTGTCTGCGCTTCCTTTGCCCCGAGGGCGATCGCCTACTGATCACGAACCTGGGCGGGGACTTGGAGCTCGCTCCGGCGCCCGAGCCGCTCTTGGCGCCGCCGAATGCGAGCGGGTGGGCTCTGCTTTGGTGTAGTGAGGACTACATTTACGGTGGGCACGGCGTGCCGGATCTGCGGCAGGATGGAGTGTTGTTCGTGCCCGCGCGCTGCAGCTTGCTCTTTGGCCCTGCGAATAGCGAAGAACCAGGGCGTGCTTCGACGCCCAATCGGAGAGGCAATGATGGCTGAGTGGTGGCAGAGCGGGATCGTGTACCAGGTGTATCCGCGTTCGTTCGCCGACGTCAGCGGTGACGGTATCGGCGATCTTGCCGGCATTGCCTCCAAGCTCCCGTACCTCGAGTGGTTGGGGGTCGACGCCATCTGGATCTCGCCAGTGTACCCGTCGCCGATGGCCGACCACGGCTACGACGTGTCGAACTACGTCGACATTCATCCGCTGTTCGGTAGCGTCGCGGACTTCGATGCGTTGCTGCGCGACGCGCACGCGCGCGGGCTGAAGGTAATCCTCGATTTCGTGCCGAATCACACTTCGAGTGAGCACCCCTGGTTCCTCGAATCGCGCTCCTCGCGGGACAACCCGAAGCGCGACTGGTACCTGTGGGCCGACCCGCGAGCGGACGGCGCTCCCCCGAACAATTGGCTCAGCGTGTTCGGAGGCCCAGGCTGGACGCTCGACGAGAGCACGGGCCAATACTACTGCCACGCTTTCTTGAAGGAGCAGCCCGATCTCAATTGGCGCAACCCCGAGGTCCGGCACGCCATGTACGCGGCCATGAAATTTTGGCTCGATCGGGGCGTTGACGGTTTCCGCGTCGACGTGCTCTGGCATTTGATCAAGGACGCCACGTTTCGCGACAATCCGAAGAACCCGGACTACTCGCCCGACCAGACGCCGTACAACTCGCTGCTTCCGGTCTATTCGACCGATCAACCCGAGGTGCACGAAATCGTCCGCGAGATGCGGGCTTTGCTCGACCGCTACGAGTCACGGGTGTTGATCGGAGAGGTGTACCTGCCTGTGCAACGCCTGGTCACGTACTACGGTGTCGATCAACGCGGCGCGCACTTGCCTTTCAACTTTCAGCTCATCACGTTGCCGTGGCACGCCGAGCGCATCGCCGCCGCCATCGGTGAGTACGAAGGAGCCCTGCCCGTTGGCGCATGGCCGAACTGGGTCCTCGGCAACCACGATCAGCCTCGCATCGCCAGTCGTGTCGGCCGGGAACAGGCGCGAGTCGCTGCCATCTTGCTGCTCACCCTACGCGGTACACCCACGCTCTACTACGGAGACGAAATCGGCATGAGGGACGGCGTGATTCGCCCCGACGAAGCCGAAGATCCGCAGGGAAAGAACGTCGGCCTGAGTCGCGATCCACAGCGGACACCGATGCAGTGGTCAGCTGAGCCCGGCGCCGGCTTCAGCACCGTCAAGCCTTGGCTTCCGATTGGGCTCGATGCCGAACGATGCAACGTGGAGGTCGAACGGCAGGATGACAGGTCGTCGTTGAACCTGTATCGACGCTTGATTGAGCTCCGTCGGCGAGAATCCGCGCTCCAGCTGGGCGAATACATCCCGGTCGCGGCGTCCGGTGATCTCCTCGCATTCATTCGCCAAGATGCTTCGCGTCGCTTCCTCGTCGTTTTGAATCTCGGTCACCACTCGCATCACTTCCCGATCGGGGATCTGCGCGGCGAAGTCGTCGTAGCGGCCGACTCGTTCCGCGAGAGGGAGCGAGTGAGCGGGTCCATTCCGGTGTTCGGCGAAGATGCGTTCGTGATCGCGCTCGACCACTGAGTGCCCACCGGCCCCGGAGCGGGACCCGCGTTCGGGTGTCACGCGAAAGACCACCGATTTCCCCGATAGACGCCCAAAACGAGGCAGATCGCGACGGCGTCATTGTTGGTGCGCAGCCCGCCGGCAAGGCTCAGAATGTGCGGATGACTGACCCGGGCCCTGGATCGAACGAAGTCGTCGAGTATCGGCGTTCGAGCGCGCTGCCCGGCGTCGAGGTGATCGCGGCTCGGAACTCGCCCCGGGAATGGCGCATCATCCCGGAAACATATGGGCTCGTGGTGTTTCGAACTTGGCAAGGCAAGACCCGCACTCGCGGTCAGGTGGACGCGGCGGAACCGGGCTTTGCCTTCTGCAATATGCCCGGTGATCTGTTGATCGGTACTCCACACGCGGCCGGTTCATTCGATGTCTTGGAACTCCAGCCCCGGATCCTCGAGCAATGGTTGGAAGAGCAGCAGCCGAGCTCGGTTCGTCCGGATTGGGCCGCGATCATGAAGCCCCTTTCCGAGCGTCTTCGTCGGAATTTCTCGGCTTTCTTCCAGCTACTTCAGTCTGCTGCCTCGCCCATGCAAATGCAGGCACAACTGCTCGAGCTCTCCGAGCTGATGATCGGTGAACTGATCCAGGGCGCGCGGCAGCCGCGACCGATCGTCGGCCCGCCGCTACGCGCTGCGGCGCGCATGCGCGAGTGTATGAACGAAGAGGGTCTCAATCTCGATCTCGAAACCCTCGCGAAGCGCGTCGGCCTCAACCGCTTCCAGGCTCTGCGCGCATTCAAGCAGCGCTATGGGCTACCGCCGTACGCTTATCAACTCTGTCTGCGAATGAACCACGCGCGTCGTCTGTTGCTCGAGGGAACCGCGGCAGCGGATGTTGCGCTACGCTGCGGCTTTGCAGACCAAAGTCATTTCAATCGCCATTTCAAGAAGTTCTTCGCGGTGACGCCAGTGCGCTACGCGCGCGGTCATGCTCCGTCATCGCGCGGGCGCGTTTTCGATCTGACGCGAGACCCGAGCGCCTCGGTCGAGCAGTCCGATCGCTAATCGTCGATTTCGACGGCCGCGACCGGACTTTCTTGATTCGTCTTCGGCAGATGCACCCCGAAGCGTTTCTGCCTCACAAAAGTCGAGTATCCCAGGAGACGGCTTCGATTGGCTGGACCGAAGCCGTGCCGCAACCGCGCGACAGCCGGTCCGAACGACGCGCGCCCGGTGGCCGACCAGCGATCGTCGGTTACCACGAGAGAGCGCGCCGCGCGGCCAGCAGACTAGTCAGGTCACGCCGGCCGAAGGGATACCACATAAACGATGTTGCTCCCCGTGTCTGGGTAGATGTGATCCTTGGTGTACAAGAAAGACCACCCTTGGTTGACGGCGGACGAGATGAAGGGGAAGAGACTGGTTATCATCCTTCCCGGTCCGTTGTACTGCGCCTCCCCGCCAACCGAAACGGCGACGCCAGGAGCAGCCGCTTGGGATACGAGCCCGAACAATCCGGATCCAACGCCTGCCATGAGGAACGGCCCTGCACTGACGGCGAGACATGAACCAAGGTATCCGACGGGGCACCGCGGGATGCCAATCACCACAGACACGACTCTTCCAGGATCGGAAATGCCGTGGTCCTTCGACGATGTGGTCCAACCATTACTTCCTTCAGGTCTCGTCGACGTGAGAAGCTGCCCCATGCCGTTAGATGAGACACCGTAACCTCCGCCACCGACGACGATGTCACCCGGCCGATTGTCGACCGCCGTGACAGTCGGTGCATGTGACAGCGTGGTGGAGCTCTCGGCAGAATGGATGAACGATTGGGCTTGCAGACTTGCTTTGGACACCCCAGCAAGCTTCAAACCAATCGCATAAGCGCGGATGCGATGAGGATTGGGCGAGATCTGATCTTTGGAAAATCCACTCCAATCGTCGCCGACCTGCGAACCGTTGTTCGGATTGTTCGATGGCCAACTGCCAACCAGCAGGGCGCCCGGGATTTGGTTGGATAGATCGTCGACTTCGATTCCGCCACCGACGAGCAAGAAATCTGGTTCGACCGAACATCCGGCAAAGGGAGCTTGGCTCGTCGGACTCCACCCACATTGGTAAGTCCGCACAGTGATGGTTCCCGACTGATCGACAGTCTCGCCGCATTTCGTGTATTTCGGATCAGAACAAGTGACGATGACTGGTTGCGTCGTCGAAGCTGCCGCGTGCTCCAGATCGACTCCGCCAGCACTGTCTTGTCCAGTGTCGGATTCCAACGCGCAACCACCTACGAACAAGCACGTTATCGCGGCCCCAAACCCAAAGAACGCGCGCAGCCCACGCCGTGGACTGCCCAAACACTGATTCGATTCGATCATCTTCAAAAACCTTTCTAAAAACGGAAAACAACTGATGAGTGCAGAACGAAGCGTCGCCATCTGCTGCGCGCGCGGCGCCTGCCGGGCCCGGTCCACGCGGTGATCGCAGTGGAACCGGCACCCATCAGGTCGGCGGCGGCAGCCGAGCTCCGCCCTTTTTGCAGAAGTCGGTACTCCCTCCGTTATTGATCTGCATGAGCCAATCACTGTTGGGTGACCGAGCGTTCGGATCATTCACAACGAACAAGGCCAGACCTGTGCCCGTAGCCCAGGGTGACCAATCCGATGGATTGGTATCGAAGTTGTCCGTTCTCGAATAGATAGCCGCCTTCGCTTCGCGTTCAGCAATGAAAGGCAAGGCGATGGCGGTAGCAACAACCAACAATGCACGATTGATCATTTGATTCATCCCCAATCTCCGACCGGCAAATTCACGAGGCCATCCCCGACGCGTTTCGTGCGCAGGCGAGCCATCCTCACTCGGTCGCGCACGGCTGCATGTTTCATGCCGTCGAGAGCAGCCTGTTTGCTCGCGGTTTATTGACGATCGCGCGCAAGACCGAACTGTCCGGCATCAAGCCAGACCTGTCCGGTTACCACCTACGTCCCGGCACACTCGTACTGTCCTGGCCTCGACGAGCTTGGGAAGTGTCGGAATCAGTGCGAATCACAAGCACTGGAAATCGGTCGCTCGTCAGAAGACGGATTACGAGACTTGGCGCGCCACGTTTCCCAAGTCGAAGGCGCACTGGGTTTGGTTGCGGCGCGCAAGGTCACGTTCCTGCACCTGAACCGGGTCCGCATTCTGCCGTGAACTGCAGCGCCCATCGCCAAGAGCGCGGGCTTCGGCGTGTCTCGGCGAAGGCAAACGCGCGTAAACACTCGGCGTCGGGCTGGGAGCCGATGCTCCGCGTCCGATCCAGCCAGCGACAGCCGGTCGAGTGATGTGTTCACGAAACTCGCCTGAAGATACCCGGGCCGAACCGGAGCGTACCGTGCTATTTACCCGGAACGAGCTGAGGTTATGGGTGAGACGTGGGACACTACTGTACCGGACGATGAGTCGGTCCGAGGCACCGTACGTCCGCGGCTGTGGCTGCGGTGGGTGTCTCCGTCATATCAGCCGGCCATCGCGCTCGAGCACGGTCTGGATATCGGCCGAGACTCGGAGTGCCGAGTCCGCCTGAATGGCAAGGGCGTCTCGCGGCGCCACGCGGAGATCTATCGCCAAGGCCCTGTATTCGCGCTCAAGGATCTGGGGAGTACGAACGGCACCTTTCTGAACGGACAACGAACCCAGCACGCTGCGATCGTTCCTGGCGCAGTGCTTCGCGTCGGCGAACACGTGGGTGTGTTCAGCGAGAGCTTGGCAGAACCGAGCCATTTCCGAGAGCTCGCCAGGGGCTTGTACGGCGGACAAGAGTTGGACGCAGCGCTCGCCGCGCTCCGACGCGCAGCGAGCAGCAATCTCTCGGTGCTGATTACCGGGGCTACGGGCACGGGCAAAGAGCGGGTTGCCCGCGCGATTCACGACTGGAGTGGGCGTAAGGGTCCCTTTCACGCGCTCAACTGTGCAGCCTTGCCAAAGGATTTGGCCGAGGCGGAACTGTTTGGCTATCGCAAGGGTGCCTTCACCGGCGCCGAGCGAGCGAACATCGGCCACTTTCGCGCAGCTGATCGCGGGACGTTGTTCCTGGACGAGATTGCCGACCTTCCGCTCCTTCTTCAAGCCAAGCTGCTGCGGGTCCTCGAGGAAGGCGTGGTGACGTCGATTGGCGACACGGAATCGACCCCGATCGACGTACGGGTCGTGGCAGCGGCGCAACGTCCGCTTGCGGCAGCAGTGCTGTCGCAGAGCTTTCGGGAAGACCTCTTGGCTCGGCTCGCCGGCATGAGCGTCAGCTTGCCAACGCTCCGTGAACGTCGCGCCGACGTGGCGCCATTGTTCCAGCATTTCATCAATCACTACTCGGGCGGGCGCCCGCCGGAAGTCGAAGCCAAGCTGATCGAAGCCTTGTGCGTGCACGACTGGCCCTGCAACTTGCGAGAGCTTGAGCAGTTGAGTCGGCAGCTGCTGGCCGTGCACGGCCTCGAGCCAATGTTGAAGCGCTCGCTGGTTCCGGCAGAGCTACTGGCTCGATTACCGTCCAATTCCGAATCGATCCCGCCGCTTTCGAACGGCGACGCCTCCGACCGGCGAGATCATGATCTGCAGCGTTTGGCGGGCGCCCTGTTGCAGACCCAGGGCAATGTCGCGTCTGCGGCCGCGTTGCTCGGCTTCTCTCGGCAGCGCGCATACCGCTTGTTGGACGGAAGAACTGTCGCGGCTGTGTTGGCGGAGCAAGCAACCGAGAATGGCGCCGTAGCTGCGCACGAGGGCCCGTGAGTCGCGAACAGACACGCGAACGCGACAGCGCAGAGCGAGCTTCCGGGCTCCGCTTGCGAGCTACGCGGCGCGGCGAGATTTTCGGTGACACGTATCGGTTGCTAGAGCTCGTGGGCGCCGGAGGCATGGCCGAGGTGTACGCCGCGGAGCATCTCCGCCTTGGTCGAAAGTTCGCCGTCAAGGTGTTACGCGCGGGAACGAATCACCACAGTTTGCAGCGCTTTCGCCGCGAAGCGCGAGCGATCGCCCGGATCGACAACGAGTTCGTGGTCGGCGTAATCGATTGTGGGGAAGCCGCTGACGGCAGCCCTTATCTAGTGATGGAGCTCTTGCATGGTGAAGATCTGCGATCACTCCTCAGGCGTGACGGCGCCCTGCCAATTCGCCGAGCGGTGAACTTCGTATGGGAGGCGTGCCAGGGGATTGCAGCAGTCCACGCGCTATCGCTAGTTCACCGCGACGTGAAGCCAGAGAATCTGTTCGTCTGCAAGCGCGCAACCGGTCAAGACTGGTGTCGGGTATTGGATTTTGGGATTGCCAAGACCGAACTATCGACCTCGACAGCCGAAGGCGCGATCGTGGGCACCGTGCGCTATATGGCACCGGAGCAATTGCAAGACGCAGCTTCCGCAGGCCCAACCGTCGACGTCTATGCGTTGGGCGCGGTGCTGTACGAGTGTCTGTCTGGTGCGCCTCCGCTTCGCGGCAACACCGTACAAGAGTTGATGTTCAAAATCTTCAACGAGCCGCCGATGCGGCTCGATCGCACGCGGCCGGGAGTGCCAAAGGGGCTCGCCGACTCTGTTGACCGCGCTTTGGCCAAATCTCCGGCGCAGCGCTTTTTCGACGTGCGCGAGTTCGCCAATGCCATCGCTCCGTACGCAACAATGACCCTTCTCGATGAGCCAGACCCGCGATCCGCGACCATCGACCTCGAGCGGGAGGGCAATGGCCCGAGCCCGGTGCGACGCGCCGGCACTAGGAACTATGCTGCAATCGCCTTGTCGGGCATGATCGGCGTGGGCTTGGGTATGGTCCTGCAGGAGCGCACTGCGGTCGTTCAGGCCACCTCGCGAATCGCGCCTGCCTCATCTGCCTTGTCGCGCGCGCCGTCTGCAATTGTAGAAGCGATGGCTTCTGCAAATCCTTCGCTCCCGCAAGCGACGCGAGCAAGCGGACCGTCGAGTAGCACAGTGCCGTCGAGTAGCTCAGTGCCGTCGAGTAGCTCAGTGCCGTCGAGTAGCTCAGTGCCGTCGAAAGCGCGCGACAATGGACCGATGCGCCGTTCCCTGCCGCGCGCCCGCTTCGATAGCGAAAATCCTTACGGATAATGAGGATTTAGCCGTGTGCGCGGGTCCGTGGCGTCGCCTGTTGTGCGCCCTGCTTCTAGTGTGCAGTCCCGCACTGGCCCAGCCGACCTCCGCGCGCGAGCACTTCGCGCATGGCGTGGAGTTGGCGGAGCTCGGTGACTTCAGCTCGGCCGCGGCCGAATTCGAGGAAGCGTACCGGATAAGTCCCCATTACGCAGTGCAGTACAACCTCGGTCAAGCTTACGCGGCGCTCGGAAAGTCGATCGAGGCCGCGCGCGCCTTCGAGATGTATTTGGAGGGCGGCGGGCAAAAAATTGCGCAGGAAAGGCAGAGCGAAGTTCAGCAGTTGATCTTGCAGAATAAAAAGCGGGTCGGCTACGTGGCCTTCGAACTCGACCCCCCCGACGCCAAACTATTCATCGACGGACGCGCTATCGACACGGCATCTTTGCAAGTTCCGACGAGCCTGATTGTCGGCGTTCACGGAATTGGGCTGACACTCACGGGCTTTCAATCCTTCGTTGGCAGCGTGAACGTCGAATCACAGACGATCACTGCGTTCAAGATCCGGCTCGAGCGAGCCCCGACGCTCGAGCACCTTGCACGGTCCGAGCACATTGGAGTCGGGCAGGTCGCCGTCGATTCTGAGTTGCCGGAGCTCGAGATCTCGGTGGATGGCGTCGCCCTCAAGTTGGCGGGCAAGGATCCGTTCCTGGCACCGGTGGGCCCGCATCGGCTGCAATGCAAGCGAGTCGGCTACGATCCCGTCGACGCGCAGATCGACGTCATCGAGAAGAGCCTGGTCCGCGTCGCCTGTAACCTCGGTCCATCGTCCAGGTTGCCGGCGTCCGACCGGGGAGCCATCAGCTTCAACATCGATCCGCCCGGCGCGGAGGTGTGGATCGATGGTCGCCGCTCGTCTACGAGCACGCGCTTGCCCAAGGGACTTCACGCCCTGCGCATCCGCCGCTGGGGATTCATCGATTGGACGCGAACCGTCACGGTGCAGCCCGGCTTTCCCCAAACGATTAACGTGCAGCTCGAGCCGACTCCCGAGTACGCCCTGGAGATCGCGCGCGCGAACAGCAAGCGTCGCACCTACGCTTACGTGATCGGTGGAACCGGAATCGCGCTACTCGGCACTAGCGCCGTATTGTACACGACGAACAATGCACGCTACCAAGACTGGGCTGCACAGCCAGGCGATATTCAGACCGCGCTCTCGATTCGACGCCAAGATGATGCCGCCCTCGGAGCCGCGGTGATAGGTGGCGTAATGCTCGGCTACGCGGTGATCTCTTGGCTGAGCTCGAGATAGCCGGTGGTTGCCAAGCGCGGTGTCACGCGACGTTCCAGCCATCGGTAGCCGGCGCCGTCATCGGTGATTGCTCATTCACGCGAAAGAGTGACCTGCACGCCATCAGGGGCGACTTCCACGAAGTCAGCTCGCTTGTCTCCGTTGACGTCCACCGCGAAGCGGAGCACCGGCAAGCCAGGTAGATTGGAAACGAGCTCGGTGCCACCGAACGTAACGCCGTCGCTTCGCCGCATATGGACGGTAGTGGGGTTGACAGCGATGACATCGGCTTTGCCGTCAGCGGTGCCGTCGACGACGAATGTGTTCCCGAGCCCATAGAAAGCGTCCGTTGTCCAGATTTCGTTGGGGGCAAAGCCGACACCCGTCGAGCGACGGACGAGGATTCCGCCATCGGTCACCGCAACGGCGTCTGCTTTACCGTCTCCGGTAACGTCGGCAAAGAAAGTACCCTTGTTCCCAGCAAAGGGCAGCGACGACCACGTTTCACCGGAACCGAAGCCAGTCCCGTCAATATTGGCACGGCGTACGACAACCGATTCATTCAGCCTCGTGATGACGTCAGCGCGACCGTCACCGTCTACATCGGCAAAGTCGGTGCTGTCGCCAGCGCAGTTTTCGGTCGTCCACTGTTCATTGGGCTCGAACGAGGTGCCGTTTGAACGTCGAACGAAAAGCCCGTTTGACCAGCCCGCGATGGCATCAGCCCTTCCATCACCGGTCACGTCCGCGAAGTATGTGCCGAACCAACCTTCGAAGCCGACGTCGCTCCAAGTCTCATTGGCGCTGAAGTGCGTGCCCGTGGAACGGTGAACGTACAAGCCGCTTGCGAGACTGGCGATAGCGTCTGCCCGTCCGTCACCAGTCACATCCGCGAAGTACGTGCCACGCGTTCCGAAGAACCCGACACCTGTCCAATTGCTGCGGTCACGATACGGGAGGTGCACATCATCGACGTTCGCATCACCCGCGTTACCCGCATCACCCGCGCCGCTATTGCCTCCAAGCCCCGTGGTTGTATTCGTGTCGCCGGCAGCGCCCCCATTCAGACGCCCGCCGATCTCCTCGGAGGAGCCTGCGTCTCCAACAGTCGCCCGCTCGAGACCGCCGGTGCCTCCGATTTCAGGAGTGTGCGTGTCGCCCGCGGTTCCTGCCTCCAAATCGGCTCCAGCAACTCCAGTGCCGCCGCTGTGCGGTCGACCCGCCGCAGCTGCACCGCCCGGGCTCGATCCAACTGGGTCGCCCTGGTGCGCGTTGGGTGCCGGGAAGTCTCGGCACGCTCCAAGGCATGTAATGGCGAGTAGTCCGGCAATCCGCCACCGATCTTTGTCGAACAAGGTCACCTTCGCTTCCGCAATCTCGCATCTCGTTCGCCGCTGAGCAAGCCGCGACCTATTTGCGAAACATCGCCTCAGCGCCTCATCCGCCGCCCTGGAAATCCGCGTCGAACAGTTCGCGTCGCAGCCCGCTTCGACAGTTTCAAACTGATCGCCGATCGAACCAATGTCTGTTGAGGAGCAGAAAGATCGGACATTCGACGAACGTCAGGACTATGTCGGGTCACGAGAACAAGCAGCACCTCTGGATCGCGCCTGACGTCGTTCAAGACCAAGCGGCTGTCACGGCCGAACGAACACCGGTTCGAACCGGTGTTCGCTAACCGCCTTTGGAAGCGGGGCCGGATGGCTCGATTACGCTCGGCGCGCCGGTCGCGATATCCATGCTGTGAGCTCTATCTGTCGATTAAAATTGGAGAAATGGCTTGGCTTGATCGTGCGCTGGGCATTGCCGCCGGTTTCGGGCGGACCGCACTTTGAGATCTTGCGAAAGGGTTCAGGGCAAAGCTCGTTGACGCGCCGCGCACGCCTGCGCACGTCGAGCGTGATGGCTTTCGGACCGTGGCGCGCGATTCACTGCTTGGGGTTGGTGTTGGCACTTCTGCTCGCAACGCCCGCGTTGCGAGCCCAAGGTTCAGCGCCCACTTCAGGAGGCGTCGAGAGCTATCGAGAGTTCACGCTCGACAATGGGCTGCGCGTGGTGCTCGCGGAGGATCACCGTGTGCCGCAAGTCGCGTTGCGCATCGAATATGCCGTGGGTGACGCGCTCGATCCGCCGGATCAGCGGGGCCTCGCGCAGCTGATCGGCGTGATGTTGCCCAAACTTCAGACGAGGCACCTGAGCGCGCTCGAGCGCCCGCGCTTGCTTCAGGCTGCGGGCTTCAAATTCGAAGAACCCGGCGTGCAAGTCAGCCCCGACATGACCGCGGTCACGCTGCAGGTCCCGGCCGAGGCCCTCGACCTGGCGCTGTGGCTCGAGGCAGATCGCATGCAATTTGCGGCCGACGGCATCACTCAGAGCACGATGACCAAAGCCTGGCCGCGAGTGCAAGAGTTAGTGGAGCGAGCACCGAACGAGCCGGGAGCCTTGACCGCTCTACGCGCGGCTCTGGGGCGCGCGCATCCGTACGGCGGGCTCGATCGTCCGGCCAATTTGAGCAAGGCCGGGGCGCTTGCCGTCGCCGAGCGTCTGCGCCGCTATTACAACCCTGCCAGCGCGGTCCTGGTCCTCGTGGGCGATTTCGACACGAAGCAGGCAGAGCCATCCGTGCGCCGCCTATTTGCACGGCTGCCATCGGCTCGCGTCACGCCGCTTCCGATCGTTGCTCGCCAGAGCGCGCCGCAATTGGTCTCACTGCTTTCGCCCGTTCCCGCGCGATTTTCCGGACTCGTTTGGGAGACGCCGGCACTCTTTACCGCGGATGACCAGGTGCTGGATGTGATCGCGACGGTGCTTTCGCGCAGGCTCGCAGCGCGAAAGCTGTGCGAGACGACTCGAGTTGCGCAGCGCTCGTACCGTTTGACCAGCGTGTTCGTCGCCAGCTGCGAAGCGCCGAAGACGAGCTCGGATGTTTGGCGGAGCGCGTTCAGCCAAGAGCTGGGCGCGCTCGCAGAGGGGCACGTGCCGGCAGCGGAGGTCGAGGGTGCAGCACTTCACTACCTAGCGGTGGTGAGTGATCGCTATGATGACTTGCTCGGCCGCGCTCAGCTGATAGCACGCGCGGTGCACAGCGGCCGCGCAGCCACCCAAGCCATTTCCGAGAGCATCGAGGGCTACGAAAAGATCGACCTTTCGCAGGTCGCAGCCGTCGTGCGTCGCCATTTGCTCAGGCCCGCCGATGGCAGCATCGAAATCACGCCTTCTGCCAACTCACCTCGCGGTGGTCCGGCCTATTTCGGCAGCGACTTCGAACGTACGTTCAAGGTTCCTGCGGAAGCGCCGATGGTCATGCCGACCACTCACCTGGACTGGCCTCGCCCACCCGCCAACGGCATGACGCACCGCTTTCAGCCGCCCACCGGACCCACCGATACTCTTCCAAACGGCGATCAAATCCGCTTCATCGAACGCTTCGGCGTGCGTGTCGCGCATGTCGAAATCCAGATCCCCTGGCCCGCAGGGACCGTGAATCCCGCGGCGCGTCCCGTCCTGGCGGAGCTGCTGGAAACGAGCCCGGTGGATGGCCAGGCGTTGACGGAGAAGCTACGCGCGTTCGGGGCAGAGCTTGCGGTCTACGGCCGGGACGAGCACTTGTCCGTCAGCCTGGTGGCTCCCTCGAGCCGGGTGGCTTCCGCATTCGAAGTGCTGGCCCGCGCGCTTTCGCAAAAGGAACTGTCCAATACCGAGTTCGACTCGGCCAAGGAGCGCTCTGCGTATTGGGTCAAGCGCAGCGATCGCGATGAGTTCAGCTGGTATTGGGACGCGCTCGGCGCAAGTGCGACGAAGACCCGCTATGCCTATTCGGGCTCCTCGGCACGCAAGAGCTCGCTCGGGCTCCTGTCGTTCAGCGACGTCGCGCACCTCTGGCAAGTCATGGCGAAGCAGCCCCGCGCGGTCAGCCTCGTCGGCCCGTTCGACGGCACCAGCGCGCGGACCCTGGCCACTCAACTCGTGCGGCGCGAGCGACCGTCGGGGGCTGCCATCCGCCCAGCGAAGCGGGTCGTGTTCCAGACTGGAGTTTACCTCTTCGATCGGATCCCCCCGAACCGTACCAGCGAACAGCCTGCGCCCGAGTCCGTGGATGTTTGCCTGCTGTGGCCCATAGCGACCTGGGCGACTCAGCGCCATTACCCAGCGCATTTGATGTCCTGGTTCTTTCGTACGGACATCGAAGACGGTCTCGGCGCTCGCTTCGACGAACACAAAGCAGGCACGCCTATTTGGCAGAGCAACTCGCTGCTCACTCGAGACCAGGACTTCTTGCGCTATTCGTTTCGTGTTCCTCTGGATCGATTGACACCGATGCTCGAAAGTCTGCAGGAACACCTGAAACGCCTCGGCGAAGGGCATTTTGCCAAGCGCGATCTCGAAAACGCGATTGCCGCCGAGCGCCAGTATCAGCTTCGTCGTTCACTTTCTGGTCAAAGTATGATCGACGCGCTGGCTCGCGCGGCAGCGCACGACAAGCAAGGGAACGAAGCCCTAGACATCGCGCTGCACATCGATCGCGTCGCTCCGGCGGAAATCAGCGAACTCGCCCAGACCCTGAAGCTCGAACGCGCCATCATCGGTATCATCGGCCCGGCCGCAGCGGTGACCGCACAGCTGGCCACCGTGGGCATGAAACCGACCAGTACCGAAAAGCCAGAGGTCAGCAGCGAAGGCGAGAGCGCACGATGAAATCGCAACCTTGGCTCAGCGCGCTTTTGCTTTGCGGTTGCGCACATGCGCCGCAGCCGCATTCGCCCGCGCCCAACGCCCCTCCGTCGGCACCCGTGGCAGCAGAAACGAAGCCGGCTTTGGCGGTGGCTTCGCTCGGGCTCCAAGTTCGTTTGCCGAGTTCGGCTGAGCTATTCGAGTTCGATACTCGAGCCGCGGACGGTCCCGTTCGCACGCAAGGTGTCGGGTGCACCGTCGACGGGCAAACCTACTACGTCGCACGCTACTTCCGCGCCGGGCGGGATCGCCCCAAAGACGAAGCTCTCCTGAAAAACTTGAAGGGAACCTTGAAGACCGTGTCGCGTGAGATCGTGATCACGCATGGCGAGTGGCCGGGCATCGAGCTGGAAGGGACGGACGAGCGGGGGCGCGTGGTTTGGAGGCACGCGATCGCTATCGGCGATGGTTTCTGGCTGGCCGAAGTCCAGCGTTCTGCGGGCGCGTTCGACCGGGCGGCGGCGCGCGCGTTTTTCGATTCGCTCGTGTTCGGTCAACCCTGGTCCGTTCATGCCTTCCCGGAGGGCCATTTCAGCGCCTTGATGCCAGATGGCGGCGTGCTGTTGGGCAAGCAGGTCTTGCATTCCGAGGACTACACCGTGGCTCAGTTGAGCTGGCTCGGGGGCACTCAGGCACGCGCATTTGGCGTCTGGTCCATCCCGTTGGAAGGCGACGCGACTCCCGACGAGCGCATGGAGCGCGCCTCGCAGATCCTCACCGACGACGGAAGTCGCATGATTTGGCAAGCACCGGTCGTCGTCGACGACGCGCGTGGGCGCGACTTCTTGACACAGAAGAGTGACACCTGGACGCGGATCCGCGTCGTAGTCACCGCGACGGAACTGTACATGTTGCAAGCGACCGCACGCACGAAGGACGCTTTGCTCGACGAATCCGTGCCCCGTTTCTTCGACTCGCTACGCTGGTATTGAGCTCGCGGTTGCGCGGACAAGCGATCCGGACGCGCTGTCGCGGACAGAGCGTCCAGTAATGGAGTTCCGCGGCCGGCACTCGCCGTGGCTGACTTACTTGCGACGGTCGTGCTGGCGCGCGGGAACTCTGGTGGGTCTCGAGTTAGCGATTAGTCTCGGTCGAAGCGCTGGGCTTTGGTCGTGGGGTGCAGGATGCGATGCGCTTCGTTTCGCAGCCGCTCGAGGGCCTGCGCTGGAAATTCTACGGACTCACCGGATCGTTTGACGGTCGCGGTGAGGCTCTCCTCCCAGGTATTGTCACCGCTGTCGAACGATGCGTCGGGAACCGGCAGGCTCCAATTCGCGGCGCCGCGCTTGCGTAGGTTGAGGCTAGTGCCCGTGGTACCGCGGCTGCGGTCTTTTGCTGGGGCTTTGACGATTTGGTAGTTGCCTGGATTACTCATTGAGGACGCGACGTTTAGCATGATTGGAGGAGCGCTGCCTGGCGGCTTCTTTCTGCTACGTTTTGATCGACCGAGACCATGTACGTTCGAGTCAGCGTGCGGTGAGCAAAGCCGCTTCCGCGCTGAAAGCAAGCGCACCGCCCGGCAGCATCGTCATGACTCGCAACTCGTTGAGTCTGCCTGGCAGCGCGCCGAGCAAGACCCCTGCCTGCGCATTGGGCGTACCCACTACGGTCGTCACCGCCGCCGTGGCTAGGTCGATTTTTCGGATGAGCCGGTTGCCCGAGTCGACGACGTACAGATTGCCCGCGTGGTCACTTGCCAGATCGGTGGGCTGCTCGAAACGCGCTGCCCCCCCGACACCGTCTGCGAAACCGGGCTCGATTCCTCCCGCGAGAGTCTGGACCTCGCCCGTGGCGATTTCGATCTTGAGCACTGCTCCGCCGTAATAATCGAGTGAGTAAAGGTTGCCTTGGCCGTCGCTCGTCAGACCGTAGAGATACGGCAGGCCTGCGACGGGGCCAACCAGCGTGGTCACCTCACGGCTCGCGAGTGAAAGTTTTCGGATGGCGTAGTTGAAAAAGTCGACGATGTAGAGGGTGTCGTGCCCGTCACTCTCGATAGCCGTCGGGTAGCTGAACATCGCGTTCGGGCCAACGCCGTCCGCGAAGCCCCAAACGCCGAGAGTTCCCGCCACAGTCGACACTTCGCCGCTCACCATGTCGAGCTGGCGGATCGCGTTGCCGCCGCCGTCCGTTATGTAGAGGTTGCCGGCCGCGTGATAGGTCACGTCCGTCGGTTCGAGGAACGATGCGAGCAAGCGCGGTCCGTCCGAACCGTAGAAGGGGTCATAGCGGCCGGCAAACTTCGTGACCTCGCCCGTCGCGAGGACGACGCGCTGGATCGTCCGCATGGGACTCGACGTAAATACGTTGCCGTGGCCATCTGCGGTCATGCCACTAGGGAAATCGAGCGGGACCGACCCGCTCGGGCCGGAGTCGCGAGGGAGCAGTGCGCCCAGCACGGTGACGACTTCCGCTGAAGCCAAGTCGATCCGGCGAAGCATCCGGCTAAATTCTTCGGCCAGATACAAGCGTCCGCCACCGTCGAACGCGATCCCGTTGGGAGCAAAGAAGCCAGCGTGGTCGCCGACGCCGTCCGTCGGGGTCGAGCTACTCCATTCGCCTGCGAGAGCAGTCACCTGCTTGCTCTCGACCACGATCTTTTGCACGAGATTGTCGTTCGTGACGAACACGTTGCCGACGTCGTCGGCCGCAATTCCGAAGATCGAGCCAAGTACGCCGGGACTGACCAGCGTCGTGACTTCGCCCGTGTCAGTCCGAACCTCGCGCACGGCCTGCTTCTCGGCGACGAACAGGCTGCCGTTCGCGCCGAGGGTAAGATCCTGGAGCTGAGCGAAGGCGGCCTCCGTGGCCGAACCGTCTTGGTCGAAGCCCTTGTTGAGTCCGCCCGCCAGCGTCGTCACTTCGGCGTTGGCCAGGCTGATTTTGCGAATCTCGCCGTTCGTTAGGTCAGCGACGTACAGGTTTCCCTGCGCGTCGGCGGCGAGTCCCGCCAATTCACCAAAACGCGCGCTCGAGCCCGTGCCATCGACGTTGCCGAGCTCACCCGGGCTTCCGGCGAGCGTCGTCACGGTTCGCGTTGTCGGCGAAAGAGCGAAGATTGCGCCGTTACAGCCATCTGCCAAGTAGACATTGCCATCACTGCCGACGGCAACGCCGGCCAGGCTACAGAACTGAGCCGTGTTGCCGCCGCCTGCGGTTCCATTGGCGCCGCCGACCAGAGTCGTGAGCTCACCGCTTTCGATGTCGAACTGACGTACCGTGCCCCAGTCGGTGACGAACAGATGCCCCTTGTGATCACTGGCGACCCGCTCCGGCCACGCGAGCCGCGCCAGCGGGCCCACGCCATCGGCGAACCCGTAGCCGCCGAGTTGCCCCGCAGCGCGGCTCAGTCCCTGCGCGGGACCGCTTTCGGCGATCTGCGTGACGTCGATACCCACCGCGAGCGTGCCCTGCTCGAAGGAGATCGCTCCCGCTGCGGTGGTGAAGCTGAGCGTGATGGTCCGGGTTGCGCTCGCCTCGATCTCGAAATGAACGGGATTTGCGCTGACCAAGGTGGCATCGACGCGCACCGCGCCACTCGTATCGAGCCGCTCCAGGAACCATTCACCTTGCAACGTGAGCTCGTAGCTACCAACCACGAGGGGCGCGCTGAGCAAGGTCTGCTCCAATGACTCTTCGGCGTCGAGCACGAGCGGCGTCGGACCTTCGATCACGAAGCTGGCGTTGCGTAAGCGATAGCGCTGTCCGTTGCTGGTCGTTACCAGCGGCAGCTGCAGGGTCCCGGAAACGCTCTCGGAAGCCGCGCTTGGCTCGCTACTTTGGCAGGCCGAGGATGACACGACACACAGACAGAGCAGGGTACGGAGAATGAACCGCGATGGATTGAAATGCATGACTCGCCTTTCATGGTTTGCGCCCAATTGGTGTCGCCCACCGCGGAGATCTACGAATCTTCTTTCGGCGATCTGCCAATTCAGGGCTTCGGAAAGGGAGACTTCGAGGCCACCTCGTATCCCATCGCGTCGGCAAGCTCGGACGCGCTCGCGCCACATCCCAAGCTGGCCGAGACTGAGCCTTCGCTGATGGCTTTTTCGAGAGCGTAAGACCAAACGATGAAACGACTCGAGCAAGACTGATGGCAAGTATTGACCCAACTGCCCGTCGGCTTCCCCGTGCTGTCGACGGAGCTAACGTAGTAAGAGTCCGATTGCGAGTCGCATTCGATCTTACTGAGCACGAGTGAATAGTCGACGTTCAAACGTGCCGCCTTCAGGAATGCCTCTCCAGGCACCTCATAGTGAGTTACGCCGTCCATCGTCACGTTGAGGAAGGCGCCAAGATCGCTGAAATAGCTATCACGCCACTCGGGGGCCAGGCCCAGCAGCTTCAGTCTCATGCCCGACTCCAAGAGCGCACGGGCCGCGCCACTTTCGAACACCGATCCGAAGTTCTGGACCGCGGCGCGTAAAGCAGCCGGCTGCGCGTAAGCCGAGACAGGCACCCCGAAATCGAGCGAAAATGATTTCGGGTTGGCAAGTGATCGCTCGAACGTGGGCGCAAACAGCACCGTGCCCGTTTCCAACCGCTGCGTGACAAATTGGGGAAGAACGGATCGCTCCGAGGTAGCGTGGACACCGCACGCACAGGCGAGCCAGCCGGCGACGACACAGCAAAGTATTCGAGTATTCATGGTTTGAATGTGCAGGCAGTGTTTAGTCGGTCACGTCGAGGGGTTGTGAGCGGACCCCGGCTGAGAAGATCAGCGCGTCGAATGCCGGGAATTTGTCATCGAGGAACGCGCTGGCAGGCGTCGACGAGCGAAGCGGTCGGACCGCTTGATATTCGAACCCGAACAGCGCCGTCCACGAGCTCGCGCGATAGAAGGAGAGCGCAAACCCGACGTTGGCAGTAAGCGCTCGAAAATTGCTGATCCAGTAGGCGCCATCGGGACCGAACGCACCGTGAAGCCACTCGAGACCACCACGCAGATGCGGAGATAGAGTGAGCCCCACGCTTCGCGAGAGAGCGAGTTCGTAGGCGAGCCCCGCCGAAATCTCTGCGCTACCCGATTCACTGGCGATCGGTAAACCATCGGCGCTCGCCACGCGAATGACCCCGATGGCTCGCAGGGGGCTGACCCTGGGCACGTACAGCAAATCGAGACCGACACCGAGATCGGCGCCGGCCCCGAGGTCCCGTGGATAACGTCCGCTGGCGTTGGCTCGCTCGACGTTCGCGGCGCTCGGGTTGCGATAAGCTGCTCGCCACGCGCCAAAGCCGTGGACGCCGAACCACATCGGCCGGTACTTACCGCGCTCACTCAAACGCGACCCGCTGCCAGCTGCGTAGACGTTCGCAGTCGCAGAGTTGCCGTTGATCGCGGCGATGCTCACGAGCCCCGTGCGCTGTCCGTCGTCTCCCTCGAAAACGAATGTGTCTCCCGGCTCGACGTCGGCCAGCGCAGGCAGTTTGAGCTCGACGGATGCTGAGCTCGAGCTCGAGAGCGCCAGCCGTAGCCGGAAGGGGGGGTACTTTCGCAGGCCTTCCATCGCTACTTCCACCACACGCTCCAGCGCGAGACGCAGCGCCAGCTGCCTAACTCCGGGCTCGCCGAGCTTGCCGCGGAGCGCGAACTCCACCCGAATGTCTAGCGGAGGCCAGACCCGGTGGAAGCGGTGCGACAGCGGGAGGATTGAACAGTGCACGACCACCATCACCGCGTCCGCTCGTTCTCCGAAGCTAAAATCCAAGCCCCGCTGCAGCGCGAGCGCATGAAAGATTGGGATTAGCGCGTGGTCTGCGCTGCCTCCGGGCAGCTGATCCTGCATCGTTTGACGCACGAACGGTTCGATCTGCTCGAACCGCTCGATGCCGAGACCGGGCTCGATGATGGTGAAGAGACCGGACGGTAGCAGGCGCTCTCTGAGGCCCGAAGCGAGCAGCTCGATGGCTTCACGGGCGAGCGCCGGTTGCAAGCTTGGCCCAAACATCAGCGAGCGAAACAGCTGCAGGCGTTCGGGCCCTGTACCCCAGGTGCGGTCCGCTCTAACCGCAGGCGCCACGGGCGCTGCGATCGGCTCCGGCGTTGGCTCGGGGACTGCCGGCTCGCCGGGAACCGCTTCGGCGGGCCCGTTCGCGATCGCTGGCGTCGTTGGCACCGCCTCCGCCTCGATCATCAAGGAGATCGTCAGTGCCGCGTACTCCTCCACGACTCGGCACTCCTCTGCGTTCACACGCAGGGCGCGATCGCCGAGCACGGCGCCACTCCCATCACGCATGGATATTTTCGCGACCCAAGCCTTGCCTGAACGATAGAACTCAGTTTCGATCTGCTGCGGGGCGTTCGCCATTTGGTCGAGAGCAACGCCCAGTCGGATTTCGACCGACCGGCGAAAGTCGCGCTCGCTGCCACAGGAACCAGCGCCCGCGCCCAAACGAACGTGAATCGAAGCAGCGCCCAGTGGTGGCGAAAAAAGCAGCAGTACGGCAAACACGACCACACGCAACATCGGATCCCCCCTTTGTGTCGCTACGCCCGAGTCTCTACGAAATAATCGTGTGGTCGGGCACAAGTTGCGGTTCAATGTTCCCATCCCAAGGGGGCGCCCCGATGCGTGAGCAGAGCAAGCAAGCGGAGCCACCGACCGGCACTGCCCAATTCGAGCAGATCTTCCGCGAGTGTGCGCCGTACGTCTGGCGCCTGCTCGGCCGGCTGGGTGTACCCGCAAGCGACGTCCCGGACGTGGCGCAAGAGGTGTTCCTCGTGGTCCATCGGCGTCTCCCGGATTTCGAGGGCCGGTCTTCGGTTCGGACTTGGATCTATTCGATTTGCGTATTCGTGGTCCGGGACTCGAACCGAAAGCGACTGCGCCGTCGTGAGCAAGTTCAGATGGAACTGCCCGACCTCAGGGCCGGCAACGAAGACGCGCCCGACGCAGCACTGCAACGCAGACACGCGCGCCAGATGGTCTCCGAAGCTCTGTCAGAGTTGAGCGAAGAGCAGCGCGAGGCGTTCGTGCTGTACGAGCTCGAGGAATTGCCGATCACCGAGATCGCCCAATTGCTCGAGTGCCCGCAGAGCACGGTCTACTCCCGCCTCTCAGTGGCGCGGCGCGCGCTGCGCGCGTCGTTTGCTCGAATGAGCTTGTCCGGGAGGGAGCCTTGACGACCGATCTCGACACGCGGCTACGTGACGACCCGACGTGCCCGCCAGAGATTCGCGCTGGCCTTGCGGATTGGGCGGATGAATGGCCGGATGCCGGGCAGCTCAGCGCTCTGCTGGAGTCGATTCACGCACACCTCGCGTTGGAGGAGAGGCTCCCCCGACTTCGTTCCCCGGCAAGTGGGACCTCTGCGCCGTTGCGTGGCGCGCTCGAGAATCACTTCGAGGATCTGCCGACTGCGCTGGAAATCGCGGAACTGCAGCGGCGAATCTCGACTTCGTTGCGCAGCCCGAGCGGGCTGGTGCCGCGCTTGACGCGCCGGACCAAGCGACCCTGGTTGCGCGTGTTGCTGGTGGCGGCACTCATTGCGTTGCCCGCGGCCGCAGCGGCGTTCGTCGGGTACCGGCTGCTCGTGTCACGCACAGCAGCAGGTGTCACTTCGAGTCCGAGCGCCGCGACCGAGAGTCTGCCGCCGCGCCAGTCTCAACCCACGAGCAGGGCACCAGCTCCGACGCCGACGCCGAGTACGGTTCCGTCTCAACCAATTCCAACACCCGTAACCAAGCCGAGTAATGCACTCGGAAAGGCGCCCCCCAGAGCGGCAGGACAGGATGAAGTCGAGTTGATTGGCCAAGCTCGAGCCCGAATGCAATCGGCTCCAGCCGAAGCCCTCCGGTTGGCAGCCGAGCACGGCCGTTTGTTCCCGTCCGGCGTGCTCGTGCAGGAGCGCGAGCTGATTGCGATTGAATCTCTGGAACGCTTGGGGCGCACTGCCGAGGCCAAGGCGCGCGCACAACGCTTTGCCACCCGCTTTCCTGGCTCCGCGCACTTGCCAAGATTGAAGAGGCTGCTCGAGCCGGAAGCCACTAGCCGCGACTTCGGTATTTGAAAAGCGGGCTTGCCGAGCGGCACGCCCCGTGTTCGAAATACCCTGTGGAGCGGCAGGATCTTGCGCAAGCACGGCGTGCTCCAAGCAATCCGCGTCCCTTCACGCTCAAGCTGATCATCGGCTACAAGTTCGTGAAGGCACCACTCGTACTGCTGCTCGCCGCGTGGCTGACGGCCAGCCCACAGGGCGCCGAGCACGTCGTCCACACGCTGGTGCGAGAGCTCAGTGAAGGCGGCGCGCTGCTCGCGAGGCTCGGAACCTGGCTCGGCCTACATCTGTCTCGCAACGACCTGCGTCACGCGACGATCTTGGCCTGGGGCGACGGAGTCGTCACACTTCTAGAAGGCGTACTCTTGCTGCGCGGGCATGCCTGGAGCGAATGGCTCGTGGTCGCCGCCCTCGCGACCCTCATTCCCTTCGAGGCGCTCTCACTCGAACGACACGTCGGGCCACTCAAGCTCATCGTGCTGACACTGAACGTAGCGATCGTCGCCTATCTTGCCTCCCGTCGCTGGCGTGCGCGCGCTCGACACTAGCGCTCGAGTGGAGCTCAGTGAGTGGAATGAGTTCGAGAGTTGAGTTTGCGGGGTCCACCCTGAAACGGTGCTGAAACGCAGAATTGAGCCAATCAGGTTATTGGGATTACCCCCCAGAACGTGAGCAGCAGCCAGAAACGCAAACCAACGCCCGGCATGCTCGACAATCAACATCTGGGCAGCGTGCTGAAGCGATGGGTCTCACGCCAGCAGGGGTCAATGTCGACGGCAGTGGCGGCTAGGGCGGCTGCACCGGGCGATGCCAGCACGCCCGTCGATTCCCACGCTGTCTGCCCCGGGAGCTTCGGGGATATCGTAGCTGGCTATCTCAATCGACTCTCGTTGCTCCTTGTTTCGTAATCGAAGCCTGGATCGCGATCAGCGGTTCATGGTGCGGTCTATCCGCACAAACGTGCGCACGTTTGTGCGGATATGGAGTCTGTTCTCTTGAGTCTCGCCAGGTTGTGCGAATATTGGCTCGTAACTGAGCAGCGACAAGGGAACGCGAAATACGTGCTTGTGGGCGCGGCTGGCAATTGATATGGGTAACGCACTAAGGGTGGTGACCGCTCGGGAGTCCGGCCGATGAAGTTTGAAGTGCTGAAGTGCATTCCATTTTCAATGCTTGCCTTGATGATTGGCTGCGGCTCCGAGGGCTCAGGAGAGGAAGCGGCGCCTTCGTCGCAGGCCGTTTTCACTACTATTTGGTCTGGAACGTTCTCCCGGGGAGCCTCCGATAACGCCGTCGTTTCGCGGGGTACGAATCTATTGGATCGATTCTTCGTCTCGTCTGGGAACGTCATCTACTCACGCTACGCCTCGTCCAACTGGCAACCTGATGTGTCGCTGGGCGCACCTAGTGGTACGACTCTGATGCGCATCGCGGCTGCCAACAACGGTGGCCGGATCGATTTATTCGCCGTGGGGTCGGACAACCATATCTGGCATCGCTCTTCCGACATCACGACAGGGGCACCAACTTTCACGCCCTGGTCGGCGGATATCTACGGAAATCCCACGATCGGAGCGCTTTCTCCGCTTGCTGTCACGTCGTGGGCGCCCGGACGACTCGACGTGTTCTGGTTCACTCCGAACAGAGCGTTCGGTCATGCTTGGGGTGACGGCTACACCTTAGGTGGAGTCGAGGCTGGTTCGTCCACGGTTCCGTATCTATTGCCGCTGATAAGTTTTGACGGTGTTAGCGACCTAACGGCCGTTTCGGACGCTCCGGGACGGGTCCACGTATTTGCCGCCGCCGGCCCCAACTTGGAGCACCATTGGTACGCCGCCGACGGCGGCGGCTGGGGCGCCACCGGCACTGAGCACCGCGAGCTGCTGCCCACGAATACCCCCGACGGCCCGCTGCCACAACTTATGACCTCCTCGGTCGCAGCAGCGAGTCGAGGGCCAAACAACATGGAACTCTTTATTGGCGCTCTGAGCGGAAACAATAGGGACGTGTACCACATTGCTTTCAACAACAGCTGGAGCACGTTCTCTATGGGCACACGGCTAGTGCCTAGGTTCGAACGTGTAACGCACACTGGGACGAGCCCGCCACTGCAAGTGGACAGCGCGCTCGCTTGGAGTGACGGAGGCACGCGTCTGGACGTTTTCGGAGCCAACTGGCAGGCACTAACGCGGTAATTTAAGCCTAATTTTGTGATCGAGGCTGACGGCAGCAGCCCCTTCTTTGGGAACCTCGGGGCAGTGCTTTGCATGGTGTTCCGAGTCTTGTCAGAGCGCAGCGAGGCCTCTGCGGTCTGCTCTTCGCTAGAGGTCGAGCAATCGCTCGCATGTCGCGCATTGCGTATGTCGCGCATTGCGTATGTCGCGCGCTGTGCTGGTCTCTGTCTCCGTGATTTATTTTGGGTACATCTCTCTCTAAACGTGTTATCACCCTGTATATTGATGTTCGGGGTTGCGGGAGGCGCAATGGGCGACGTAAAATATTTGGGTGTTCGCTGCAGTTTGTTAGGATGCGCATTGGTTGCGGGCCTCGGCGCGTTCGGTTGTCAGAACGGAGATTCGGCGGCGAAGCAGAGCAACGCGGCGACTGGAGCTCTAATCGACGTCCCAGCAGGCTCGCTCCGTACTGGGTTTGCGCTCGGCATCTTACGCGACGATCGCAGCGTTTCGTCGTTCCAAATTAGCAAATTTCCCGTCACTTGGGCTGAGTTCAACAGCTGCGTTTCCGCGGGCAAGTGTCAGGCTCCGACCGAACCGAGCCTGTGCAGACCGGCGAATGGCGCGCACATCGGTTACTCCGCAACGGGCACGAGCACAGAGCCCAGTCCCGTTACCGAGCAGGTCAGCGCCCCACTCGATCAAAAGAATGACCACGCTCCCGCTCTGTGCGTTGGCGAAGCGCAGGCAGAGGCCTACTGCAAATCGATCAATGGTCGATTGCCGACGTTGGAGGAGTGGCAGTTGGCTGCGCGAGGCAGCGTCCCGCGTCGTTTCGCTTGGGGCGATACACCGACGAATTGCGAGCAACACCCCTTCGCGTCTCAATTGCTGGCGCGTCTGACAACCGTCGACACCGCCGATATGTCGGGTTGCGTGCCCTCCGGGACTGCTATCAGCAATGATCAATTCGAAGTTGGGAAACACCCGAGCGGCGCCGCTCCCTCGGGCATGGAAGATGTGCTCTTGGCCCCTGGAGAATTGCTGGCCAGCAGCAAGGACGCAATCGTTCGCGCTTGCGACGGGCCTGATGGGAGTCACTGCGTCGCGTTCGGCATCGTTCCGGGGGCGATCGACGCGGTCGAGCCCTTCATGACTGGGGCAGTCGCGCCGGGCGCCGCACCCAGGCCAACTGTCGGTCATACTTATAGTTTTCGATGTGTGATTGCGGGGAGGGAGGTCTCGAAATGAAACTCGTCAGGCTAACGTTCGTCTGGTTGGTCGCTCTCGCTCTCTTAGGCGCCGCTCGGCCGAGCTTCGCCTCCGCGCCGAGCGATGACGCTCCGATCCCCGTGAAGTATCTCAACGGACAGATGCGATCGTCTTGGGACGGGTCGTATTCCGATCTGCTTGCAGCGGATGCGTTGGCGCAGTGTTGGACCACCCAGATGGATTCCGGAGCCAGTAATTTCTACAGCGAAGGGGACGGCTTCATCACCGGTTTGATCAACCGCATGAACATGGCGAGTTGTTACACGACTTGCCCCTATAGCCCTCGAAGTTACGAGGACGTCCAGATCTGCGCGTATATGGAGAGCCGGAAGGATCCGTACTGCAATATGGATCGCTCGCTGACTGAGTACCGCGCCATCGATGTGAGCACGTTGCGCGCCTCGGGCTCGACTTCCGCGTACCTCATGCCGTCAGCCGCAACGCTCGGCCTCGACGGCGGGGCTCAGTTGGCGGAAGAGAATCGGAATTTCGCACAGTATCAGGCATCCTACGCAGATCTCAGCCTGTGCATGGCCGAGCAACTCCGGCAGAAACTCGATACAGCTCAGGTCGCTTTCGCTTCAGGCGATGACCTGGCACGAGTTCAAGAGATGGTACGCGAGCGCTCGCTCACCGCCGTGTACCAATACACCATCCTCAGCAAGATATTCTCGTCGACAGCCGTCACTGGAACGGGCTCAGGACCGCAAATGGGTTGGTGGGGAATGTGGACCAAGAGGTGGCGAGACTTTTTGACCGTAGATCAGTTCAAGCGTCTCGGTGACGACTACATGGAGGCGGTCAAGCTGCTGGTCGAGGCTACCGAAAGTAGGATTCAATACCAGTTGCGGCAACCGCAAGCGCAAGGTTCGTTCGGAACACCGACCTGGACAACGGCCGAGGCCTTCACTGGTTTGTCGGGTCCGCGCGCGGACGTGGTCGAAAAAACGCTCTACGACGGCTACAACAAGCTCGATCCGTACGCGACTAGGCTTCGCGGTGTCCTGACGGACGCCAGCGATCCGCAAGTCAGTACGTTGCTCGGCTTTGCTCGAGCAGCCAACGCACTGAAGCTTCACGTCTCCGGCAATCCGCAATTCAACAGCGCGAGCAACGCTTCTACTCTGCTCTTGGCAGTCGAGAACTACGTTCGCGGTCTCGATTGCGCGGCCCACTCCATCCTTACTTGTCCGCTCGCAACCGCTACCACGCCGCCGTCCAGTTTCCTGCTCTGGCAGCGTTACGCCATCGCGTTGAATCACGCGCAGACTCTGGTCGACACCCTGACGGAGGCCATGTTCGGGCCGCCGACCCCGTCATCGCGGGCGACTGGGCTGTGGGCGTACCCTCCTCTCTTCGCTGGTGGGATGTACAGCGCGACCGGACCCGCAGAGGCGCTCGGGTTGCATTTGTTCGGATTCCACAGGTTCACAGGCGACAAGAACGCGCAGTATCCGACGGGGGACGTGATCATCGATCCAAAGTTTTCCGTCAAATCGCTGAGTGCGAACGACATCCAGTCATCGCGCACGGCCGTGAGCCTTCCAGCCTATGCCATCGACCCCAACGGGACGATGCAATTCCAAGCCCCGGACTTCCGACTTAACCCACAGGACGCCGACGCTTATGACACTTGGGGGTACCCGGTGGGGTATCGTCCGCTCGGCTCGAATACCGTTCTCGCGCTGGCTCGCGAGAGCCTGCTGCAGTTGTCTTTGAGCCCTGCTGGCTCAGGAGCCAAGAGCATGTACGCCGAGGCGCTTCCGGCGCTGGGGCTCATCGAGAAAATGATCGGCACCAGACAGGTCACCGTGCGACAGACTTTGGTGCCGGTTGCAACACCTTACGCCTGTGCGACGTGCTCAGCGTATACCCCAAAAAAGACGCCAGTATCGACGTACATCGCAAATGAGTTCAACGTCATGCTATTGGCGCGGGCCACCGATCCGTTCAGCCAGATTGGCGGCAGTGCAGGTATCCCACTAGCTGGCACGCTGGTGCAAGGCGATGACAGCAACACGACGATTTTCGGTGATACCCGGGCGAGCGCAATCGTTGGCGCCGGCTATTCCGGTCTGTTGACCCCAGTCGTGATGGGTGACGGAACGTACAACCTTCGGAGCCAAACATTCACCTGGCTGGCGAACATTTCTGGTTCTGGCGTTGAGACGACTCCAGTCAACCCACGGGGAATGACGGTACTCATCAAGACTGGCGTCGCACCGGCGACTTACGCACACGTGTTCACGGGCCTTCCTGTGATTCGCAAACCATTCAACGGCGCGGCCGGAACCGTCGTCACCTTTGGTGGCCAGTTCGAGCGTGAGGTGAACGACGCTTGGGCCTTCGACGGCGAACACTGGGCCGTTCCGAAATTCGATGGCTTCGGTTTGCGTCACAATTGGGTTCCAGGTTCGGATGCTTCTCTCTTTGGGGATCCGCCCGGTACGTCCGTCGAGAGCCACTTTCTGAATCGTGCAAGTATTGCCGCTGAGGATTCTGCCGGGGCGCTTCAGCAAGCCTTCGATACGCTGCAGCAGCAGAGTCTGGACGAGACCGCTGCGATATCATCGGACGCGCGCGCCAAGCAGCTGACCAACTTGGAATACACGGCTCTGTGCGGGATCAACACGACGACTTGCAAGGCGTCCTACAGTCAAATGTTGCCGATCGTGACCGCTTGCAAGATTCCGGGAGATCCCGACTGCGAAGCCTTTCGAGGGCTGTTAGGGAACCTCGTCGGTGCGCCGACGACGGGCCCTCCGCAGAAGGGCTTGCCGATCGCCAGCGCGGTTGTTCCCGAGATTCAGTCGAACAATCCCGCACCGACCTTTGCTGCCTTCAAGGGCGGGACACTCCAAGGCTTACTGCTCGCCAATTGGAGTGCGTGGCGGGCGCTCTCGGATTCGCTGAACACTGCGGTCAGCAATGGCGAATCGGCGATCGCTAACATCGTCGCCGCGAAGGCGGATAGAGATGCCGCTGTGACCGAATACAACCTGACCATCGCCGCCATCAACACCTTCACGCTGCAAATTGAACAGGCGAGCCAGCAAAACAAAGACGACAAGGCCAAGTACGAGAGTGACCTCTCGACCTACACCGCGCAGGCAACCGCGGCAGAAGCCACACGAGCGGCCGAATGCGATCCGCCAGTTTGGGAGAACGCCCGGTCGGCCGGTTATAGCTACAGTTGGGAAGACGGACAGGGTGAAGTGCGCATCAATGCGGACGGCCTGTCGGGTCAGTTTTATAACTCGTCCTACAGCCCCGGTGCGATGATATCGCAGCATGCCCGCTGCAACGATGCGGTCAATCAGCAAGCTTTAGTCAATGTGCAGACCGCAGCGCAGCAGGCCTCGACGCAAGCGCTGCTTGACGGGATGGTGCAGAGGAACTTAATCACGGCTACCCAGCAACAACAGGAGCTGCCAGCTCGCAAAGCCGCGGCCGAAGCCCACATATTCGCGGCGAGCCAGCGCCTTGGAGCGGCGTACGCTGCGGCAGCCGTTCAGCAAAATGGCGCGGCACAAGACGTGCAAGCCGCCGTCAGTCAACTGTTGTCCACGGTCGTCGCGATCGATCACGCCTTTACCGAGGCGGACATGGGTGCGGCCCGAATCGCCATCGACAATGCGCAGGCAAACTACGACATTCGAGCTCGCTTCGGGGTGCGCAATCGTTTTCATAGTTACGATCTATGGCGCGCGCGCGCGCTCACCGAAAACGCGCGACGCTTGGCCGTCGCCGCACGGCGGGCGATCGAGGCACGGTACGTGGTCGATCTCTCGGCTATGAACGGCGTCGAGTCATTCGTCGAGGCTCCTTCGGTGTGGGCCGATCAGATCTATTCCTCGGATCTCAAGCCGTTCTCGATTGGCCTCACCGAGAACACCAGTGGTGGCTCCGGACTCTACACCAATGCAGTGAAGGACTATGTGAACAACTTGAAGTTGTTCCTGGATGGCTTCGCCGTACAGCGGCCCAGCGCCACCGTGCGCTCGGATACTGAAGTCATCGAGTTGCCCGGTCCCGCAACTCAGGTACTGAGCGCATTAGCTGGGAAGCCCTTCGGATACATCGACCCCGCGTCCAGTGGGTGGGCGTTTTTCTGCCCGTCGACGGGTACGTGGATCTCCAATCCAGACTTTGTCAAGTTCACTGCTGGCACTCCGACGTGGACACTCTCGAAAGCATGCGCGGGTTCAGCGCCTACGATGGCGCGTCTCAACTTTGGCTTGGATCCTTGGGGCCGGCTGAACGGCAACACCGCCCAGCCACCATATGCTGCACGCTACAACGTTCGCGCCAAGGCGATCGCGTTGAACCTGGTTGGATCGGGCATCCGCTCTTGCCAAAATACGGCCGATCCGGCTGTTTGCTACGGAGAGCCTTTCGTCCGCTATGATCTCGAGCACGTCGGCCCGGCGTGGGTGACGAGCTATGACCAGACTTGGCACTCACTCAGTATACCGGTTGCCGTTGCAGAGGGCGGCAAAGCTCTGGCCATCGAAGAATGGCTCGATCCCGTGTCGAACGGCTTCAATCGCCCGGACGTCGTTAGCGTCACACGCGACGAATTCGACGGTCGACCCATCGGCGGATCGTATCAGCTGACCCTGCAGCTCACACCCGACATCAACATCGAGCGCATAGAGCGGATTCAAGTCCTCACGCAGACTGCGTATTGGGTTCGTCAGCAATAGCCGACATTAGTCGCCGCTCCGACACCAACCTTCAGTTCGCGGGTAGGTCGCCATGACACTCTTTTGGTTCAGGACTCATTCGCCCGTTATTGCTTCGGTAGCGCTGGCAAGCTTCTTGTGGGGCACGCTGCTGCCGGTTGCGGCGGCCGCAGCCCCGTCTCTCGACGGGCACCCGTACGCGGCGCATGCGCCAACCGGCGCGGCCAATGATGCCCTCCTGAATGCGTCCAACTCAGGCGCAGTCACTTCGTCGACGCAGGCTTCAGTATTCAAATCACCGGACCTCACCCAACACACCCCCTCCCAACCGCCGCCGCAATCAGCTGCCACTTTTGGTAAGTCGGAGGTCTTCAGTAACCCGTCTGCGAGTTCGAGCTCTTCGTCGCTGAGCTCAGTTTCTGGCAGCGCTGAAGCGTCGAGCCCTGGCCCTGGCGTAGCTGACTCCGGCGCGGCCGCCGCCGAGTCGAGCGCGAGCGTGTCCCCACAGACGATCTCGCTGCCAGACGGGGCGGGAAGCGTGGAAGGTATGGGTGAGAGCTTTACCGCTCAACTCACTACCGGAATCGCGAGCATGAGCCTGCCCATCACGCTGCCCAAGGCGCGCGGCGCAGCGCAACCCTCTTTGGGCCTCAGCTACAGCTCGGCAGGTGGCGCTGGGATCGCGGGAGTGGGTTGGTCAATCGGAGCGCCGGCCGTCGCTCGCCAAACGGATCGCGGTGCGCCCAAGTACGACGATCGCGCTGACTGGCACCCAGAGCAAGACCGATTCACTGCCGGAGGCTCGGAACTCGTTCCCGTCTGCGCGGTCGTCGGCGGAGCCTGCAGCGGTGCCATCGCTGGCGAGGTGATGCCGGCTTGGGCTGAAGGCTGGCAGTACTTCCGCCAGCGGGTCGAATCGAACTTCTCGCGCTATTTCTGGTCGCCCGATCACCGGACCTGGCGCGTTCAGACGAAGGAAGGCCTGAACCTCGAGTTCGGCGTTCCCCTTGATGGTTCGAACTACACGGGCGGGCTGCAGACGGATCCGAGCCGGCCATCCGCGATCTATTCGTGGAGCTTGGCGCGAGAGTACGACAGCCACGGCAACGTCAATTCAACCGCTGTCGCGCCACAGCCACGAAACGTCGTCGTTTACAGATACCTGCAAGACGGTGGCAATGCCTATCTGAGCGACGTGTATGACACCCGCGCCACCACCGCCTCGGTGACGGGGGTGGATACCAGTCTCTTCGCGCACCACGCACGCTTAATCTACGACGACCGTCCAGACGCTTCGACCTCCTATCGAAGCGGCTGGGCAATCGAGACGCGCAAGCGGCTCGTGCAGATCGACGTAACGAGCAACCGCTTCGACGACACCCCGGGGACCGCGCGCGAGCTGCTTCGTCGCTATTATTTGAGCTACGATACCAGCGCGCACACTTCGTATCTGACAGCACTGCAGATAGAAGGGCGCTGCGGGACGTTACGCGAGTCTGCCGACGGTACCTTGGCTGCTTCCGCTTGCCCGCGACTGCCAGCCACCGAGCTCGAGTACCAGCATCTGGCAGGCGACACTAGTGCGCCGCAGGATTCCGCCGGGCTCAAGTACGAGCCGCTCTCCAGCAAGATCGCAACGCTGGACAACAGCCCACCCTTCTCGCTCGGCAACTCGAACGTGGCGCTGCTCGACGTCAACAGCGACGCGCTGCCCGATGTCGTCGTCACTGACCCTGCTCGCTTCAAGGGCGGGCACGGGCTGTTCTTGAACGGAGCCGTGGGCGCAAATCGCGGCTTTGCTGGGTCGCAAGTGATGAGCCTCACCGGCTCCACGGATGTGCTCGCAGCCGACGTGCGGCTGGCGAACCCGAATCTGAATGTACTCGATGCCGACGGCGATGGCGCGGCCGATCTCGTGCATATGCCGTGGCGCGGTAGATATTCGACGTTTAGTGCGGTCGCTTCGGGGTCGGGCTGGTCGTGGGCCGGGCGAGGGATCAACCTCGCTCCCGATCAAAGCCCAAAGATCGACTTCGCGCGAGATGCTGACCGCGTGGTTCACGCAGATGTGAACGGTGATGGCTTGGTCGACATCATTTATGTCGGCGTGAACGAGCTGCAGACGTTCTTTGCGCTGGGACGCTACCCCGGAGGCGACAACCGCTTCGGAAGCGCCGTGAGCACGGGCCCAAAGACCGCGACGCTTTCGAACGAGCCAGTGCGCGGATGTCTGCCCTGGAGTGCCACACCGCTGTCGCTGGGCGATCGCTCATGGAGCTTCTCGGACATGAACGGCGACGGCTTGACCGACGTCGTGCGCTTGCGGTCAGGGCAAGTCATGTATTGGCCTGGCCGTGGCAACGGCTCTTTTGGGACCGGATCCAGCGTTACTTGGTCGCAGTTCGGCGGGCAAGGCGACAAGAACACGACCTGTCCGGACGGCTTCCTCGCGGACCATCAGGTTACTATGACGGACGCGCCGCAGTTGGGAACCGGCAGCGTGTCGGCGCTGCTCGTGGACGCAAACGCGGACGGCCTGGCCGATGTCGTTCGAGTGTTGCCCAACAGCCTCGAGGTCTATCTCAATGAAAACGGACGCGCGTTCACCGAGCAAACACGAATCACTTTCGATGACCTGATGCCCACCGACAATGTCCGCACCGCGGACATCAACGGTTCTGGAACTCCAGACATCGTCTGGGGCGATGCCTTCGGCTATCGCTACTTGGATTTTGCCAACGGCGTTCAGCGTGGGATGCTGAGCAATCTGCACAACGGCCTCGGCAAGACCGTGCACCTCGATTACGCGATGTCCACGGATCTGATGCTGAACGCGCAGCGTGCCGGCCAACCGTGGCGGCGCACGGCGCCCATGCCGTTGCCCGTCGTCATCCGCTCGACGACCTTGGATCATCTCGAGGTCATCGGTCGTCCAGCGGGCAAGTACGTCACCGAGTATGGCTACCGCGATCCGTACTTCGATGGCTTGCAACGTGAATTCAAGGGGTTTGAAGTCGCGGAGAGTCGCAAAATCGCCAGCGACGGCGCGAGCGGCGCTGTCTCGCGTTCGACATTTCTGCTCGGTACTTGTCCGCAGGGGGCGCCTGCTTCGGCCCCGGATGTTTGCGCGCCCGCCAACCGCTGGCAGGACAATTGGCAAGAGGGCTTGAAGGGCGTCCCCGCGTTGGTCGAGCTCTATGACTCGACGGGAGTCTACGTCTCGAGCACGCACTACGGAGTCAAGCTCCAGCAATTGTATGCAGGACGTGACGGTCGGCGCGCCATGGCCGCCCTACCCATATCCAAAGAGGTATACACCTACGACACTTCGACGTTCGACGCTCAGGAGACCGTCCAGCAGCTCGACGAGATCGCTGTCGTACTGCCCGAGGCCTCTTGGACGTCGACTCGCGCCGTGACCCGACGTGCCACTACCGGGACGGTCAAGCTCAAGACCACGACGACCTACGATCAGTTCGGGAATGCTTCGGACCAGGTCGAGGCGGGTTGCAGCGAAGGCTGCACCCCTGTCGACGAAGTCATCACGCATCACGTTGATTTTGGGCGCCCGAGCGGGGATGGCTCGGGCTGGCTGTGGCGCGAGCTGTCCGGCTACATCACCGGCAACGTCGACACGGTACACCGCAACGAACTGAAGAATCAGTACAATGCCGCCGGAGACTTGCTCGTCGAGCAAGCCGTTTTGGGCGGCACCTTGGCGCTCGATCGCGCGGTCGCCGCTCCGCCACCGGACGCATCGGGAGGTGTCGGCACCCCCACGACCATTACCCTGAGAACCCATACCGTCGACGTCTTCGGCAACCGCACGAAGGTCGTGGGCCCAGTTCACGAGTGTCGGGCCTTCGTGTACGACACGCAGTTCTCGCAGTTATCCACACAGGAAACGGCCTACGCCGGATCGCTTGGAGCGGATGGCTGCGGAACGACGGCGCTCACTACGCAAGTTTCCTATGACCGTGGGCTCGCGATGGTGGCGAGCGGTCGCGACGTAACGAATCAGCCATTCGAGTACACGTACGATGCGTTTGGCCGGCTCGCGGCCACTCGCGTTGCCGATCCTGCCAACCCGGGATCTCTGGCAACGGCGTTCAGGGATACGTACTCCTATTCGCTGCCGACAGACTTTCGCACGCGCCCCGTCAGTTGGATCATTCACGATACGCAGGACGGCGCCACACCGAACGTCGCTTCCTACCGAACGAGCTATCTTCTGCAAGATGGGCTCGGTGAAAAACTGGTGATGTTCGCGCAGGCCGACGCGGCCGCAGGTGACGGCGGAAATTGGATTGTCAGTGGATTGCTCGAATACGACGGGAAGGGGCTGGTCACCAAAAAGTACGAGAATTGGTTTACGAACTCGGCTCCAACGTCGTTTCCGCTGGTGGTGCCCGCGTTGCGATACTCGCTGCGGACCTACGACAACTTCGAACGCCCGCTGCAGGCATACAACACCGACGGGACGCTGGCGTCTTCGGCGAAGTATCACGCCTTGTCCGTCGATCGCTACGATGCCGCCAACATGGTGTCCGGCGGCGCTCGGAACGGCGCTTTCGAAACCGTCGTTACGGACGGTCACGGACGAGCGAGACAGTCGATCGAACGATTCCACGTGGGGTCGGCCATCGAGCAGAAGGTTACCGTGCGCGACTATCTCGCGTCGAACAGGCTTTATCGCGTAACCCTACGTCACACAGGATCGACCGATGTCGTGCGCTGGTTACGCTACGACACTCTCGGGCGCGTGGTCCTCAACGCGGAACCCAACACGAGCAAGAATTTCAATCCCAATCCGACCACCGACCCGAGCCTGATCAAAGCGATTCGTTACGCCTACGACGACGCGGGCCGTTTGGTTGGGACCAGCGACGCGCGAGGATGTGGAGAAAATCTGCTCTACGACACGGCGGGACGCCCAGTGGTGGAGGACTACGTCCCCTGTTTGGGGCAACAGGGAACGTACTCAGCCGCCAACGCGACAACCGGTGCCGGCGCTGAAGTTTTATATCGCTACGACACGCCCGATTCGGAAGCCGCTTCGATCATCGATGGGGCTGGGAATCAGCTACAGAACACGACAAGCCTCTTGAAGGGACGACTGGTGTCCACCTCGGATACCGCCTCCAAAACGGTCTTCCAGTACGACGCCTTGGGTCGAAAGACTGGCGTTGCTACGCGAGTCACGAAGCCAGGTGCCTCTCGCCAGGCCTTCGCGACCCGCTACGCTCCGCGCTGGTATATTAAGAAGAGTGTGCTCGATGCTGCCGCGCGAGTCACCACGCTCGGTACTGGCGTCACCGTTTCTCAGTTGCTTCAGGGGGGCACCAGCAATGTCACTTTTCAATACTCGAAGCGCGGCGTGGTCAAGTCGGTCGGAAGTTCCTACGGCTTGCTGGTTGCTCAGAACAAATTCGACGCTAACGGCACTCTCGCTCAGGTGACGCTCGGGGACGGCGCGAGCACCCAGCGGGTATTTGGTCGAGACGATCAGTTCCGACTGCGCTCGGTGCAAACCTTCCGCGCAACGCCAGCATTGTGGAGTACGCCGCCCTATCCCCCGGCGCCCGCAGGGTCGCGGACTCAGCAGTTGTCTCTCGAAGATCTGGCGTTCGACTATGACGAGGTCGGTAACATCAAGAAAGTGACGGACTTCCGCGCTTCCGCGACCGCCTCGCCGGATTGGCCGAACACCGCTCAACCGGTCACGCGCAGCTTCGAATACGATGACCTCTACCGTTTGACGAAGACCACGTATACCTATCCTACGGGTGGCGATACCTGGGCGTCGCCCTATGCCGCGGAGAACGCCGGTTCGACGGGGCTCAAACCGAGTCCACTGGTTTCTTTCACCACCCGCGTGAAGCAGCAGTCGCTCAGCTATGATTTTCTCGGGAATTCCACGTCGTCCAGCGATGACGTCTCGGGGTTTTACGATCGCTCGCTCGGCACGATCACGAACGGCACCGCCACGGCGGGGCCGAACCAGCTCAAGGTCGCAAGCAATCGCAGCACGGGTTCCTCGCGAAAGGGCGACTTGGTAGCGGGTTACGATGACGCGGGCAACCTGATCGACCTGATCGTCAAGCGCGACGGCGCCTGCCTGCCTTCGACGGCCTCTTGTTGGCAACGGTTTCGATACGACTGGGATGAGTTAGGCCTGCTTGCGGTTGCGCGGCGCTGGGATCTGTCGACTGCAGAGCGCACGGCCAACGGTACATTGGCGTCAGCCGTGCCGGGTCGCTCCGCAAACGTCGAACTGCGTTACCTGTACGATGCCAAGCGAGACCGCGGGCTCAAGACTGCCGTCGACACGGCCGGGGTTCAAAGTCACACGGTCTATGTTTTCAGCGGTCTTCAGCTGCGGAGTTCGGCCTACAATGGCACAGACTATCTCTACGATTCGACCACGGCTCAGGTTCTTTTGCCTGCGGGAGAGACAACCGGGCGCGTCCTCTACACGACCACTTTTCGCCCCGCGTCGACGATGTCCGCGCTGCGCGTGTTCCTAACGCTCAGCGACCATTTGCAGTCGACCAGCCTGGTCATCGATCGGGAGACCGGTGAGCTCGTCGAAGCCGTGGACTACCAATCCTACGGTGCCACGAATTCGGACTATCGACCGACGCGTTGGGGGAGCTTCCGTGAGCCGGTGCGCTTCAGTGGCAAGGAAGAGGACATCGAAGTTGGGCTCAGCTACTTCGGAAAGCGCTACTACTCCGCGAACCTCAACCGTTGGCTGAGTCCGGATCCGCTCGAGATCCATCAACTCTCGGGCACGTTGAATCCCTATCTCTATGCGGATGGCAGACCCATTTCGGTCGAGGATCGAGACGGGATGTTCGTGGTCATGGCGCTGGTTATCGCGGTGGTGGTCAGTGCACTCATTGCTGGCGCCACGAGCACAGCAGTCGAACTTGTTCAACATCGAGACTTCGGAAAATGGTCAACATGGGGAGCAATCTTGACTTCAATGGGGATCGGAGCGATTGCGGGGGCAACCGGCTTTGGTGCTGCGTTTGGCGGAATGGTCGCTGCAGAAGGAGTCGGGCTCTCGGGGTGGGGCGCTACGCTGGCGGCATCTATGGTTGGTGGTGCAGCCCAAGGAGCCGCCAAGGCGGCGCTTACGGATGCGGCCGCCGGCCGAAGCTCGTCGTTGGGCGTCGGAGGAGACGTGGCGATCGGAGCGGGAATGGGTTTAGGAACGGCAGCGGTCGGCTTTGGTATGTCGGCTGCGACTAATGCGCTCGGAATCACCAAAGGAGCGCTTGGCAGCGGCGACGTCTCCTTGGACGAGGGGATGAACGCGTTCAAGAATCAATCCAACATGGATTTCTTTGCAAGTCAGCAGAAGTCCGGACCCGGATTCGACGTATATGGCGGCTGCGCCATGGACAGCTGCAGTGCAACCTACATCGTGCCGGGTACCACCCAGGAGACGTGGTACGAGGTCAATATATACTCGCCTGATCCAGTCACTTCGGTTTCCCTCAAGGGCGCAGCGCTACAAGCGGGCGGCAGCGCCCTTTCACAAGTCCTAATACACGCGGTGAACAACGCATGGGGGCAGTCGGCCAGCTCCCAAAGTACGACCAAAGGCGTGTACGTTGTGGAAGCGTCCATGGCGCTCCTTTGCGCGGCCGGTTTGGTTTCGCTGCAAGTAGACGCCACCTCTACTCAAAACTATTGGGGTGAATCCGCCGTCGTGGGCGGCGGATCCGGCTTTCTGCTTCTCTATGGTATTACCAACCCGTCAACTGGGCCCGCAACCGAGCGAGTCAAAGAAGTCACCCAGGACCTTCACTGAGCCCCACGGCGCAAGAGTAGATTCATTGGGGAGCTGTGCCGGCCGCGCCGCCTGCACAGCCCGCGCCCGAAACCGTGAGTTCCCGCAGCACCATCAGGTCCGGGTCACAAAAATCCTTTGCGACATCGCCCCACGTTCGCCATCGTCGGGCGATTGGCAATCATCGCTGCGCAGAAAATAGCGTTTCAGCCACCGTCATCGGCGGCTGAAACGGCTTTCTACTCGATTGCGTCACTGATTCGTCAACTGTGCACCCGTCGAGCGAGTCGAAGTCAGGCAAGGCCTTCGCTGAGCCCGAAAGTGCAAGAGTCGATTCACTGAGAAGCTCCGGCGGCACCGGCCTCGCCTGTCGCGCCCGAACACGTCAGTTCTGGCCGCCCGGCTAGGTCTGGATAACACAAACCTTTTGCACCGAAGCGGATCTCTAACGCGGTATCGCCCCACGCTCGACATCGATCATCCGGGGATAGGCAATCGTCACTGCACATACAATTAGGATCGCAAAATCCGATGTCGCCCGGACCGAAGGTCGCCTGCGATGCGAATTGACCAAAGCACGCGCCGTGAGGGGTGCCGTCTTCGTATAGGCACGGCTGCTCAGCAACACATAGCTCGGCGCAGACGCCCGAGCCCTCGGAGGTTTGCAAACAGAAGCCTTGGCATGGGTCGTTGGCGGCGCTCGGATCGCAGGGCGAACCCGGAGGTTCTCCTGTTGCCACCTGCTGGACACATTCTCCCGATTTGGGATCGCAATGCAGTCCGTGTCCGCATTGCGCATCAGCGGTGCACAGTGGGACACAGAGGAAGGTCGAGCCCATCGAGAAGGGAGCGCATGCAAAGTCCGTTCGACCGTGGCACTTCGAGATGCCTGCCTTGGGTTCACCGGGGTTGCAGGCTTCGATGCAGTAGCCCTGGTCGTTTGGCTGGTAGCAACCTGCGCTGGGGCTGATTTGCTCGCAGGTCGAGTTCGTCGAACAGGCCACGGTGCATAGCCCGTTCGGGGGGCCTCCGATGGATAGGGACACCGTGTCGGGCTGCAGGCACTGCAGGCCGACGCCGCATTGAGCATCACTCTGGCATGGAGCGCCGAGAAACAAATTGAGTTGGGGAGCCACGCTCGGGGCGCCCGCTCCGGCTCCGGTTCTGCCTCCAGCGGCGACGCCCCCCATGCTGGGCAGCTCGACATCCCCCGCTGAACCACCAAGCTGCTCATCGGCGCTTCCTGCGTCGCTACCCCCGTCGCTCGAGCCGGCGATGGCCCCATCTTTGGATTGCCGATCGCTCCCGCAGCCAATTCCAGCGCCAGTCACGATCCAAGTTCCGAGCAGCCACCATTTCGCACCCCGCACGTTCATCGTTCACCTCGTCCGCACATCAATCGAGACTAGGCGGCGTCTGCAGATAATGGAAACGGAAAATGCGATTGAGCTCCGGAGGGTTATCGCGCGCTCGACTGCAATCGCGGGCAGACTGCCGCCATCGCAGCTAGGTGTTGGATGGGCCACAGCATTCGAACTCAGAAGGGCTTTCGTGCACGAAGTGCTTTTGGGAAGGGTTGATGGTCACGCTCAACGTCGACCGCTAGTCATGGCCTTCGGCGTCGCGGCTCGAACGGCCAGAGCCCGCAAGACGACACAGTCTCGTCGAGCACCCGTAGCTAGATGTCGACCCACCGATCGAGGCCGGTCGCGGCATTGGGGTGATAGTTCCGGTGGTGGAGGGCGGCAAACCAGCAAGCTACCAGACGACCTCCAAAGGCCGCGGCCCTCCCGTAGCGGACGAGCAGGACGCGATTGAAGGTTTCGATTCGCTCGCTTGAGTTCTTGGATTCTTGCTTGGGATTGAATTGCGCTGCGGACCTGGTTGACGAGCGCGAAACCGTTGAGAGTGAGGCCTGCACCGGCCGCCATTCGGTGCGCTGCGCTTGGCGTGGCTCTGGTGCTCTTGGCTTTGCGGTTTCGTCGGGCTGGCTGCTTCCGTCAGAAGCGATGCAGATCGCTCACCCAAGTTCCCGCAATTCGATCCCGCCCGTAAAGTCCGAGTTGGCGTTCTGCACTCGGACGGCGAATTTGCTCACCGGCGTCGGCCCGTGCGCACTTTCGCCTCATCAGAACTCGGGGCTGCTGAGCGGCGATCATCGAGCTGGCAACGTGGCGCGCCTTGACGCGTGATCACGCACCCTCTATCTGTGACGCGGGCGGTGGGCGCTAATGCGCGCTCTACGGAGGGTCACATGCGAAAAGTAGTTGCTCAAGACTGGCTAGCCATGCGGTTTCCTGTCCTGTGCCTCGTGGCACTCTCATGCAGCGGATCGCTTGGCTGCGGCGAACGTGATGCGTTCTCGGCCGAAACTGACGACGAGCACACAGAGCCCTTCAGCAATGTAGTCATCGGCACTCGCTCGGGCGTAGTCACCCGATTGCCCACGGGTCGGTCGCAGGTGGCTGAAGGAGTTGAGGCAAAAGAGCCAGTCGTCGTCGGCATGGACGCTTCCGTCGATGCGGGGGGCGCGCCAGAAAGCGCCGCTACGGACGCACCCGTCGATGGTGGCTTTGGGCAATGGCATTTCGACGATTGCTCGCCGACCACGCAGATCCTGCTCGATTCCTCGGGTTTGGGGGCGAATGCAGTACAAGCGCTGAATGCCGACTGCACCGAAGGCGCCGACGGCAAAGGCGTCAACTTTCGTTCCAGTGCGGACGTGGTTCAGGTCCCCGACGAGCCACAATTTTCAGTTGCTCAACATCTTGGCGTCGCCGCCTGGGTCAACCCGACCACTGTCGCGGGCGACCAGCCCATCTTGATCAAACGCTTGCACAACAAGACCGCATTTTCGCTGGGTGTGCATGACGGCAACATCGAAATGTCGGTCGTGCTTTCCACCGGCAAGACCGTCATCTCGCGCGCGCCCATCCCCGCCAACCGATGGACGCATGTCGCCGGCATGTTCGATGGCACGTTCGTGTTCCTGTTCATCGATGGCAAGCAGTTCGGCCAGGTCTATGGCTCAGGTACCGTACGCGACGTGTCCGCCCCGATTCGCATCGGCGCTACCACCCAAAGCCAACACTTCAACGGGACGATTGACGAGGTGTTTGTCACCACGCAAAACATCGGGTCGAACGCGCTGACCTCGCTTTCCTGCATCACCCATCCCTCGACCACGACCATTACTCCGCAGACAAGCGGGCCCGTCCCTCCAGACACGCTGGTGCACTATGATGTGTCGTTCAAGAACAATGATTTCGGTGCGTGCGCGCCGAGGGATTACCTGCTCAACATTTTTCAGACCCAGCAAGGTATCAGCACGACCGTGAGTGGGGACGTTCAGAGCGTCCAGCCCGGTGAAACGGCAAAGTTCGACGTTTCGGTGATCGGCACTAGTGAGGCCGATCCCGGTTTGCACGTCATTCCATTTTCAGCCGCGTCGTTCGGCAATGGTTTCGAGAGCCTCGACGGGCAGCTCAATTACGAACTCAATGATCCGTCAGGCTGCTTCGTACGTGTGCGTCGAGAGTTGATGATTACCGACCTCAGCGTCGTCGACGATCCCGTGCGGACGGCGGGCGATTTCGATCCCAGCTTTCCGCAAAGTGATACTGGTGGAGCTACCGCCGGCGTGTGGTCGTTCGGACACTTGATGCGCGAGCTGGCGCCGAGCCCTGCCGATGCGCCGGCCATGACGCTCAATCTGCTTCAGCACTGGCTCAGCGACCAGGTGGTGAACGGCTTCACGGTCTCTCCGCGGCCTGGAATGCAAAGGCAAGTCATCGATGCCTGGCCCAGGACTTCGAACGGAGAGTTGGACCTGGATCAATCGCCGCTCACGCTGCAAGCGATCGTCAATCGAATCGACCTGCGCAATTTGGCCAAGGACTCTGCGGGTGAAGGTCGATTGATATTCGGCGTCAACGGTCCCCGAAACTTTCGGAACTTCACGGTCAGCCTCGGATACAACCTCGTCGCCCACAACCAGGCCGACGTAAACGATTGGGCGAATCGCTGGCACGCGCTCGGCGCGCTGCCTTTTCCCTCCGAAGAATACAACGCCGCGCTGGAAACGATCACGCGTCGCTTTACCGACCGTGGCGCTTCGCCGGGTAGCCCGAACGGCAGTGCCCTGCTCGAACTCCGCACGAACGAGGGCGCCTTCTCTCTCCTGTGGGAACTTCGTTCTTTCGCTCTGTCGCCGACGACCGGTTTCCTCGCTGAAGTTCCCGTGAAGGAGACGCCAGAACTCGGGTTCAACAGCACGTCCATTTTCACCGACTTCGTGAACCAAAACGCCGCTGCCATCGTTGCCGAGCTTCCGGGCGCATACTCCGACGTCGTTCCGGCGCTGTTCGAAGACAAGCCATTCTTAGCCGGCTCGGCTCTGAACAACACGATCACGCTTTGGAACGGGCCAGGCCTGACCAACTCTGAGGCGCGCTATCACGCCTCGATCAACACCTGCAACGGTTGCCATGGCAGGGAAACCAACACCAGTTTCATGATGGTGCGGCCCCGCGAGGGCGGTGAGGAAGCTCAGCTCTCGCCCTTCCTCACCGGCACCACGGCGATCGACAACTTCACGTGCGAGTCGCGCTCCCTGAATGACCTCGCCCGTCGCGAGGCAGATCTTATGGCCATGGTTTGCCAACCTACGCCAGCAGGCGGTACGAGCGAACCGTAGGCAGACTGGGCGGAGCGCCCGTCGCCTTTGACGGGCCGCTGACTCGAAGCACTGATCGTCGACCGGCGTATTGGGGGCGCCCCCGATCCAGCTGCGCAGTCCGAGGTGTGCCGAGTAGCCGCGATCAGCCCCTACTTCGGCATGCGCAGGGCAGCAGTGCGCGAAACCATCGCACCGCGCGTCGATACACCCAGCTTCGAATAGATGCGACGCATGTGCGTGCATACTGTCCATTCGCTGATCCGCAAGCGATCCGCGATCTCCTTGTTGACGAGACCGTCCGCGACGAGCATGGCGATCTGAAGCTCACGCTCGGTCAGGATTCGAGCCGGACACGGTTCGGGCGAGTGCTTGGGCGCATCAGTGACGATACTGTATACTCCGCCGTTCACGGTGAAGCGGGCGAGCTCCGAGTCAGGAGACTCGGAGGCCGCCTCGAGCTTGATTATAGCAAAGGACTCTCCGCTGATCGCGAATTCGACGAGCTTGCTCTCATTCAAGGTCTCACCCCGATCCAACGTTACCCGAGTTGATAACATCAGATAGCTAGTCATTTGGGCTGCTGCTGGATAGCAAATAGGCTATTCGGAGACGACGCGAAAAATTTGCGCGACAATCCAGGCATGGAATGTGACGCGCGGTCCTTCGCAGGCAGCGGTGCATAGTCACGCGGAATCGCCGGCAGGCGGATGTCGAAAACCGCCGCCAGATTCGCGCCTTCATCGTGAACGAGTCGAAACGATGAATGCGGAGCGCTGAAGAGGGGCGCTAGCCCCGGGCCGTGCCCGCTCACCGTGCTATCACCGTGAACCACGACACCCACGGTGGTCTGGGTCAGCTGCACACTGGGACCGTACGCCGACGCCGCGCCGACGACAGCCACGAAATCTCCGAAGCGCAAACGGCCGAGTCTGAAGCGGCGCCGCAACTCGGGATCGCCAATCTGAATGTCACAGTCCCCACGCAGCGCGCTATTTTTGCCGAGGCCAGAGCCCATGAGCAGAGCAGGGATCCGATGCGTGACACGCACCACCAATCGACCTGCGTGCACATGCACGCGCCAACGGCGCAGCAATTCGGGCGAAGCGTTCATGACGACGACCCGCGGCAGTTCGAGCAAGCGGAGCCCGAGCCCACAACTCCTGATTTGCACGCGATCACCGATTCGCAGCCGTTCGAGCACTCGAGTCGGAAAGTCGACCAATAGATGGTTGACGCCGCCGTGCTTGCCGGTGACAAGCCCCCGCTGTCCGGTGCACGGGCCGCTGATCACTGTCGCCCGGTTGCCGACGCAGCCATAGGTGATCAATGCGTTGTTCGGGCCGTTGCGCGGACCGATCACTTCACGCCCGTTGTTGTGCAGCGCGACTCCGGGCTCCACGTGATCACCGGAGAGCCCCACGCAGCGGTCGCCAATGCGCTGATTGACGGAGATGCCGCCCGTGCCGGGGAGCACGCGCACCGCGCCGTCATAGCCGACACGGTAGGGGTTGGCCTGCGCGACTGGATGAGCGATTTGCCCGCTGACCATGGCGATCACCAAATCGTCTTCGTTCGTCCGCAATGGTTCCACTGTTCATTCTCCCATGCTCGATCCGATCCACTCACAAGCGGTACCAGAAGAAGCGCACTTGCTCGAAGTTGCAGCTGGGGCCTACCGGGCGCTCGGCGAGCACCCGTGAACGGACGACGCTGGCCTGTGGCGCATGCACGTGCACGATTACCAGCGGCGGCGCCGACCACGCCAGAGATGCGCACTGCGCTCGCACGAGCGCGCTTCGAAATTGCTCGCGCTCGAGAGCAGCCCACGGATCCGTCGCGCCAATTTCGATCGTCTCGAAGGTTTGCGCGAGGCCACAAAGAGCGGGTGCCTCGCTCGCTGCTTCGAGGGCGCACAAGATGGGCACCCCGCCCAAGGCAAGCGACAAACCCAACGCATCACGCCGACCACACGCGAGCGGCGAGCTCGGCGCGAGCACGCTGTCGAGACGCTCGGCCAAGATCTCGAAACGTGCGTGCAGGTCCTCGGCATATCCCGGGGCCACCAGCGACTCCGCCAAGCCGTCCCCCAGCCAAAATAGGCGCAAGCCGAGCAGATCCGCAGAGGATCGAATCGCATCCCAAGCCTCCAGCGTCCGCGCCAAGTCCGTGCTCACTAGCTGCTCGGGGCCAGGCTCCGGCTGGGGACCTCCGCAGTCGGAACCCCGCAAGCGACTCGACAGGGCGCGGCGCAACGAAAGCTCGAAGTCGGAAGCGTCGAGCGAGGGCGCGCCGCCAGCCAGCGCATCGGGTCGCAACGAGAAGTAGTCGCTGTTGTCCATGATGCGCCACAGCTCGCGGGGCAACCACAGCTCAGCGTGGCCGTGCAGACGCTCGACCAAGAGCGGCCCGGCGGAGCTCAAGCAGAGGCCCGGATCGAGCACGAGCCGCGGCGCGCGGACGGTCACGCTCAGCGAGAGCTCGGCTGCGCTCGGAAGGTTCAAAGCCATGACTCACCTCGAGGCCGGGCGTGGCGCTCTGTACGCTCACGCGGCGGATTCGCCACGGGAACGGCTGGTGAATGCCGCTGTCGTCCCCGCGAAGTTTCGCCCCTCGGGGGTCATACGATACGCCGCTACCCAAGCTTCGGCGTGCGATCCCATGGGGCGGACCGTCGACTGGAAAAGAATGGGGTCGATTGCGGTCTTGAAGTCGTTATCTGCGATGAATTGCAGAATTCTGCGCCCGCTCTCCGCCATTTTTGCGCGTTGTGAGGGCTCGGCGACTCCCCCCAAATAGCGATTCGAGACTTGCTCGACGACGTCCCACTTGGTGTTGGCGTCGAACGCCTTCTTGATGTCCGGGCTGTCCAGCAACTTGAGGACCGTTTTCAAGTAATGACCGGTCTCCATGGTCAGCGCGAAGATGTTGCCGTAAGTGGCGCGGTCGAGCGCGTAGCGCAGATCGAGGCCAATGCGCTGGATGGTGCCGATCGAGCCGAATGGACGTTGATTGATCAGCTGTCCGCCGCGGATCACTTCGCCGATCAACAGATCCCGGAAGTACTGGGAGAGCGCGACCATGAAGCCGACCAGCTGGCGATGAAAATTGCGGTTTACTACCGCGCCGGCCGGCGTCTCGGCGTTGCCGTAGTTGAACGCGCGCCGATAAGCCAACATGCGGTGGCGGAGGGTGTAGCGCACGGGCTGCCACTTCTCGAGCAGGTACAGGCCGCGTGCACCCGGACCTCGTTGAATGCGCATTTTCCCGAGTCGGAACAAGCGCAGCAGCACGTCCACTACCTGGAACACCTTCATGCGCTCGTGTTGATGGATGTAATAGAGTTCGGCAGCCGCGTGCAGCTGACTCGGCACCACGGAATCGTCGAAGTCAGGTTGGATCTGCGGGTAAGTCAGGTTCTCGAAGTCGAGCGGGCCCTTGCCGCCAAAGCCCACCAAATCCAGAAACCCGTCCCCGCCGGGTCCACTCGCGTCAGCGTTCGACGCGTCTTTGAGCAATTCGCCGAAGCGGTCTTCGAACTGTTGCTCGAAGCCTTGGCGCTGCGCGGGCGGCATCTTGCCGAGCTCGTCACGCAGGAATGTTTCCCACAACCTTTGGATCGTCTCTGTGGTTTGGACGCTCATGATCGGAAACCTTTTGAGGGACTGAAAATGGTTTGAACGGTAACCGCTGGATGCCGCGCGCGTAGCGAGCGGCCCCAGCCTCAGGTGTGTGCTCGAAGCGCGCTTTGAATCTCAGCAATGTGGTCGTAGAGCTCGTTCTGACGGTCGCGGAGTGAGTCGACGTTGCTATTCTTGGGCAAGTCTTGCTTGCACTCCTCCCACGCCCTGACGCTCTCTGGCTTCTTGCCGATTAACGCCACGAGCGGACGGTCCATGGCGGCGCACAGCTCGCGCCGTCGATCGTTTTGCTGCTTGAAGTTGTTGTGCGCCCAGCCTTCGACGACGCGCGTCAACTCGGACAAGGAGAGCCGGAGACTTAGTGCATCGAATCCGGTTTTCAGGCGCGAAAGCTGCTCCGGCAAGTTTTCCGGGATTTCGACTTTCGCGAGGGCCGAGGCCACTTCCGCGCTGACCGCGGCGTGAATCTTCTCTCCGGCCGTAGCGCCTGACCCTCCCGTCCCTCCCGTTGCGCCGCGCGGTGGGGAGGAGTCTCGGATCGCCTGAGTGAGCTCTTTGTAGCGACGATGAAAGGCATTGGACATGGCGAGATCTCCTGTTTGTCTGGTCACTTGCTGCCGCCGAGACGCTCGTCGATGTCGTCCGCGTCATTGACCAGGTCGTTGAGCGAAGTTTCGAAGTGCGGCGGGATGCGAACTTCCTCGGCGTGGCCGACGACGACGTCCCGTCCCCGCCCGAGCCACGCGAGACGGTCTTCCCGCGTCCGTGAGCTGCCTCTGAATTGATGCGAGTTCATATTCATGTGGAGTGCGTATTGATTGATGTTGCCGAGCGGGCCACCGGTCCCGACACCACTCGTGATTCTATCTTTCTCAACCTTGATGGTCGTGACGCCCTCGTCGGAGAAGATGCTCTCCAAGCGCACACAACCGGTACTCATCCCGAGCAGCATGGGCGCCCAAGACAGCTCAATCTGACGCTGGAGGAGCAGCTCTTGCTGACGCAGGCTTCGATCGAGCGTGTTCAGGAACGTATCGTGTGACAGCCAGCCCGTGGCCGGTGCCCCTTTTGCCAGTCCACCGAACGGCGCCAAAGCACACGCGCCTTGCTCCAATATCTCCAATATCTCCTGGCCATTCTGGCTAGCTTCGAAGTTGTCGCCGCCGAAATCCAAATCGACCTGCAGCGTACTCCACGCTGCAGCGAGCACGTAGGCATGAGCCGATGCTCGGCATTCCGGCGCTTCGAATTCCCTGCGCCCGAGTGCGTACAAGTCGATCGCGCGGTCGAGGCTGTACAGCGACTTATCCAGGATGACTTGTCGCGCGACGTCTTCCTTGCTGCAGGTGCAATCCATGAAGCAGTCGGCCAGTTCGGCTAGCGCCGTGCGCACCGTGATGAGCTCGAGCAACCGCCGGTCGGCAAGGGTGATGCCCTGGGCGCCGTACAGGCCGTAAAGCAGGATCGGCGGCCGCGCAATGCGCAGCAAGCGCGAGCCACCGGCTCCAGCGAAGGCGTCGATGAACAACTGCAGCGCTTCCAGGAACGCGGCCAGTGCGGGCGAATTCGGATGCACGGAGCCGCGTCCGATCAGCACCAAGCGACGAAACCGCGCAAGGTCGACTTGAGCGGTTGCGCCGACCGCGCGCAAGCCCTCGGGCGTGCCCTGTGCGGTGCGCTGGATCAAATCATCCATCATGCGCGAGAGCTCGTTTTCCACCAGCAGCGAGCGCAAGTCCCCCTGCCCCTGGTCCTCCAGCGTTTGAAATAGGCGACGGTAGGCATCCAGACCACGCGGCCACTCGTTCTGCCCGTATACTTCTTGGGCCGAGCCGGTCAGAGTGCGCAGCGCATAAATGCAGGCGTCGCGCCGGACCTGCAGCTCGGAGAACGGAGCCTGCAGCAGAAAACGACCACCATAGCCACTGGTCGCGAGCGACTCTCCGAGTCGCACCAGCAGCACTCCCGATGTCTCATCCAAGCTGCGCGCGAGCTGACGGAAGGGCCCGTTGGAGGCTTGCGTCAGCGCGCCCAGCAGGCGCGACAGGCGCGCATAGTCGCGCAACTGAGCGCGAATGCCGAACACCTTGTCCCGCTGCCGTGGATCGAGCCCGAAGCGCGCGGCGGCGATACCTTCGCTGAGTGCGCTGCGGATGCCTTGCGACCAGCCAGCCAGCTCGAGACTAGTGTCCTTCAACTCGACGCTGGTCGTGAGCTCTTTCAGGTCGCGCTCGACATCATCGTTTGCTTGCTGCCATTCACCGTCGCTCGCGACCGGCGCTGCGGTGGGGAGTGTTTGATAGCTCGGTGCCATCGCGAACGGCAAGCCGCGAGCCTCTTGTTCCATGGCTTGCGTCCGCGGGTCGTTCTTGTAGCGATTCATGAGCGCCTGAGCGACCTGCCTCGCATCGCTCGGATCGGCGACCTTCAATTCACGGCGCAACAAGTTGTCGAAGCTCACGCGGTCCGAGGCACCGACCCCTGAGCTATCTCGCGCCGTTTGCGGCGACGGATACGGACTAGCCATTGTAAAAACCTCTCACTTTCTAGATGGTTCGATGGGTCACGCGGCGCTCGAGGCCGCCTGCGTCAGATTTTCCAGGCGCTGCGCGTTGAGCGAGCGGAGCACGAGCCGCGACAGAGCCGCCGGCGCGGTTCGGCCGCGCGCCAAAGCGTAACTCGCAGCGCTCAACATGAAACGCGCGGGCAATTCGCTCTCTGCCTCGCCGCGCTCGAGTCGTGTCGCGGCGTGACGAATGGAATCTTCGTCGGCGGGAGAGAACGGGATGACGTCGGCCAGCGCGCGATGGGCTAGATTCCGCCGCGTCTGAAAGGCGATCTCGTCGACCACTTCCGGAATTACGCGCGGAGCGCCCTGCAAGAGCGGCCCGGGCAAGCGATGCCCTCGCGCCGGATCGTAGATCGTGGTCCACACGCCGCGTAAGCGCGCGGCCTCGGCCGGAAAGTTCATGCGACGTAACATCTCCGACAACATCAACACGCGCAGGTAGGAAACCGGGTGCGCGCTGCCCGGGCGAAATGTCATTGCTCGCGGCGATGGGTGCGCGAGAAACAAGGCCATGCCCCAGGCCGCAGCGGGCCCTCCCAGGAGCAAAGCCGCGAGATCCGCGAATATTTCCTTGTGCCATCGACCATATACCGCCGCGCTGATGCGGTCGCCCGCGATCGAGAGTACTCGTCGCTGAACGGCCTGCTGGTTTTCCTGCCAGATGCGCAGATCCGCCTGCAAATTGTGGGCAACCTCGTGCAGAAACACGGCGTCCCACGGGTGTTCGCGGTCCCACGGGATGCGGATGATGGGAAACGGATTGGCTTCACCGAGCAAGCGACTCAAGGTCACTCCGCGACGCATCGTCGCCGGGGAGTAACCGTGCTCCATGTAGCAAAGCGGTTTCAGGATCGCGCCCTCGAAGATGCGCGGAGCTGCCGCCCGAACCGCGGCGTAACAATCGGCCGCGATCGCGTCGTGCGCTGCCAAGGCCGGCGCGAAGGTGGTGCCTCTCTGCCCGAAGACTTCGAAGAACAATCCATAGGCGCGACGAGCGCGGTCGAGCTCACGTTCGACCAGCGCCGTGTCAATCAGGACCCGCTCGGTGGGCGCTTGGCGAAATGTTCTCTCCAAGTGTTGCAGCCGAGCAGCTGCGCTGCGCTCGATTTGAGCGAGCCGTCGATTCGCCGCCTGAAAATGCGCCGCGGAGGGCGCGTACGGGCGATCTTGGGGGCGAATACCAACCGATGCGTGATCGATGCGCGCGAGCCTTCCGACCCGGGCTCGAAGCCCGGCCACGCGTGCGGCGACGAATCGACGGATAGACATGGTCCGATCCTTGTCCTCAGCGAGGGTGCACGCTGATGTGCGTGGGGCCGCGCACCACGATGGACCGGCCGCGACCACACGCGCAGACTCCACCACCAGCGACGCGTGCGGCGCTCCCCGGCGCGTAGCCGCCAGCGACACCTCCTACTCCGCCCGTCCCGAGCCCCACGCCGCCGCGGCGGCGCAATGCTTGCCCATACCGATGACGATGACGGCGCCTGCCCCTCGTGGCAGGGGCGGTTGCGCGCGCTTGTCGCGCGAGCGTCGCCGCGGTTCGCGGGTTTGCAGCGGCGCGTCGAGCCAGCGCCTGGACGGCTTGCGGCGCGCGGCGCGCAGGGATCGCTCGCGTTCGCACCGCGCGTTGAACGCGCTGCACGACTCCGGGCACGGCTCGCGCTGCCCGCGGTCCCTGCTGTTGAGCGATGCGGCGCGTGGCCTGTGATACGCTACGGACCAGTTGCCGGCGCACCGCGCGTGGCGCCGCACTGATGCCCGGCATCCGCGAGCGCAACGTGAGCGCCGCCAAGACCGGCGCAGCAGCGTCGATCGAGTCTTCGCTCTCGGCGAAATCGAATGCCTCTTCCAAGGCGTCGAATTCGTCGCCGCCGTCGGCGAGCACACGACCCGCCACTTGAGCGACCCGACCGATGGCTTGAGTCCAAGGCGTGGGAATGGCGCTCGCGATGGGAGCCACCACACGCGCTACCTGACCGACGCGGCGCCCCACGTTGCGCGCAATCCGCCCGAGCCTGCGGAAGAATTCGTCGGTGTCCTCGGCGCCCAGCGCGTCCGCCGCAGCCTCGTCGAAGGCGTCTAGGTCGACCTCGCCTTCCTCGAATTCGTCGCTGGCTTCGAATTCGTCGTCGCCTTCGTCGAACTCGTCACCTTCTTCGAAGCCGTCCCCTCCGCCGCCCATCATGCCGCCGACGACCCGTGCGGCACCGCCGAGCAATCGCCCGAGGAACTCATCGCCTTCTTCACCTGCTTCGAATTCGTCTTCGAAGCCGTCGGCCGCGCCTTCGGCTTCGTCTTGGTCAAAATCTTCCAGCATTTCGTCCGAAAAACGCTCGCTCATGATGTTCTCCTATGAATCGTGAATGGATGTTTCCGTGTCGGGTTTTGCTGTTCGTCACTCCTCGTAAATGACGATCTCGACGCGCCCAGGCAGCCGGATGCGTCGCGTGCGCCTCGAGCCTCGTGATTCGGACTCGAAACTGGAGCCCGCCCGCGCTGCGCCGTCGCGCTCGAATCGTCGAGCAAGCAACGGCGCGAGGTCCGTCAATGAGCATCCTCGCTCACTCGCGCTCGTGCCGATGCGCCCGCTCAGTCGCATGAGTTCGCGCAAACCGCGCTCACCGTGGCTGCGACTCACGCGGCTCACGAGCGCCTCCGTTTCTCGCAGCAGACGTTGCTTCGACGAACTTTCGACGCTACACCGCTCCGCGCGCAAGCTGGGCAAAGCGAGGCGGCGCGCGAGCAGCGCGGACAGCAGACTGAGATCGGCGGCTCGTTGCCCGGCGCTGTGCGCACGCAACACGGCTTCGATCAATCGCGGCTCCGTGGCGCCAGCGACGCGCGCACGCGAGACGAGCCTCAGCAATGCCGGCACCGGATCTTCGCGGCGAGTCTTGGATCGCAGTGCGCGCTCGACCCCCGCCAGGAATTGCTCCAGATTGACCCGAAAGAGGCCTTGGATCAGCGCGCGCTCGAGCACGACATCCGGTTTGGGCCGGCGCTCGGACGCGCCCGCAGCGATCGGCTCTTCAGCCAAGTGTTCGAGAAATGCCCAGGGGTCTTCCGGTTGCTCGGAATCCGATGGCAACGGCTCGCTGGGATCATCCCAAACGGGCGTTGGCTCGAGTTCAGTTTCGTCGCTTGGCGCCGCGGCACTGGTCGAGTCGCTCGACGGGGCCACTTCGGTGTCGCGCGGCGCGATTGGACGGTTTTGCAACACCTCCGTGTCGTGCGTCTTCGCGGGCGTCGGCTCGGAGGCCACGCCATCATGCTCGAGTTCGTTCATCTTCGGCCTCGATTGCAAAACACGATCGGTGTGCGCGCCCCGCGTCAGTGCGTGGTTCGCATATTCGACAACCTAAAGAACCGAATTGAACTCGCCTAGTCGCGACTTCCGGGTACCGCGGTCGCGGGAACCTCATCGAACTACTCCGACCGTGGGACTTGACGGCACGCGAAATCCGAGATGCACGTGATCCATGACACCACTCGCACCTCGACGTTGACCGTGAGCGTTTCGAGATCCAGACGGTCCAGTGTTGCAGTCGCGAGAGGTCAGCGCGCGACGCGTCCTGGCCCGAGGTGAACACGCCGCCGGGCAGCGCGACGTCAAAAGCTGGAATCCAGTGCAAAGCGCCTTGAAGGCCCCCCGGCGGTGACGAGCAGCCCCATCGATGATTTCAAGAGTGCGTGCATGTGCCCGGAAAACCGGTAGTCTGAGCGCGTCGTGTGCTTCCGGGGCATCATTTGGACCTTGCAACGCTTCTGGGCGGAGCGCGGCGCGGCGTACGTCGAGCGCAAAGCTGCAGAGTGAGGAGCGTGAGATGCGACGTTGTCGGCAGCGCGCCGGGGTCTTGCTCGCCTGCAGCGGGGTGCTCTCGGCAGCGCCCGCAATCGCGGACACGACGAATTCGCGCGCGCTCAGCGTCGGAGTCGACCTCGGCTTTCGCGCGGCGCGCGACGACCTGATCGTTCCCCTCGCATCGTCAGGCCCGACCCTGGGCTTCGGCGGGCGCTTCCTCGGCAAAGCCGGACCGGGTCTAGTAGACACGGGCATCCGCTTCGAATTCGGTGCGCTATTCGATCGCTACAACCATCCCGCCGCGGGGGTGCTGCACGCGCTGAGGCTCGGTTACTTGCCGCTCGCGCGCACCAGGCCGAGCGATTGGTCACTGGCACTCGGCCCGCTATTGGTCTGGGAAACCGACGTGCTCTGGCTCCGGAGCTGGGACGACGCCCACGCTTATTGGATCGGGCGGCGCTACCTCGGCCTGGCCGTCCGCTTGTTCCGCCCGCTCTGGCCAACGTGGCGCCTCGATGTCAGCGCTGAAATCAACCTACTCGGCTTCGAAGCTCGACCTCCCGGCTATCGTCTTCAAAACCAAGACGCGCTCACGCAAGTCGCGTTTTACTTCGCGGACGTGAATCGAGATGCGAAGTTCGGGTCCGTATTCGATTGGCAGGCGCTGCGCCTGGAGGCGGATCTTTCGCGCACCTTGGGTCCGCGCGGCAAGCTTGGCGGCAATTCGTTCGGCGTCGAAACTCGACTCGCGCACTCGGCCTCGCCTGCTTCCGCGTTCGTATTCGAACTCAACCTCCGTTACGCCTACGCTTGGAACATGCCATGAAGGGCGCCGTCCTCTTCGCTCTCTGTGCCGCGAGCTCGCTCCTTTCGAGCTGCTTGTTCGACGAGCCGCTCAAGCACGATCTGGGCGTAGTTCCCGAAGCGCTCGACGACGGCTGGCAGATCGCAACGCCGGAAAGCGTGGGCCTGTCTTCGGAGGCGCTGGCGCGGATCCATCGCGTGCTGCTGAGTGAGGACCGCTTCCTCGGCTCGCTCGGCATGCTGGTGATCAAAGACGGCAAGTTGGTTTGGGAGACCTACTTGCGCTCGCGCGCCGATCGCGATCACTACCACCACCTGCAATCAGCGACGAAGGGCGTGACCTCGCTGGTGTTCGGAATGGCCCGCGACCACGGCTACTTTCCCGCGCTCTCGCAAAGCCTCGGCGAGCTGTTCCCGGAGGAGCTGCTCGGGCTCGACCCGCAGAAGGCCACGATCACTTTGCAACAGCTGCTCACGATGACCTCCGGAATCGCCTTCGACAACGTCGATTTCGACCTCGAGCTGTACACCTTTCATCACGCGGACCCCCTGCGTTACATCCTCGAAAAACCGCTCTACGCCGCGCCCGGAGCGCGGTTTTATTATCGCAACGCGGATCCACAATTGATCTCGTACGCACTGCAACGAGCCACGGGCTCAACCGAGAGCGCACTCGCTGCAAGCTGGCTATTTTCACCGCTTTCGATCCGCGACTACTACTGGCAAGCCAACTCCGACGACGGCTCCACGATTGGCGGAAACAGTTTGCATCTCAAACCGCGCGACTTCGCGAAGATCGGGCAACTGCTGTTGAACCGTGGCCAGTGGGCTGGTCACTCGATCGTCTCTAGCGATTGGATCGAGCAGATGACAGAAACGCAGATCCAATCGGACTTCCACGACGCTAGCGGCGAGCCTATCCCCTACGGCTATTATTGGTACGTGTTACCCACGGGCTACGCCGCCTGGGGTAACGGCGGCCAATACCTACTCGTCGATCCGGAAAAGCAACTCGTGATCGTGCACATCGCGCTGCCGGACACCGCGGGCCTCGATGGCAGCGAGCTGAATGATTTCGTGGAACTCGTCCACGAACTGCTCTAAGAGAGACGCGCGGAGCGAAGGGCAGCGCGACAAGTCTTCTGCTCGCATCTCGTCATGCGAGGCGCAGCGCCGAAGGGCGCATTACTCCAGAGCCGCAACGGGCAACCAGGCTCGACCCCACGCAGCAGGCAATCGCGCGTTTGAACGAAGTAGTTTCATCGCCGACAAGATCAGAAAACGCTACTTCCAGCCGATCGTTGCGCGAAGGCCATAGTGATCGGAAAGGTGACTCGAAATCGCGCCGTTCGCCGTTCCGAGGAGCACTCGGCGATCCAAAATTCGCTCCACGCGCAATCGCGGTCTCTCGAAAGCCCCGAAAAGGACGTGATCGAGCAGCCGGGGGGTGGATGCGTCGTCGACGAGCGTGTTGTTTGGGCACCAAGTACAGGCCACATTTGCCTGGTTCAAATAGGGGTCGAGCAAATCATCGGAGACGAGCGCGGCATAGTTGCTCTGCCATTCTCCGACCAGCCCTCGGGCATCCGGACCGGCGTTCATGTCTCCGAGGACGACGACCCAATCACCGACAGTGGTTTTCTCGCGAATGTAGTCTCGCAACTGCGTGACCTGGTGCAGGTGTTCGCTCTCCCAGGACCCATGATCGCCCGCGTAGGGTACGACGCCGAGAGCGGATCCCAAATGAGTGCAAAAGGCGTGTAGGTGCGGATGACCAGGAATCGCGATCTCGGCATAGAGAACCGCCATGCGAACGAAATAGGAGTCGAGCTCGCGCGTCACTTCCGAATCAATCATGGGCTGCCGACTCAACAGCCCAACGTCGTAGGCTCCCTCGAATATAGCCGGATCGCCCTTGCCTCCTGCGCCCGCGCAAACCGTCATATCGTCTTCGAGATGATTCATGATGCATCCCAGGCATCCACCGGACAAACTCGCGACTTCCACCGCGCAATGCTGCGTTGCACACTCGACGAGTTGGGCGCCCATCACGTCGGGACACTGGCTTTGAAGGCATTGCCCGAGTTGCCCCAACTCCATCAGCGTGCAGGAACCAAAGCCGTGCCGAGGGGCGCGCCGTAGTGAGTGCGGCAGTTCAGCTTGCGTCGCGTTTCGCAGACTCTCGAAGTCCGTTTCACGCCAAAATTCCTGAACACACATGAGGTCGAGCTGCTTTGCACTGTCAGCCAAGGCGTCGATGATTGCCGGCCGACGCTCTGCAACGTAGGGCGCGAAGTCCGGCGCGAGCGCCGCATTGAACGTGGCCACGCGAAACTGCTCCCCCGCGCCGGGACACCCGTGAGCGGCAAACTGGGTCGAGCCGAGCTCGCTCGCCAGCTTCTCGCGGTCCGATGACGCGAGTTCTCGATCGCTCGTGCCGGACGAGGATGGCTCTCCCATTTCGCTAGAGCAGCCAAGCACGAGAGCAACATGAAACACGCAGAGTAGGTTCAAACGAAGCATGATGGCACCTCCTTGAGCTCTATCGAGCAACGTCCGTACCAAGTCAGGTTTCCGCCGACTCGAGGACAGCTCGGTCAACAACGGGCCGAAAGCCCAGTCTCGTCGATGGGGACACTCCTCCCGCCTTCGCCCAAAAATGACAAGCGCGCGAGGCTCACAGGTGATCGCTGCAGAACTCTCTAGACCTCATGATGAGCGGAGCGCGCAATATCCAGCGAAAGCGGGACGCCGACGTTTTGATCGAGGAAAGTCTCGACGCGCTCGATGAGCTTCGTGACTTTGCCCGCCGCTGGGGCAACAGCCGTGTCGCCGCTTCTGAGCAGCTGGTCTTCGAGCGACGTCACCTCCTCCTCCAAGACCCGCCAGGCATGGTGCGCGTCCAGCGAAAAGCGGTGCGCCTGCAAACGAGCTCGATCACGAAGTGTGAAGAACTTCTGAACAATCACGGTCTGGTTGATCATTTGTACTCTACTGATCGAGAACATCGGCTCGCTGACTGGGTCGGACACGACAAACGGCTACATTTCGCTGCTGGGCAATTCGCGACGAGGGCGCGCCTCCATACCTCGCGCCCTCATCGTGCGACTTACCGATTGTTTGCCTGGCGAATGCACCCAGTCGGAGAGCCGCCATTCACTGTCACGGTTCGATGCGCAATTGATCGTCGATGCTTCGCACGCCAGGTGTGCCTTTGGCTGCTCCCAATACGGTTTCGTGCTCGGCCCAGGTGTGCACGGTTCCGGAGACGGTGACGCGCCCGTCCTGCACGTCCAGATGAATGCGACCGACTTCGCGTTCGGTGCGCCGTTCCAGAGCGGCAGCAATTGCGCTTCTGACGTCCGAAGGTGCGACGGCACGCGGAGGGATCACTTGGACGGCATTGATGACGCCGCAAACCCCAGCCAAGTTGCGAACCGCCTTCTCCGCATCTTCACGCTGAGCGAGGTAATCCACCTCGCCTTCCAGGGTCACCCGGCCATCCGAAACCGTGGATGTGATACGCGTGTCCGGCACGAAGACGCCCCATTTCAGGGCACTTCGAACCGCCTGGGCGATTTCGGTATCGCTATGGCCAAGCGTCGCTTGCGGTCTTACTAGCAGGTCATTGGCGACGTCGAGCACGCCGGCAATTCGGTGCGCGGCTTTCTGGGCAGCTACTCGCTGGGCCCAACTCGGCACGCGGCCCGTGAGCGTAACGACTCCCTGGTCGACCCCCACGGCGACGTGCGCATCGTCGACATGAGTATCCCACTTGAGCTCGTGTAAAACCGCCTGTTTGATCTCTGCATCGGTTCTCATTGAACACCTCCTTGGTCACACCCGAGCGCACGGCTCTGCAGCAAGCATGCCAAATTCGCTCGGTCACGCATTCGTGCCAAAGCGCGGTGCTTGGGAGACGCCGGAGCAAGTGCGCCCTCGAGTATTCTCGTGGGAGGATGCAAGGGTTGCACGTCGTTGGAGCCTTGCATGCAACCCTTGCACGACAGCAGAGCCTTTGCTCTTGGATTTCTCGGAATGGCAACGAACTTGCACAGCAATAGTCCAATGCTCACCAAGCTCATTGCAAGTTTCATCGGACACCAAAAAGCGAATCGCGCCTCGGAGCGTTCCAGAGGAGCGCTCGAGCTCCCAGCCCCGGAACGCGAGGGCGGGGAGCCTCTGCTGCGGGCACTGTCACGCCGCCACTCCTCACGCGAATTTCAAAGCAAGAAGTTGCCGATACAGGTTTTATCGAATTTGCTCTGGTCGGCTTTCGGAATCAACCGTCCGAAAAGCGGCGATCGCACGGCGCCCTCGGCGCTCAACGCTCAAGAGATCGACCTCTACGTGGCTCTGTCCGAAGGCGTCTATCTTTACGCGGCCAAGCCACACCGACTCGAGCTGATCGCTCCCATCGACGCACGGCGCATCTCTGGTTATCAGGACTTCGTGGATCACGCGCCGCTCGACATCATCTACGTTGCTGACATGAGGCACACGCTGGCTCGAATCGAAGGGGAGCGGGCGCTTCAATACGCGGCGATCAGCGCAGGAGCGATCACCCAGAATGTTTATCTGTACTGCGCTTCCGCGGGGCTCGCAACCGTGGCGCGAGGGCTCTTCGATCGCAAAGCACTCGGCGAAGCGCTCGGTCTGAGCGACCACGAGGAGGTCCTACTGACACAAACGGTCGGCTACCCCGGATGAGCCGAGCGCTGAATTTCAGCCGCTCCCGCGCTCTTGAGGGTTCGATCTCTTTCGGCCGATGAGACAGGCAGTACGGGCATGCTGTTTACGGCTGTACGCCCAGCTGGCGAGGAACTCCGCACTACATGGTGGGGCAGGCGCGTTAGCATTCAGAAATGAGGCCGCCTCGGTGATTCAAGGCTCCCAATCACTCTCAATTCGGGCCTTCATGCGATGACGTCGGGCTCATTGTCTTGCTCTCGCCAAGCGCGATCGAGAAGCCGAAGCACCTCATCGTTGTCGACCCGCGCGAAGTCGTCGTACGGAACGCCGGACGCAATGGTTGCGCGGAGCATCGAGGGCGCCCACTTCGGCAAGCGTGAGCTATCAGTCGGAACGCCGGGCGCCCTCTCCCATTCGGGAGGAGGTCCGCACTTCGACCCCAGAAGAGTGCCCGAGCCCCAACTCACGCTCGAGTTTATGGCGCAGCTTGAGGGCACGAGCCGCTTCGGCCGCGTTGAGGCCCAAAAAACGGTGCGCTGCAGCGTCGGCGTCGATGGGGAGCACCTTGATGGTCGGGTTGAAGCAATTGAGCGCGCTGACGATGCCCCGCGCGACGAGGCTGTTGGTCATGATGACGGTGGGCACGCTCACGTGGCTCACTGCTTCCATCAGCTCTCGCCGCTGACTGCCGTCGGGTCCACCACCGTACGAGCAGACCAAGACACGCAGATCGCGTCCCACCAGTGCGCGGTTGTGGTTCACAAATCGTGACCATTCGAGCGACGATGGCGAGGACTTGCCGTGAATCACGAGCGAAAGCCTCCCGTCGTGGTCCCAATCCATGGTTCGTTGGCTCACGTTTCCAAGAACGGCCCCCGACGCCGGCACTTGAGCTCCGACGCAGGTCCGTTCGCGCTTTAGCGGGCTCCGCGCGCGAATATTAGCCCCAATCAACCCGCAGCACTCGCCGAGTTCCCGGTCGTTGCGACTCGGCGGCAACGATTCGCGCGGGAACGTCGCGGGCCAGCAGCTCGACGGCCGCCGCATACATGCCGACCAGCGTGTGTCTCACGTACGCAAGCTCGAGGAGCGGACTTCCGCGAGCTCGATGCGAGCAGCGCGCTCCGCCAAATTCAGGCGCTCGCGGGCCACTCGACGCTCAGCAAGACCCTTCCGTACATGCATCTGGCGCCGCCCGCGCTCTGCGAAGGGATACCTTGCACGCCAACGCTCGGAAACCTTGCTCAAAATGCTTCGGAACGCTCTCTCCGCTGGTGCCCGCGAGTCGACTGGAGAACAAGAACTCGTTTTTGCCGCCCGCGAACGCGGCTCGCTGAGTATCGTACATACACAAATCGAAGCCGAGCACGTCCTCGACGCGAGCACCGTTCGACGCGGTATCGCGCAGC
>Ga0164308_10000032_pt1 | contig 63766 bp, 55 predicted proteins | sample Whisoiple_246_MG_FD_109983 | JGI IMG/M metagenome (GOLD analysis project Ga0164308, IMG submission 109983) | Soil microbial communities amended with fresh organic matter from upstate New York, USA - Whitman soil sample_246_MG | ecosystem: Environmental > Terrestrial > Soil > Unclassified >... | reverse complement strand
GGGAAAAGTACGGCGTTCCGGATCGGCAATACCGCTAACTCGTCTCCGAACTTGATCTCGTCTTCGGTCGGAGGCGGAGGCTGCGGAGGCGGCGGCGGCTTTTTCTTTTCACTCATGTTCAGTCTCCATCTTGTCACTCGCGACGGGCCAAGTGGTACCCCTTATTTCCTAACATTTATCAGGCTCGGGGCTGGCTTGGTTCGGCGCCGTCTCTCTACAATCTCGCAACGTAACCATACCAATACGTCACGCTAGGCCTTCCGGATTACCTACCCCGGCTCCATAAAGCGAAGCTCGAGCGCGACACTGCTCGTGCCGGCCGGGGTCGGCGCCTTTTTGCCGCTGGGTGACCGAGCGCGGCCGCACATCGAGCGCGACCATCTGGTATACGCAGCCTCGTGCGCGCAGTGTTTTTTGGAACTCCGGCAATTGCGGTCCCTGCCCTGCGATCGCTCGCGGAAGTAGCTGAAATCGTGGGTGTGGTTTGCCAGCCGGATCGGCCTGCTGGCCGCGGTTTGAACCTCCAACCCCCCGCCGTGAAAGTCGCAGCCCTCGAGATGGGCTTGGAGGTCCATCAGCCGCTCAAGGTGAAGACCGGCAATTTGGATGAATGGCTGCGCGAGCGCAGCCCGGACGTGGCTCTGGTGATGGCCTACGGACGCATCTTGCCGCCCGCGGTGCTCGTCGCTCCGACGCGAGGTTGCATGAACTTGCACGCTTCGTTGCTGCCGCGCTGGCGCGGGGCCGCGCCCATCAATTGGTCGATCATTCACGGCGATCATGAGACCGGGATCTGCCTGATGCAGATGGATGAAGGGCTCGATACCGGCCCGGTTTACGCCCGGCGTGCGATCGCCATCGGGGAAGAAGAGACGGCGGGTGAGCTTTCCGAGCGCCTAGCAGTGACGGCCGCCCAACTCGTGCGGGAGGAGCTTGCGCGCGCCGTCGCCGGGGAACTCGAAGCCGTCCCGCAAGAGCACGACCAGAGCAGTCACGCGCCACCGCTCGAGCGAGCGGATGGCGCGCTCAATTTCTCGAAGACCGCGCGCGATTTGGTGAACCTCATCCGTGGGCTCTCCCCCCGCCCGGGCGCGCACACGTTGCTCAATGGCAAGCCGCTCAAGATCGCCCAAGCTCGACTCAGCGCGAGCGCTGCCGCTGGCGCGCCCGGCCTGGTCAGCGTGGAGCAAAAGCGCGTACTAGTCAGCACCGTCGACGGAACTTTCGAGCTGGTCCGTGCTCAGCTCGAGGGCCGCAAGGAGCTACCCGCCCTCGACCTCATCAACGGCCGCGCACTCAAACCAGGTGATTTGCTCGGGCAATAGCCATTCGGCCCACAGGCCGTTCAATCAACGCCCCCTTTGAACCGGCGAACCGCGCTACCCTCCCGGGCACGCGGATGGAGCTCACGAGTCGCTTCATCGAAACGATTCGGGCCGAGTTTCCGACGTTTCGTATCGTGCCGAAGAACGGTCACTGGCCTTCCCGCGTGATCGACCTCGCCCTGAAGCTCGTGACCCTCGGCGGTCAACGCAGCTACCTCACGCGCTACCACACGGTGATCGGCGACACCTTGTACGTTCCGCCCACCTGGGACGCGATGAGTGACCTCGATCGGGTGATCTTGCTGCGTCACGAGCGAGTTCACTTGCGCCAGCGCCGCCGCTACGGTGCAGTTTTGATGGCTTGGCTCTATCTGATCCCGTTCTTTCCACTCGGCCTGGCGTATGGTCGAGCTCGCATCGAATGGGAAGCGTACGAGGAGACCTTGCGCGCCACGGCCGAGCTCTTGGGACTAGAAGCGGCTCGTTCGCCCAGCCTGCGCTCGCACATCGTGCGGCGCTTCACCGGGCCAGAGTACGGTTGGATGTGGCCTTTCGAACGCAGCGTCCAAGCGTGGTACGACCGCGCGCTCGAGAATCTGTCGGGGGTTACTGAATAAGCCCATGTCCACGGTAATCGGCATCGATCTCGGTACCACGAACACGGTCGTCTCCGTGGTTCGCGACGGTCAAGCATCGGCGCTGCTCGATGAAGCGCAGCAAGTGCTGATCCCGTCCATCGTGTCGTTTCATCCGAACGGCAGCGTCCTGGTCGGTCGAGCCGCCAAAGAGCGCCGCATCGTCGACGCCGCCAACACGATTTATTCGATCAAACGCTTGATTGGCCGCAGTTGGGACTCCGATGAAGTTCGCCGCGCGCGCTCTCGTTTCCCGTTCGAGATGCGCGAGGGCCCGGGCCAGGCATCATTGGTCGTCGCGCGCGGGGAGACTTACACCTTGCCCGAGATCAGCGCGTTCGTGCTGCGCAAGGCCAAGGCCGTGGCCGAAGCGGCGCTCGGGGCGAGCGTCGATCGCGCGGTGATTACCGTGCCTGCGAATTTCAACGATTTGCAGCGCGCGGCGACCAAAGTCGCCGGACGAGTCGCCGGTCTCGAGGTGCTGCGAATCCTCAACGAGCCGACGGCCGCCGCACTCGCCTACGGCTATGGGCGCGGCAGCTCGGAGCGCGTGGCGGTGTACGATTTCGGCGGCGGCACGTTCGACGTCACGCTGCTCGATCTGGCCAACAACGTGTTCGAGGTGCTGGCGACCGCTGGCAATACGTTCCTGGGCGGCGATGACTTGGACCTCGCGATCGCCGAGCGCATGAGCGAGGCGCTGCTCTCGCAGCACCGCGTCGACGCACGCGTCGACCTGCAGCTCTTCGAGCGATTGCGCGCCGCCGCCGAGCTCGTCAAGCACCGGCTCTCGACCGAAACCGAAGCGCGCGTCACCATCAACGAGGTGGCGCATGGCTTGGGCGGACGCAGCGTCAATTTCGATTTTTCGATGACGCGCCAAGAGTTCGAACGACTCGCTTTGCCGATCGTCGATCGCACGTTCGACGTCTGCCGCGAGGCAATGGGCATCGCGCGCCTCGCCGAGACCGACTTCGATCAAGTGCTGTTGGTGGGTGGTTCCACGCGCATTCCCCTGGTGCGAGCGCGCGTGGAAGAGTTTTTTCAGAAGCCACTACGCGCGAGCATCAACCCAGACGAGGTCGTCGCGATCGGCGCGGCCATTCAAGCGGCGGCGCTGAGCGGCGCGCAAAAGCGCCGCGCCACGGTTCCACCGGCGCCGAGCCCGGCAGCTCGACAAACCCAACCCAAGTTCAGCGACGCGCAGATCCCGGATACCGTGTTGCAGCGACCGAACGCGCCCGCGCAGCCCGCGGCGGCGGCTCGCGCGCGTTTCGAGAGCTCGCCCGCGATCCCGAGTACTCAGCCGTTTTTCGGCCGGCCGCATGTGTCGACCACCCCCGGCATTCAGCCTGGTTCGCGACCAGCGGGCCCCACGCACGAATCGACCCTCGGGGCATTGCGCAAGATGGCGTCGACGGCCGCCCCGAGCACCCTTGGCGGACTCGGTCCGCGTCAGGGCGTGAAGACTGGTCGCGGGCTCGGGCCCGAAGCGAACCGCGCGCTCAGTGGTCCAACCCTGCTCAGCGCCAGCGAAGAAGCGCAAAGCGCGCATGACGCCTTGGACGATGCATTGAGCCTACCGCTCGTGGGCGGCCCGACTGCGGCGCGCGAGGACAGCGTCGCATTCGTCTTGGGCGATTCGGATTTCTTGGATTTCGAGTCTACGCCGAGCCAGCCGAGTTCGCGGCCTTACAACGCCCCCGTCGCCCCCAGCTCGACCGTCTTCGACGACGAAGATTCGCTGCCGCTGCCCGAACTTCCCGAAGAAGAGATCACCCACGTCACTGCGCCGTCGGAGCCCCAGGCGTCGCGCCCCGCGAGCACCACGCTGGGCGCCTTCGGCACCGCGCGCATGCCGGCAATGCCGGCAACGCCCGCCGCGCAACCGCCCTCGGCACCAGCTGCGTCCGCGCCGTTCTCGCCGCCATCGGCTGCTGTGTTCGTCGCGCCGCCACCGGTCTCCGTGGGCGCGACGCGAACTGCACCGCTGGCCGCGGCCGCTCCGTTCGGCGCTTTGCAAGCGCCAGTGACCCCGAGTTACGCCAATTTCGAGGCCGTTTCCCGCGCCCCCTCCTCGCGCCCCCCACCATTGCTCATCGACGTGACGCCGCTCACCCTCGCGGTAGAAACGGTCGATGGTTTTTGCGACGCGGTGATTGAACGCAACACGCAGGTTCCCTGTGAGCGCACCCGCGTGTTCGTGACGGCCGTCGACAACCAAACGGTGGTGCGCGTACGGATCAGCCAAGGCGAGTCGAGCCGCTTTGGCCAAAACACGCTGCTCGGAGAGGTCGAATTGAGCGGGCTGCACCCGGCTCCTCGCGGCGAAACCCAGATCGCCGTCAGCTTTTCGCTCGACACCAACGGCATGCTGAGCGTGAGCGCCAAGGACGTCGCCACGAACCGCGCGACCAGCACCCAAGTGCGCCTAGTCGCCCTGCCCGAGGCGAACGACATCGCGTGGATGATGCAGCGCAACGCCGCGCGGCAGTAAGGTAGCCATGCTCGCCGACCAAGCCGATATCGAGCGCTTGTACGAGTGGGCCGCCGTGCTCGACGCATCCAACTACTATGAGCTGCTCGGTGTGCTCGAGATCGCCGACGACCACGCCGTGAAAGTCGCCTTTCACGAGTTCGCGCTCGCCTTTCACCCCGACGCACACACCGACTACGACCGGGCAACGGCCGAGGTCTCCCTTCGGGTGTTTCAGCGAGGGGCGGAGGCCTACCGCGTGCTTTCGAATCCCGTGCTGCGTCCGCGTTACGATTTGGCGCTGGCGAAGGGGCAGCTCCGGCTAGGTGGGAGCGAGGTCCCTCGTCTGGCCAATGTGGGTGTGGGCGCCAAATCGTTGGATGAACTGTGTCGAACCGCCTCGGCCAAGCGCTACGCCGGTCGCGCGGACGAGCTGATCACCCAGGGCGACCTCAGCGGCGCAAAGCGTGAATTGCAGCTCGCTTTGCGCGAAGACGGCGAAAATCCCGAACTCTCCGAGCGCCTCGACGCCCTCGATTTGGCTCTATTTGCCATGGGGGCTTGAACCTCGGCCGTGCGCCGAGCTCGGCGCCCATCGGCTCGCGCCGAGTCGCCGGAGCGCTTTTTGGAATATTCCGACCAAAGGCGACCCCGCCCTGCGGGGTCGAACATCTTGGAAACCCCCGCGTGGGGTCTAGCGATCTTCACCAGGAATGATAAAAGAGTGGCCCGCTCGGCTGTGGCCGAGACCGAAAATTGAACGGAGACGTAGCCGTTGATTGGGCTAGCGCTCTGGGATCCGATAGCGCAAAGCTTTCCTGACTCTCAACCCAAGTTCAAGAAAGCGCATCCGCGAGGCTGATTGTGAAGATTTCCTGTCCTGCGTGCCAAGCTAAATACTCGATTGCAGACGAGAAAGTAACTGACCGTCTCGCAAAGATCCGGTGTCGAAAGTGCGGAGCCACGATCGTGATTGACGGCAAGACCTCTCCTGCAAACGTGTACACCGCCGCCGGTGAGGCCGCGGACACCGCAGGCGCGGAGGACGCGGGCGGATCGCAGTACTCTGTCGACTTTGGTGAAGGTGACCAGCGCAACCTGGCCGTGTCGGAAATCGTCGCGGCCTACAATGCAGGGCAAGTGACGCCCGAGACCTACGTGTGGGCTGACGGCTTCGCCGACTGGAAACCACTCGGCGAGGTCGAGGAGATCGTCGAGGCGCTACACGCGGCCACGCAAGCTCCGGCGGCAGCTGCACCTGCGCCCGCAGCGGCCACCGCCACGCCTTCTCCATGGTCGGCGCCCGCGGCAGCGCCGCGAGCCGCCGCGCGTCCCGCGCGCGGTGCTGCAACCGACCTCTTCGGCGGGATCGAACACGCCGGCAGTGAGGAAGAAGTAATGACCAGCGCTCCAGAAACGCGCGGTGGCGCCAGTGCCAATCCTGCACCCGCCGCGGGCGGCGGTGGTTCGAGCACCGGCGCACGCAATGAATCTTCGGTTCTGTTTTCGCTCAGTGCACTCACCTCCGCGTCGAACCCGGTGGCAGCGAGCCGCCCCGCTTCACGTCCCATGAGTTCGTCGGTATCCCGTGACGACTCGGGCTTGATCGATCTCAAAGCGTTGACCGCCGCCGCCACGAAGAATGAATCCGCGCCGACCGCTTCGATTGCGGCGCCGATCGCGGTCGCGCCTCCGCTCGGCATCGCGCCTCCGCTCGGCATCGCGTCGCCACTCGGTGGAGGCTTTGCGGCGTCCGCGCAGCCCAGCGGGTATCCTGCCGCCGGCGGCAAGAGCAAAGCTCCGTTGTTCATCGGTGGCGGTGTGGTGCTGGCGGCGTTGATCGTCGCCGGTGCCATCGTGCTCAAGCCGCAACCGCCGCCACCCGCGCCCGCTCCGGTCGCAACCGTTGCGGCGCCCGCGGCGGCGCCGACCCCCGCGCCGACGCCGGTCATCACCGCGACGCCACCCGCGACCGGCACGGCCGCAGAAGAACCCGCGCCGAGCGCAAAAGCCGCTGCCGCCGCCCCCAAGAAATACACCGGTGGAGGCGGAGCGGTCGCCGCGAAGAAGCCCGCCGCGGCCGCGGCGGAGCCGGCTGCAGCGGCTCCGGCAGCGCCGAAGCCCAAGCGCAGTGCGTGCGGCTGTGCACCGAGCGATCTGATGTGCAACATGTCCTGCAGCGCGAAGTGAACTGAGCGCGGCGTCACTCGAACTCGGTGCGTCGCGCTCCAGCACTTCGACTCGCGGGCAGACAAAAAAACTTGCGCGGCAAACGATCGGGGCGACCGGTCTTTTGCCGCGCAAACGCGTGAGCGGAACGGTCCTCGTCAGCTCAGAGGCACGTCCACTTATCGTTGGAGCAGACGCAGCCGCCACCCTCATACGGGCACGCACCGGTGCCGGTGCATGCGCCATCGGCGGCCGGCTTGGTCGCCGGACACGTCGTTCCGCCACTGGTGTCTCCAGCAGTTCCGCCACCCGTGCGGCCGCCGAAACCGGTGAACGCACCCGCAACGCCCGTGAAGGCTCCCGCAAATCCGGTGAAGGCGCCGCCGGCTCCGTTGAAGCCGCCGCCCGCCCCGTTGAACCCGCCGCCAGCGCCAGTGATGCCGCCGCTACAGCTCCACTTGCTCGATCGAGTACTGCAGCTGCAGCTGCCCATACCCGCATAGCGGCACATGCCTTCGGCTGGGGTGCATGCGTCACCCGCGGTCGGTTTGGTTGCGGGGCAGACCAGGGTTGCCACGCACTCCCACTGTCGCGTCGAAGTTCCAGTTGCGCCAGCCATGCCGCCGCCGGGTCGCGTGCCGCCGCCCGTGCGCACACAGGCGCAGCTCGTGCCGGTGTACGCGCAGGTCGATTGCGTGCCAGTCAGGGTGCAAGCGGTCGCGTTCGCGGGCGCCGTCGCGGGACAGTCAGGGTTGTTCATCTGACCCGGTGAGCCGGTCGTCCCGCCCGTGTTTGTGGAACTGGTTCCAGCGGCTCCGCTCGCCTTGCCGCCACTCCCAGCGGCTCCGCTCGGCGATCCGCCGTTGTCGTCGGTCGACCCACCGCAGGCGGCGATCAACGCGAGACCCGCTGCGAGGACGCCACCGATTCCGTGTTTGAGGGCTTTCATGGGAGTTCCTCCGCGGGGCCCTGCCAGGAGGGACCCCACAAATAGACGAGCGCTTCTACCTTGAGAGTAACCAGCACTCGGACAGGCAGGCAGTAATTTCAGCGTCGCTGCGCGGGCACCGAGCTCAACGCCAACTCGCGCGCCTCATCCCGGGCAAAGCCTTGGGGATGGAGAGCCAGGTAGCGCCTGGCCTCCGCGGCTGCAGCGGTCGTTCGGCCGAGGCGTTTTTGGGCTCGAAACAGCTGAACCTCCGCCTCTTCGTAATTCGGGTAGCGTTGAAGCAAACGGCCGAAGAGCTCCGCTGCGCGCGTGTCTTCGCCGCGGTTGCGCGCGTCGATCGCTTCTTGGAACATGCGGCTCTGCTCCGCCAAAGTACTTGCCTTGGCTTCAGCCGCGGTCGAGCGAGGCAAACCGCGAGCCGACGTCTCACGATGGGACACCGCTTCGCTCGTCGCCAGCGGCGCAACCGGCTCCGGCGCCGCGATCGTGGGCACTGCCGGCGGAGCGTTGTTGGCCTCCGCGTCCGAGGACCAGCGTTGACCGGCGCCCAAAACGGCCACTTGAGTGCCGTGCTGAAGCACCCAAACCGAGCCGCGCGACACGCTGACTTCAGTCACGCTTTGCTTGTTGCGCGAGGACACGCCGACCGCGAACACCGTGCCATGAACCACCACTTCCGCGTTCGGCGTCTCGACCACGACGCTGCGCGTGAGGGGCGAATCCTTATCGACAGAAAGTTCGACTCGGCCGACCGCCAGCCGATAGCGTTCCTCCACCGGCGTGACTGGAGGCACGGTGAGCTTGGTGGCCGGGCTCAAGTGGACCGAACTCTTCTTGGAGCGAAGTTCGGCCTGGGCTTCGGGTGCCGTTTCGATCTCGCCCTGAGTCCGGAACCCGAACTCGGAACCGTTCGCGAGCACCCGGCTCTGGCCGTTCTCGGTAACGACGACTGCGCCGGATACTTCAGCCACGGTCGAGAAGACGGCGGCCGCTTCCACCGCGTTGTGCCGAGCGTGCGCGGCGATGCCGACGCCCAGGGCCAGTGAAGCTGCGATCCCCGCGGTCCACAGCAAGCGCGTCCGGAACGCGCGGCGCTTGCGGTCCGCCGTCGTACGAATCGAGCGAGAGAGCGCAGCGACCACTTGCTCACGGCGCCGCTCCACGCGCTCGGGATCTTCGACGGGAACGACTTGGTTGCCCAAGCGCCGCAACATGTCGTCCGGCTGCGAAGGAATGCGAGGTGCGCTCACGATGGCTCCGTCTTGCGGCGCGGGGCCACATGATCGAGACGTTTGAAGAGCTCACGCCGGCCGCGCACCAAGCGCGACTGCGCCGCGGAAACGCTGACTTGCGTCATCAGCGCGATCTCCGCGAGCTCATGACCAAGCACGTCGTGCAAGAATACGGCTTCTGCGTGGGTAGACTTCATCTCCGAGAGTTGAAGTCTCAAGCGCTCGAGCTCCGCTCGCGCGGACGCTTCACCTTCGACGTCTATCCCGGCTCGAACGGGCTCGGCGTCGATACCCGCTTCACGGTCGAGCACCCGGCGCTCACGGCGGCGTGAACGGAGCGCGTTGAACCCGACGTGGCTGGCGATGCTCGACGCCCAAGTGCGGAGGCTACAAGCTCGCGCATAAGAGCGTCGCGAAAGCGTCACCACGATTTGCTCGAAGGCTGCCTGCACGAGATCGTCGTGGTCGACTTCTCGGCGACCGAAGACACGATAAAGGGTGTGATCGACCACGCCGACCAAACGCTCGTAGATCACGGACGCGACCTGATGATCGCCGCGCTGCACGGCTTCGATCAGCTCCTCGTCGGTTGGCGTCCGTTGCACCGTTTGGGCAACGCCCGAGGCCGGCCCCGACGTTGCACTGGCGGGGACGACTCGTAACTTCTGATCTGGACGAAGTCGCGGGCTGCTAGACACCTTGGTCAAGATAGTACCTGAGCCCTGAAAGAGCAGGCGCGGCGGCTGATATCCGCAAAAAAAGTGGTATGTTTAGGTGAGATGAGGCGCTGGCCCTCCGATTTCGTCCGCGCGGTTGCGCTCGCGACGGCGTTTTGCGCGCTGGGCATAGCCGCGGGTTGCGGGCGTGCGCAGTTCGATCTCCTTCCTGACGAAAGCCTCGTGAACACGAGCGGCGCCGCTGGAACGCGAAATGATTCGGGCGCGGCCGGGATTGGGGGGAACGCCGGGACTTCGGGCAAGGCCTTCGGCGGAGCCTCTGGCAAGGCGGAGCTGGGCGGCTTCGGCGGGCGTATCACCACCTTCCCGGGGGGCGGAGGGGGCAACGCGCCCTGCGGTGGCGAAGGCGGCTGCATCGACGGAGAGCCGTTTTGCCCGCCGTACTCGCCCTCTCCTTTCTGCATTCCGTGCTTCAGCAGTTACGACTGCGCAATGACCGCGCCCGACGCCAAAGTTTGCGATCCGGACTTGAAGCGCTGCGTGCAGTGCCGGCGCGATAGCGATTGCGGCAAGGGCAATGCGTGCAATCCCCTCACGCAGCGTTGCGCGAGAGCCTGTGACCGGAAGGATGATTGCGTCACCGACAGCCAGCATCTGTTGTGCAACACCGAACTCCACGTGTGCGTGTCCTGCAACCGAGACCCGGACTGCGCCAGCTACGGTTTGGTCGACGCGCACTGTTTCTTGTACGCGTGCGTCGAGTGTTACGAGGATCGCCAATGCGCCGTGAACCAACAGTGCATCGCCGGGCACTGTACGAAGCATTGAGCTAGGCCGTCGCAGCTCACCTGAGCCGAACGCGCAAGCCGACGCTGCCGAGGTAGCGGAAGCTGGACGAAGACCCGACGGGCGAGCCACCCACCATCACTTCAGTTTCACCACTCAACCCCGCGGCCTGCACCTCAGCCGTGAGCAACAAATTCGGCGCGAGTCGAAGCCGCCCCCCGAACGCGCCCTGCAAGCCCAGCGTCCAGCGGCTCATCGCCTGCGATTTTCCCATCTCGCTAGCATGCGCGTCGAAATATTCGGCTAACGCCTGGATTCGGAACTCCAGGCCCGAGGCCTCGAGCTGCCCAATCAGCGGCACCCCTGCGCCGAGGGAGACGTCGAACCAACGCGTGGTGACGTTGTTCGAGCCGGCACGCAGCCGGGTGGCCGCGCTGCCCCCGATCGTGAAGAACACCGGCATCGGCGCGGGAGCGAGGTCGAAATACAAGGCGCTACCCAGCCGCCAGGGAGGATCGATATCGAGCCCCGGTCCGAAGATCACCGCGGCGCCGATGAACATTTGGGTTCTTCGCGGGCGAGCAGGTTCTCGGGGCTCGGGCTCACTCTCGTCGCTGCCTCGAGCCGCGGACGACGACGATGATGATGCCGATGTAGCGGCATCGGACGCCGGCTTCGACGACGAGGCCGCAGGCGGTGAAGACGGTGTTGACGTCGACGCGGCCGCAGCTGCGCCAGCCGGGGTATTCGCTCGCGTGGACGCTGCAGTCGGAGTCGCTGCCGAGGACGCCGATGTCCCCGCGCGTTCGCTGGTTTCTTGCTCGGGAGTCGGGTTGCTTTCAGCGAGGGTGCCGATTGCAAAACCGACGGCACGCCAACGGTCCATGCTGTCGTCAGCCGCCAAGAACGCAAAATCCTTGGTGCGCCAAGAGTCGTGATCGCCCTGGCGCACCCCGACCTCGACCCGAATCTTGTCCTCTGATTGCAGGGTAACGATGGCCACCGCGGCGGGCTGCTCGTCACTCGCGTTGCGCGCCAGCACGCACTCTGCGTCACGAGCGGCGCGACTGCAGGCGGAAACGAGCACGCTCAGTGCGCTCTCCGACACCTTCGGCGCCGCGATTTCGATGACGATCAGGGCAGCTGCCACGCGCGGTTCACCTACTCGAAATCGGCGACGGGTTCGAGCAGCGAAAGCGAACCGCGCGGCGCCGCAACTTCGAAGACCTGACCTCGCCGGTCGGAAACGCCGAGCCGAACCAGCCCGTCGGCGCGCAAGAGAGCAAAGGGCTGAGCGGGACTGGGGGCGTCCTGGGCGGCAGCAATGATCACGATTTGCGTGGGATCCCGACCGTCGACGGCCTGTGACTGCGGCGGCAGCTCACACTCCGCGGCCACCGCCCCGCTCGGGTCATGGTCGCGCGCGCGAGCCAAAACCGCTTCGTCCGACTTGCCTCGTGACACGTCGCGGAGCAGCGCGACCGCCGATCGTCGCACGAACTCCGAGCGATCTCGGCTCAACGCGGTCGCTTCTTGCCCGTTCGAGCAACGCTCGCGCGTGAGCCGCAACGCGCGTAGTGAGAGCGCACGCATCACGCCGCGCTCATCGCCGAGCAACGAACAGGCCAGCGGTGCAATCTGCCCGTGCTCACGCTGAGCGATGCGCGCCAAAGCGGACAGCGCGTTGCCTGCGACGCTCGGCGCTGCGTCGCGCACGGCGTGCTCCAGCGCAACCCGCTCAGCGCCCGTGCCGACCTCAGCCAACGACCAGGCCGCGTTGGCTCGCACAGCCACGCTCGGATCACTCAAGAACGGCACAAGCCGCGTGCGCTGGTCGGGATGTGCCGCCAAAGCCTCCGCGAATTTGGCGCGGTCAGCGGCAACCGACGAGGCCCCCGCGAACGTCGCCAACTGCACGACGGCCTCCGGCGCGGGCATGCGGCCGAGCAATTCGATGAGCGCGTCACGCTCACCATCGCGTGCGCGCGCTAGCAAGGCCGCGAGGCGGCGCACGATCTCGGGGTCATGCTCGACGGACAGCGTGCCGCCAAGCGCAAGCAAAACCAGCGGGCGAGCCTGCTCACTCGTGTGCTCGAGCCGATCCAGGAGCGCTGAGGCGCGCCCCGGCAACGTCAGGCGCCCAAGCGCCGTGGCAGCGGCCAGTCGCACGCCGCCTGAATCGTCATCGAGCGCGGTCCACAAGGCGGGCCATTGTCCGGCTTCGCCCAGGAAACCGAGCGCGGACAGCGCGCGACTGCGCAGCGCAACGTCGTCCCCCGGCGCGGCGAACGGCAATAAGCTGCGCGCGGCTCTGGGAGCGCCCGTTTGCCCCAGCAGCTCCAGCAATTCCGAAACTTCGTCGCGCTCCCGGCGAGCCTTGCTCAACGCGTGTTCGAGCGGCTCGACCGCCCGTCCGTCGGGATGATTCGGATCGAGCAGTGCCCTGGCGGCTAGCCGCGCCGAACGTCGGATCATCACGTCTGGATCGGCGAGATACTCGAGCACCGCGGGCAGCGACTCGGGAGCCCGGAGCTGCGAGAGGGCGAGCAACGCCGGCTGCGGGCGCAGCGCGCCGCGACGGAGGGCATCTTGAATCGCCCCAGCACTCGCTAGATCGCGGGTTTGACCGAGCGCGAGCGCACAGCCACCGAGACGCTCCGGGTCCGACTCACCACTCAAGCATGCCCGGAGCGGAACGAGCGACGCAGAACCGGAGCGAGCCAGCGCTTGAATCGCTCCGCTCTGCAAATGACTCGGGCGATCGGCAGCGAGCTGCTCGATCAATACCTTGCTAGCTTCCGGCGTGCGGAGTTGCGAAAGCGCATCGAGCGCGGCCAGCGCGACTGCGTCGCTGCCGTTCGTCAGCGATGCGCTGATGCTGGTGAGCGTGCTCGGATCGCCAATCCGCGCCAGCCCAGCGAGCGCAGCCACTCGCACGCCTTCGTCGCTGTCTCGCAGTGCAAGCACGAGCGCCGCGCTCGAACGCTTGTCGGCCAGCTGCGCGAGCGCTCGCGCCACGGCCTCGCGCACCGCCGGACGCGCGTCTTGAATCTTCCCGATCAGAGGCACGACGGCGCGTGAATCCCCGAGATCGCCGAGCGCGAGCGCGACCACGCGGCGGACCTCGGGCACCCCGTCGTCCAAATGGCCGAGCAACGCCAGTACCGCCTCCGGAGCGCCAGACTTTCCGAGCGCAGCAGCGGCAGCGCCGCGTACGGCCGCGTCACCATCGCCCAAAGCGCGGCCGAGCGACGGCACTGCGCGTGCGTTTGGACTTTCGCCGAGCGCGACCGCCGCCGCCAAGCGCAAGCGCCGCTCGCCATCACTTAACCATGGGATCAATTTCTCGCCCAGCGCGGGCAGGCCAAAGCCAAGGCAGGCATCCAGCGCGGTCAACCGGACGTTGAGATCCGCGTCATCGAGCGCGGCGCTGGCCAGACGTGCGCCGCTCCCCTTGGGGAGATCGCGCAGCTCGAGCGCCGCGCGCCGGCGCACGTCTACGTCCTGGCTATGCAAGTCGCGCTCGACGCGCTGCACGGCGCTCGGCCAAAGCGCGGCGCTCACCGGCGCGGCCGAGGCGAGCAACGAGACGATCAGCGCAAGGGTCGGGAGGCGCACGCTTCGGGAACATAGCACCGCCGGTTCCCCAATCACGAATCCCTCAGGCTGGGCTCGCCATCTCCTCCAAAGCGCGACGAGAGGCTTCACGCTGCCTCGGCCGCAAATAGCCGTAAAATAGGCCATTTAGCAGCACGAATCGGAACAGTAAGTAATAGTCCGTAATATCCAAACCGATCGACACGGCCAGGCCGAAGACCAACGATCCGAAGCCGAACAAGGTCCGCCACCAGCGCATCGCGGGACCTGCGTGTTTGCGATAGATGGCGGCGTTGCGCTCGCTGAATTCGGGGTTTTCGCGGACCAGCCGGCGTGAGATCGGATCGAACTTGTCGACGTAGTCGTTCTGGCTGCGCAGGTAGAAGAAGTAGATCTCCCAAGTGACGCGAATCACCAGCGACATCTGCCCGCGTTGCGCCTCGAAGCGCGCAAGCGCTGCGCTCAACTCCTCCCCCTCGCGGTAACTCGGGTGCGTCATCCGCAGGAAGACGTTCTTGAAGTGATCGTACATCGTGGTGTGGAACGACCCGGTGATGATCGTCGCCACCGCCAGGGCGAGAGCCACCCAGAATGCCCAGGGTGGGTCCTGAAATTTTCGAACCAAGAGCCACGCGCCGCCCACGACGACGACGCTCGACCCCACCAAATCAGCGACGCCGTCCAACATTCGCCCGAACGCGGACGAGCTCTTGCGCAGACGCGCCAGCTGCCCGTCACAGCAATCGAGCACGGCCGAGCTGAAAATCAGCACGCCCGCGACGGGGAGGTGCCAGGGGAAGTGAGCAAAAATCGCCGCGCCCGCGGCAAACGCCGTGAGAATGGAGCACACCGTCACCAGGTTCGGCGACACCGGCGTGGGCAACAAGATGCGCGCCAGCACGTATGCCGGCGGTCGATGCACCCAGACGTCGATGGGCTCCTCGACCTCGAGCGGTTTCAGGCTCCGAAAATACGCGTCCCAGAAGCCCATTGCGAACTCCTACGGCGTCCCGTGCGAACGAACGCACGGGACCACCGTCGAGAGCTCACTCAGCATCGCCCACGCTCGCGGTGACATACGCCCGCGGTGCCTCGCGCCGAACGCGACCACCGAGCACGCGCTCGAAAGCGCTGACGCAACGCGCGTTCTGCTCACGGGTACCCACCGTCACGCGCACGTAGCTGCGCTTGGCGTGGTGCACCGAGAGCGAGCGAATCAGTACGCCGTCCTTGAGCATGGCCTCGACCAAGCGCTCCGCAGTCTGACCCGTCGACGAGACGTCGATCAGCACGAAGTTGCCTTCACTCGGTACCGGCTGGAGTCCCTCGATGCGCGCGAGCTTTTCGATCAGCTCTTCACGCGCGACCCTGAGCTCCGAGATACGCACGTCGAACTCGGCAGCGTCGTCCAAGGCAGCGCTTGCGGCGGCCAAGGTGATGGCGGGGATATTCCAAGGCACTTTGACGCGCGACAACAGTCGAACCACGGCAGGATGCGCGAGCGCATAGCCCAAACGGATGCCCGCCAGGCCGAAGGCCTTGGAAAAGGTGCGCAAGATAATCGCGTTCGGGAACTCCTCGAGCAGCCGCGAGAACGACTCGCCTTCCCCGAACTCGTGATACGCCTCGTCGATCACCGTCGGCAAGCCGAGTCGCAGCAGGCGCTTGAGGTCCGCCTCTGAAATGCGACCGCCAGTGGGATTGTTCGGCGTGCACAGGAAGATCACCTTCGTGCGTTCGGTGACGCCACGGATCAAACCCGACAGATCGTGATCGTGGTCCTCGGTCATGGGCACGAGCACGGGGATGCCGCCGACGGTGCGCGTGCGCGCCTCGTACATGCTGAAGGTCGGCACGCTGAGCAGCACCTCTTCACCCGGACCGACGAAGGTACGGATCACGAGGTCGATCAGTTCGGTCGAACCCGCGCCCAAGATCACGCTGCCCTCGACTTGATTGTCTCGCAGCGCGAGCTTGCTCTTCAACGCAGGCGCACCGCCCGGGTACAGATTGCCGCGCGTCGCCGCCTCGATGATCGCGTTGATCACGCGCGGGCTCGGTGCGTACGGACTCTCGTTCGACATCATGCGCAAGACGTCGTTCTGCTCGGCCACAGCGAAGTGGTCTTCGTTGTACGGCTTGGCCGCGCGCACCCAGCTCGGAGCGTAGAACTCGATGCTCTCGGGATCGATGACCGGGGGCTGACCGCTGCCCGGCTCGTCACCGAGCGTGTCGCCGAACACGCGCAGCATGGCCTCTGCGCAGGCCAACGCTTGCGGCGTGTCGACATCGACCCAGCGGACGTCGCCCACGTCCGTGGCCAGGAAGCGCCCGCGGCGGCTGAGCGCTTGCACGCCGTCGCTCAGCGAGCAATCACCGGCGGTCGCCTCGACGGCCGCGAGCTCGGCAATCAACGCGGGACCGATGCGGAATACGCCGGTATCGAGCGCATCGTAGCTCTCTAGCTCCTTGCCGATGCGCTTGATCTTGCCGAGTTCTACGCCGACCTTCGTCGCGTCGTCCAAATCGAAGCAGCGTTCGATGTCGTAGTCGACGGCCAACGCGCACGAGCCCTCGGGTACGTCCGCTGCGAGCAGCCGACGCACGAGCTCCGGCGAATACAGATGATCGGACATCGTGAGCACGCACTCGCGATCGACGTAGCGAGCGGCAGCCAGCAGGCTTACGCCGTTCTTCTTGTCGAAGTGCGGGTTGTCGACGAACGACAACTTGAGCCCGAGACTCGTCTCCGCTTTGAGTGCGCTGCGCACGGCCTCTCCTTGGAAGCCTGTGATCACCACCGCCTCTTGGATGCCTGCACTCTTCAGGGTGCGGAGCACGCGCACGACTAACGGCACACCTCCAACTACACGGAGGGGTTTCGGGAGCACAGCTGCCCCTTCACTCAGTCGGGACCCGGTGCCAGCAGCAAGCACGATGGCCCTCGTGACGCGTCGCTCAGTCATGTCTAAGGCTCTCTTTCGTCACCCAGGGGGGCCCCGGGTTGAAGCATATATGGGACTTAGCATGAGGCGTGACAAGGGGCCAAAGCCTATTCGATTCGATAACTTAGGCCACTTACGGTGTGTCTTCGGCCGAACACAGTGTTGCAAATAAACGACACTCCTGTTCGCTCCCAGCGTCACTGGTTAGACCAGCCAAAACGCCTGCATTTTCCGCCGGTTACTAGCGAAGATCGCGAAATCTTGGCATTTTTGGCGATTTTGGCGCGCTCGGCGCGCTGCGTCAGAAATTTCGCACTAACGCCTTGCCAGCGACACCTCGGTCAGGTGCGACCTCGAACCGAGTCCCGGGCACGCTCCAAGTCGGAAAAGTCGTCGACCTCGGTCCAGGGCAAGTCCGCAACGGCAACCGCCTCGGCCCGGACCGCGCCCTCCGCGATCAAGCGTGAGTACACGTCCTCGTAATAGAGGCCAGTCTCCCCGGCGTCGATTACCGACTTCAAGGCGTCGAACAGCTTCAGCGAGAAGCTGCTGGAGATTCGCTCGATTCCGATACTCTCACCGGCACTTTGCGAGAGCGCGATGCCTTTGCCGAACGCAGCAATCGTCGTCGCGCCAGGCTGTGAAAGGCTGATTTTCATCGCCTCCGCGTCGAGCATGCGCCCGGCGTCCACCGCGACGGCAAGCTCCGCGGACGACTCGTCGAGGCGCTCCAGCACTTGACGCTGGAAGACCACGTCCCCATCCAGCTTGAAGAAGGCGTCTGTGCCAAGCGCCTCCCGACACAACGCCAGCGACACGGAGTTTTGAGTGCGATCGAATTCGGGGTTTCTGCAGTACTCCACGAGCACGGGCGCGCCGTGCATGGCTGCTTTCACCGCGTCCTCCCGATATCCGGTAGCGAGTACGACTTTTCGCACTCCGTAACTCGCCAGCAGGCGCACCGTACGCCCCAAAATCGTTTCCCCACCGAGATCGACCAACGCTTTCGGTCGATCATCGGTGATGGGTCGAAGTCGCGAGCCGATCCCCGCGACTAGAATCACTGCAGTCGTCGTTTTCATCTACAATTTCCGTAATTCCTTGGCCCGTACCCATTGCGCACGGGCACGCACCTTGCTAGGAGCCGCGCATGCAACGACCTGAGAACGTAAAAAAAGCCGAGGGCAAACTCGCCGTACTCTTGCCGGGAATGGGCGCTGTGTCCACGACCTTGATGGCCGGCGTGCTCTTGGCCAACAAGGGTCTGGTCCAGCCGATCGGGTCGCTCACGCAAACCGGTACGATTCGCTTGGGCAAGCGCACCGACAACCGCGTGCCGCGGCTCAAAGACTTCGCGCCGCTCGCCAAGCTGGAAGACATCGTGTTCGGCGGCTGGGATTTGTTCCCTGATAGCGCCTACGAGTCGGCGCTCCACGCCAAGGTGCTCGAAAGCAAAGATCTCGATCCGATCAAAGACGAGCTCTCGGCGATCAAGCCGATGAAAGCCGTCTTCTACCCGGAGTTCGTCAAACGTTTGAGCGGTACGCACGTCAAGACCGCGGCCACCAAGTTCGAGATGGTCGAGCAGCTGCGCGCCGACATCCGCAACTTCATCAAGGACAACGGTTGTTCACGCGCCGTCTGCGTGTGGTGCGGCTCGACCGAGGTGTACCTCGAGCCAGGCCCGGTTCATCAGTCGATCGCCGCCTTCGAAAAGGGTCTACGCGAGAACGATCCGACCATCGCCAACTCGATGATGTACGCGTGGGCATGCTTGAAAGAGGGCGTGCCGTTCGCCAACGGTGCTCCGAATTTGACGGTCGACTTTCCCGCCGCGCTCGAGCTGGCGCGTGAAACGCAAACGCCGATCTGTGGCAAGGACTTCAAGAGCGGGCAAACCTTCATGAAGACGCTCATCGCGCCGGGCCTGAAAGCCCGCGGCTTGGGCGTGAAGGGCTGGTTTTCCACCAACATCCTCGGCAATCGCGACGGTGAAGTGTTGGACGAACCCGGCAGCTTCCGCTCGAAAGAGGTCAGCAAGCTCGGCGCCCTCGAGTCGATCTTCCAGCCCGAACTCAACCCGCAGCTCTACGGTGACCTCTATCATAAGGTCCGAATCGAATATTACCCCCCTCGCGGTGACGCCAAAGAGGGTTGGGACAACATCGATATCTTCGGTTGGCTCGGATATCCGATGCAAATCAAGATCGACTTCTTGTGCCGCGACTCGATCTTGGCTGCGCCGCTCGTTCTGGATCTCGCGCTGTTCGGTGATTTGAGCAAGCGCGCGGGTTTCCGCGGCGTGCAAGAGTGGCTGAGCTTCTACTTCAAGTCACCGCAGACCGCAGAGGGCCTCTATCCGGAACACGATGTCTTCATTCAATCGATGAAGCTGAAGAATACGCTCCGCTGGATGATGGGTGAGGATCTGATCACCCACCTCGGCAACGAGTACTACGACTGAGTCGGAGCCGTTCGGCCATCGAGTCCGTGATCAAATGCCACGATCTGGACTCGAATGTCGCACAAAGTCACGCTGACGGACGTCGGCGTGACTTCAATCCTCGAGAAAAAGCCGCCCGGGCGAGCACCGTGGCGGCTTTCGCGCAATTTATCCGCCCATAATCGACTACCATCGCAGGGTGCGCAGTGACGGGAAGACGCGGAGCCTCGCGAGTCAGTTGGCGGAGGAGCGCGCGCTGCGAGTCCAGGCCGAAGAGGCAAATCGCATCAAGGACGAGTTTCTCGCCACGCTCAGTCACGAGCTGCGCACCCCGTTGAATGCGATCACGGGCTGGGCACATCTGCTCCAAGCCGGCACCCTCGCCCTCCCTGAACAGGGTCGCGCCGTCGAAACGATTTTGCGCAACGCCAAGCACCAGGCGCGGTTGATCGAGGATCTGCTCGACGTATCGCGGATCATCAGCGGCAAACTATCGCTCACGCTTTCACCGCTCGACGTCGGCAAAGTCGTCCAGACGGCGCTGGAGGCCGTGACCCCAGCCGCGCTCGCCAAGCAACTGCGCATCAGCGCCGACCTCGTCGCGGGGCCGAGTGAAGTGTCAGGGGACGCCGAGCGACTCCAGCAAGTGTTCGCGAATCTGTTGAACAACTCGATCAAGTTTTGCGAACCGGGCGGACAGATCGTGATTCGCTCCCGGCGCGAAGGCAAGCGCGTGCTGGTCAGCGTCATCGATGATGGTCGTGGCATCGCGCCCGAGTTTTTGCCGCTGTTGTTCGAACGATTTCGGCAAGCCGGACATCCGATCGCACGTGCTCGCGGCAGTGGACTCGGGCTCGGCTTGGCGATTGCGCGTTATTTGGTGGAAGCGCACCACGGGACGATCCGCGCCGAAAGCGCTGGTGAGGGCCACGGAGCCACGTTCAGTGTGTCCCTGCCCTTGCTCTCCCCGGCCGAATCGGTGCCTCCGTCCAGCGAGCTCGTCCAGCAAACGCACCGGCAACTGTGCGGCGCCTATGTCTTGGTCATCGACGATGATCCCGATGCACTAGAGCTGCTCGGCATCTTACTCGAGCGGGAGGGCGCTGAAGTCACGCTGGTCGAGTCTGCGCAGGCCGCGCGCGATGCGATTCGAGCGCGAGAGCCTGACGTCATCGTGTGCGACGTCGGTATGCCCGATGAAGACGGCTATAGCTTCATGCGCCGACTACGCGCATCCGGTGAACGCGCGGGCGCCTTCATTCCGGCTCTAGCGCTGACCGGGCACGCGAGCACGGAAGACACGCGCGTCGCGTTGCTGGCCGGTTTTCAGATGCACGTCAGCAAGCCGCTGGATCCGCCGCGGTTGCTCGACAGTTTGGCTAAACTCTGGCGACGGGGCGTAACTCGAATTCCATGACCGAAATTGCTCAACCACAAACTGAAGGAGCCTGGCTCGTCGAACGCACGAAAACTGGCGTCTCTGGCCTAGATACTTTGCTGCGAGGCGGGCTGGTCCGTGGCGCTATCTACTTGGTGATGGGACGCCCGGGCACGGGCAAGACGACGCTCGGCAACCAGTTGTGCTTCGAGCACGTCAAGTATGGCGGCCGCGCCGCGTACATGACCCTGCTCGCCGAGTCACACGCAGCGATGTTGAAGAATCTGCACACGATGAGCTTCTTCGAGCCCAACGTGATCAACAACGGTCTGTCGTACGTGGGCGCGTACCGTGCATTGCGCGACGAAAAACTACGCGGCTTGCTGGATATGGTCCGGCGCGTCATTTTGGACGAGAAGGCGACGCTCCTCGTGATCGACGGCATCTCACCTGCGCGAGCAATCGCCGAGAACGACGTCGCGCTCAAAGAGTTCGTGGTCGAGTTGCAGATGCTGAGTGCGATGACGAACTGTACGACGGTCCTGCTCGCGAACATGACCGCCGCCGACGCGAACGATCCCGAGCACACCATGGTCGACGGCCTGATCGAGCTCTCGTTCGAGCACTTTCGGCGTCGGACCTTCCGCACCATCGAAGTCTTGAAATTCCGTGGCACGAGGCATTTGCTGGGACGACACGAGCTGGAGATCGGCTCGGACGGAGTATCGATCCACCCTCGTCTCGAGGACGTACTCGACGGTTCGGAGAGACCCGCTCCCGCAAGCGACCAACGTCTGAAGACAGGGATCCGAGGGCTGGATGTGATGCTCCACGGTGGCGTCCTGCGCGGCACGACCTCGGTCGCGCTCGGGTTCTCCGGTAGTGGCAAGACGACGTTCGGCTTGCACTTCCTGCACGCTGGGGCCGAGACCGGTGAAGCGGGCTTGTTGTTCGGCTTTTACGAATCACCCGAGCGCGTTCTCCAAGGCGGTGAGCGCGTTGGACTGAGGCTCGAGCGCTACGGCGAGCGCGGCCTTTTTTCGCACGTGTGGCAGCCATCCTACGAATTCGGTCTCGATCGCCTCGGCGCGCGCCTGATGGCCGAGATCGAGCGCATCGGCGCCAAACGGGTCGTGATCGATAGCCTCGATGGGTTCCGGCAAGCTGCCATCGATCCCGCACGCACCATTCGCTTCATTACTGCGCTGCTCGGCGAGCTTCGAGCCCGCGAGATCACCACGATCTTGATCGACGAAACCATGAAGCCCTCGGGCCCCGAGATGGAGATGCGAATCGAAGGCATTTCTGCCCTCGTCGAGAATCTGCTGTTGTTCGAGTACGCGACGGTCGGTGCAAAAGTTCGCCGTCGCCTCTCGATCGTGAAGCAACGGGCGAGCGCGCACGAGAGCGCTGCGCACGAGTTCTTTCTCACCGAACACGGGATCGAAATCGCTCCCGATTCCACCGGCGCTGTGGAGATCGCGGCGCACGCGAGCAATTCCCTCGACGCGCCCACGCCGGAAGGCGTTTGAGACGGTCTGGAATGACGGCCTCGCCACACAACGTGCTGGTCGTCGACGACGAGTACGCCTCGCTCGAGGTGCTTGCGCTGATGCTGACTGGGGAAGGGTTTCAGGTCTTCACGGCTAGCGACGGCATCGCGGCGCTGAGGATTCTGGAAGAACAACCGATCGCGGTCGTCATCACCGATTACAAGATGCCCATGATGGACGGTAGCGAGCTCTGCCTCAGAATGCTGGCCGACTCGCGCTTCGAGAACATCCCGGTGATCTTCACCAGCGCGACTTACCGTCAGGACGTGCCGCGACCGAGGAACGTTGCGGCGTTTTTCAGCAAACCACTGCTGTTCAAGGACGTGCTTTTGGCTTTGAATCGGATCTTGAAGGGCGCGCGCCCCGCTTAGCGCGTACACTCGGCTCGTGTCGGCCGATCCGCTACGCGAGCTCTCTCTCCCAGCTCGGGATTGGTTCGAGACCTCGCTCGGTGCACCCACGCGGGCTCAAGCACTCGGCCTGCCCGCGATCATCTCCGGCGCCTCGACGTTGCTGCTCTCGCCCACCGGCTCGGGCAAGACGCTGGCAGCGTTCTTGTTCGCGGTGGACAAGCTGATGCATTCGCCCGAGCCGCCCAAGGAGTCGCGCTGCCGGGTGCTGTACGTTTCTCCGCTCAAAGCGCTGGCGGTCGACATCGAACGCAACTTGCGCGCGCCGATCGCCGGCATTTCCGAGGCGGCGCGCCGGCTCGGCCAATCCGTGCGCGTGCCGACGTTGGCCGTGCGCACCGGTGACACCCCGCAAGTCGAGCGCGCTCGCATGCGCCGCACGCCTCCAGACATCCTGATCACCACGCCAGAGTCGCTATTTCTGCTGCTCACCTCCGAGACGCGCAAGATCCTAGAGTCGGTCGAGACGCTGATCGTCGACGAGATCCACTCGCTGGTCGCCAGCAAGCGCGGCGCGCATTTGTTTTTGTCGTTCGAGCGCTTGCAGGCCCTGCGCGCCGACAGGCCCCTTCAACGCATCGGCCTGTCCGCGACACAGCGCCCGCTGGAGGAGGTGGCGCGCCTCCTGGGAGGATTCGATCGCGAGCAAGCGCAACGCCCCGTCACGATCATCGACGCGGCACAAAAGAAACCTCTCCGTCTGAGCGTGGAATTGCCGGAGGCGATCACCGAGCCTGAGACGAACGAGTCCGATCGGTTGCGCGACATCGTGAGCGGCCCTGCCGCTCGCGGTCCGGCAGGTGCGCGCTCGGTCTGGCCGGCGGTGCACGAGCGGCTCGTGGCGTTGATTCGCGAACACCGCACGACGATGATCTTCGTCAATAGCCGGCGTCTCGCGGAGCGGCTCGCCTCGGCGCTCAATGAATTGGCCGGCGAGGAGCTCGCGCTCTCACACCACGGCTCGGTCGCCCGTGAAAAACGCCAGCTGATCGAAGAGCGCCTGAAGTCTGGTTTGTTGCCGGCCATCGTCGCGACCTCGTCGCTCGAGCTCGGCCTCGACATCGGCGCCGTGGATCTCGTGGTCCAAATCGAAGCCCCTCCTTCGATTGCCTCGGGCTTGCAGCGCATCGGTCGCGCGCAACACCACGTCGGTGGCACTCCCGAAGGCGTGCTCATGCCGAAGCACAAGGCCGATCTGTTGGCCACTGCCGCAGCGACGCGCAGCATGCTGGAGGGCCGCGTCGAAGCCACTTTCTACCCTCGAAATCCGCTCGACGTGCTCGCGCAGCAACTCGTCGCGATGTGCGCGGTCGAGCCGTACGAGGTCGACACTTTGTATCGCGTGGTGCGAAGAGCCGCGCCATTCTCGGAACTGCCACGCTCTGCCTTCGACGGCGTGCTCGACATGCTTTCGGGGCGCTACCCGAGCGATGAGTTTCCGGATCTGCGACCACGCTTGGTCTGGGATCGGGTGAACGGAACCGTGCGCGCTCGGTCGTTCGCCCTGCGTCTCGCCGTGAGCAACGCGGGCACCATCCCCGATCGCGGCCTGTACGGCGTGTTCCTGATGGGCGAAGACGGCCCCAAGGGCGGCCGGCGCGTCGGCGAGCTCGACGAAGAGATGGTCTTCGAATTGCGCGAGGGCGAAGTGTTCTTGCTCGGCGCGAGCTCCTGGCGCGCCGAGCAGATCACCCACGATCGCGTGCTCGTCTCTCCCGCCGCCGGAGAGCCGGGAAAGATGCCGTTTTGGCACGGCGATCGACCTGGCCGTCCGCTCGAATTCGGCAAGGCCATCGGCGCGCTCACGCGCACCTTGGCCCAAACGGCCGAGGCGCAGGCCGAAACCCTGCTCGTCGACGAATACTTCCTCGACGCGGCCTCGGCGCATGCGTTGACCGGCTACGTCCACGAGCAAGTGACCGCGGTCGGTGAAGTACCGAGCGATCGCGTGATCGTGATCGAGCGTTTTTTGGACGAAGTCGGGGACCACCGCGTGTGCGTATTGACGCCCTTCGGCTCGCGCGTGCACGCACCCTGGGCGACGGCCGTGACGGAGATGCTGCGTGCCAAGCGCGTCGGGGACATCGACAGCGTGTGGTCCGATGACGGCATGATCTTCCGAATCCCGGCTTCCGACGAGCCTCCGCCCAGCGAATGGTTCGTGCCCAGTTCGACCGAGGTCGAGGACCGCGTGAGCCGGGCGATCGACGGCACCTCGCTGTTTGCGGCCCGCTTTCGCGAGGCCGCGGGGCGCGCGCTGCTCTTGCCACGAAGACATCCGACGCGACGCCAACCACTGTGGGCGCAGCGCAAACGGGCCGCCGATTTACTGGCGGTCGCGGCGCAACATCCATCGTTTCCAATCGTACTCGAGACCTACCGCGAGTGCTTGCGCGACGTTTTCGACTTACCTGGTTTGGTCTCGGTGCTGAGCGAGATCGAGAAGCGCCGCGTGCGGGTGCGGACCGTGGACACCACGGCGCCGTCGCCGTTCTCGGCCTCGCTCTTGTTCTCGTTCGTCGCCAACTTCGTGTACGAAGGTGACGCACCGTTGGCCGAGCGTCGAGCGCAGGCGCTGACCATCGATCACGAGCGCCTGCGAGAATTGCTCGGCGAAACCGAGCTGCGAAGTTTACTCGATCCGGAGATCATCGCCGAGCACGAGCGCTTCCTGCAGCGACTCAGCTATCCAGCAAAAGACCCTGACGCCTTGTGCGACGTCTTGCGTGCACTCGGTGACCTCACCTTGAGCGAGGCTTGCGAACGCTCGCTGACCGCGGACGATGGACAGCGTTGGCTCGCGCAATTGGAACGAGAACACCGCATCTTCCAAGTGCGAATTCAGCGCGAAGTCCGCTATCTGGCCGCTGAGGATGCGGGGCGGTACCGCGACGCGCTGGGCATCGTGCCCGCGCCCGGCACGCCGAGCGCGTTCTTGGAGCCGGTGCCGGACGCCCTGACGCAAATCATCGCTCGCTACGCGCGCAATCACGGTCCGTTTCCAGAGTCTGCTTTGACCACTCGCTACGGGCTCTCTGGGCAAAGCGTGACCGAGGTGGTCACACGCTTGCGACAGAGCGGGCGTTTGGTATCGGGTGCTTTCCTCGCCGGTGGCCACGGCGAGGAGCTGTGCGATGCAGAAGTGCTGCGCACCTTGCGGCAACGGTCGCTCGCCCAGCTCCGGCGCGAGGTGGAGCCAGTCGAACCGGACGTTTTGTGCCGCTTCTTATTGGAGTATCAAGGCACGACGCATCCGCGGCGGGGTGACGCCGCGCTGCTCGATGCGGTGGGCCAGCTGGAGGGTTGCCCCCTGCCCGCCTCCGCGTTGCTCGGGGAAATCTTGCCCACACGGGTGCGCGGCATGACCCCGCGGGACTTGGACGCGCTGTGCAGCAGCGGCGAGGTGGTGTGGGCAGGCGTCGAACCGATCGGCAACAACGACGGGCGAATCGCGCTCTATCTGGCGGAACACGAGGCGCTCCTTTCGCGCAAGGTCACGCCCGTCGAAACCGAGCAGGCCGCAGCGATTCGCGCGACCCTCGCTCGACGGGGCGCCGTGTTCTTCGCCGAGCTGCTGCGCGAAACGGGAGGCTTCCCCAACGACGTGCTGAGCACGCTCTGGGACATGGTGTGGGCGGGCGAAGTGACCAATGATTCGCTCGAAGCGCTGCGCAGCTTGCTGCGCCCCGCGTCGAGCAAACGCGACGGCCGAAGCGCGCGATTGCACGCGAGCCGTCGCTCCACCCAGGGGCGACTTCCGGGCAGCGAGGGGCGCTGGTCGCTGCGCAGCGCGCGTTGGGGCGAGCTTCCAAGTGACACCGATCGCCGCGCGGCTTTGGCGCGTTCGCTGCTCGAACGCTACGGTGTAGTCACCCGCGAGGTGGCTCACGCCGAAGGGCTGGAGGGCGGATTTTCCAGCGTGTACGAGATCCTGAAGGTGATGGAATCCGGAGGACGCATCCGTCGGGGCTACTTCGTCGCCGGCCATGGCGGTGTACAATTCGCCCTACCCGGCGCGGACGAAGATCTGCGCGCCCAGCGCACGCCCAAGGACGACGCGCCGCGTGCGCAGGTGCTATCTGCGGTCGACCCCGCGAACCCCTATGGCGCGCTCTTGCCTTGGCCCGAACGTGACGCTTCGTCGGGCCGGCTCTCGCGGATCGCCGGCGCCTACGTGGTGATCCATCGCGGCGCGCTGGCTGCTTACCTGCAAAGCACGGGCGCGTTGACGACCTTCAACGCAGAAGCGAGCGCGCAGCGCGAGCGCGCGTCCGCCGATGCGCTGACCGCATGGGCCCGCGGGCAGCCCCTTCGCCGGGCATTTCGCATTGCAACGATCGATGGCGCGCCGGCTGCGGAGCACGCCATTGCCACTGCATTCCGTGACGCGGGCTTCGTTGCCACCGGCGGCGGCTTGCTGCTGAGCCTGCGCGACCGAGGCTTCGAAGGCGCGCCGGAAATCGAGCTAGAAATGCGCCCCGATCTCGACGACGCCGATGCCGGAGGGTGACACCCTCCATCGCACGGCCCACACGCTGGGGCGTGTCCTCGAGGGTCAGCGGCTGGTGCGCGTTCGTTCCTCCGTACCGGCAATCGCCGAAGCCGAACTGGCAGGTCATGTGGTCGACAAGGTCCGCGCACAGGGCAAGAATCTACTGATCGAGTTCGACGACGGCCGCGTCCTACACACGCATCTCAAGATGCGTGGTTCATGGCACGTGTACCGACCCGGTGAACGCTTTCAGCGGCCAGAGCATCAGGCGCGCGTGGTCTTGGAGGTCGCGGACGCACTCGCGGTTTGCTTTGCAGCGCCGACGGTGCGTTTGCTGTCGACGAACGCCGCTGCCAGCGATCCTTACTTGAATGGCCTCGGCCCCGATCTGATCCCCGAACAGTTCGATCTAGAGAAGGCCGTTGGCGGCTTGCGCGCACTCGGCGAACTCTCTCTGGGCGAGGCGCTGATGACACAAACGGCCCTGTCCGGGATCGGCAACATCTACAAGTCCGAAACGCTATTCGTCTGTCGTTCGAACCCCTTCGAGAGGGTCTCCGAGTTCGATCGCGAAACGCTCGTTCGCGTAGTCCTCACTGCGCGCGAGCTATTGCAGAAAAACGCTCTGCCCGGCGCGCGCGAGCGAACGACGACGACGGCGCTTGGCGGTCGCTATTGGGTGTATCGGCGCTCTGGAGAACCGTGTCGCGTGTGCGGCCATCCGATTCGCATGCAGCGGCAAGGGGCGCTCCACCGCTCGACTTACTACTGTCCGAACTGTCAGAGCAGTCCCTGACGGCGGCGCGCGTACCAATGTCCGCCGAGCGCGAGCGACGCTGCGAGCGTCCACGCCCACGCAGGGAGTAGCGGCACGCTGCTGCGCTCGGCAGCTACCTCGATCGGATCGGGGACGGGCAAATCACCCACCTGGTTCTGCGATACCGCGCGCCCACCGCTGACTTTGGCGATCCGAGCGAGCCGCTCCGGATCCGGCCGTGAATCGCTCCACGCGGGGCCACCGCGTTCACACGCGAAATCGAAACGCGTGGGCGGCGCTGCGCCGACGCGCGCGCTCGCCGAGTAGCCTCCGACCTCCAGCGCACCGAGCTCGAGCTCGAGTGGGCCCGGAGCGGGCTCCTTCACGGTTTTCGTGAGCACCGGAGTGCGCTGCGGACCGAGACGAGTGAGCTGCAGCGACACGTCTCCGTTCGATCCGGGCAAGCGCACGAGCCGCAGCTTGGCGGGCAAACCGGCGATGCACGGCCCGGCCAGCTCCAAACGCAGCGCTTCATAGCGCGGATCGCGCATCAGCCAGCCCACGAGTCCATCCCAGAGAGCGCCATAGGCGCGACCCGCGGCGCGATCTGCAAACTCGCTGAAGGCCAAAGCGTGCGTGCCGTCGACGCCCAGCGCGATCGAACGTCCATCGCCAGACTCGCCCAGGGCGAGCACGGGCATCGGCATTCGGGCGGCGCGCCGATCCGGGTGCTCCCAAAGCGTGATCGCGTTGGGTCGGGCCGGACCCAGAGTGTTCGACCCAGTAAACGTCGGTAGCTCGTCCGCAAACAGCTCGGTTAGACCACGGAGGACCGGCGCGGACCGCCCGGCCTCCGTGTAGCGCGGCACGAAATCCGCGGTGTCGAACGGCGGCTCGCTGCCGCCGAGCTCGACCGGTAGGACGGCTTCCAAGGGCGAGCGCGCGTAGCCGCCGCCAGCGAACGACGACGGACCGCCGACCATGATCAACCCGCCGCCACCGCGCACGTAGTTGGCGAGAGCCGGCAAGTGCCGCAAGAGCTTGTAAGTCACCGCGTCGATGTCCTGCAAGATCACCGCGTCGAAGCTCGGTAAGTGCTCGGTAAACAGCTCGTCGACCGGGAACGGAATCAGCGCGAGCTCCGAGTCTTCGCTCGTCTCCGTGTTGTCCTCGTCCGTGCGCAGAATGAAAAATGCGATCAAATCGATCGACTCGTCGCTCTTGAGCCACATGCGCAGCGCACGCACGTCGTACGTCGGACGCCCTGCGACGTGCAGCAAGCGCAGTCGATCGCGAGTCACGCTGAACGTGAGGATGCGCGTGTTATTTTCTGGGATGGTATCGCCCTCGGGGGGCTCGATGCTCACCTCGACCAGGCGGGCGCCAGCGCGCTCGAGGGTGACGCTGAGCTCGACGGTTGCGGTTTCGCCGGTCATTTTCGCGACGCCCGAAGCCAAGACGAATGGCTCGACCCCCTGACGCAGCTCACGCGCCGTTACCGGAACCTCAGCGCACGAAAGCCCGCCACCGCAGCCGATCTCGATCGTGAGCGCCAGCGGCTGGTGCGCCACCGTCGCGCCCGAGGTGCGAATGGAGCGAATGCTCGCGTCGCGGGGCGCTTGCTCACTGATCGCCACCGTGTGAATCGGCGCACCCAACGCGGACGTCAGCTCGCGCAGTGAAGCGTCGTCTTGGGCCGCGCTGGGGCGCGTGAAGCGACCATCGCTGACGACCACGATTGCCTTCGGTCGCTCGCCGGGTTCTTGCGCAAGCGCGTTCAGCGCGCTCTGTAGGTCGCTCTCGTCCGAGAGCTCGCTCGGATTGACGTGCGTGAGCGCGTCGGCCACGACCAACGGCCGAAGCTCACCGGTCGCGAACCCGCGCATGGCGACGCGTGCACCCGAAAAGTGCTTGCCCACGGCTTCTGCGGCGTGCAGCGCGAGTTCGCGCCGCGTCTTGCCATCGCTCGGCAAGAGCAAGCGCCGAGATTGGTCGACCAAGACCACGACCTTGGCGCCCACGCTCACGCCGCGCGTGTTCACGCGCGCGGGACGCAGCACCGCTGCCGCCACGAGCAGCAGCGACAGCACACCGGAGAGCAAGACCCAAACAGCCGCGCCTTCCCGCTTTCGCAGCTCGAAGACCAAGAAACCAAGAGAGCAAAGCGCGAGCCCCAACAGCACAAACAACGTGAGCTGAGGTACGCCTTCAGCGAGCGCCAACGCGGCCAGAGTCATGGTTTCTGTCGGGCCCGGCGTCGCATCAAAAACGGCGCGTGCACCTGATCGTCCTTGTAGTCGGAACACAGCACGTACATCGCGATGTTCACCGCCAAGCGCACCGCGTGCTCACGCTGCTCGAGGCCGCCGGGCTCGGTTTCGAGCGCGAAGCCTTCACCGCTGCGAGCGAGCGCGCCCAGCAAATCGTGCTGCAGAAAAATGACCTGCGCACTTTTGCCTCGTACGATTGCCGAAAGCTCGGGTGGGCCAAGCACGCGCCCCACCGGTCGGTCCACGATGTAAAACGTCTTGAAAAGCACGTGGCCGGGGTCCAAGCGGACCGGAGCCGATTCCGGCAGCACACGAGATAGCTCGCGCCTCGCGCCGCGTCCGAATGCGCCCGACGCCGGATTCGAATCGTCCACCACGAGCACACCACCGAGCCGAATGAAGCGCGTCAGCCCACGCACTTCGGCCGACGACAGCGGTCCAGGATCGGCGTCGCCCGCCCAAATCGCGAACGGCTCGGCCTGCAACGACGCTTGGTCGGCGGCCACTTCTGCGGCGACCAAGCGCGCTGGCGCACTGGTGCGTCGCACGAGTTCCCACGACCAACGGCCCGCGCCGGAGCTCCGCACCCCGAGCGGCGGGTGATTGCCAGCGCGCAACAAGCGCGGGTGAAAGGCCCCGCCGTCACCGAACGCGGAAGCTTGGGCGGACCAGAGCGAAAGCGGAACGGTCAGCGCCACACGACGCGTGAAGCGACTCACCATCAGTCGAAATCCTGCACGTGCCACACGCCTGCTTCGCGGCGCAACTTCACCTGGTGGCCGCCTGGGACTTCGACCACAGCATTATCGCCGGAAACTTTCACGTCCAAAGTCTCCGGATTTTCCAAGCCTTCCACCAGCGATTTCAGATCCCCTTCGATGGCCTGGCGCGTTTCGGCAGAAAGCACGCCGAGTAACGCGGGGTAGCTGCGTCGAGCCAAAGCTCGCCGAAAGTCACCCAGCGCTTCGGCAGGGCTCCTGGGCCGGCTGGGCACGGTACCCAGCGAACTGAGGTGAAATGCGCCGTCCTCGAGCTCGAAAAGCGCGCTTTCACCGTCCACGAAGCGGATCTCGGCGGAGGCCTGAACGCGGCTCGTGGAGGAGAGCAGCGCGGCCCCTTGTCGGCTCAGCTCTGGCTTCGCTTGCTCGACCAAGCGACGGGTCCCCTGAGGGCCATAATCTCGCTGCGCCTCGCTGCTGAGTAGTGCGTAAATGCGCTCAGGATCGCCTGCACGCGCGGCCTCGGCATAGCGCGTGGCGACGAGCTTCGGGTCCGGCAAACGTGCCTCTGCGCAGCCGGGAGCCAGGCCCGCGAGCAGGCCGAGCCCGGCTAGGGCGGCAAGTGCGCGGGGCACTGGAAAGGCGGACCACATGGCGTGAGACAGCTAGCGAAAGCCGAGCCACTTGGCTACTGTTTGCGGCGGATGTTGGCAATGGTCGGCTCTCGCCCGGCGCTGGCCCTCGCTGCCACGCTCATTTCGCTGGCATGCAGCGGACCGCCGCCCCGCACCGTTAACCCCAGCCGACCGCTGGACGAGCGCCGAGCTATCGAGTTGATCGGCGAGGCCTTTCGCGAAGAGCACGATCGCGCAGTGCCCGGCGGCAACCTCCCCCTGTCCGACTCGCAATTCTTGCACGTCGACGTGAGCGGTCAGGACCGAAAGTACGGTGTGGCGTACGTTACCGCGCCCGAGCGGATCGCCCTCGGCGCGACGCTCCCACCTCGAGATCCCGCCATGGGCGATGCGCTGCAGCTCGTGTCAGGCTTGGGCGCGGACGGCGACGCGCGGGTGCTCGTCATGCAAGACAGCGACTACATGTACGATGAGCATGCCGGTGACGGCCAAGAGGCGAGTAGCGTCGCCACTGAACTCCGCCTCAAACGCGACGTGCACGACTTCCTGGTGCGCGCGCACAAAGAAAAATGGCCCTGACCGTCAGCGCGCGGTCCCGCTTCACGGGACCCAGCACCTCGAACTTGATCAAGGGCGCGGCGATCTGCGCGGCGCTGGGTATTGGAGCCTCGCTCGGCGAGTATGCCGATTTCGGCAAGTGGTTGGCCGTCGCGGGCGTCGTGCTGCTGATCGTCGGACTCCACCGATTTGGCCGGCTCGGCCCGGATCCGGCGATTGTCTTCGAACTGCCCGCACGTCGCAAAAAGAAGAAGCGTACGAAGCGCGCCGCGAGTGATCCCGTCGAGCCTGCAGCGAGCGAAGACGCGCATTCGGCGAGCGACGACGACGGTGACGACGAGCCGGCCGAAAACAAGGCCGACCAGCAATCAGAGACCTGAACCGCGTTCCGCTCAGGTCTCGCTGCGCAGCACGGCGATGGCCACGTCTTTGCCGAGGTCCGGCGCAAGCTCGACACCGAGGCCAAATTCGCGTCCGGCAATTTCCAGTTCGAACGAGGTCGGCGTGGTCGCAGAGGCGTTGGCGAGCGGCGAGAGCTGCGCGATCGCCTTCGCGTTCACCTCGGGTGAGATCGGCGCGCCGTACACGTCCTTGCCGACCACCAGGTAGACGTACACCAGCGGCAGCTTCTGCCCCTCTTTCAGCGCGCCGCGGAGGTTGGCGGCCAGCGCAAACTCGAGCCTCCGCGCGTACGCGGCCCAGGACCAACCGGTGACGTACAATCCTTTGACTTCGGTGCCGGCCTGCACGGGTTGCGCCGCAACCCACTGCCCGTCGTCGCGACCACGCACGCCTGCGGCCTCGGGCAGTGAGCCGCGCGACTCGACGTACTGCCCCGCAAGCGCCGTCTTGAGCTCGGGGTACGCGGGGAAGAGCGCGTGCCCTGCCATCAAGTCCTGATCTTGATCATTCCGAATCACGACGCCGTCCGTACCCGTGACCGCGAAGAACGTGCCCTTGGAGACGCGCAGATCCTGAACCTTGTTGCGCGCGGTCTCGAGCGCGATTCGCGCCCCGTGCGGATCGTCGCTCGGGGGCTTGCCGGAGTTGAAGATCGGCAGCAGAAACTTCGCCCCTTGCGGCAACCCCGAGCGCACCTCGGCGACGTCGTTGTGGGCAGCTTGCGCCAACGCAACCACATCACCCTTCGCCTTCTCGGCGCTAATCGCGCTCGGTTTTTTGCACCCGAAAGAGAGAGCAGATGCCAAGAGCAAGAGCGCCAATTGCGAGCCCGCGTGAACTCGCCGCGCCGCAAACGGGAATGTAGTCAAACGTCGCACTTTCATCTTTGAAAGACGGACATACGCCGGTGCACGAAAGGCGCAAATCAAAATCGCGGAACTCTGCGATCGCAATGAGGTCTGCGCCGAGCTCGCGATGCGCGACCGACAATACGCGGAAGCGGAAAGTCGCGGCCGGTCGGCAACTCGTTAGTCCCTGACGAAAAATCTCGCGCGTACCTGCGTGCCGTTCGCATGAAAGAGATTCACACTTCACTACGGCGAGCCGCAATCAAACGGGATGAGTCACCGCGACAGGCCGTGAATTTACTCACCCCTAGGGATGGGATTTGTGGCGTCTTTGTAAGGCGAACGCTGGGTGCCGTTGCGCCGCGCGCTCAAGCTGTCGCGGCCATCGCAATCATTGTGAGTGGGACTGGTTTCACGTCCATTGAAGCCGAGATGACTGAGTGTTAGAAGTGGTTCACAGTTAGAGATCCGCTTGAGTGCCCGCGCACCAAGGAGCCGCTCACCTTGACCTCGTATGCCCCGTCCCGCCCCGTGCCGCGCTCGAACCGCTTGTCGGATGCTCCGCAAGCGATGCAAGCTCCGGGGCATCGGCCCGCTTCACAAACGGCGCTCGAGCGCTTGGTGTCGCCCGATGATCTGAGCGTGGTCTTCCAGCCCATCGTGGACATGCGCGATGGCGAGCTGTTCGCGCACGAAGCGCTCGTCCGCTGCGGCGTTCCGGCCCTGAAAAACCCGCTGGTGCTGTTCGAGCGCGCGCTCGAGGTCGGCTGCGCCGGCCGTCTCGGACGCATGATCCGCGAGATTGCCGTGCCGCTGAGCGCCGGCAAGCCGCTGTTCCTCAACGTTCACCCGCAAGAGTTGCACGAAGCGTGGATCGTGCGCCCGGACGATCCAATCTTCGGCCACGACCACGTGCTGTATGTCGAAGTGACCGAAGCCATGCCGCTCACCCAACACGAGCTGTGCATGAACGTGCTGCGTGAGCTGCGCTCCCGCTGCCACGTCGAGCTCGTCGTCGACGACCTCGGGGCGGGCTATTCCAACTTGAAGCGCATCTTGGACTTGCAGCCCAAGATCGTGAAGCTCGATCGCGAGCTGATCATCAACCTCGATCGCAACGTGCGCCAACAAAAGCTGGTCGCCGGCATCGTTCGTATGTGCGTCGATCTCGACGCGATGGTGGTCGCCGAGGGCATCGAAACCGATCAAGAGTTCGTCGCGCTGCAGGATATCGGCGTGCACTACGGCCAGGGCTACCTCTTCGCGCGGCCCGCATACCCGATGCCGGCCGTCACTTGGCCGCCGGATTCGAGCGTGAACCTCAAGCCAGGGTTGAAGCGCGCGTCGAGCTATCCGCCTCCGGCCGCGTAAACGCGAGCGGCGGCGCAATGGGCTACGCGCCGCCGCGTGCCGTGCTCCGCCCGCTTACCCAAAAAAGAAGCCACGCAGTGCTGATCTCACGGCGAGGCTCGGCGCACCACGGAAGGCGCGTCCGCGCCACGCTCACAGCGCGCCGAGCACTGCTTCCACGTGGCCCGGCACGCGCACGCCGTTCCACGCTTTGGTAATTTTCCCGGCTTTGTCGACGAGAAAGGTGCTGCGTTGCACGCCCATGTATTCGCGACCGTAGTTGAGTTTCTTGATCCAGATGCCGTAGGCGCCGATCAGAGTTTTGTCGACGTCGGATAGAAGCGTGAAATTCAGATCGTATTTCTGTTTGAACTTCGCGTGGCGTTTGGGGTCGTCGGGGCTGACACCGAGCACGCGCACCTTCGCGCTGTTGAACGCTTTGATGTTGTCGCGGAAGTCGCAGGCTTCTTTGGTGCAACCGGGCGTGTCGTCCTTCGGATAGAAATAGATCACGTAGGGTTTGCCGGCGAGGCTCGCCGAGCTCACCACGCTGCCAGTTTCGTCGGGGAGTGAGAAGGCGGGAGCCTTGCTGCCTTCGGCGAGGCTCGCGCTCGAGGCCACGGGCGCGACGTCGACCGCGCGTTGCGCTTTTGCGGCAGCGGCGGGTTTGGTCTTGGCTTTTGCCACCGGAGTCGCGCCGCCCTTCGCCTTCACGGCAGGCTTCGTGGGGGATGCCGTCTTGGAGGGACTCGGTTTCGTTTTGCTTTTCTTGGCTGCCATCGGGAGCTCCATCGCGACGTATCTTGGTTGTCGCTTTCGCGTCGCGGAAAGCTATCACGATGCCTCGATCTTCTGCGCGAGCCTGATTTGGCGTGCTCGGCCGGGGTTGTCGGCCGCAACGATTCGAGTAAATTGCGCGGCAATGCTCGACCTCCCCGATCCAGGCCTGTACCGAACCACGCAACCCCTGCCCGGCAACGAAGCCAGCTTCCCGGCAGGCGCGCTCGTCTACGTCGGACAACCGTCGAACGGCGGCGTGAAGTTCGTCGTGCGCCCCGCAGACAACCGTCGCAATCGCTGGTTTTGGCGCGAGCCGATCACCCCGCTGCGCTCTGCCAGCTGGGCCAAGACGCTGAAGCAGTTGCCGTCGGAAGGTTTCTACGTCTTGCCCGAGGCGATCGAGTTCGAGGGCGGCGGCCGCTGGCTCAAGAATGCCATCGTGCAACTCGGCTACAACGAAAGCGGCGTCGGGATCTTGTTCGTCGGTGAATGGGCCGAAGACGGCGAAGAGAACGTGCTGCGCTTCAGCGACCGCGGTCTCTTGATCGACGACACGCTGCTCGCGCGCTTGATCTGGGCGCCCATCCTGCCGGTGCGTCCGGCGGGCGCCGTCGCCAACACCAACGCCTGACGACATCTGAAGTGGAGACGTGAGCGGCTTCAGCCTCGGCGGTCGAAGCCGCTCTTCCGTCCGTGACGGCGCACTGCGCGCCGTCAACTCGTCACTTCGCTGCGGCCAGGTTCTTGGCCACGAAATCCCAATTCACCAACTTATCGAGAAACGCTTCCAAGAAGCCCTTCCGATTGTTGCGATGATCCAAGTAGTACGCGTGCTCCCAGACGTCAGCGACGAGCAGCGGCACGTCCGACGTGGTGAGCGGAGTTTCCGCGTTGGGCGTCTTCACGATCTTGCCCTTGCCTCCGTCGAGCACGAGCCACGCCCAGCCCGAGCCGAACTGCGTCAGACCAGCTTGAATGAAGTCGGCCTTGAACTTGTCGTAGCCGCCCAGGCCCGCGATCAGATCAGCTACCGGCCCCGCAGGCGGAGCGCCACCGCCGTTCGGCTTCATGCTCTCCCAGAAAAACGTGTGGTTCCAAACCTGGGCCGCGTTGTTGAACACGGGACCGGAGCTCGACTTGATGATCTCGACGAGGCTCTTCGACTCTTCCGGCTTGCCGGCGATGAGCCCGTTCAGGGTCGTCGCGTAGGTCTTGTGATGCTTCTCGTAGTGGTAGTCGAACGTTTCTTGCTTCATGACCGGCTCGAGCGCGGTCTTCGCGTACGGGAGCGGGGGGACTTCAATTGCCATTGCTGACTCCTTGGGTTGCCTGGTTTCCGGCTCGGAAATCTCGATGCACTAGCTCGCTCTGTCAACGGCCAAGCGAGCGCAAGGGCGTTTTTGTTGAGCCACGCGCACTCGGCTTCCGTCACTATCCAGCCTCGATGCAGTCTCGACAGGGCGAAGAATGAAGCCGGCCGGTGAGCTTGCCACCACGATCCTCGATTTGTATTACGATGCGGATGTCGCCGCTTTGTCGCCTCGACTCCGCGATCGCTTCGTGAAACTCAGCCGCGACGCAGCGACCGATGCGTTCCTCGCGCGAGCCCGCGACGGTCGTCACTCTTGGTGGCGGACCCAACTGCATCGCTTGCTGAAGCAATTCATGTCCGATTTCGACGCGAACGGCTTGCTCGACATGTATCCGCTGTTCGTGGCGAGTACGGAGCATTGGCGAACGCTGCTCGGCCCGCAGCGCATCGCGCGCTTGCTGGACGTCGGCGCCGGCTCGGGCAACGTCACACGCACGCTCCTCCCGCTCGCCGAGCACGTCGTCACCAGCGAAACTTCGCGGAATATGGCCGATCGCTTGCGTCGCTCCGGCCTGGAATGCCACGAGCTCGACCTCGCCGAACGCGACCTCCCCGGCGAACCTTACGACCTGGTTACCTGCCTCAACGTGCTCGACCGCACCGCGCGCCCGCGCCAACTCTTGCGTCGCGTGCACCACTACTTGAAGCCGCGTGGGCGGCTACTGATCGCGCTCGCCTTACCGTACAAGCCCTTTTACTTCCGCGGCAACACCACTCCCGAACCGCTGGAACGACTCGACTGCGCCGACTCCAGCTGGGAGGGGGCGGTCAACCTGCTCGTCGAGCGCGAACTCGAACCACTCGGCTTCGAAGTCGTCACCGTTTCACGCACGCCGTATCTGTCGTTCGGCGATGCGGACAGCGGCCTCTACGAACTCGACGATGCGCTCTTGGTCTGCGAAAAAACCCGCTGATCATTGGGTGGCTAGCGCGAAGAGCGACGAGGCGCGAGACCCACAACTCACTTCAGCTCGCAACTCGTGGCGCGCGTATCCTGCACGAACCAGCGCGCGCCCAGCTTGAAGCAAATGGTCGTCGTTTTCTGGGCTTCGTTCGAAGACGTACGGAACTTGAAATCGGACATTTCCGCCCGGCCGTTCAGCACCGTGACCGCGCCCGCGCAGTCGAAATCTCGAAACTGACCGGTATTCGTCGAGCCCTCGTAGCCGTTGCTGAGCACGTACAGTTCGGCCAGCGCGCACGCGAACGGGTGCTCCAAGTTCGGCCCCTCTGGATGAGCGGCGATCTGCTTGCTCAGCTCGGTCTTGCGCGCCTCCATCCGTGCGTTGTCCTCGCGCGTGCTCATCACCGCCCAACTCCAAAGCACGACGAACAAGATCCCCGCGAACACTGAACACAGCAGGCCCACAGTGGCGCGCGTCGGCAGCGGCACCCCCGCCTCACGCGCCGAAGCGTGCGCTCGCTTGAACGACAGAAACGAGAGCACGTTGAAGACCGGCAAACAGAAGAATCCGACGCTGAGCAGCCCCCACATCAACGCTCGGCTCGCCGCCTGTTCGGTGGTGCTCTGCAGCTTCGCCTTCAGCACCGCCACCTGAGCATTCATCGTGGCTTGCTCGTGCGCGCGACGCGCCGCCTCGGCAGCCAGCGCGCCACGCGCCGCCGCCGAGACCGTCCCACAGTAAGCGCATTGGTCCGAATTCTGGGGCAAACCCGCGCCGCAGCGCTCGCACGTGAACATGGCTGGCCCTCGAGGCTACCCCGCCCAGCCAACCCCCCGAAAGTCGTGACCTGAACCTGACCTCAGCCCCGCGAAACGCACCAGTGACAAAACCCACTGGACAAGGAGAACGGACGCAACTACAGGAAGCTCCACGACTGAGCCGAAGTGGCGGAATTGGCAGACGCGACGGACTCAAAATCCGTTGCTCGAAAGAGCGTGTCGGTTCAAGTCCGACCTTCGGTACCGCAGCCTGAAAATAGCCTCGATTCGCTCCTGCCAGACGAATCGAGCGCTCAGAAAGACCGGTCCACTGGCCAGGTAGTTGGCCAGGATCCTGGCCAGCTCCCCGGGAACCCGCGGGGCGCGCTTATCGCCGCGCTCGCGAACGCGGTTCGCGATGCGACCGCCGCGGGCGACCTCGCTGCGGCTCGGGTTGCTCACGAAGCTTTGGGGCGGCTGCTGAGCGAGCTGAACGCCGCGAGCGCTGTTGTTGATCTGCAGCGTGAGCGAGAGCGCAGGCGGTAGCTACCTGCGGCAAAAGACGCTCAAAACAAATCCGCACGGGCGTTGATAAATGCGGTGGTTTGTGGCGGGCGCAAGAGTCATTGCCGCTTTAGCTTGGGAGCGACTCTGGGCCGAAAGGCCGAATCGCCAGCGACCCGTCGGGCCCCTAGCGCCTCAGCGAAGCGCCGGGTAGACGTTACTTCGTGCACTACGCCCGCACCGTCTATGGCTATCACGGCTGCTCCGCCACGACCGCGGAGTCTGTACTCAGCGGAGCGCCCTTCGCGCAAAGTGAGAATGCCTACGACTGGCTTGGGGCCGGCGTCTACTTCTGGGAGTACGGACTTGATCGAGCTTGGAAGTGGGCGAAGGAGCACCAACCAGACGAACCTGCAGTCGTCGGAGCGCACATTCAGCTTGGAGACTGCTTCGACCTGCTGGACACCCGTTTCACCGACACCCTGAAGGAGCTCGCACCGATTTATGCGGAGAGCATCAGGGCGACCGGAGTCGCCCTTCCGCAAAATGCCGGGAAGCAATTGAAGCTCCGGTATCTGGACTGCGCCGTGGTGAACTGGGCGTTGAATTTCCTGGAAGGCAGGGGTCAACGGTACCAGTCAGTCCGGTGCGCGTTTCTCGAAGGCGAGCCGGTGTACGACGATGGGGCGGGAGCGAAGTCCCAAATCTTTCTCGAGACGCATATCCAGATCGCGGTGCGCGATCCTGCTTGCATTCTCGGTACGTTCCGCCCTCGGCGGGCCCCATGAGTTCAGCGATACTTGCTGGTCAAAGTGCCGTCTGCGTTGTGGATGCCGGCATCGATCGACACCTGAAGAACCTCACGCGGCGTGAGCTTGCGCGCGGCTTCCACGGCAGCCCTAAGCTTGTCAGCTTCCGCAAGCTGCGGCGGTTTGAAGTCCGCCCAACGCGACGCGGGTTCCGCTTCGGCTGTCTTGCTTTTGGTGTTGTCGGCCATGAATCCTTGCCCTCAATGATATGACTCCGGAGCGATATTGGCATGCCCCAAATGCGTAAACCCGCAAATGGGGTCATTATCCGTTGTAATCAAAGCATAAATGGCCGGTTTGCTCGGTCCGCGGAAAGCGCTCCGCGGCCGCTCTACCGCCCGGGGAAGGCCTCGGCGCCGTACGCGGCGCGCGGATCGTCATGCTCGCTGGCCAAGATTGGCGTCAATCTCGACCGCGGCCAGCGCAACGGCCCGGAACGCATCGCGGCGAATGCTCGCGAGCGGCAACTTCAGCCTCGTGGTCCGCGTTCGCGAGTTTGAGCGTCTCGAGGCCGCGGGCGGTTGCGCGGAGCTCTCGACAATGCGATCAGCGCACTTTTCTTGACGGTCGCGGTCATACAATACCCTTACGATGGTCTTCGTCGTTGGCTTACCATCGAAGGTCAGCGCATCGAGTGAATCGTGCGCGAATCCAACAGAAAAACCAGCACCGTTGTCCGCGTAGGCGCGCCATTGACTCAGAAGGTCGCGGTCCTCGCTGAACGAGATGGAGAAAACGAGCGGAGACACGTAGCCCGGGTGTGCCAACAGCCGTTGGAGCAGCGTGTGGGCTGGGTGCGTTGTTCTATCGTTAAGCGCCCGCTCAATAACCCTGTGACCCAGAATGAACTCGTCAGTGTCGTTCATGCACCGAACGTCTGTCGCCCACAGCTCGCCACCATTCTGCATCATGCCAATCAACCCCGCGGCGTCCGTGTAGTGAAACAGTTCCCCTTGGAGGAAGCGCGGACCGGCTGAAAAAATCGGTGCTCTCCGGCCGGTCTTCCAGCCCGTCTCCAAACGTGCTCGGCTCGAGCTCGCGTGACGACCAACGCCCAAAGTCCTCGGCCAGCGCACGCCCCCAACCCGCTGCCGATCGAAACGGTGCGCGATCTGCTCGGTATCGTCCGGGCGCTGTACGCTTTTCACCGCCAAAAGGGGCACCTCGGTCACGCTCGCGAACTGCAGCACGCCGGGCGACAGCTGCGCCGAGCGCTCGCCCTGGCAATCCGCAAGGGTGATATCAACTCACATGCCGAAGCGTGGCGCTTGGCCGACGACGCAATCGCCAGCATTGCGCGAATTCAAGGTTCTCGTGGGGACGATCTGTCGCTCACCGTGCAGTTGGCGTCCCATCGCGTGCAGTGCCGGCACTTCGACGGCAACGACCGCGAAGCGCGACGAGCAGCGCGGATCAAGCGCGGCTGACGTTCTCCGACATACTCATCGAGAGTAAGGAGCTGTCGGACAACTTGCCACCTCGGACGCGCGCTCCGGAGTGTGACAAGCCCGAAACATCACACGCGACAACAGCTCGTTGCCATTTGCCACCTTGAGCTTATTTTTGCGGCGTGTTTTGGTGTGATCATGGATCCATTTCGTCGCTGCGTTCAGGACTTGGAAGCCATCGATCGCTTGCTCGAACTCCCGCATGGCCATGACATCGCGTTCGAGATGTTCCGCGAACTTCTGCCGTACTTGTGGCAGCTCGGACCGCTGCGTGACCGGGACCCGTCTGGCGCCGTCGCGTGCTTGTTCGACTACGCCGAAGGGATGCGCGTTCGACTCGGCTGTTCGAAGCTCGAGTCGACAGCCCCGCCGAACGCGCCTGTCTCGCACGTCGCGTGACTCGAATCGATCGAGCGTGCCCTCAATGGAGCACGCTCGACGTGCAGGTCGCGCTGCAGTTCAAGCTGCCGTCGCAGTCTTCGAACGCCGCTTGTACGTGACCGTCGCCACAGTACGGCGCTTTGGTGCAAACGCTGGTGCATACGTTGTTGCCGTAGGCCGTAGCTAGCGCGACGTTCTGCGCGCCATCGTCGCAGGCCTCGTTGTTGGACTTCACACCGTCACCGCAGTAGGGCGCCAACGTGCAGTCTGCCTTACAGGTGCCATAAGCGCCGCTATTTACGCCGTCGTCGCAGGCCTCACCGGAGTCCTTGATGCCATTGCCGCAGCGGAAACGACAGTGGCTGTCACAGGTGTCGCCGACTTTGCCGTTGTTTGCCCCGTGGTCGCACTGCTCGGAGGCGTCGAGCTTGCTGTTGCCGCAAGTGGCGAGCGGCACGAATGCCTTGCAGTCCGAGGTGCACGATCCCGGGGTGCCGTCGTTCTTGCCGTCGTCGCACTTCTCACCAAAGCTGGTTTGAACCGCTTTGTCTCCGCAGTACGGCGCGGGCAAGCAGCGCGCGCTGCAAGAGTTCTTGCCGTAGGCGCTGGCGCTGTTCAGGTCTCCCTGATCGCAGACCTCGGGCGGACTCGTGATCTTGCCGTCACCGCAGTAGCTTGCCGACTTGCAACCCGGGTCGCAGGTGCCGTAGCTGCCGTCGTTCTTGCCGTCGTCACACACTTCGTCGTCGCTCTTGAAGCCGTCGCCGCAGTAAGGACCAGGCGTGCAGTCCGACCTGCACTTCCCGTACAGACCGGTATTGTTGGCAGCTCCGTCGTCGCAAAGTTCGCCCGCGTCGAGCACGCCGTTGCCGCACTTGAAGGAGCAGTCGGTTTGGCAGAGGCTGCTCGCGGCGCCGTTGTTCACGCCGTCGTCGCATTGTTCGGTGCCGTTCTTCTTGCCGTCGCCGCAGCGGTCGCCGAGCTTGCAGCCCGCCAAACAATAGCCGTAGCCCTTGCCGTTGTTTGCGCCATCGTCGCACTCTTCGCCGTTGGAGGTGATTGAATCACCGCAGTACGGCGCGATCTTGCAGCCCGGCGCGCATTGCGCGGTGGAGTTACCGTAGGTCACGGCATTCACGCCGTTGTCGCAGGCTTCTTGCGGGCTGGTGGTCTTGGAATCACCGCAGTACGGGCCGCGAGACATGCAATCAGCGGCGCAGCTGCCGTAGCTGCCGTCGTTCTTGCCGTCGTCGCAGACCTCGTTGCCTTCGACGGTGCCGTTGCCGCACTTCGCCGAGCATTGAGAGACGGCGTGTACGAAGCCACTCAAGGTCAACTTGTAGTTCGAGCCGCTCGTGTGGCGTTCGGCCTGGAACAAGACGATGCCGTACATTTGGCCGACGGTCAGACCGAGCGCGGTCGCCTTGGTCGCATCCAAGGTCACCGAGCCGTTGGTGGGCGAATGCAAACCGCCGAGATCGACCGCCAATTGTCCGTTGATGAACACCCACACGTCGTCGTCACCCGTGAAATCCAGCTTTTCGCCGCCCTGATAGGTGAACTGATAGCGGAGCTCACTGGTGAACGAGAAGTTGTGACCGCCGTCGGTTTGAACGGACTTGTTGCTCGCATCGACCCAACCCAAATCGTCGACCGGGAAGAATGCGTCGCTCGAATACAAGTACGAACCGTTGCTCTGCTTGCTGAACGTCAACATGGTGGGCTTGCCCGCCTTGTCTAGGTACACCAGCTTGTCGTACGGATTATTGGTGCAGGGCGTGGCGCTGCAATCCTTTTGGTGGAACCACCAATAGAACGCCGTGGCGCCGGACAACTGGGTTCCGTTGTTGTTGGAGCCCGTCGCAGACAAGAACACCGGTTCGCCGTCACTGCCGAGCTGCGCTTTCACGAGCCCAGTGGTTGCACCGCTGCCCGAGTATCTTTCGAAGTCGGGGTGTCCCGTGCCGGGCGTGGTGGTCCCGTTGTACAAGAAGTCGCGATAGAGGATCGGAATGTCGAGCGTGGCCGTCGGCGCTTGAGTCACCACGCTGCAGGTGAAGCCGGCTTCGATGGCACAGCTGGCCGAGCAACCGTCTCCGGACGTCGTGTTGCCGTCATCGCAGGCTTCTTGTGGGAACTTCAGACCGTCGCCGCAGACCGCGGTACAGGTGCCGTTGGCGCACTTGGGTTCCAGCGTGCAAGTCGGCGAGCAGCCGTCGTACGGGATCAAGTTGCCGTCGTCGCACTGTTCGAAGCCCTCCTTCGCCGAGTCGCCACAGCTGGTCTTGCTGCACACGGTGACGTTGTTCACCTGGCTGCACTTGTAACCGGGTTCCAGCTTGCAAGTGGGGCTGCAGCCGTCGTTGGCCGTCGTGTTGTTGTCGTCGCACTGCTCGGTGCCGACCTTGATGCCGTCGCCGCAGGTCTTGGCGGAACAACGCGTCGCGGCGACCGGGCAGAGCCAGCCGGCTTCGACTTGGCAGCTCGCGCTGCAACCGTCGCTGCTCAGCTTGTTGCCGTCATCGCACTGCTCGGTACCGGCGATCGTGCCGTCGCCGCAGACGATGGTGGTCTTGCACAATTGGCCTGCATTCGGGCAGGTGTAGTTCGGTTCGATCTTGCACAGCGCGCCGCAGCCATCACCGGGCGTGGTGTTGCCGTCGTCGCATTCCTCTTTGATGTCGAGGTCGACGTTGCCATCGCCGCAGCGCTCGTTTTGCGTGCACAGTTCGCCCGCCGTCGGGCAAGAGTATCCGGGGTCGATCTTGCACCCAGTGCAGCCGTCGTCGGGCGTCGCATTGCCGTCGTCGCAAGTTTCGTCATTTTCGACGATCGCGTTGGGGCACACGCTCTGGGCGACGGCCGTGCATTTGCCGCCGGCACCGGTGAGCGGGTCTTTCGGGCAGCTGAAGCCCGCTTCCACGCTGCAGTTGGCGGTACACCCGTCACCCGCGACCGAGTTGCCGTCGTCGCAGGCTTCGTGCGGGTCGACCTTGCCGTTGCCGCAAACCCAGACCTTTTGGCACGTGCCGACCGTAGTTCCCGAACCAGCGGTGCACAAATAACCCTGTTCAGTGAAGCAAGAAGCGTTGCAGCCATCACCCGGCTTGCGATTCCCGTCGTCGCAGTCTTCACCCAACTGGACTTGTAGGATGCCATCGCCGCAGTACGCGGCCTGCTCGCAGGGCTGGCCGGCGACCAGACAGTCGTAACCCGCCTCCGTCTCGCAAGTGGCGCTGCAACCGTCGTTTGCCTGGGTGTTTGCGTCGTCACAGCTCTCTTGGCTCTCGACCAGCCCATTGCCGCACACGGCCGGGTTCTCGCTGACCGTGCACACGCCGGTGCTCGGATCACATGTATAACCAGCCTCGATCTCACAGCTCGAGCTGCAACCGTCGTGGTTTTGGGCGTTGCCGTCGTCACAGGCTTCGTGCATGCCCTTGGTGCCGTCACCGCACACCTCATTGCCGTTGACGACGCACTCCTTGCCCGGAACCAGGCAGTCGTAGCCGGGATCGATCTCACACACACCCGAGCAACCGTCGCCTGGCTTGGCATTACCGTCGTCGCATTCTTCGCTCTTGCCGAGCACGCCGTCGCCGCACACGTCGGCGGGCTCCCCGGAGTCGCCGCCCTCGCCGCAGTCGGTTCCGCTACAGCCGCCTTCCTCGTTCGAGCTGCCACCGGTCACCAAGGAGAATCCGCCGCCGCTTGCCGCCCCCGTCGCTCCGCCCGAGGCGTCGACGGAATCGATCGGGTTCCCGGAGTTGTTCACCTGTGGTTGACCACCACAGCGGACCAGAGCAACCAAGGACAGCAGGCAGACCGTGCCTAACAAACGTCGCGACAGGATCGGGGACATCTGAAGCGCACAAACGCCATACCCAACGAATCTCTGAAGGGTTGCCGCAAGATAGGTGGCGTCTTCCCGCACGTTCGAACATGCGCACGCACACACAACCCGAAAGGTCTCGTCGAGCGCTCGGGGCGCGCGGAAATAACTGAGTCGCGAACCCGCCGAGACCGCCGCGAGACGGGGCACCCGAGGAGCGAGCAACCCCTCGGAGCCAAAAATGCCGGGCAATGGCCGAGCGCGCGCGGTTCTGGCGGCGGAAGGCCGCGTTACATGATATGAGCCGCGCCATGCGTATCTGCATTCTTGGTGCAACCGGGCTCGTCGGCCGCGAAAGCTTGGATTTGGTACAGCGCGCTTGGCCAGGCGCAGAAATCTCGCTGTTCGCCAGTCGTGATCAAACGCTGGAGCACGCCGGTAAGTCGCACAAGGTACGTGGCGCGGCACAGCTCGAGAACGCCGATGCGCCTCGCGGCGATCTCGCCCTCGTCGCCCTCGACGACGATCATAGCCAGCGTTACGTGCCGCGTTTGCTCGAGCTCGGCTACCGCGTCGTCGACAAGAGCAACACTTACCGTCTCGATCCCAAGGTTCCGCTCGTCGTCGCAGGCGTCAATTGCCGTGAAGTGACGGACAGTGTGCGCCTGGTTGCGAATCCCAATTGCACGACCATCCCCTTCGCGCTCGCCACGGGACCGCTGAAGCGCGCCTTCGGCTTGGCGTCGGCCACCGTCAGCACTTACCAAGCGGTCAGCGGCGCAGGAATCGCTCCGTTGGATGAGTTCTTGGCCGAGTCCAAAGCGGGCTACGCGGAACCGAACCGTTTCGGTCACGGCTTCAATGTCAGCCATTATGCCGGCAACGCGGTCCCCCACAACGGCAAGACCGACGAAAGCGGGTTCAGCGCCGAGGAGCGCAAGCTGGTGCAAGAGAGCCGCAAGATTTTGGATTTCCCCGATTTCGCGGTCTCCGCACAATGCTGCCGCGTGGCGGTCGCTGTCGGTCATTACCTCAACACCTGGCTCACCCTGTCCCGAGCGCCCGAGCTCAACGAGATTGAAGCCTTGCTCGGCGACGTGAAGCAGACGCCGTTCGTGCGTTTCTACCCCGGCTCGTCGGGTGACGGCCTGAGCGCACTCTCCTGCGTGCAAGACCGCGATCGCGCGCTCGTTGGCCGATTGCGTCGTGACGCGCGCGATCCGAGCGGCAAGAGCGTGTGTTTGACCATGGCCGCCGACAACCTGCGCCTCGGCGCGGCCACCAACGCGGTCCGCATCGCCAGCCGCTGGTTCCGCGGTGAAGACGCGGAACTCAACGCCCCCGGGAACTGAGCTAAAGTGAGCTCACCGTGAGCTCTTCCCAACGCAACAAACCCGCCGCCCTCGGCTCGCTCCTCGCGAGCTCACGAGAGGCGGCGGCGCGCTATGCGGGGACCGCCATCGATCGCGAACAGTGGCGCCGGGTGGTCGGCGAGCGCATCGCTGCGCGAACCGAGCCGGGCGCCAAGCGCGGCCGAGAGTTGACGGTGCACGTCGCGTCCGCGAGCTGGGCCCAAGAATTGTCCCTGCTCGTGAACGAAATCGTGGTTCGGCTCAAAGCTGCCGGGGTGCACGTCGACACGATACGCTTTCGCGTCAAAGAGATCGCGGCACAACCCCGCGATCCGGCGGCAAGAAAGCCGGCCTACCGCAAAGCGCTGCTCCCCGACGCACTCACCAATCAGCTGGCGCGGATCGACGACAGCGAGCTGCGTGACGCGATCGGCGAGGCCGCAGCGCTATGGCTCGCCTTGGACGAGTCGCCCAGCAAAGCGAAAGCGACGCTGCGCCCGTCGGCTCCACCACCCGACCGAGGATCACTCCGACCTTCGGTGCCACCGCCACCCGCAGCGCGCTGGGCGCCTACTTCAACGCGACCAAGCGTTCCAGCCCCTCGAGCCGCTGAATCGCAAAGCGCTCATTCGGAGCGAAGGCCTGCGTCTGGGCGTGCAAGATCGAAAGATAAGCCCTGAGCGCGCCCAAGTTCACCGCGTCCACTCGCCGCAGCACCGCGTACATTTGATCGACGAACTCAATCGGCATGGGGCGTCGAAGCGCCGCGTAGAGATCGATGGTGTAGTCCAGCCATTTGCCGTGGGAAGTCGCCTCCGCGAGCTTGCCCGCGTAGGTTGCCGCCTTGCTCACCACGCGCGCTGCCGGCTCACGCCCACGCTTCGCTTCGTTCAGAACGTTGTTCAATGCAGTGGAGAGCACGCGCTCGGCTTCTTCACCGCGGCCCAAGGCCAAGACCTTGTCGGCGACCCCTCCGAGCAACTCCAGCGCCTCAGCGCGCTGGGTGGCCTCGATTTCCGGCTGCTTCAGCTCGGACTTGGTATCGGCTCGGGTATCCGATATCGGAGCCAGCGATGGATCGGCCGGAGAACGCAAGCCGTGTAGAGTCTCGGCCATTCGTCGCTCGGCAGGCACGGCCGCGACCGGGCGAGCAACCGAACAGAACGTGAACTGCTGCTTGCCAATCTGTAGTTGATCGCCTGCCTTCAGCTGCTCGCTACCGTTGACGCGCTTGCTGTTGACGAACACTCCGTTCGCGCTGCTGAAATCTTCGATGCTCGCCCGCTCGTCCGTAACGATGAATTGCGCGTGACGTCGAGAAACCAGTCCGTCGTCGAGCACCAGGTGACAGTTCGAACTTCGCCCGATGAGTATTTCACCCGGGCGGAGCTCGAAAGTGCGCCCCTGGTACTCGAGCCAGAAGCGGTGCGCGCTGCGCGGCGGCTCCGGTGCTTGATCCATGCGCGGCATCGTGCGGCGAGAATTCTGATCCGAATCCAATACCGCTAAATGTAGCGTGAGTGCCGGACGTCGTCGAGCGCGCGATCTTTATTTCGCGGCGGCCAGCCTCTCCAACCCCTCGAGACGACTCAGCAGGAAGCGGTCGGCCGGCCCGAGGTGACGCGAGAGCTCGTGGAGCCCCGCGAGGTACTCGCGCAAAACCGCAAGATTCACGGCCTTTACCTTGCGCAGCACCGTGTATAGCTCATCGACGATAGGCCCTGCACACATCCGCCCCATCGCTGCGTGAAGGCGAAAGATGTAGTCAACCCAGCGACCATGGGAGGTGGCTATCGCCAACTTGAGCGCATATTCGCTCGCGCGTTCTAGCGTTTCGGTCGTGATCGTCACGCCGCGCTGCGCGTCGACCAACAGCTGATCGAGTAGCTCGAACAGCAACTTCTCGGCTTCCTCACCGCGGCCCATGGCCAGCGCTTTGTCCGCCAAGATCCCGAGCAGACCGAAGGTCGACGCGCGCGAGTTGGGTCCTTGAATCAGCGTATCGGCAACTAGCTCACGGCGCGAGAGCAGCGTCATGTCTTGATTGCCGATCGAAATCTGATCGCCGTGCGTCAGAGCACGCTTGCCCTCGATACGATCACTATTGACGCGCACCCCGTTCCGACTGCCGAGGTCTGCGACCACCACCGCTTCTGGCGTGACGGTGAGCGTCGCGTGGTTGCGCGAGACGAGCGGGTCGTCGAGAGACAATTGACAACTCGCTGCGCGACCGATCACGAACTCCCCAGGTGGCAGATCGATATCGTGATCGTTGTAGCGCAGCGAATGCCTCATGCGCTGGCTGGCTCCGAGTTGCTCAGAGCTTCAATCCCGGCAAAGCTCTCGCGATCCTCGACGCGCGGCCCGCCACGTGAGCTCACACTCTCGACCACGCGGCGCGCAGCCGGCGCGAGCGAGGTGCGCTCCGACGGCGGAAGCGTGATCAAACGGCGGCCGACTGCCCGCGGTGGCACTCCGCCCAGCGAAGCGTACACGGAAAGCAGCCATTTGCCCCAGCTCGCTTCGCGGCGCGTGACGGCGTACGACGCGGCGGCGTCCGCGACCGCGTCCAACATCGGCCGCTCCAAGGGCAATCCGTTCGCGATCCGCTGTTCGATGCCGAGCCGCGCGTGCGACAAGATGCGCTCGAGATCTTCGGAGCGGCCGAGTGATTGCGCGCGGCGCAGAGCGTCGACCACCAGATCCAGCCCCCAGTCGCGCGAGGAGCTCGGCGCGCCAGCAAGCGTATCCTCTTCATTGCGATCGCTCGAGCCGCACGCCGGACATTCCACCAACTCCAACGGATAGGGGTGCCCGCACTCGGAGCAGTGGCAAATGAAGCCAGTCGTGCGCGTGCCCAGCGCGGAACTCGAAGGGGCGCCGGCACAAAACACCATCTCCTGAGTGCCGATGCGCACACGCTCCCCGTCTCGCAAAACGTGCACGCTCTGCAGCGTGTTGCCCCCGACTTGTACGCCGTTGCGGGACCCGAGGTCTTCGATCGTCGCTCGGTCACCGGCGATGCGGATCCGGGCATGCTCGCGAGAAACCAAGGGATCCTCGATCGTCACCTGGCAGGTCGCACTACGTCCAATGATCGTATCGCCCTGCGGCAAATCGATCTCCTGAAGCAGGAAGCGGAGACGGAATCGAGCCAATGACATACTGAGTGGGGGTTGAGAACGGAATCCTCAGAATAACCCGCTCCGCACGCGCGCGTCAAAGTCGCTCCGTCGCAAGCACCGAAGCCCGGCGATTAGTTCCTTCGGCCGTGGCGCACCCGGTAGGACTTACGCACTCGGAACCAACCCCAGTCGAAGCAACCGATAGAGTTTGTGGACTCGACGGTCTCGGGTGTCACGGCGGACTCGGTGGAAATGGTATCAAAGCGAGACGAACGACCCGCGCTGCGCGAGACCGCTCGAAGGCCGCCCGGCAAGCCGTCCTCGCTCACCGGGCGCTTCGTCGACGTGCTTCGTCGGCGAGCGAGCAGCCTCGCGCCGGTCAGGCTTTGAACGTCTTGATCAGCTCGGCGAGCGCAGCCACGTGCTCGAGCGAGACCGCGTTGTAAATGGACGCGCGCATGCCGCCGACGAGACGATGGCCCTTGAGGCCTTCCATCTTGTGCTTCTTGGCTTCGGCCAGGAATTCTGCCTCGAGCTCCGGCGTCTTCAGCGTGAAGACCACGTTCATCGTGGAACGGGACTCTTTCTCCACTGGGTTCGTGAACACGTCCGGACGCGAATCGATCGCGCTGTACAAGAGCGCGGCCTTCTCGCGATTGAGCTTTTCCAGCGCGCTCAAGCCGCCGTTGGCTTTCACCTCGGCCAGCACGTTGCGCAGCATGTATACCGAGAACGTGGGCGGAGTGTTGTAGAGCGAATTGCTCTCGGCGTGCGTGCGATATTGGAAGATGACCGGGATGTCCTTGCGGCCCGCCTCGACCAAATCTTTGCGCACGATCACGAGCACGATTCCGCTCGGGCCGAGGTTCTTCTGCGCGCCCGCGTAGATCAGCGAGAACTTGGAAAGGTCCATTGGCCGCCAAGCGATGTCGCTGGACATGTCCACGACCAAGGGCACGTTACCCGTGTCGGGGAACTCGTGCCATTGCGTGCCGAAGAGCGTATTGTTGCTCGTCATGTGCACATAAGCCGCGCTCGGATCCAACGAGAGCTCGCTCTGTTTCGGGATGCGGCAGAACTTCTTGTCCTTTTCGGTGTTGCCGGCAATGCGCGCCGTACCGATCACTTTGGCTTCTTTGTATGCCTTTTGGGACCAGCCTCCGGTCAGGATGTAATCCGCGCTCTTGCCAGGTGGCAGCAGGTTCATCGGCACCACGGCGAACTGCTGGCTCGCGCCGCCCTGCAGGAACAGAACGTCGTAGTTGTCGGGAACGGCGAGCAGCTCCTTGACCAGGGCGATCGCTTCCTCGTGGATGGCGTCGTACACCTTGCCGCGATGGCTGTGCTCCATCACGCTCATGCCGCTCCCGCTGATATCGAGCAGCTCTTGCTGAGCACGTTCGAGAGCGCCCAATGGAAGGGCTGCGGGGCCTGCATTGAAATTGATGACTCGAGCCATGATCCTCCACGCGGGTGAAACCCGCCGCAGACGAGCTAGCGCCAGCGATGCATCGCGTCAAGCAGACTGGATATGTGTTTTTGCGATCTCTTCCAGCACTGACGGCGGCACTGCTCCCACGCGAGCAACTGCGTAGCTGCCTTCGCTGACGCGCACCACGGTCGACGGCGCGCCGCCAGGACTTTGGCCTGCCAGCACCAGCAACTCGCCGCGAGCGATCGCCTCCACGAATGCGGCTTCGACCTGCGCGGACTGCGTCGCGGGCGGTGCGCCGGGCAGATTGGCGCTCGTGGCGCTGAGCGGACGACCAAAGCGACGCGCGAGCTCCGCGGCTGGAGACGCACCGGGCAGTCGCACGGCGAGCGAGTCGTCGAGCGCGACGCGCGACGCGACGCTGGAGGCAGCCGGCAGCGCGATGCTGAGTCCGCCCGGCCAACGCGCGTCCGCGAAGGCCTGCGCCAAGCTCGGGATCGCACCGTCGACGAGCGCAGGCCAGGCCGAGCGCGTCGGCAAAATAACCGGCACCCCTTTGTCCGCCCCGCGCGGTTTGAGCGCAAACAAGGCCTCGACCGCGAGCGGATTTTGGATGTCTGCCAAGAATCCGAAGTAAGACTCGGTAGCGGCGGCGACGACCTTGCCGGCGGCGAGTTGCGCGAGCGCAGCCTCGAACTCGTTCGCCATCAGCGGCCCCCCAACGCGCGCGCGCCGATGTCGCGCCGGAACTGCCGGCCTTCGAACGCAATCTCGTCGGCCGCTTGGTACGCTCGCGCGTGGGCCTCGCGTAGCGTGCTGCCGCGCGCGGTCACGCCCAACACTCGCCCCCCAGAAGTGACCACTTGGCCGTCACGTAGGCTGGTGCCTGCATGAAATACTTGCACGCCCGGAACGGCATTCGCGCGCTCGAGCCCCGTGATCACGTCTCCCGTGCGCGGGGCCTCGGGATAGCCAGCCGCCGCTAGCACGATGCACAGCGCGTGATCCTGCGAAACTTCGAGCAGCTCGGGGCGGAGTTCGCCGCGTGCCGCGGCCGCGAGCGCTGCTGCCAGATCGCCATCGAGTACGGCCATCAAGACTTGTGTCTCCGGATCGCCGAAGCGCACGTTGAACTCGAGCAGCGAGATGTCCGAGGTTTCGCTGATCATCAGCCCCGCGAACAGCACGCCGCGAAACGGGTGTCCGTCAGCGACCATGCCCCGCAACGCGCGCTCGAAAATTTCTGCACGGATGCGCTCTTGAAGCGCGGGCGTGACCAACGGAGCCGGCGCGTACGTGCCCATGCCGCCGGTATTCGGGCCACGATCGCCGTCGAAAATGCGTTTGTGATCCTGAGCCGCGGGCAGCAAGACGAAGCGCTCCCCGTCACAGATGGCGTGCACGCTGGCTTCAGCGCCGGGCACCCGCTCCTCGATCACCACCGTCCGCCCCGCTGCGCTGAACGCAGCTCCGCTCAGCATCGCCCGCGCCGCCTCGAGCGCCTGGGCGTGCGTGTCGGCGACGACCACACCTTTCCCTGCAGCGAGCCCGTCCGCCTTGACCACCGGTGCCTGCTCGAAGTCGCGCACGGCGCGTTCGGCCTCCTCGACGCTGGTCACGACGTGAAAGCGCCCGGTAGGGATGCCGTGGCGGGCCGCGAATCGTTTCATGAACGCCTTGGAGCCCTCCAGCTGTGCAGCCAGCCGGGTAGGCCCGAAAACGACATGCCCCGCATCGCTCAAGCGATCGACCAGGCCATCACAGAGCGGCACCTCCGGGCCGATCACGATCAGGTCTGGGCGCTCGCTTTCGGCGACTGCAAGCGCATCGCCCGCCACGGAACGCAGCACTTTGCCAGGCAAAGCAGAATGCGAGGTGCCCGCGTTGCCCGGCGAGACAACGACCTCGCACACGCTCTCACACGCAAGCAAGCGCGTCGCGAGCGCATGCTCTCGACCGCCAGAACCGATGACCAGGATTTTGCTCAGCTTCGCCATGCAGCGCGGATATCCGCGCAAGCGTCGGTGCTGTCAATGGTCGCCTGTTCGAGCCTAAATCTCCCTGGAAATGCTCTTACCCGCCCCCACTCGCGGCGGCCCCGCGAGCGCCCCCGCCCCTTCGACGCCGCGCCGAGGGCGGAGCGAACGAGTAAGCCGAGGAACGACCAACCCGGATGGACCGAGAGTGATAGTCACTAAACCGCGTGAGTGTTCGAGAAAAAACCCGTATACTCGAGTCTTCGTTCAGCCCTTGCCGGGAGGTTCGTGTTGTCGAGTCCGATCGTCATCCACATGCATCGCCCGTACGCGAGCGAAGAAGAGTACATCGCGCACGAACGTTTCAGCATCGAAGCGAAATCGATGCTGCTGATCGATCAGCCGGCACTGCCATTCGACACCGCGGTCGTGTTCGACGTCACGCTCGAGAATGGACACAAGCCCATTCGCGCGGAAGCAAGAGTCATCGGTTACGTGGAGCCCGAGGGTGATCGCCCAGGCGGTCTACGCGTGCGCTTCAAGCGCTTCGGCGCCGCCACCAAGGCGTTCATCGATCGCGCGGTGAATGGCGCCGTCGCGCCGGCCGCCGCAGCTGCGGCGAGTGTTGCACCGGTGCCTGACGTTGCGCCCGCGCACGAAGGCGCAGCCGCATCGGTTCCCGAGCGAGCTCCGGTATCAGACGCACGACCTCCAGTATCAGACGCACGAGTCGAGGTGGTGACGAGCTCCGCACCCGTCGCCGGGCCCCCTGCCCTGCAAGGTAGTGAAGCCAACGACACGGATGAGGCGAGCGGTATTCATAAAAAGACCGGCGCGCCGTCTGTAGTGGCACCTCCCAATCGAGAGGCCTTGCTTGCGCGCTTGCGCGGGCGTCGCGTCAGTTAGCGATATTTTTCCTTGCCTCGGGGCGTTAGGATGGCCGCAAATGATTAGACTTTCACAGTGCCTGGTCTTGGGCGCGGCGTTCGGGTTGTCTCTGGGCTGCAGTTCGTCGAGCCCAAACAACACGGGGAGCGGCGGCGGCGGCGCGACATCGAGCGGCGGAAGCCCGAGCAGCGTCGGCAACCCCGATGACGGCGGCAGTCCTGGCAGCGGCGGAACCCTCGGAGGCGCTGGAAAGTCGAGCGGAGGCGGCGGAAAGCCCGCCGGCAACTCCGCGGGCAACGGCAACTCGGCGGGGGCTGCGAGCACGGGAGGACCGTTCAATCCTCCTGTCATGACCACCACCGCAGCTGACCTCGCGGCGGCAATTGGCCGCCCTCCGAATTTCCTGATCGGCATGGGCAACGACTTGGCCGACGACCACAACAACGACGGCGCGTTCCGCCTCGGCACGACGCTCGATATTCACTATGCCTACCTCTCTGCCTACCTCAACGCCGACAAGTCGTGGGGCAGCTGGAAGGACTGGAACCCCGACGGCAGCTTCGTCAACATCATCACCGACGTGGCGGACGCGCACGGCGTCGTTCCGATGGTCACGCTCTATTCGATGGCCGCAGCGGGCGATGGCGTGCTCTCCGGCTTGAGCAGCGATAGCTTCGAAAAGAACTATTGGGGCGACGTGAAGTTGCTGTTCCAACGCTTGGGCAAGTTCGACAAGCCTTCGCTGGTGCATTTCGAGCCGGATTTCTGGGCCTACGCCGAGCAACAATCACACGAAGATCCGACCTCGCTCAAGGTCGCCATCAAGGCCAATGCACCGGATTGTCAGGACGTGAGTGACGATCTCGTGGGCATGGGCTATTGCATCGTCAAGCTCGCGCGCATGTACGCGCCCAAGGCGTTGATCGGCTTTCATGCTTCCGAATGGGCGAACGGCGATCCCAACGCGACGGCCGCGTTCTTGAAGAAGGTCGGCGCCGACCGCACGGACGTGATCTTCGCCGACTTACTCGATCGCGACGCGGGTTGCTTCGAGGCAAAGGTGGACCCGGTGTGTCAGCGCGACGGCAACTTCTATTGGGACGAAACCAACACGAAGAGCCCCAACTTTCACGAGTACCTAGGCTGGTCCAAGGCGATTAGCGCTGGCGTCGGCCGCCCGATCATGTGGTGGCAAGTGCCATTCGGGGTCCCGAGCTCGACCCCCGGAGGAACCGCCGGTCACTATCGGGACAATCGCGTTCACTACATTTTTTCGCACATCCAAGAGTTCGTCGCCGCCGGCGGCCTCGGCGTGGCGTTCGGCACGGGTGCCGGGAATCAAACCACGCCCGACACCGGCGGCGGCCAGTTCAAAGACGCCGTCACGAACTACTTCAAGGCCCCCGTACCGTTGCCCGAATAACGCTCAGGCCGGCGGCTCGGCGGCGGCTTCACGCGGCACGCCTTCAATCGGCAAGTGGTCGAGCTTGATGCCGAGCTTCTCGCTCAACTCGAAGATGCGAAGATCGCGATAAAACTCGCCGAACACGATACGCGTGAGGCCACTATTGGCGATCAGCTTGTAGCAGCCGAAGCACGGTGAGGCGGTGACGTAAATGTCGCCGCCGTCCAACCGCACACCGTTGCGCGCCGCTTGCACGATCGCGTTCGCCTCGGCATGCACGGTGCGCACGCAATGGCCGTCCTCCATCAAATGGCCGTCGTCGTCGCAATGGGCCAGACCGCGGATCGACCCGTTGTAGCCGGTAGTCAAAATCATCTTCTCGCGCACGATCACGGCCCCGACGTGCTTTCGGTCACAGGTCGAGCGCGTGGCAACGACGCGCGCGATGGCCATGAAATATTCGTCCCAGCTCGCCCGAATGCGCGTCGTCATGGTCTGTCGATCCTCCAGCCGTCCGTATAGCCTGGATAGCTCGAGCTGGGGAGCGAGACGAACGCGGGGCCTGTGCCTCCACCTCGGGCACCTTGACCGCAGCGCTCACACGTGGCTTCGTTCGCTCGTGAAACGCGCGCGACTTTCGGCAATTTTTGGCCTCGCCCCGGCCCTTGCTCTTACGCCCCTCGGGCTCATCGGCTCTGAACGGGCGGCACTCGCTGCCGGTCCGGATCCGGCCGCCGAAACCCAGGCCCTGCTCGCCAAGCTCGACACGGCGGACAATCGTAGCCTCGTTCAGGCGCCGGTCGCCAAAGCCAAGGCGGCGCAGCAACGTGCACAGAGCGCACGCGGTGCGGGCGACCTGCTGCACGCCACCGAGCTCGATGCATTGGCGCTCACCTGGGCAAAGGTTGCCGACGACCTGGTGCGCACGGCGGAAAGCGAGAAGAAGCTGGCTGAGGTGCAGAAGGCCGTCGCCGAGTTGGAACAGAAAGCGGTCCGCACCCAAGCGCTCATCGAGCAAACGATCGCGCGTCGCGGTCGCGCAGAGCTGAACCTGAGCAAGGCAACGCCCGCAGCGAACGCCGCCAGCAAGAGCGAGGCCGCGAAGCCCACGAAGGAACCAAGCAAGGCACCAGCCGCACCAAGCAAGGCCAAGCCGAACCAAGGCGCGGTGAAGAAATGAACCGTCGAGCCGCGTTCGCATTTTGCGCTGTATTCGCGTTGGCGCAGCCGGCCTGCGCGCCAACGCCGCGCCCCGAAATCATGCGTGAGGTGGATGCCGCGCGAGCTGGCGCGGCCGTACAGGCCGCTGCCAAGAGCGCGCCGCAAGCTTACGCGGACGCCGAGCTGCGTCGCTCGCAGGCCGAACAAGCATTCGCCGACAACAAGCCCGCTTCGGCGCAGATCTTGAGCGAGCAGGCATTGGCTGCGTACACGCGAGCCACGGTGCAAGCGCGCCTTTCGCGCGCGCAAGCAGCGCTGGCGGACGAACAAGCTCGACTCGCCAAGGCCACGGCACTGCAGGCCGATCTCGACGCACAACAGCAGCGCTTCTTGCTCGAGGCCGAGGCCCTGGAGACGCGGCTCAAGGTCGTGCATGACGCAGAGCCGCTGCCGGTCAATACGCCCGCCTCCGCGGAGCGTGAACAAGCGCGCGTGGCCGCAGCCAAGGCGCTGCTCACGCAAGCGAAGTTGCTGTGCATGGCCGCGCGCTTGCTCGAGCCCAATCGCGAAGCCGTCGGCCCGCTCTTGGGCAAGATCGAGGATTTGAACGCTAAACTGCGCACTCCCCCCGCACCGATCGACGATGCAGTCGCTTCGCGCAGCGGTTGCCTGAAGGAACTCACCCTCGTCCGTCGTCCAGCCACCCAGAAGAATCCCGCTGGCGGCGTAGCTGATTCGTTGCTCAGCGAACTCAGCGCGTCGAGCCTCCTGCCCTTCCGCGACGACCGCGGGGTCGTCGTCACGCTACGAGCGCTGTTCAACGCGAAAGATCAGCTGAATAGCGAAGCCTCCAGCACGCTCGACACGCTGGGCAAAGTCGCAAAAGCCCATCCTGAATTCCCGTTGCTCGCCGTGATTCACGTGGCACGCGGCAACGCTTCGCCGCGTGATGCCGCACAAGCGGCGGCCATCGCCGAAGCACTACGTAAATCCGGCGCTCCTCAGGTCGTCGCAGAGACGGCCGGGTCGACGCTCCCCATCCTCGATCCGGCGCGCCCTGGCGCGAGCGAGCGCAACGCGCGCATCGAGGTCGTGTTCGTTTCGCCCTCGAGCTCCTGATCTTTCGCCGGATCTTCAACGGATCTTCAACGCTCGGCCCAGCGCGCAGGCCGTTCACTTATGAACCTCCAGCGGACGAGCTCGGCAGTCGACCAGATTTCTGCCTGCCCGAGTGTGAGCTGGTTACTGCTCAGTCAACAGCAGCTTGGGTCACGCGCGTTCGGACCCTGCGGAGGAACAAAATGAAAGCCCTAACTTACGGGATCACCCTTTCGCTCGTGGCCGGCTTTGCGCTCACGGCATCTTGCGGCGGCTCATCTGAAGGTTCGGATGGCAATGCAGGCACTAGCAGCGGCGGACAAAGCTCTCACGCAGGGAGCAACTCGGTCGCCGGCGCACCCCATGCCGGCTCATCCGCGGCAGATGCAGGCGAACCCGGCGAACCGGGCAGCGCGGGCGAATCGGGTAGCGGAGGTGACTCGGGCAGCGGCGGCGCGCCGGACGAGAACGGCGGCGCGAACGTCGGCGGCGCGAGCGTCGGCGGCACGAACGCGGCTGGCGGAGGCAAAGCGACCGCGGGCGGCGGCGGAAGCGGCGGGATGGCGAATCCTGCGAGCTGTCCGGCAACTGCACCGATGGACGCGACAGCGTGCACTTCCCCGACGAGCAATCAGACCCAATGCGTTTACCCCAGCGAGCGCTGCACGTGTCGTGCGCAATTCAACGGCGGCCCAGGCAGCGGCAATGGCGGCAGCGGCGGCACCAGCAGCGGTGGCAGTGGCGGCGGCAGCACGGCCGCGCGCGAGTGGAACTGCGTCGAGACCCTGGTCTGTCCAGCCAGCGCACCGACAGACGGCGCCGCCTGCGGCATGGTCACTGGCAATTGCAGCTTCCCCGGGATGGATTGTACTTGTGGCACTAGCCACGACTGGAACTGCCGCGCGACCGTCGTGTGTCCCGCCGCCAAGCCCACCGTGGGTGACGCTTGCACCACGGCTCAGGGCACCTGTGACTACCCAGGCATGGGCACCTGCCGCTGCGGTCAGAGTGAGAAGTGGACGTGCAGCGGGGGAAACCCGAGTAGCTGTCCGGCAAACCAGCCCACGGTCGGCAGCGCCTGCACCAGCGCGAGCACCGTGCAATGTACTTACGGCGGGACCGATTGCGCTTGCTTGAACCAGAAGTGGGGCTGCAACTGAGCTGAAGAAGAACGCGGGGACTGCCCCCGGAAACGACGCGGCATTCGTCAGCCTTCGGAGTGAAGTCGTGACCACAATGCCGCGTCGTCGGTGTCCCGGTATCGACCGACGTCTGTAACGGTCCTTGAGTACCTGCGTCTCGCAAGGAGGTGCGATACGAGCCCAAAGAGCGCCCCTTCTGCCACAGGTCCGGCTCACGTTTCGGCGCTCCGCTGAGCGCGTTAAAGGCACGAAAGTTTCCTCGTCGCCCTTCGTTCTCGATTCCGTCGCAGCTGAAACCCTGGACGTTCTGCGCAGTTAGGCGCAACTTAGTGGGAGCTTAGGACGTTGATACGTGACGAGGCGACCAAGTGGCGAGAGATCCTCTCTTCGGTGAACGCATCGTATGGATGACAAGGCCAACGCTATTGGCGCCGCCCCCGCTGGCCCGAGCGGTGGGCTTCTTGTTCTTCGTGCTTTCAGCGATCTCGCTCAGCTTCGCGATCGTGATTGCGTTGGCTCTGCAGATCGCGCCCACGAGCCCGATGCTATTTGCGATTTGGTGCGCTTCGCTCGGAATTGCGGCCCGCGAAGTGCCGCGCATGTGGTTGAAGCGGGCGCGCTACGTGGTGACCGAGCAGCACGTCATCACCTATTTCGGCCCGTTTCGCCGCAGCATCGATCGCAAAGCGATCAGCTTTGCACGCATCTTCTGGGACGACAGCGATCGCAACGCGGGAGACCTCGAGCTGGTGCGCGCGGTCCCCACGGGCGCGTTGCGGCGCAAGCTCACTTTGAAGTTGTACGGAGTACGCGCGCCCGATCGCGTTTGGGCCATCGTGCGCGGCGCCGAAGCGATTGCACCGTCCGGACAACATGGCGAGCGGCCGCTCGCGCAACGCCTCGACCATGGCGAGCGAGTGATTTGGTCCGCGCGCCGGCATCCGCAGCTTCGGGCCTATTTACCGCGTGGACAACGAGAATGGGGCTTGGTCGCCGTGGGTGCATTCTTGTTCGCGGGTGTCGAGAGGATGGTCGTGCATGGTGTGCCCGCGTTGCAGCGTGTCGTTCGCGGCGGCGGCCTACCGGTACGCTCTTTTCCGTTCGCGGCGCTGACGTTCGGCTTGTCGCTGGCGGTGTTGTTGGTGTTCGCCGTGGGTTGCTACGTGATCTACGACGCGGTGATTCGCCAGGGCTACGGCGCCAAGCACACGCGCTACCTGATCACCGACAAGCGCGTGCTGATTCAACGCGGGAGCGAAGAGCTTCACGTCGATCGCGGCATCATCGTCGATGTCATCGGCGCACCCGTGGGTGACGGGCTGCACGACGTGTTCTTCGTGTTGGATGGCCCGCGAGCTCGCGCGCTCGCCATGAGCGGCGCGTTCGGTGAGCTCGGCCGCGGACCGCATCTGCGCCCGGTCTTCGAAGCAGTGGATGACGCCGAGGGGGCGAGTCGCGCGCTCGGCACGGGAAACGTGCCGGTGTTCCCGCGGGCCGCTTGAGGGCCTCGAAAAGCGCCGGAAGCCGCGCGTTCCTGGCTACAAGAGGGGCGAAGCCTCGTCGTGCTCGGGACCTTTCCGCTTCGGAAGTCGCGCGGACAGCTCCGCCAGCTGACGCGCGACGCTGGCTTGGTGAAGTGCGGCCCGTGGCGCATCGCGCGCGTGGTCCGCTGCTGCAGGCTCCAGATAGCGGGACCATTGATCGCTGGCATCGGTCAACGCTTCGCGCTTTGCGAGATCGTCACTGGCGAGCTGCGCGGCAGCCATCGCTCCGAGGGCTTTGTAGTAGTGAACCTCGTATTGAGGGGTGAAAAATACGTTTGGCAGATCCAGCACGTTGCCGGTAGTGAACAAGCTCGGTGGCATTGGCACACTGATGGCGTGCTTGGCCGCGTCGAGCGCAGACGGCAAATCACCTGAGCGATCGAGCGCCACCGCCAGGCCAAAGTAGGCACCGGCGACCAGCTCGGGTTGCTGGGACGTCGACAGCGCACTGCGATAACCGCGCACGGCGCGAGCCAGATTGCCCAGAGCCATGTCGCTTTCGGCTAGGTTTGCCAGCAAATTCGCGCGTGAATCAGGCTGCCAAGTGAGCTCGAGCGCGCGCAGGTAAGCCGCGTGCTCCGCTTCGCGGTCACCGATTTTTGCGGCTGCGATCGCCAGATCCGACAGGCCGCGCGCGGCGAGCGGGCTGTTGGGGGCGTCACGCAGCGCGCGTTCCAACATACAGCGGGCTTCGCCTTCGTGCCCCGCTTGCGCGTCGAGCAGCGCCCCGCCGATCAAGTATTCCAAGCGCGGGTCGAGCGCGATCTCGCGCTCTGACGACTCTGTGCCCGCAGGGCTCGACCGCGACAGGCAGGGCCAATTCGATTGCCCGAGTTGGGTCAGCGCGATCGCGCCGGCCGACAGCTCGGCGTCGAACTCGGGCAAGCCCAGCGAGCCGAGCAGGCGCTCGATGCGATTCAACATCGTGTGCTGGGGCCCCGCGTTGGGATTGCGCGCGCGTTGCCAAATGCTCGGCGCGGCCTGCCCAGTGCTAGCCGCAAGCGTTCCGGCCAGCAGCAGCGGAGCCAGCAGGTGCCGGGTCACCGCGCGGTGCCCCGGTTTTCGCCGCGCGGCGGCATGCCTCGCGCCGGCGACGCGCTCGGCGCACGCTCGAGGGCGGCGCTCAGTGCTTGGAACAGACCTGGCGGAAGTAGCGGAGATTCAGCGCTAAACGCCGACGTCGGCGGCAGGCCGAGCGAGGCCAGGCTCGGCGGCGACGCGAGTGAGCTCCGCGCCTCGGCCCGCCCACTCCGGCGCAACGCGAGCAGTCGCAGCGCGTCGATCCACACCGAGAGCCCAAGCGGTTCCTGCCGCGCTTGAGCGAGATAGCCGAGGGCTTCATCGGCGCCCTTGTCGACGTGAGCCAAGACGTGGGCAGCCGCTTCGATTTGTGCAAATGCGCGTTCACGCGGGTCATCGAGCAAGGCAATGCGCGAAACGAGCAAGCGGTACAGCCGCACCGCTTCCGACGATTGACCTGCCAGCGACGCGGCACGCGCGTAGTCGTGTAACGCCTTCGGGTCGGCGAAGGACTGCGCGTCATCCGCTTCCGCCTGCTGAAACAGGCGATGGGCGAGGCCGCCCTCGCCCAGCCGGAGATCCGCGCGGCCCGCCAGCACGCGCACCGCCGGCACCGGACCGGCGAGCGCCTCCGCCGAGCGCGCGGCGAGCAACGCTTCTTGAGGTGACGGCACGAGGCGCGCGTAGCCACGCGCCAAGAGCTCGCAAAAGCGCTGCGCATCCGCGCCGCGCATTCGCACCCAAACGCCGTCACCGCCCGTCGCGCCGCGGCACTCGCGGGGCCGCGGACTCTCCTGCGCCGCAGTCGTCAGATCGAGGACCACGGCGAGGACGAGCGGGAACATGGGCTCAGTTTAGCACTGTCTCCTCATGGCGCTGCGGCGCGACCCACGAACGGGTTGTGCAGCATGATTGTCTCGCTGCGGCGGGGGCCGACGCTGACCAGGTACACGGGGACACCCGCCTGCTCCTCGATGTAACGAACATACGCCCGGGCATTGGCCGGTAGCTCGTCCAACAGGCGCACGTTTTCGAGGCGCTCTTTCCAACCGGGCATCTCGATGTAAACCGGCTGGATTTGGCCGGGCGGATCGAGTTGATCGATGGGCAAACTCGTGACTCGGCCTTGTGGCGTGTCGTAAGCGACGCACACGCGGATCCGATCCATCCCGGTCAACACGTCGAGCTTGGTCAATGCCAGGCCGTCGATGCCGTTCACGCGCGAGGCGTAGCGCAGTGCCGGCAGATCCAGCCAGCCGGTGCGGCGCGGGCGACCGGTGACCGAGCCGAATTCAGCGCCGACTTCACGCAGGTGCTTGCCGTCCGAATCATCCAGCTCGGTCGGGAATGGGCCCGTTCCGACGCGCGTGGTGTACGCCTTGGTGATGCCGAGCACGGTGCCGATGCGGTTCGGGCCGATCCCAGCGCCGCTGGCCGCGCCGCCCGCGCCCGCGGAGCTCGAGGTCACGAACGGATACGTTCCGTGATCGATGTCGAGCAAGGTGCCCTGCGCTCCTTCGAGCATCACGCGCTTTCCGGCCTTGATCGCGTCGTCGACCAGTTCGGAGGTAGACGCGAGCATCGGCACGATGCGCGTAGCGTGCGCCTCGAGCTTGCTCATCACCGACTGCAGCGTCGGCAGTTCGCCGCCCAGGGCGCGCACCGTGGGGGCCCACGCTTCCATCGCGTACGCGATGCGCGCGGAGAGCGTCTTGAGATCGCGCAGATCGCCGCAGCGCACGCCGACGCGCTTCACCTTGTCTTCGTAAGCCGGGCCGATGCCCTTCTTGGTCGTGCCGAGCGCTTTGTCGGCCGGAGCTGCGCCCTCGCGCAGCGTGTCGATCAGCACGTGGTACGGCAAGATCAAATGCGCGCGATCACTGACCGAGAGCCGCTGTTCGACGTTCGAGTGGCCGCGACGATGAAGTTCGTCGATCTCGCCCAACAGGACCTCGGTGTCGATCACCATGCCCTGGCCGAGGATGCAGTGCGTGCGTTCGCGCAGAATACCGCTCGGCAGCAGGCGCACGACGATCTTTTCGTCACCAACGACGAGCGTGTGGCCGGCGTTCGGACCGCCCGCATAGCGCACCACGACGTCGGCGAACTCCATGTAAATATCGACGATTTTGCCTTTACCCTCGTCGCCCCATTGAGCACCGACAATGACCACAGAAGACATATTTTCTCGCACGGTTGTTACAGCGGCAGGGGCCGCGAGACTACGC
>Ga0164308_10000031_pt1 | contig 64995 bp, 47 predicted proteins | sample Whisoiple_246_MG_FD_109983 | JGI IMG/M metagenome (GOLD analysis project Ga0164308, IMG submission 109983) | Soil microbial communities amended with fresh organic matter from upstate New York, USA - Whitman soil sample_246_MG | ecosystem: Environmental > Terrestrial > Soil > Unclassified >... | reverse complement strand
GCTTGCGCTGCCTCCGCTTGCACCGCCGCCGCTCGCACCAGCCGCGCTCGCACCCCCGCTCGGACTGCCCCCAGCTGCATGGCCACCGCTGGCACTGCCCCCACTGGCACGGCCCCCGCCGCTCCCACCGCTGCCCGCGTCCCCAGTCGTGCGTCCGCAGCCGTGCGCGACAGCACACAGCACGACCATCACGCACCAAAGCGCACTTCGACCCGACACTAGGCCACGCTTTCCCATACCAAATCCGTACGCAGCCGCCGGCTCTAGCGCAAGACCGCTGCACCAGGGCGAGAAAACTGCAGCTCTGTGAGGAGAGGGCGAGCCTCTGACGTGAGGGCACGCTGCCCCACAGAATGAGCGCGATGGCCATGGACTGGGCCTCGCCACGCACCATGAACACCTCGTTCCTTGCCCGGGCCTTGAATAGGCACCTCGCATGGTTCGCCCGGGATCATCGTCCAATGCTTTGCAACACCACTGCTTTCGAACGCCTCATGGTGAGCACGCTTGCCTTGTCGCTCCTACCGCTGGCCTGCGCACCAGCGTCCGACACGACCGGCACGGGCGGAGCCACGGGCAGCGGCGGTACCACTGATGCCGGCGGACACGTGGGCTCCGGGGGTTCGTCGGCGGCGGGTGGATCTCATTCGTCGGGCGGTGCCAGTGGCGGCCACACCAGTGTCGGAGTGGGAGGGACTCCGAGCGGGGGCTCGGGCGGCTCCACGGCCGCGGGCGGCTCCGGCGGCGGCAGCACGGGCGGGGCTGAATCCGGCGGTTCTGGTGGCGGCGAACCCTTCGAGCTGCACAAGTTCGTCGGCAACATCACCACCTACAACTCCGTCGACACCGACGGTCTGACCTACTCGGACTACTGGGACCAGCTCACGCCCGAGAACGCCGGCAAGTGGGGCTCGGTGCAGGGCAACGTCGGCAGTAGCCGCAACTGGTCCACGCTCGACGCCTACTACGACTACACCGAGGATGCCGGCATCATCTTCAAGCAGCACACCTTCGTGTGGGGCTCGCAGCAGCCATCCGGCAACGTGACCGAGTCGGACGTGAAGAGCTGGATGACGGAGTTCTGCGAGCGCTATCCGAACACGAGACTGATCGACGTGGTCAACGAACCGCCGCCGCACACCGAGCCGGCCTACTCGGGCGCCATCGGTGGCGGCACGAACGGCAGCTGGCAGTGGATCACGAACGCCTTCACTTGGGCGCGAGAGGCATGTCCGAATGCCGTGCTCATCTTGAACGACTACAACAACATCGAGTGGCAGGACCAGACGAGCCACTTCATCGGTATCGTGAACACGGTCCTCGATGCAGGCGGTCCCATCGACGCGGTCGGCGCCCAGGCGCACGGCCTGAGTGGCGGCCAGGTCTCCGATTCCACGATGAAGATGCTGCTCACGCGGCTGCACGATGAAACCGGTTTGCCCGTTTACATCACCGAGTACGACATCAGCGACAACAACGACTCGAGCCAGCTCGCGAAGTACCAGGCTCACATGCCGTTCTTCCTCGACACCGAGTGGGTCCACGGCATCACGGTGTGGGGATGGATCAACGGCAAGACCTGGGTCTCCAATAGCGGACTCATTCGCGACGGTTCGCCTCGACCGGCGATGACTTGGCTCATGAACGAGCTCGGTCGACCGGTTCCCCCTTGAGCTCCCAAGGCGCATGAAAACCTTCGCTCTAGCGCGCAAATCGCTGATTCTAGGCGCTCTTTTCAGCACCTGGACGGGCCGGGCCCTCGCGGACAACCCGATCATCCAAACGCTCTACACCGCGGATCCAGCCCCGATGGTCCACGGCGATACGGTGTACCTGTGCACCAGTCACGACGAAGACGTGACGGTCGACAACTTCTTCACGATGTACGATTGGCGCGTCTTCTCGTCCCAAGACATCGTCAATTGGACCGATCACGGCTCGCCCTTCGGCTATGAGTCGTTCTCGTGGGCCACCGGGCAGGCTTGGGCGCCCCATTGCGCGGAGCGGGACGGCCAGTTCTACCTCTATGTTCCGGTCGCGCCCAACTCGATTGGTGTGGCGGTGGCGGACAGCCCACTCGGTCCATTTTCCGATCCGCTGGACGGGCCGCTCGTGACGGGCAACTACCAGTACATCGACCCCACGGTGTTCGTCGACGACGATGGCCAGGCTTACCTCTATTTCGGCAATCCCAAGCTTTGGTACGTGCGCCTCAACGAGGACATGATCTCGTATTCGGGCTCGATCGAGCAGATTCCGAACACGACGCAGAGCTTCGGTCAGCGCAGTGGGGACGCCGACCGACCAACGCTCTACGAAGAGGGCCCGTGGTTCTACCGGCGAAACGACCTCTACTACATGCTGTTCGCGGCAAGCGGCATTCCCGAGGACATCGGCTACTCGACGAGCACGGGAGCCACGGGCCCTTGGACGTACCGCGGCATCATCATGGAAAATGCCTCGGGCCATGCCTTCACCAACCACTCGGGCACGGTGGACTTCAAAGGCCACTCCTACTTCTTTTATCACACACAGGAGCTACCTGGTGGTGGCGGCTACAAGCGCTCGGTGGCGGTCGAGGAGTTCAGCTACGAAGCGGATGGCTCCATTCCGAGCATCACCAAGACCTCGGAGGGACCACAGGCCGCAGCGAACCTGAATCCCTATGTGCGGACGGAGGGCGAGACGATTGCCTGGACCGGCGGCGTCGAGGTCGAGGACTGCAGCGTCGGCGGGCGCGATGTCTCCAGCATCGAAAACGGCGACTACATCAAGGTGAAATCGGTCGACTTCGGCACCGGGGCGCTGTCTTTCACCGCAAGCGTCGCCTCGGCCGGGGAAGGCGGTGAAATCGAGCTCCGCTTGGATGCCATGGACGGAGAGCTGCTCGGCACCTGCACCGCGCCGCCCACTGGAGGTTGGCAGATGTGGGAGTCCACCTCCTGCGACGTCGGCCTAGTGCCCGGCGTGCACGACCTGTTCTTCGTCTTTTCGGGCGGAAGCGGCTCACTCTTCAACCTCGACCACTGGCACTTCACGGCCAAAGATCCGCTGCCGATGGCTAGCGGTGGCGCCTCCGGTGCTGGCGGGGGCGCAAGCGGCGGCGCCGGAGGGAGCGGCGGCAGCGGCGGCACCGCGCCCAGCGGCGGCGGGGCGTTCGGCGCGAACGGCGGCAGCGGGGGCGCGTCGACCGCGAGCGGAGGCGCTGGGCTAGGCCCGAGCGGAGGCGCCCCGCCGACCAGTGACGGAGGCGGCGCGGGCTCGGGACCAGGCCCGACGCCAGCCGGCTGCTCGTGTCGAACGGGCGCGGGGAGCGCTCCCGTGCCGGCCCCGTGGCTCCTGGGAGCCGGGGTCGCGCTTCTCGGAATCTGCTACCGACGGCGACGGGCGACGGGCGGCTAGCGCTCGAAGGCGCTGAGAAAACGTAGCCGCGCGAGCTGGTCCAGCTACACTGTTCTGCTGTGAGTGACGACGCGCATGCTGGATCGCCGAGGCTGTGGGGGCTCTGGTTCAGCGCGGCCTCGTCCACGCTCCTGCCGGCACATCGGCACGACTGCACCGAGCTCAACCTGATCATGTCAGGACGGCTGGCCTACCGACTCGAAGGCCAAGAGGCGCTGCTGGAAGCAAGCTCCGGACAGCTGGTCGCCATCCCCCAGGGTGTCGACCACGAGCTGGTGCGCGCCTCGGAAGACCTCACGCTTTGGGTGATCGAGCTCAAGGGAGCCGAGCCCCTGGGCTGGGCCTCGGGCGCGCACGCGCTCGCCCCGACCGAGGCATGGCGCCGATCGCTTTTGCTCCCCCTGCGCAAGCTCTGGCTCAGGCCGCCCGGCGACGAAGCGCTCGCCCTGCAAGCCCGCGTCTGGCGGGCCCTGCTCGAGCTCGAAGAGACGCCAGCGCCGGACTCACTCCAGGTGCATCCAGCCGTTGCGCAGGCCAAATCAGTCTGTGAGCAGCTGGCGGATCGCCAGCTCGACATCGAGCGCTTGGCCCTACAGTCCGGGCTCAGCGCCAGCCGCCTGGCGCATCTCTTCGCGGAACAGCTCGGCATCACGCCGCTACAGTATCGGAACTTCGCGCGCGTCCAGTACTTCATCCAGAGCTACGACGGTGACGAGCGCAACCTGCTCCGAGCTGCGCTCCGTGCGGGCTTCGGTAGCTACGCCCAGTTCCACCGCACCTTCCGCCAGGTCTGTGGTGAACCACCAGCAGTTCATTTCAAGTGGCTGACCGAAAGCGCGCGCGTCGATGCGCGGCGCACCCTGGGGTCGGCCGCACGCGTGCGCGCCTAGCCTGCTACTCGCTCGTGAGTGCGACGGTCGCCATGGCAGAAGGCGGCAGGCGAACGATGCCATCCTCCGGGAGAGGCCCGAGCACCGCCGAACGCTCGACGCCAGAAAACACGGAACGAATGACCGTCGACTGCGTGAGTACCTCTGCCACTGCAGCAGGCAACGACAGGTGCACCTGCAATTCGGCGTCCGTGGGATTGAACAGGACGATGCTGAGGGCGGTCTCGTCCGGCGCGAGCCAGGCCGAGGTGAGCACGCCGTCGCCTTCGACGTCGGCCGCGACGCGAACATAGCCGGGGTCGGTGTAGCGAGCGTAGTGGGCGAATACGTCGTAGAGCGGCAAAAGCTCGTAGGCGTCGTCCGTCAGGCGAACGAGCGCAACGGCTTCCTCGTCGTCGTTCTTGGCGATGAGGTCGTTCTGCAGATACGCAGCCGCCCCAGCGCTGGTCAGGACATGGTGAAGGTGCAGCACGGTATCGCGAAGCGGTGCGCGTAACTCTGCCTGCAAGACGGGCACGTCCAGCTCCGCGGCCAGGGTGCGGATCGCCTCGAGGCGGGTCATGTCCGTGTCCTCCGGATCCACGCCGTAGAGATGAATTGACAGTGCCCCCACGGCGAAGGCATTCATCGGCGCGACGTACTCGCTGACCGAGTCCACCCCGGTCGTGTCGGGCGCCGTGAGCACGGGCGCATTCGCCAAGTCGGTCAGCGCGTTCTCGACTGCGGTGTGTGCCTCCACATACCCGGGGAGCGACGCCATCACCTCCGCGCCGTCCACGGTGACGGCTTCGGTGCCCTCTTGAGGCAGGAATCGACACGCCTCACCGGGCTGGGCGGCCGGGGGAACGAAGTTCGGATGGTTCTGGATGCCGAGATAGTCGAACGTCACGCCGGCTCTCGCATAGGCATCGAGCGAATTGCGCCAGTGGTTGGCAAAGCCACTGTAGTCGAACACTCCGGGCTCGACCTGGACGATCGTGCACGTGTCGCCGTTGCCTCCGCAGCCCCGCGAGCCGTTGGCTTTGAGCGAGGGCGGTGGGCTCCCTTCACTCAGGAAGAGCGCAGGCGTTCGCCCCAGCCGGGCGCTCGCCGCCTCCACGATCCCGGCCAGAATCTCGAGATCGGCGTCGTTGTCGCCCTCGTAGCGGTTGCGAATGCGCAGTGCATCGAGCCCCGAGTCGGCAAACAGCACGTCGTAGAGCTCCTCGCCCAGCGGATGCTCCGCAATCAGATCTTCGGTAAAGCCGATTCCAGCACCGAAGCCGACGAGCGCTTGGAAGCGAGTTCCCACGTCGATCACGACCTCGTCGGTCACGGTCCCCGCCGGCACACACACTCCGGAGACGCAGACGGTGCCGCTCTCGCAAAAGCCATCGTCGCACCGGGGCAAACACAGGGCATTTTCGGCCGCATCTCCGCCGCACAGCGCCACCACGCCGGGATCGCTCTGGGGGACGCAGACGGAACCCGGCAAATCGTCGCAAGCACCCTCGTCGCAAGCCTGGGTGCAAGCGCCGCACAGGCAAGCGAGCTTCCCGCACTCGCTCGTGACGTCGCACTGGATGAGCCAGTTCGTCTGGCTACCCAGCTGTGGCCCGCTGGACGGGTTGCACGCGAGCTCTGCGCCGACGAGCACCCCGGAAGCCAGGGCGAGGGCACCAAGCACTCGACGCTGACCAGAGCGTGTCATTCGGCCTCCTCTTCCGCGACGTATTGGCCACAGTAGAAGTGAGCCTGATACGTGCCCGAGTGGCCGCTGTGGCGGTTGTACTCGCTGACCTCTTCCCACAGGGGCAGGATGGTCGCCCGCGTCGAGCGCAGCAGGCTCCGAACCTCCACCTCACGCGGGTGACCTGGCCAGAGGTCGAACGCCAGAGTCGTTCCGCCCACCTCATCCGATGGTGTCGAGTTCGTGCTGCCCTTCGTCAACTTGGCCACGATCGCCGCGAGAACGGCGCGGTGGTGATCGACGACCGCCGCTTCCCAACCCGCCGCCTCTCCCAGCGGAATCACCACTTCCTCGGCGCTGAAACGCTCGGTGTCACCGATACGCTCGCGCTTGATGCGCCCCTCGGCGACCAGGCCGTCGAGGGCCGAGTCGATCGTGCGCGCGGGGAGGGCGACGAGCTCACCCAGTCGAGCCCGATCGAGTGCGCCTTCCCGGTGCACTTTGAGCCAAATCAATGCGGCAACGGCGTCGCGACGCGATGCCGGCTCGGTCGCCCGCGCCCGCACCTCATCCGCCGTCGCGAGTCGAAATTGGGCGGCGTCCCCCTCGCCGCTGCGGACGACGAGACCATCTCCCACCAGATCGTTCAGGATGCCGCGGACGGAGCCCTCTTCGTCCTGTCGAAAATCCTCGACCAGATCGGACCCTGTCACGGAACCGCGCTGTGCCAGGCGCATCTGCACTGCCGACCACAAGGTCACCCCCGGCGTCGTCGCCGACTCACCGAGGCGCTGAACCTTCCTTTGGTACGAACGCAGGGCCATGCCGAACATGCTTGCGACCGCCTGACTACTGACACCCTGGCTCTCCAGCTCGCTCGACAGCTCCATGAAAACTTCGCTCGCAACGCCTCCAAGCGGCGACCGGGCGCCGTCGAGCGTAGAAAGACGCGCGATGAGCACCGTGGTCTGACGCACGATCTCGTCGATCAAGATCCGTGAATTCATGTAAGAGGACGAAACGCGCGGGCGGGAGCGCGCCTCGTCCGGTCAGCTTGAGCAACCGTCCCCAGTCGGGCAAGCACATTCCCGCCAGGTTGCGGGGGCGAAAAATCTCCCCGCCGTCCTGGAAAGATTCACGAAGGTCCGGTCAGAGGCACCCGTCGTTCATGCGCTCCGTCCCGTCCCACTCGCAACTCCCTTCGATGCAGTCGATCAGGTTGTTGTCGAAGGCGCCGCTCCCGTGGTCGAAGATCTTGAACCAGCCGCCGTCGTCCCAGACGGCCGTTGGAAAGCCGTGCGCCGTGGCGTGCTGACTGTGGAACGTCGTGTACCACTGACGAATGTTGTTGCAGGTCAAGGTGGAATAGACGCTCCCCCAACCCACGCCCCATTCGCCGATGAAGACGGGGATGCCGCCGCCCACCGTGCTGGCCCAATCTGCCATCGTGTCCATGGGACCGGACTGGTTCGCGTCGGTCCACGCGTCGTCGTACGTGCCCTGGTTGTCTCCGCAGAAGGTCCAGGGATCGTAGTGATGGAAGGTCGCCATCAGGTACTGGTCGGCCCCGCCGCCCACTTCGTCGAGAGAGGTCCACACGGTGGGCACCTCGCTCGCTGCGAACCACTGGTTGCCGCCGAAAAGCACGATGCGTTTGGTATCGACCGCCCGGACTTGGTCATACGCAAGACCGATCATCTGGCGCAAATCCGCTGCCGGCATGGCCGAACTGTCTTCTCGGTGCGGCTCGTTCAACAGCTCGAACAGCAAGCGGTGACCCCTGTCCTTGAAGATGTCCGCGACGTCTTGCCACAGACGCTCCAGCACGGCCGAGCGACTCTCCGTCTTGAGCGCCACTTCGTGGTGGGCGTTGATGATCACGAAGAGACCCGGCTTCGACAGCGCATAGTCGACAACCGACTCAATCACGGCCAGGCGTGGATGCTCACGATTGACTTCACCGGTCGTCGCATCGGTCACCAGAAGATTCCCGTCGACCGCCTCGGTCCACGTGATCGGAATACGCAAGGTCCGGAAGCCGCGCTCGTAGTAGGCGTCGATCTTCGCGCTGGCTGCCTCGAGCGTGCGGGGATGCTGCGTGCTCTCGAAAATCTGTCCGAGATTGACGCCCCGGCCCATCGCCTGCGCTGCCTCGAGCGCGGTCGGGTCCTCGCCCACCGGAATGAGGTCACCACCAGTGCCCCCGCTGGAGACCTGCGATCCGCCGGAGCCCGACACCTGGCCACCGCTCCCACTGCTCGGCGCTCCGCCAGCACTCACGGAGCTAGCTCCACCGCTGCTCGGAGTCCCACCAGCACTCGTGCTGCTCCCCCCGCCGGTCGAGCCGGTCGAGGTCACGAGCGGGGCCGGGCCGCCGCACGCTTGCGCGCCCAGGAGGCAGGCGATGGATCCAGTCCAGTAGAACGACCTAAGAAGCATCCGGCAGGGCTATCGCCCCGCCTCCCGTCGGGCTTCGCGGAATCTGTCGCCAGCGGACTGTCAGGGCACGTTCTCCGACATGACTTCCCACTGACTGTCGCTGCAGTAGGAGCAGCTCGAACCGACGAGCACGCCCTTGCCGGTCGCGGTCTCGTCACCCTTTAGCCACCAGTTGAGCCAAGCGAGATTGATCTTGGTGAAGTCACCACCGCCGGCGCTGAACAGGTCCCCGCCATGACCGAGGTCCTTGCTGAACCACATGAGCGGCACGCCGAGCTCGCTGATGTTCTCGTAGTCGCGCTGGCCGTTTTCATAGGCCTGGTCGCCCGATCCGCCCTCGACCAAGAGCACTGGGGTGTGGATGGAGTCGTAGAGAGCTTGATTTTCGGCGAACATGCCGCTGCTGTTCAAGCCCCAGGTGGTCATGCGCGGATCGCCTGCGGTGCCTTCGGCCATGAGCCCGCCACAGGAGAACCCGTTGGCGGCGACCTTCGTCGGCTCGAGACTCTGGTAGTAGGCGCTGCAAGGCTTGTCGTTCTCCGCGATGGCCCAGTCGATGTAGGCGAGCAGCGGCTCCGCCATCCCAGCGACGTTGGACGAATCGAGGTTGCGCGATCCCGATCCGCCGGGTGTGCCATCGGCCACGACGAAGTAGCCGTGCGAGGCGATCTCGGCCATGGCCGTCGCGTTCGACATGCCGTCCAAGGAGCAGCCGCCTTCGCCCCAAACGAAGATGGGATACTTCTCCTCACCGCCGAGGTCTGCTGGGCGAAAGATCGTGCCTTCCGCGATGCCGGGGTCGGAATTCGTTTCGACGACGACGTCGTGCGGGCCACTCCCGGAGGCCTGGTTGCCCGCAGCAGCGGACGGCGTGCAGGTGCCGCTGAAGACTCCGCCGCTACCCGCTCCTCCCGAGCCTTGGTCACCGCCCGTACCAACGGTCCCGCCAACCCCGGACGCAGCGCCACCGTCGCCAGACGGCCCACCGCCAGATGGACCACCGCCAGATGCGGCACCGCCGGAATGCGCGCCGCCGGACCCGGCCGCCGTGCCTCCGCTCGACGTCGTCTGGCCGCCTGAGGCCGTCGTCACACCGCCACTGCCATCCGTCGGGCCCGGTGGCGGTGAGGTGCCGCACGCGATGCCACTCGCAACACATGCCCCCAGGCAGAAGACGCGGCGCAGATGAAACGTGGCCATGGCGGGAACCTTACGCGCTCGAATTCGGCAACGCGCAGGGTGAAAATCCTCCCCCCGAGCGTGGCAGGTGACAGTACTGGTGTGCCTAGAACTGCGAGATGAAGGTCCAAGCTTCGCCAGGGACCCAGCTCTTGTTCTGCCCCGAATCCTTCTCCGTCGGATTGTGGCCGCCGCCGTGTGCGCACCAGCGCAAGGGGTGACCTTCCGAGCAGCCGTCGTACGACGTGCAGATGTGTGTGCCGCTATTGATCCCTGGCTCCGGCGGGCTCTGCGTCGTGCAGCCATTCACCCCGACGAACTTGTCGCGCAGCTGCCGGCCCTGCGAGATGTTGAGCACGTCGTCGTTGACGCCGTGCGCGTGGAAGTACGCGATGGGCGTAGTGCCTCCCTCGCAGCCGCTCAGCTGTGCGCCGGAGTAGATCGCGACGCCGCGGAAAACATCGGCCCGGGCGCAGGCCAGTGCGTACGACATGCCGCCGCCAAAGCTAAACCCGGTGGCGAAGATGCGCGACTTGTCGATGCACAGATCGCCCTCGACCTCCGCGAGGATCGCATCGGTGAGGGCGACGTCGGCTCCGCCCGAATTGGACCAGCCGTTGTTGAGACCCTCCGGCGCCACGAAGATCGTGCTGTTCTCGGCGAGATCCCAGAGGCCATAGTACGGGTCGTCCGTGGAGCCGCCCTCGCCGCCGTTAGCAACCTGCGACGCGTTCCCGTTGAGCCAATGGTAGGCCATGACCAAACGGTAAGGCTTGGTGTTGTCGTAGTCGTCCGGCACGCGCAGGATGTACTCGCGGCTCATGCCGCCGCTCTGGATGGTCTTCCGACCGTTCATCAGGGTGCGTTCCGTGCCACAGCCCGCGCTCGTCGTGTCGCCGGTACCGCCACCGCCCGACCCGCCGCCCGCGCCATCGCCGCCGCCCGTGGCCACGCCACCCCCGGCGCCTCCGCTACTGCCACCGCCCGAGCCACCGCTGGCCAGACCACCCGTGCCCGGCGACCCACCGACTCCAGGGGCTCCCCCGGAGCCGGAGCCTCCGCTCGGTGATGCGCCACCGGTGCCGAGGGTGCCTCCCGTACCAACTGGAGCCGTGCCCCCCGTTGCGGCGCCGCCGCTTCCGCCATCCGCGGGCGGCAAACCCGTTTGAGTTCCGCACGCCGTGAGTGCACCGCCCAACGCGCAAAGACCCAGCAGCGCGCGCCCTTGACGGCCTGGCCTACCAACTAGCAAGTGAGACATTGCTGCGCGCTATCGCCGACTCGGACAGCCGGGGAGGGGGCATAATTATCCTCCCCCTCAAGGAACTTTTCACTCTGCCTGGTCTGCTCAACAGGCACGGTCGGCGAGGCCAGCGCGGCGACCGCCCGCCGGCATTTGTCGTCGGGTTTTCTTCGGACGGCCGACCTGCGTTTGCTAGGCTTAGCGCATGAACGCCCCACGCTTGAGCTTGCTTTTCGGACTCGCATCCGCCGTGCCACCGCTGCTCGCAGCGTGCGGCGCCTCAGTGCCGGGGCCATCGGGCTCGGGTGGGAGCGGAGCGCAACCAACAGGTAGCGGCGGAACTACGGCGGTGGGTGCGGGCGGCATCGTGCTGGCCTCGGGCGGAGGGCTCATCATCGATGACGAACCGGACACGGGAGGCACGGGCGGCGCCATCCCCACGATGATCATTCGCGAGCTTCCCGCTGGCTTCACCGCCGCCGAGGGTGCGGCGAGCGGCACCGACGCCGAAGACTTACGGGGCGGCTTCCAGCTCATCGGCGCGCTTGCCGACGTGCCGAGCACCGAGACCACGGCCTGCGCCAACGTCTTGCGCGTCCTCGTGCGTGACTTCATCACCTTCACACATCCCGACTTCGGTGGCCTCAAAATGCCCGCGGACGCGACCGGCATGGTCGACGTCGCGCTCGGCACCGATCGAAAGCCAGTGCGCACGGAGATTTACCCGGACTGCGCGGTGCAATTTGCGGACTGGTACACGAACGTCGACGGCACCAACGTGCCTTACGTCGTGGACTTGTGGCTCGAGCCCGACGCGGAGCAGTTCGTTTTCGATTCGAGCCGGTTCTTCCCGCTCGATGGGGTGACGAGCGATGAGGAGAGGCAGGCGGACATGGATGGGACGCTGCGCAACTTCGGCTTCACGACCGAGCTCCACACCGCGTTCGAGTATCAGGGTGGTGAATCCTTCACCTTCCGCGGCGACGACGACGTCTTCGTGTTCGTCAACAACGCCTTGGTCGTGGACCTGGGTGGGGTGCACGGCCCGGTCCAAGGCAACATAGCTATCGACAGCCTCGGTCTGACCGTGGGCCAGGTGTACAATCTCGATCTGTTTCAGGCCGAAAGAAATCCGGTCGGCTCCAACTTCCGCCTCGAGACGACGCTCGACTTCACCGAGTGCGGGGTGATCCTCCCCGACGACGTCGTGAAGTAAGCTCAGACGCTGCTACTCGCAGGTCATGTCGTAGTCGCCGCAGCGACCGGTCAGCTTGGCGATGCCCAGCACGGGCTCGCCGAGCTCCTGCAGCTCGATGTGCACCAAAACTGCCGAATCCGGATTCTCCGGAGAAAACGTGGGAAGCGATAGGGCATAGAGCTCGAAGTCGAACACGTTGCACGGCATGTGCGGGCCAAAGTACCCGTCGTCGCTGGTCGTGGCGAAGTTCGCGTTGGCTTGCTCAGACCCGGCTGGGTTTGCCGGCATCTTCATGTCTTGCGCGACGTCTGCGGCCAGCATGACGGCGTCCGCTGGGATGTTCCACAGCGCCCAATGCGCCTGACCGTAGGTCACGTCGAACAGGACGAGCGCGAAGCTTTGCGTGCCGGACGGCACGCCGGTCCATTCCAGCTCCGGCGAGACGTTCGCATTCTCCATGTAGCTCACGTTCTCGTCCGGGAAGGTGGCGCAGGGACCAGGGGTGTCCACGGAGCAGCCCTCGACATTGTCGAAGGCCGGGCTCGTCAGCACGAAGCTCGGGCCATCGCCGCCCATGCCGCCCGATGCCCCGCCGGAGCTCGAACCGCCGCTGCCGCCGGCCGGAGCCGTGCCTCCGCTGGCGCTCGATCCGCCGCTGCTCGGCTCGGGTGTTCCACCGCCCCCGAGCACGCCTCCGGTCGCTGGGCTGCCGCCAACGGAGCTGCCACCGGAGCCCAGCATGTCGTTCGGCGCCGGAACGTCAGGACTGCAGCCGTAAATTAGAAGCAGGCCGGCGGCCGTTGCGGGGGCCGCCAGGCCTGCGAAGTATGAATGGCGCGTGCGCTTCACGGCGCGACGCAGTTGGCTTCCATCACGTCCCAGATGGCGGTCGCCGTCGGAACGTTGCCCGGGCCGGCCACGTGGATGCCATCCGAGGTGTACTCATTGTGCCCATTCCAGGTGTCGCGCAGGTCGAGCCAGTAGCACTTCGGCGAAGTCTGCGCGTCGCAGAGCGCCTTCATGTCCGGCCTGAGCAGGTCGAGGCAGGCCTTGAGGTCGTTGTACTGGGAGCCGATCGGGTCCGCGTAGAACATGTACACGAACTTCTCGACGCCATTCGCCTCGAAGTCCTGGAACAGCTGCGTTGCTGCATTGAGCGCGTTGGTGCGGTCGGAGGCTTGGCCACCTTGCCAGCAGTCGTTGCCGCCGCCGTCCATGATGACGAAGCGGACGCCGGTCTTGTTGTCCAAATACTGATTCGGGATCGAGTTACCCGCGCCGTTGCCGATCCAGGTGCCGCTCACGGACTTGTCGACGTAGGAATCGCTCGCGCCCAAGGACCCAGCCGCTCGAGCCAGCTTGGTCGTCTCTTCCGGGATATCGCTCGCTGCGATGAACGACTCGCCGATGAAGAGGACCTCATTGCCCATGGTGGTGCCCACTTGGCAGTCGCCCGAGCTCTCGCCGCCCGTGCCCGAGGCGCCGCCGGTCGGGCCTGCACCGCCCGTGCCGAGTGAGCCGCCCGTCGCAGCCCCGCCGGTACCGGTCGAGCCGCCCGTCGCAGCCCCGCCCGTGCCGACCGAGCCGCCCGTCGAAACGGCACCACCGGTGCCCGGGCCATGTCCACCGCTCGCCGTCGTCCCGCCGCTCGCAGGTGTCGTACCGCCCGCGCCAGGCGCACCGCCTGCACCCACCGATCCGCCCGTCCCCGCGACTGGCCCGACGCCCCCGCAAGCGGCCAAGGCCACGAGAACCGTGCTGCCGACCGTCAGGTGGGTCAGCCCTGCACGTTTGCTGCGAAAAGAAGGAACGAATGCGGCGAGGGAGTTGAGCTTGGGCATGCTGTTAGGTTCGCTTTCTGCCCTCAGCTTAGAAACGCCCACAAGTACGCCAAGGGGCGTGATTGTCCCCTCGCTGTTCGTGTACATTTCCACCCCTGACGCCGCCCAAGGGAGGACAGAAATGCCCTCCACCGCAGAGGGTCTCTCTACGTTAGGTCATCGTTATGATCGACGTTCGGCCGGCTGAAGTCCTAGGGGCGAAGCGCTTTCCCGGAGTCGCGCAAGGCGGCGCGATCGGAGGCTTGGTCCTCTTGCTCACGGGCGCGTGTAGCAACGTCGGTACGACGGACGCCGCGCCCGGGTCCGGCGGAGCAGTTGCGACCGGCGGGGTGCCTGCGGTCGGCGGGTCGCCTGCGGTCGGCGGGTCGCCTGCGGTCGGCGGGTCGCCTGCGGTCGGCGGGTCAGTGAACGCCACGGGCGGCACCGGAGGCACCGTGAGCGGCACCGGAGGCGGCCCTGGCACTGGCGGCGCCAGCGGCTCGGGAGGCGGCAGCGGCGGCGTGACCAGCGGTACCGGCGGCGGCCCGAGCGGTGAAGGGACGCGCAGTGCCGGCTGTGGCAACGCGCCCACGTTGACCAGCGGTCAAAAGACCATCGACGTTTCTGGCACCTCGCGTGCGTACACAATCCAGCTGCCCGACGACTACGACCAGGAGACGGCCTACCGACTCATCTTCGGCTGGCATTGGCGCGGTGGGCAGATGTCCGATGTCGTCAGCGGCGGGATCATCGGTGGCCCCTATTACGGCCTCGAGCAGCGCGCCGAGGGAACGGCCATTTTCGTGGCGCCCGAGGGCATCGACAACGGTTGGGCCAATACCCAGGGCCGCGACATCGCTTTCCTGCAAGCGATGCTGGACCTGTTTTTCTCCGACCTGTGCATCGACCAGTCCCGCCTCTTTTCGACCGGGTTCAGCTACGGCGGCATGATGTCGGACACCATCGGCTGCGAAATGTCGGATGTGTTCCGAGCGATCGCGCCGATGTCCGGAGCACTCTACAGCGGTTGCAATCAAGCGACCGATCATCCCATCGCGATGTGGATGGCCCACGGAACCAACGACGATGTCGTGCCGCTGGCCGACGGCCAAGCCGCCCTCGACGTGATTCTGGAAAAGAACGGCTGCGGCGACCAAACGATGCCGGTCAGCCCAGACCCCTGCGTGGCCTATCAGGGCTGCGCGGAGGGCTATCCCGTCCACTACTGCGAGTTCAACGGCGGTCACTCGCCGCAATCCTTCGCTCCGGACGCCACCTGGGCGTTCTTCAGCCAGTTCTGAGCGCGAACAGTCCGAGCAAGCACAATCCGAGCAAGCACAACGCGGCCGCCTACGTCCCTTCGCGAGTCGGCCGTCGCTTCAGCTCGAGCTCGAGCTGCTCTCGATCCAGTGCATTTTCCCAACGTGCGACCACGAGTGTCGCCACCGAATTGCCGACCATGTTGGTCAGAGCCCGCGCCTCGGACATGAAGCGATCGATGCCGAGCAGAAGCGAGAGCCCTGCCACCGGGATGGTGGGCACCGATTGCAAGGTGGCCGCGAGCGTGACGAAACCGCCGCCGGTGACCGCTGCGGCGCCCTTGGACGTGAGAAGCAACACTACGAGCAGGAGGATCTGCTCGCTCAAGGGCAGCGTGATGTCGAGCGCCTGCGCGACGAAGACGGCCGCCATGGTCAGGTAGATCGAGGTGCCGTCCAGGTTGAACGAGTAGCCCGTCGGGACCACGAGCCGCACGACCGTGGGCGCGCAGCCGAGCCGTTCGAGCTTGTCCATCAGGCGTGGCAGGACCGTCTCGGAGCTCGAGGTACCAAGCACGATCAGCAGCTCCTCCTTCAGGTAGCGGAGCAAGGAGAGGATGGACACGCCGATCAACGCGCACACGCTGCCCAGCCCGACCAGGACGAACAGGAGCGAGGTCACATAGAAGCTGACCATCAAGGTGGCGAGGTTGCCGAGCGCCTCGAGGCCGAAGTGGCCAATCGTGAAGGCCATGGCGCCAAACGCCCCGATCGGCGCCATGAGCATGACGATGCCAATCATCTGAAACAGGACGCGGCCAATCTGCTCGATGCCGCGCACGACCAAACGCCCGCGCCGACCGAGCCCAGCCAGCGCGACGCCGCACAACACGGCCACGAGCAACACTTGCAGGATTTCGCCGGACGTGAAGGCGCTACCGAAGCTCTCGGGCACGATGTTCAAGACGTGTTCGCCGAACGTCTGAGCCTCGCGACCTTTGGTGATCTTGCCGAGCGCTTCGCCGGACAGGGTCTTCGGGTCCGCGTGAATGCCAGCCCCGGGCTGGATGGTGTGCACGACGGCCAAGCCGATCAGCAACGCGACGGTCGTCATCACCTCGAAATAGACGAGTGCCTTGAGGCCCACCCGGCCGACGCGCCGGAGGTCCCCCGCGCTGGCGATACCGGCCACCACCGTACAAAAGACGATGGGGGCGATGAGCATCTTGATCAGTCGAATGAACAGATCGCCGAGCGGCTTGCACTGCTCGCCCACCGCCGGCCAAAGGGCGCCGACGAGCACGCCGCAGGCGATGCCCGCGAGCACGGCTAGGTAGAGCCGATTCTTGCCGCCAGTCCGAGGAACCGAAGCTTGCTCCGCCGGAGCGAGTGCCATCCGGCCCGAGGCTACCCCCAAAAGCTCACCAGCCGATACTACTTCTCGATGTTCTTGAAGGTGGCGACGCAGCCTTCCTTCATGCCGTCCTGGATCTTACCGGGAAACATGGTGACCAGGCCCGTAGCCGCCATCTTGATGGACTGCGTGACTTCGGTGCCGTCGGCAAGCTTCTTGATCGTGAACGTGGTGGTGGCCAAATCGAAGACCGGTGCGTGGGGCTTCTTGCTCGCCTCGGTCAGCTTGGCCACGAGCGCGGCGTCCTTTTCCTGCAGCTGGCGCACGACGTAGGTGAAGCCTCCGTCTGCGGTGGGTGTGTAGGTGTTCTCGCTGAAGTACTTGGTGTGCTTGGGCCCACTCTGCACGTGGCTCCAGGTGTACCAACGACTTTCCGTGCGCCCGTATTCGAGGCGGAAGAACTCGACGACACCGGGGCCCCAGTACTTGCAGCCGCTGTCGCACACCTGCCCATAGGAGGTGAAGACGGCGAGCACGTGCTCGGGCGACTTCTGCGTCTTGTGGGTGGCCGAATAGGAGTAGTCGCCTGCCCATGCGGCCGCCGCCGAGAGGCACACGAGCGCGAAGACACGCAGGGAGAGGGAAAGCGCTGGCCTTGTGGATTGCGACATACGGCGTCCTCGTGGCTTACGATCCCCCAAGGTGGAAAATTCCCCGCGGAATCGACCGGAGGGCACGCTAGCATGGGGGAAGATGCCGTCGAAACTCCCGGAAAGCCCGCTCGACAGCCCGGCAGGGGAGGCGCACCTCCTCGTCCGGCGAAACGGGCCGGTGCTTCATCTCACCCTCAATCGCCCAGGCCGCCGAAACGCTTTGACCCGTGAGCTGGTGCTGGATCTCGGGGCGGCGCTGCGGACCGCCAAGGCGGACGCAGGCCTGCGCGTCCTGGTCCTCGGCGGCAACGGCGGGGCGTTTTCTGCCGGCGCGGACCTCGAAGCCATCCGTGGCGTAGCGCAGGAGGAGTTCGCGCAGCGCATCCGTGAGTTTCACGACCTCATCCTCGGCATCACCGAGCTCGACGTTCCGGTTCTTGCGGCGGTCGATGGCCCGGCCGTGGGCTTCGGTGCGGACTTGGCACTCGCCTGTGACCTCCGCCTGTTGTCGGAGCGCGCGTACCTCGAGGAGAGCTTCACCAAGATCGGCCTCATGCCGGACGGCGGCGGCACGTACTTCTTGCCGCAGGCGGTGGGAGCGCGCGCCTTCGAGCTGATCGCGCTCGGGCAACGTTTGGATGCCACCACCTGCCAGGGTCTCGGCCTGGCCAATCGCGTCGTTCCTGCAGCCGATTTGGAGGCAGAGACGCAAGCGCTGACGGCGCGGCTGGCGGCCGCGCCACCGCTGGCACTCGCCGAGGTGAAGCGCGCCCTCACTCTAGGACGCCGCGACGCGCTGCGGGCGGCGCTGGCGCGTGAGGCCGCGGGCCAGGCTCGCTTGCTCGCCAGTAGCGACTTCGAGGAGGGCGTCGCGGCATTCCTGGAAAAGCGGCCGCCGCACTTCAGCGGGCGCTAGTCGAAGCTTCCGCCGGGGGAGCTGGCGCGCGCGGCCGGCCGCGCCCTAAGCCGCCGCCGATCTGATCGTCGGGATCGAGCGCCTGATAGACAGCCAGCTGCTTGGGGGTGAGCGCCTGGGCGAGGGCGTCTTGTAGCCGTTTGTCGATCTCGGCCGCCTTTTCCCGCCACTCGCGTGGAGTGACCGGCCGCTCCGGGTTGTCGTCCGAACGCAGCGCTCGCAACGCATCGAAGTGTGCCGTGATGAGCTCGGCCATTTTCGCTTTCTGCGCCTCGTCCAGGCCCAGGCTCGCGGTCAAGGCGTCGCTCACGCGCTGGACGCGCTGCGTGCGCAGGTCGGCGCGCCGTGCATCGCGCTCGCCGTCGGCGCGCTCCCGCTCTCGGTCCATGATGTCGAGCACGGCCGCCTCGAATACCGGGTCGGCAACGTCGGTCTCCCGCAGGTTCGCGCCTTCGTCGGCATCATCGCCGGCGGGCACGTCCTGCCCTCGGGCCAGCGCTGCGGTGAGCAAGGACACTCGGCGCTCGAGCGCGGCCACGCGACCGCGCAGGGCTTCGAGCTCGGGATCCGCCTTGGCCTGGTCCTCCGGCGTGCCCTCTGCCTCGACATCGGGTTCGGCTGCGGGGGCTTCCTCCCCGGAGCTGCGGCCCTTCTGAAACCACGCTGCCGAAAGGCCGCCGACCGCTCCGCCCAAGCCGGCAAACAGGACCAGGGCTGCGCCCAATTGCCACGTCTTCATGGCTTCTCCTCGGCGTCCACCAGCTCCGCCAGCTCGCGCTCGAACCCGCCCGATAGGATCGGAAACCTGCACCAAGTCTTGGGGTCGAGGTTGGCGTCGTCCAGGTGGAAGGAGGGCGCGTACCGCTCACGCTTCCACTGATTGCGAGCGAACAGTCGATAGAAGCGTTCGACCCAGCGCCGGACGTCGGCGGCAGTGTATTCGGGGAAGCGCTCCTGGGTTGCGCTCAGGACCTCGCCCACGGGCAGCCGCGAGACGATGGCCAAGCGCTCGACGACATCGAGCAGCTCGTAGGGCATCAGGTCGGCCTCGTCCGTCTGACCCGAACCGGGCGGCCGCAGCTCGGCCGTCGGCGCCTGCTCGTTGATCAGACGGAGGGCCGGGACCGGCCCGAGGCCCGCCACACCGTGGCGTTCGACGTGGAGCAGCCAGCGGCGCAGGTACGCTTTGTCGATACCGGCAATCGGGGCGAGGCCCCCGGACGTGTCACCGTCCATCGTGGCGTAACCTACGGCGGCCTCGGAACGGTTGCTCGTGGACAAGAGCAGTGCACCGCGAACGTTGGCCAAAATCCAAACCAACGGTGCTCGCACCCGGGCCTGCAGGTTCTGCAGCGCCAGGTCGTCGCTCGCCCAAGCCAGCGGGCGGCCCAAGACCTCCGTGGCCAGAGCGCCATAGCCTTCGAACAGCGGCTGCACGCTGACCTCATGATGCGTCGCGCCGAGCGCTCGGGCCACCTCGGTCGCGGCGCTCCGCGTCACCTCCGAGCTGTTCTCCGTCGCTTGATAGACCGTCGTCAGTAGGGCAGCCGTAAGATCGCTTGCAGCCGTTCCACCCAAGCCGAGCCGCTTGCACGTGCGCTCGATGCCGAGCTCCCTGACCGCGAGCCCCACCAGAATGCGAACCAGTACGGCCACTGTCGCCGAGTCGGCCCCACCGCTGAGCGACACCACGAAGCCGCGCGAGTGCGACTTGCGAAGATAATCGAAGAGGCCCAAGGCCAAGGCGCGCGCGAAGGCCTCTTCCTTGGTCAGCTCGCTCTCGCTGTCGGCCGTCTCGGTGCGCGCCGTGACCGGGGCCATCGGCGGAGAGGGCGGCCAAGCAAAGGGCACTGCGACGAGGCGGCGCGATGTGCTTGCCGGCAACCTCGGCGGCAGGTCCAGCGATGCCACGGCCAGACCCCCGTCGTCGAAGGACAGCCGCGCCCCTTCTGCCACGATGCGAGCCCCACCGCTGCCATCGGGCTCGGCAATCAGGAGGTCACCGTCGTAGATGGCGCGGCCTGCCTCGTTGCCGAGCAGGTTGGCGTACACGTAGGCGGTCCCGAACTGGCGCACGCCCTCTTCCACCAAGCGCCGCCGCACCAGATGCTTGCCGAAGGCGAAGTGGCTAGCGCTCGGGTTGAGCACGAGCCCAGCGCCCGAGGCCGCCAGTTCCCGGCCCGGACGCTCGGCCACCCAAGCGTCCTCGCAGATCTCGAAACCAAGGCGCACGCCGCCAACCTCGAAGACCAAGTCCCCAACGGGTACGCGCTCGGCGAACAGCTCGAGCTCGGCTACCTCGCCTTTGGGCCAAGCGGAAAACCAGCGCGGCTCGTAGTGCAGTCCCTCACGCGCCAGATGTCGCTTGGCCGCAATCCCCACCAGTCGACCATCGACCAAGAGCGCCGCCGCGTTGACCACACGCCCGCCGACGTCGAGCGGCAGGCCCAAGCTCACCACCAGGCCCCGGGTGTCGGCCAGAAGCTCGCCGAGCACACGGAGCGCCATCTGCCGCGTGGCCGGCCACAGGAACGCATCTTCACAGCCGTAGCCGCTGATGCAGAGCTCCGGTAGACAGACGAGCGAGGCGCCGGCCGCACGGGCGGAGTCGAGGGCGCACCGGATGTGACGGGCATTTTCGTCCCAGGCTAGGGGCGTCTGATTGAGGGAGGCAGCGGCAACGCGAACGATGGTCATGGTGGGTGCCGCGAGTCACCATGGTATGTGCAGGCAGCGTCTGGTGAAATGCCAGCTCGCTTTTGGGAGAAAGTCGTCGTGCTCGCGCTGAAATCGGTGTGGAATCGTCGCGCCTCCGACGCGCTTTACGCCACCAGTGCCGTGCTGGTCTTCGGCGTCGCCGTGTTCGTGCGTCTGGGCGGGATCCCACACGGCCAGGCATTCATGCCGGACATGGACGAACCGAGATTCGTTCGCCCGGCGCTCCACATCCTGGCTTCCGGCGATTGGAACCCTCATTGGTTCGGACACCCAGGCTCGCTCACCATCTACTCGCTGGCGAGCGTTTACGCGGCGCAGGCCGCGCTCCAAGGCGAGTCGCTGGCGAACCTGCCCGCTGCGTACGCTCGCGACCCGGATCCCTTTCACATTCTCGGCAAGCAGCTCATCGTCTTCAGCTCCATCTTGACGCACGCGAGCCTCTGGCTCCTGGCTCGGCGCTTCATGTCCAGGTGGCTCGCCCTTTTGGCCGTGTTGCTTCTCGCCTGCGCGCCGCTCGACATCTCGCATGCTGCGCTCGTGCGGACCGACACACAGCAATCACTCTTGCTGGTCGTATTGTGCTTATTTCTAGTCAGCGCTGTTCGTACTGGCCGCGCGATGGCGTTCGCCTTGGCTGGCCTCTTCTTGGGTCTTGCAACGGCCGTGAAGTGGCCCTCCGTCATCGTCTGCCTACCGATCGTGCTCGCGAGCTGGCTGACCGACCATGAACGGAATGGCTGGCTGCCTTCGCGGCGGCGGTTCGGTCGGGTCGCCTTGGCCGGACTGACGAGCGTGTTTGGCCTCTTCCTCGCGGCCCCCTACGTGTTCCTCGATTTTGGGACCGTGCTCGGCAACGTCGCGCACGAGGCGCGAGGTTACCACCTGAGCGCCGCTAGCCCCGGTTTCTTCTCCGCCCTCTGGTACTACCTGAGCGAGCTCGGCAGGAACCTGTCGATACCGACGCTCGGCCTGGCCTTGACTGGGGTCGCGCTGGAATTTCGGACCAGGCGCTGGCGTGAGCATGCGGTGGTCGTCGTGCTGCTCGGCGGCTATTTGTCGTTCATTTCTCTCCAAAGCCTGCGCTGGGCCCGCTGGGTCGTGCCGCTCTTGCCCTACGTCTGCCTGTGGGCGGCGCTCGGTGCTGCGCATGCCGGGGCCTGGATCCGACAGCGCCTGGGCCGAGGCGTGCGGAGCGACTTCGCGGCCGCCCTACTGGTCGGTGTCGTTCTACTGGCGGGCTGCGCACGGGTTCTCGAGATCTTGGAGGAGCGCGCTCGGGACCCAACACCGACGGCCTTGCGCTGGATCGTCACCAACATTCCCCGGGGCTCCAAGGTGCTCGTGGAACGATTCACACCCCCTCTGCCTGCAAGCGACTACGACGTCTATGTCGTCGACAACCGAAGCGGACGCCTGAAAAAGGCCAAGCGCACTGCCAAGCACTTCCTCGCCGAGGCGTCCCTGCTCGACCTCGAGCGTGCGGACCTCGCGACATCGGCCGTCGACTACCTGATCCTCGGCAAATACCACAAGCGAGCCAGGGCCGAGCCCGAGCGCTATGCCCGGAAGCTTCGCGTCTATGGGGAGGTCCTCCGAGACACCGAGCGCATGGAAAAGATCGGTCCCTACGAGATCCGACGGGTCAAGAAGGCTCGACGAGGCTCCTCCCCGGACCGAGCTTCCCGACGCGCTGGTGAACGCAGTAAGAGGAAACCATGAAAATCTTGTTCATCGGTGGCACGGGCATCATCAGCTCGGCGTGTGCTCGCCTGGCGATCGAACGTGGCTTCGACGTGTACCTCTTGCTCCGCGGTGAATCCGAGCGCGCTCGCCCCATTCCCATGGGCGCCCAGATCCTGCGCGGCGACATCCGCGACTATCAGACCGCCGAGTACGCTCTTGGTCAGCACACTTTCGACGCCGTCGTCGACTTCGTGGCTTTCGTGCCCGAGCACATCGAGACGGACCTGGCCCTATTCCGCGGGCGGACCAACCAATACGTCTTCATCAGCAGCGCATCGGCCTACAAGAAGCCGGTCGTGAGCCTACCGATCACGGAGTCGACTCCCCTGCACAACCCGTTCTGGGAGTATTCGCGCAACAAGATCGCCTGTGAGCAACGGCTCTTGCACGCCTACCGCAGCGACGGCTTCCCGATGACCATCGTGCGCCCGTCCCATACCTACGACCAAACACTCCTGCCGTTCGATCCGCACGGCGCGGGCGCTACGGTGCTCGCGCGCATCGAACAGGGTAAGCCCGTGGTGGTCCATGGCGACGGCACGTCCCTGTGGACGCTGACTCACAACGAGGATTTCGCCGTTGGCTTGATCGGCCTTTTGGGGCATCCCGCTGCCCTCGGCGAGGCATTCCACATCACGAGCCAGGAGTCGCTGACCTGGAACGAGATCTTCCTCTCCATCGCGCGCGCGGCGGGCAAGCCGGCAGATCTGGTGCACGTGCCGAGCGACGTCATCGCTCGCGAGCACGAGGATTGGGGCGCAGGCCTGCTCGGCGACAAGGCGCACAGCGTTCTCTTCGACAACTCCAAGATCAAACGTCTGGTCCCCGAGTTTCACCCGGTCATTCCGTTCTGGCAGGGAGCGCGCGAGATCGTGGCCTACCACCACCGGAATCCGCACCTTCTGAGGGTCGACCCGGTGGTGGATGCGCTCATGGATCGTTTGGTCGAGCGCTTCGGCTAGCTCGCGAGGTGGCTGAAGCCAGTCGAGCCGACCTAGGTCTCGATCACGCCGCACCCGATGCGCGCGCCCGAGTTGCCCGACGGCTGCGAGCCGTCGTCTGCCTTTGCATGTACGACGATGCTGCGTCCCAAGAAGGACATCGGCGCCTCCGGCTCGAGACTCGCACCCGGCACCACGATCTCGAGAGAACCGTTGCCATCCTCGGTGACGATCATGTTGCCAAAATCGCCGATGTGCCGCTGGTCGGGTGGGCGTCCGTGAGCATGGCCTTCCGGATTGTAGTGGTCGCCGGCGCTCGAAGCATCGGCGGCGCTGCAGTCGCCAACTTCATGAATGTGAACGCCGTGCTCGCCCGGCGGCGCATCGACGAGGGTCACCACGACCCGCAGCCCGTCATCGGTTGGCTCGAAGCGCGCGGTGCCAGAAAGCTTGGATTCGCTGCGCGCTTCGATCGGCACGCTAGCACCGCCGACTGGCACTGGCGGCGGCGCCAGCGGAGGCTTGTCGGCGGCAGTTTCAGCCGGCTGCTTGTCGCCCGCGCAGCCGACGGCGCACATGAACAATAAACCACTCACATATCGTGTTCCCTTGGCCATGCGAACAACGTAGCGCTCCAGCTCATGCGATCCACTCGGACGTTTGGCCGAACACGCCCGAGTGGCATCGACATTTTTGCCACATAGTCGTTCACAAGCTTCGCGCTTGGCGCACCAGGCCTAGGAACTCGTGCTTGTAGCCGCCGCCATCGGACCCCAGCGCACCTTCGGCGAGGTCCGTGACCAGCTCGAAGCTCGACGAACCCTTGTACTCGCTGTGGCGGAGCAGCATGCCGAAGCTAGCGACCGCCGCGGAGAAACGGAACGCGTCCGAGGTGCGGCGCCGGGAGTCCACGGCGCTGGGCGCCACGTGGAAGCTCAGGAGCTGACTCTGCCTACCCTGGGGCGCCTTGTAGCGGACCTTCACCGTGCAAAGCTCCTTCTCGTCCCCCTCGCCACCGCTCGGAGCCGTACGGCTGTAGCGCAGGCCGTCGACGGACAGTTCCTGACGCGCCTGCTCGGGCGTGAGCAGCTCGTAGAGCGCCGTCACCGTATGGCCAGCGCCGATTTCGCCAGCATCCTTCTTGTCATCGTTGAAATCCTCCGCTTGGAGGGCCCGGTTCTCGTAGCCGATGAGGCGGTAGGCCCCCACGTAGCGCGGATTCATTTCCACTTGGATCTTCACGTCCTGGGCGATCGTGACGAGGTTGGCGCCGCCCTCCTCGACCAGCACCTTCTTCGCCTCGGCCATGGTGTCGATGTACGCGTAGTTGCCGTTGCCCTTGTCGGCGAGCTGCTCGAGGGTCGAATCCTTGTAGTTGCCCATGCCGAAGCCGAGCACAGTGAGGAAGACGCCCGCCTCGCGCTTCTTCTCGATCAGGCGGACCAGATCACCCTGGCTCGTGGTGCCGATGTTGAAGTCGCCATCGGTCGCCAGGATGACGCGATTGACGCCCTTTTCCTGGAAGTGCTGCTGCGCCAGCCGGTAGGCGAGCTCGATGCCCTCCCCGCCGTTGGTGCTACCTCCAGCTTCGAGCCGCTCGAGTGCTTCCAGGATGGTGCTCTGCTGATTGGCCGGCGTGGGTGCCAGGACGGCACCGCTGGCGCCTGCGTAGACCACCATCGCCACGGTGTCGTCCCCGTCGAGCGTCTCGAGCAACCCGCGGAAGGCGCGCTTGAGCAGGGGCAGCTTGTTCTCGTCGCTCATCGAGCCCGAGACGTCGATGAGGAACGTCAGATTGCGGGGCGGGACCTCGCGCACGTCCATGCGCTTGCCCTGCATGCCGATGTGGAGCAACTGGTGGGTCGGTGCCCAAGGAGCTTGGGCGAGCTCGGTGTGGACGGCGATGGGCTGCTTTCCGCTCGGATCGCCGTAGTCGTAGTCGAAGTAGTTGATCAGCTCTTCGATGCGCACCGCATCAGCCGGCGGAAGCGCGCCCTGCGCCAAAAATCGCCGCACGTTGCTGTACGACGCGGTGTCGACGTCGATCGAGAAGGTGGACAGCGGCGCCGTGTCGACGGCGATGAAGCGGTTCTCGACGATGTGATCGTAGTTCTCGGTGTGGAAGTCCTGCCGATTCCATTCCCCCTCGCCAGGCTTCGCCTCGGCCGCGGGCTGCTCCATTCTCGCGTCGTCCATCTCCTCCTTCATGCCCGCGGGAGCAGGCGCCCGGTCGGCCCTCTTCGCCGGCCCGGAGGTGGAGGGCTGCGCGACGGAAGAGGCCGCGAGCGCGTCCTGTCTGGGTGGCGTAGGCGCCCCGAGCTGCGCCTCCATCGGGCGCTCGGCGAGCGGAGCACGCTTGGTCGCGGTGCTGCAGGCCCCCAGGGCCAGAAGCGAGACGACGATGGAGATGTGTGCGGGACGGGTGAATGCAAACCTTCGAATCATGTGAGAACGAGCCTCCTTGCTGGAGCAAGCGGCGGGGAGACGTGCTCCTTACAGCCCGGTAGGGAACAATCGCGCGGCGGTCGAATTTCGACTTGGACCCTGTAAGTTCGGGTCCAGCGCCGCGTTTCTAGCGAGCGACAGCGCTCCAGCACCGCCCAGGGCTCGCTCGGTGTAAGTTCGCTCCAGCTTGAGCGCTCTACGAACAGATTGGCGCAGCCCCGAGCAGAAAGCGCGCGAAAGCGCGCTCGCGCGGTCCGCCCAGCGGGGGGACGCGAAAGCCTGGGCGGAGCTCTACGACCAGCTGGCCCCCGAGCTCTATCGTCGCATCCTGATGCCGCGCCTCGCCAACCGCGCGGCGGCGGAAGATGCCTTGTCCGAGACGTTCCGGGCCGCCATCGAACAGATCGAGCGCTTCGAGGACCAGGGGCACGGGCTCTATCCATGGCTCTGCCGCATCGCCCACAACCGAGCCATGGACATGCACCGCGCACGGGCAGTGACGGGCCGCAAGCTGGAGGAGCTCGGGCGCGTCCTGGAAGCGGAGAGCGCTCCGATTCCCGGGGCCGACGACCTGTACGAGCTAAGGGCCGAAGCGGGCGAGGTCGAAGTGCGAGTGCGTGCCGTGCTCGGCCAGCTGAACCCCCGCTACGAGCGCGCCCTCGTCTTGCGCTACGTGGAAGAGCGCTCGCGCGAGGAATGCGCCGCCGCGCTCGACGTGAAACTGGGGACGTTCGACGTCTTGGCCTTGCGGGCCCTGCGCGCCTTTGCCAAAGCCTTTGGCGGAAAGGAGCCGAATGATGATTGACGACGACGTGGCGGAGCCGGCTCCCACCCAGGCCGAGCGTGCAGAGCTCGACCGGGCTGCGTCCTTGCTAGCCAGCGCAGCCCAATTCGAGCTTTCCCCGACAGCCTTGGCGCGTGGGCGTGCCGAGCTCGACCAGCTCCTGGCGCGCAAACAGGCCAGGCGCGAAGAGCGCCGGTTCCGCTTTCGCATTCTGTGGCCGTTGCCCGCAGCGCTCGGGGCAGCCTTGTTGGTTGGGCTCGTCGTGCGCTCGAAAGCAGGCCCACCCCTACCGCTCGCGCCCGAGCTCGCCACGGCCCAAAGCCACTTCCTGACGGCCGAGCTGACTGGCGCCCCGATCGCTCGCAAGGACCTCGACCAAGCCACCCGCCGGTACCGCAAGGACCTCTTGGCCTCCCTGGAGGCGCCGCGATGACAGCTCCCCTGGCCCGGGTCTGCCTGGTTTTCGCCTTGGTCAGCACCCTTCTGGCCTGCGCCAGCCCAGAGAAGGCTCGCAATTATGCCAAGGAGGTGCGGAAGGCCCACGCCAAGGCCGACCACGCGAAAACCGCGGACCAACGCCTCGCCGCCGCGCAGCAGCTCGGCGTGATGTTCGACCGACCGCCCCAAGGGCCGCGCAGCACCACCAGCGCACTCCGGCAGGACCTCGCGGATCGTGCCGCGCGTCTGCACCTCGATCTGGGGGAGCCCGAGCGCGCCCTCGAATGGGTGGAGAAAGGCCGGGAAGTCGACCCGAGCCCAAGCGTACTTCAAGCCAACCTCCTCATCACGGAGGCCGACAGCCTGGTTGCCCTAGGTGAGCGAGACCGGGCCCGTCAGGCGCTCCTGCACGCCGTGGAGATCAATCAGGCCCTCTTGAACGTCGAACTGGAGAACCCATGAAAAGGCGCGCGGTTGTCCTCTGCCTCTCCCTTCTTCCCTTGGGGGCTTGCAGCCGGGGTGCCCCCCAAAAGGCCGCAGAAGTGGCCCCTGCGGCCGCGCCCGAGGCCTCCAGGCAGCCCGCCGACGATGCGGCCGCGGGCGAAAAGGAGGCGCCGGCATCCACGATGCCTCCTGTCCCAGACGCGGACGATCAGGCGCCGGGAAAGAAAGAGGCCGCGGGCGACCCCGTCCTCAGCCAGGCGCCATCCGAGGAAGCGCTCGGGCCAAAACCCTTGGAGTCCCCGGAGCAAGACGAGGTCGATCGCCTGGAGAGCGAGGAGCGCCAGTTTCAACAGGCCGTCGATCCCGAGGCGCTGTCCTGCGCCGGCGCCCTACCCCGGCGCGACGCGATCTGCTCCTTGGCGAAGAAGATCTGCGACCTGACATCGCCCACGCACTCGCTGGCCGCCCAGAAAGACTGCGAGAAGGCACAGAGCGCCTGCACGAACGCCAAGGCCACCTACAAGGGCCGCTGCGGGGGCTGAAGCCGGTCGTCGCGCTCTCTTACGGCATTCTCGTACGCCTCGAGCGTGCAAGGCGGAACCAGCTCGAACGTGTCCTCGAGCAGCGTGACGTCGCGCATGCGATCCGAGCGGAAGGTCCGAAAGTCCTCGCGGAGCTCGCAGTAGGCAGCCAGCGTCCAGGCGCGCCCCCAGAAGTAGAGGCCGAGCGGGCGCACCGTGCGCAGCGTGGATTGCCCAGTCTCGTCTTCGTAGCCAAAGCGCAAAAGGCGCCGCTGGTTGATCGCCTGCCGGAGCTCACCCAAGTTCTGACTCGCCTGCTCCTGAGCTCGAAAGCGCAGACTGAACAGGGCAGACGTGCTGAGCTGCTCCCGTTCGCTCTCCCCCACGACGGCATTGACCTTGTCGACGATGCTCCGGGCCGCCTGGCGCAGGCTCGCGTCCCCCCAGGCTTCGACCATCCGCGTACCGAGCATCAGCGCTTCGATCTCATCGGCATTGAAGGTCATTGGTGGCAGCCGATAACTAGGGCTCAGCTGATAGCCGATCCCCGCTTCGCCCAGGATGGGGACGCCGGACGCGATCAGATCGAGCACGTCCCGGTAGATCGTGCGGGTCGACACCTCCAGTGCTTCCGCCAGCTGCGCTGCCGTCATGAAGCGGCGCCGGCCCAGCAGGCCCACGATCTGAAAGAGACGATCGGCGCGTCGCATGTACCGTTTTCTAGCAGTTTCTGGGCCTGACGAACCCATAGGAGTTCGCCGGGCCCAGTCTCCGCTCGAGGTTCATTTCATCGCCGGCACGTGGTCGACGTGGAAGAAGTCCAGCACCACCCCGTTCGGGTCCTCGGCGAAGAAGCTGCACCAGCCCCAGGGCTTCACCTCCGGCTTCGACAGGGTTTTTCCGCCGCGCTCTTTGAGCTCGGCGTGCTTCTTCACGGCGTCCGGAGTGGGGACGCTGACGACGAGCCCTTTGCCGTCGAACACTGGTCGCTCCACACCGTCGGGAAATCCATCGGGCTTCATGAAGCAGAGTTCGGGCCCGTCGCCTTCGCCGTAGGCGAGCTGCAAATAGGCCGGCAAGTCGTAGATGACGCGGAAGCCAGCGACCTCCGTGTAGTAGCGCTTGGTCTCCTCGAGGCGACGGGTCAAAACGAGGGGGAAGAGCTTGCTGGGGTTCGCGGGCTTGGATTGAATGGTCGTGGTCATGGCGTATTCCTCTCGGCCCGGGCAAAGGGCCCAGGCACGCCATCCGATCTAGCGAGGACCTACTGACAGCCTGGTGTCAGTAGGGATCCGGGCTCATTCCGGCGAATAGCCGAGATTCGACTGCAGCCACTTCTCGCTCTCCTCGAGCGAGGTGCCGAGACGCCGCGAGTAGTCCTCGAGCTGGTCCTTGCCGATGCGATTGACGCTGAAGTAGCTGGCCTTGGGGTGCCCAAAGTAGAGGCCGCTCACGGAGGCGGCGGGGGTCATCGCGCAGCTCTCGGTCAGCGCCATACCGATCTCACTGGCTTGGAGCAGGTCGAACAGGCGGACCTTGGGGCGGTGGTCCGGGCACGCTGGGTAGCCGAACGCCGGGCGCGTGCCGCGGAAGTTCTCGGCGATGAGGTCCTCGTTCGAGGGTTGCTCGAGCTCGTAGCCCCACTCGCGCCGCACCTCGGCATGCAGCTTCTCCGCCAGCGCTTCCGCCAACCGATCGGCCAAGGCTTTGACCATGATGGCCGAGTAGTCGTCGTGCTCACCCTCGAACTTGCGGGCCAGCTCGTCGGCGCCGATGCCGGCGGTGACCGCGAAAGCCCCCACGTAGTCCAAAAGGCCGCTCTCCTTGGGAGCCACGAAATCGGCCAGCGACGGACACGGGTCCGTCGGACCGCGACTCGTCTGCTCGCGTAGCATGGGGAAGCGCACGAGCTCCTTGGTGCGTGACTCGTCCGTGAAGAGCACGACGTCGTCGCCCTCCGCCCAGGCGGGCCAGAGGCCGTAGCTTGCGCTGGCGCGGATGAGCTTCCCGTCGATCAGCCTCCGCAAGAGCGCTTGACCGTGCTCGAACAGCTCGCGTGCTGCCGCGCCGTACTTTTCGTCTTCGAGAATGCGCGGATAGCGACCTTTGAGCTCCCAGGCGGTGAAGAAGAACGACCAGTCGATGTAGGGCACGATGGAGTCGAGCGGAACGTCCTTGCGGATGCGCAGCCCGATCTGGCTCGGCCGAGCCAAATCCTCGGCCTTGAACTCGACCGGCGTGCGACGGGCGCGCGCTTCTTCGATCGGCAAGACGGGGCGCTTCTGCTTGCCCCCGTGGATTTCGACCAGACGGGCTTGGTCAGTCTTGTTCTTCTCCAGAAAGTCCGGCCGGAGTTTGTCGTCCAGGAGCGACGCCACCACGCCGACGGCGCGGGACGCGTCGAGCACGTGCACGATCGGGGTATCGGCAGCAGGCGCGATCTTGACGGCCGTGTGCTGACGGCTGGTCGTGGCGCCCCCAATCAAAAGGGGCTTGTCGATGCCGCGGCGCTTCATCTCCTTGGCGACGCCAACCATCTCGTCGAGGCTCGGCGTGATCAGCCCAGAAAGTCCGATGATGTCGACGTTCTGAGCGAGTGCTTCGGTCAGGATCTTCTCGGTCGGCACCATGACACCGAGGTCGACGATCTGGTAGCTGTTACAAGCGAGCACGACGCCCACGATGTTCTTGCCGATGTCGTGCACGTCGCCCTTGACCGTTGCAAGCAGGACCTTGCCCTTGGCTGTCCCGCCGCCAGCGGCGGCCTTCTCCTGCTCCATGAAGGGCTCTAGATAGGCGACGCCACGCTTCATCACGCGCGCGGACTTGACGACCTGGGGCAGGAACATCTTGCCGTCGCCGAAGAGGTCGCCGACGATGCTCATACCGTCCATCATCGGTCCTTCGATGACCAATAGCGGGCGGCCGAGTTTCTGCCGCGCCTCCTCGCAGTCGGCTTCGATGAAGTCGGCAATGCCACGCACCATGGCGTGCTCGATGCGCTTCTCGACGGTGGTCTCCCGCCAGGCCAGGTCCTGGACGCGCTCCTTGCCCTGCCCTTTGACCTGCTCGGCCAGGGTGACCAGGCGTTCCGTGGCATCCTCGCGCCGGTCGAACAGCACGTCCTCGACATGCTCGAGCAGGTTCTTGTCGATGTCCTCGTAGACCTCGAGCTGACCTGCGTTGACGATGCCCATGTCCATGCCCGCCTTGACCGCGTGGTAGAGGAAGGCCGAATGCATGGCTTCGCGCACCACGTCGTTACCGCGGAACGAGAAGGAAAGGTTGCTGACACCGCCACTCACCAGGGCTCCTGGCAGGTGCTGCTTCACGAGCTTGGTCGCCTCGATGAAGTTGATGCCGAAGCGATTGTGACCCTCGATACCGGTGGCCACCGCGAAGATGTTCAAGTCGAAGATGATGTCGGTCGGCGCAAAACCGACCTGCTCGGTCAAGATGCGGTAGGCGCGCTGGGCGATGGCGAACTTGCGCTCGGTTGTCTCGGCCTGGCCCTCCTCGTCGAAGGCCATCACCACCGCAGCGGCGCCGTAGCTGCGCACTTTGCGCGCCTTTTCGAGAAAATCGGCCTCGCCTTCCTTCATGCTGATGGAGTTGACGATCGACTTACCCTGAACGCACTTCAGCCCCGCCTCGATGACCGACCACTTGGAGCTATCGATCATGATGGGAACGCGGCTGATTTCCGGCTCGGAAGCGATCAGATTCAAGAAGCGCGTCATCGACGCCTCCGAATCGAGCATGGCTTCGTCCATGTTCACGTCGATGATGTTGGCGCCGCCCCGCACCTGATCGGCGGCCACCTCGAGCGCTTCCTGAAAGTTGCCGTCCTTGATCAGGCGGGCAAAGCGCTTGCTCCCGGTGACGTTGGTGCGCTCGCCCACCATGATGAAGTTCGACTCGGAGCGAATGACCAATGGCTCGAGACCGCTGAAGCGACTGACGAACTCCGGCTCGGGGATCGGGCGCGGTTCGATCTCGCGCACCGCATTTGCGACTGCCCGGATGTGCTCCTTGGTCGTGCCACAGCACCCGCCCACGATGTTGACGATGCCGCCGCGCGCGAACTCGCCGAGCAAGGAGCCCGTCGTATTGGGCAGCTCGTCGTAGCCCGTCTCGGACAGCGGGTTCGGTAGGCCTGCGTTCGGGTAGGCGCTCACCAGCGTGGGGGCCAGGCGCGCCAGCTCCGCGATGTAGGGGCGCATTTCGGTCGCGCCGAGACCACAGTTGGCGCCGACGGAAAAGGGGCGCGCGTGAGCGACGGAATCCCAAAAGGCTTCGACCGTCTGCCCGCTCAGAGTGCGCCCGCTCTTGTCGCTGAAGGTCACGCTGATCATGACCGGCAGGTTCGTGCCGCGGGCAGCCTGCACTTCCTCGATGGCCTGGAGAGCCACCTTCAGGTTGAGCGTGTCGAAGACCGTCTCCGGCAAAAGGATGTGCACGCCGGCGTCGAGCAGCGCATGCACCTGCTCGGCGTAGGCAGCCTTCACCTGTTCGTAGCTGACGGCCCGGTAGGCTGGGTCATCGACGTTGGGCGACATGCTCAGCGTGCGATTGAGCGGGCCGAGCGCGCCGGCGACATAGCGCCTCTGCTTGGTCTTGTCGGAGTACTTCGCGGCCGCCTCGAGGGCGATCTTGGCGGAAGCGACGTTGAGGTCGTACGCCGCCGAGGACAAGCCGTACTCGGCCTGTGAGATGGCGTTGGCGTTGAACGTGTTGGTCTCGATGATGTCCGCGCCCGCCTCGAGGAAGCCTTCATGGATGTCGCGAATGACGTCGGGGCGCGTGATGCTGAGGAGCTCGTTGTTGCCCTTCAGATCCTTCTCGGCGTTGGCAAACGCCTGGCCGCGGTAGTCGGCCTCCGTCAGGTGGAAACCCTGGATGGATGTGCCCATCGCGCCATCGATGATCAGGATGCGGCGGGCAGCGAGCTTGGTCAGCTCGGCGTGAATCGCGCTCGGGGGAGCGCTGGCTGGCTGCGTCATGGTAAGGGGCCCGGAAACGTGGACCTTTTCGCGGCGGAGCACAACCTCGCCGGGGCCCGTTCCGAGCGGCGCGCAGCTGAATTCGCGCCCGTACCCCTTTCCAGCCCGGCTCCCCGGTGGCACACCCCGCTCGTGGACAACGACGTACGCACCCGGATTGAAACTGCCATCGCGAACAATCGCGTGATCCTGTTCATGAAAGGCACCCGCGGTGCCCCGTCGTGCGGCTTTTCCGGTCGGGCCGTGAACCTGCTCGACACCCTGCTCGACACCTACGCCACCGTCGATGTGCTGGCGCATCCGGACATCCGCGACGGCATCAAGGAGTACTCGTCGTGGCCCACGATTCCTCAGCTTTACGTCGACGGAAAGTTCGTCGGCGGCACGGACATCGTGACCGAGATGTTCGAGAGCGGCACCCTGCACGAGCTGCTCGGAGTGCCGAGCGAGAGGCCAGCTCCGCCGCGGGTGACGCTCACCCAGCGTGCGGCCGAAACGCTGCGAGGGTTCCTCACCGATCCGAACGATGTCCTCTTGGTGGACATCGACGGCACGTTCTCGCCCACTCTATCCGTCGCGACGGCGCCGGACGGTGCCGTCGTGCTCGAGTCGCTCGGGGTCCGTTTGTGCGTGGAGCCCCGCGCCTGGAAGCGAGCGAACGGCATCACCATCGACTACGTCGACACGGGCGAGGGCTCTGCGTTCAAGATCGACAACCCGAACGAGCCCCCCCGCGTGCGCCCCATGACCCCAAGTGAGCTGGAGCAGCGACGCAAGCAAGGTGAGGCCCTGCGCCTGATCGACGTGCGCACTCCGGGCGAGTGGGACATTGCTCGTATCCCGGGGGCCGAGCTGCTCGATGCCGACCTGATGGCCGACCTTCAAGAGCTGCCCAAGGACACCGTGCTCGTCTTTCAGTGCCACCACGGTCATCGCAGCCAGCGCGCGGCCGAGCAGTTCCCGCCACTCGGCTTCACCCGCGTCTACAACCTGACCGGCGGCATCGACGCTTACAGTGATAGTGTCGATCCGAGCATCCCTCGCTATTGAGGGAACAGGCAGCATCCGGCCAGCGAGCCGTCCAGGTTCGGGACGCCGTCTCGTCCAAGCATTGGACGGCAGCAGGATCCAGAGGGCGCCGAGCGGCCGCTTTCTTCGATAAATCCGCGTGTGCTGCGGCCGCTACGGGCCGCGCAAGCGTGGCACGACGCTTGCTGATGCGTTTCGCATGAGTCGGGATGGACTATTGAGGGGGACGAGCTCAGACACGCTCGATCCGAACCGGGAACCTTGCGAATTCGACGCCGAGGAGACGCCCACCGGGCGGAGCGGTGAGCAGCGCCGCTATCGCCCGTCGTTCGAATCGGAGGCTTGTGTCGTCATTCGGCAGGCAGAGGACGTGCTCCTGGCGCGAAGGGCGGCCGAGCTGCTTTGCATCAATCTGCTGGGGGAAGGCCGGCGACGGGAGCTCGCCCTGCACGCGATCAGCGAGCTCGGCGCGAACATCCTCGAACACGCGGGCGACGGCACGATTGCCCTGGCGTCGATTCGCGGCCCCCGCATGGGCCTCGAGATCTTCGCGCACGATCGGGGCCCTGGCATCCCCGATGTTCAGCGACTCCTCGTGCCGAAGCGGATCTGGAGCCTGGTGCCGGAGCCCGGCCTGCGCGGCATCAAGCGCCTGGCCCACGAGTTCGACATCGACACGAGCCCGCGCGGAACACACGTGCGTGTCGTCGTTTATCGCTGAGGTGAACGTTCATGCCTGATCTCCGCAAAAACGCCAAAGGTGCCGTGGTCATCGATGACCGCTACTCGCCTCTCGTCATCGCCACCTTCATGGGCGAGACCGACCTCGAGCTCGGGCGCTGGTTCGCCGACCTCAACAAGAAGATCGTGCTGCAGCACGCAGCGTCGGGTCGCCGGATGGTGTCGATCTGCGACGCCACACTCGCCACCAAACCCACGCCCGACATGCGGCGCTTCTGGGCCGAGTTCAGCAACAGCACGACGCAGACGATGAAGGACGCCACGTTGGCGACCTTTCTCGTCATGACCAGCCCCCTCTTGCGTGGCGCGATCACGGCCATTGGCTGGCTGAGCCCAGCGCTGCGCGACCTCGAGACATTTTCGACCCTCGACGAGGCGGTACGCGAGGCCAAAGTGCGTTTGGCCCACGCGGGCACACCGATCGCGCAGCTGCTCGGTTCGTACGAGCTCCCCGAGCTCGGCGTGAAAGCGCGTTCCGCGCTGGGCGCGTGAGACGCCGCGACGCGCAGCGCTCGGGCTAGGATTAGGGCTAGGGCTTCGAATCGAGGAAGGACGGCGACGGGCGCGTACTCGCCTGGTCGATGGCGTCGGCCAGTGGCACGTCCTCCCCGCGCAGGCAGGGGAAGCAATCGGCGCGCGCGCCCTGTCCGCAGCCGTGGGTGAGCCGAAGCGCCTTGAGCTTGGCCACGCTGCGGTGATCCCCATAAAGCAATGCGCGCGGAATTGCCTCGCGGTACTCGGCGCAGACATGTGCCCGGTCCAGATCCATGGCAACCAAGAGGGCTGGCGTGGCCTGCGCGCGAAGCTCGCCGCTCTTCACGGCCTCCATGGCCTGCTTCACGACCGCAGACATCCCGGCCTGGCCGCGATGATCGACGTACACATCGAAGATCATGTCGGCGCCGATCGAGCCGAGCGTCTTGGCGAAGCGCACCCCGTCGGCCGCCGTATCGCGCTCGCCCAGCGCCATCCGAACGTCCACGAGGAGCTCAGCGTCCTCGGCCAGGTGCGGATCCAGTCGCACCGCGTCCTCGTACGCGGAAAGCGCACCCGAGTAGTGGAGGATGACGCTGTAGCCACGCCCCAGCGCCAAAAGGCGGCTCACTTGCCTTTCCACGAGCCCGCGATCGCCCGAGGCGTCGCCGCCTTCGCGCGCAGCGTCGGGTCCGAGCGCCTGGACGAGGTGGTCCACCCTGGAGCGGTCTTGTTCGACGAGCTTGCGCAGTTCTCCGAGTTTTTCTCGATCGCCTTGGCGTGCCTCGATGCGCAGCTGCTCCTCTGCGAGATCGAGCTGTCCCGGTGGCTCGCCCGGTGGGCTCGCAGCCTTTGGCCGCTTCTGGACGCCGGAAAGCCCGCTGGCAATCAGATCCTCTGCCAACCGACGGGCCTTCGGAGAACGCTGCACCACGAAGAAGGCGCCACCCAAGAGGCCGAGGATCAGCGCCAGCGCGGGGATCCAGCCGGAGATCGGGGGCGAACCCGGCGGGCGCAAGGATAGGGAGCGGATCGAGTTGAGTGCCGTGGTCGCAATCGACACTTTCGGCTGCATGTGAAAGATGTCGAGCTGACTTGCCGCAGCTGACCGCGGAACCGGCATGGGCAGGCTGAGTTCCTTGGCCACCAGGGCCAGACGCTCCATCGTCGCCTGCGCCGTTTGCGGCCGCTTTGCCGGGTCTTTCTCCAGGAGCGAGAGAATGACGATGGCCAGGGGGGGCGGTACCGTGGCCGGCAGCGGCGGCGGCGGGTCGGCCATCTGCGCCGTCAAGATGGCCATCAGGTCGTCGGCTCGAAATGCGGAGCGGCCAGCGAGCATCTCGTAGGCGATCATGCCCAGGGCGTAGAGATCCGTCCGGTGGTCCACCAAAGCCCCGCGGGCCTGCTCGGGCGACATGTACTCGGGCGTACCGAACACCAGGCCAGCCCGGGTCAACCGCGCCTGCCCTTCCGCCGGCTCTTCGCTCTGCATCTTGGCGATGCCGAAATCGAGCACTTTGACGAAATCTTCGTCGCCGAGACCAGACAGCATGACGTTGTCCGGCTTGAGATCGCGATGGACGATTCCCTGACCATGCGCGGCCACGAGGGCTGCGCAGATCTGCACGGTGATGCGAAAGGCTCGAGCGCTGGGCAGGATCGGCGTCTCCAGCAGGACATCTGCCAAACTGGAGCCGTCGACGTACTCGAGCACCAAGTAGAACGCACCATCGGGGAGGCGGCCGAAATCGGTCGCGGCCGCTACACCCGGATGATTGATGCGCCCGGCGGCCACCGCTTCGCGCTCGAACCGGGCCTGCACATCGGGCTTGACCGACATGTGGCCGTGCAAGACCTTGAGCGCGACGCGCTTCTTCAGCTGGACGTGCTCGGCCTCGTAGACCGCGCCCATGCCGCCGCTACCGAGGAGCTTTTTGACGAAGTAGCGCCCCGCCACGACGGTGCCGATGAGCAGCTGCTCGCCAGGGCCCACCTGCGCCAGCTGCGGCGGCGGGGCTTCCGACGGGAACTCGAGCTCGGCGCCGAACGTCGGTCTCTTCTCTCCTACTGCCAAGCCGTGGTTCTCCGCTCAACCGGCCCCCGGCCCCTTGCCCCGCAAGCGAGGGGGCGCCGAGGTCTCGGACGTCGCTCGAATGCCCCGGTGTAGCACGATGCGCTGTCCGACCTGATGGCCCGCGTCGTAGCTCGACCGATCGATGCGCCCCGAGCTGCCCACACGGCGAATGTGTGGATGGCGGCGGCGGAAGAAATCCACCAAGGCCGGATCCCCCACCCACACCAGCCCCTCCCGTTCATGTCGCCGCGCATCGCTTTCCAATTTATCACGAAAGCCCGAGACCACACCGAACAAGAAGCTCTGCCGGCCCGCGTCCCGGGCGAGGCCACGCTCGGCCTTGTGAGCTCGCCAGAGGGCGTGCGCCGTTCGCTCCAAGAATGCGTACACGTACTCGGCCAAGGCCAGATTGTCCGGCGTCCCGCAGAGCTCGACCACCGAGGCCCGGCGCCCTTTTTCCGGCACGAAAACCGGCACGATGATCACCTCGACGAAGAAGTGATCGGCCAGAATCGAGGCCAAGATTCGCTGCCAAGCCGGCCGGCGCGCCGTCGGGGGACCGAGGTGAAGAAACGAGTACTGCGCTGGCTCGGCAGACGCCCGCTCCAGGTTGTATTTGAGCATGAGGCGACGCGCCGCCGTCGTGGCAGCTTCGGCTTCGAAACGGTTGTTGCTCTCGGCCAGGGCGAGCAGCTTTTCGACGCGCTGCCGCAATCGTTGCGTCGCGGTATCGAGCTCATCCGGTTCGAGCGTCGGCATGCCGCTCGCGCGCGGATCGATGCCCCTCTCGTGACACACCCGCCGAAATGTGGGCCCGTGTGGGCCCTCGCCCTGAGCGTCGAGGATTTCCAGCACGAACTGGTGGGCCATTTCGTGTTTGAGCACTTCCAGCACCGCCCCCCACGGCTGCTCGAGCAAGGCGAGCGAGAGGCGGAGAGTGCGCACGACGGGCAGGTACGCACCCAGCTCGCCCGTAGCCGTGGACCATTCGATGATCGGCGTGCGCAAGCGTCCCTTGAACAGGCTGAGGTTGTACTCCTGGTAGATCCGTCGGACGTAGCGCAGCGTGCTACCGAGTTCGTCGGGTCCGCGCTCGCCGGTTGTTCGCTCGCTCGTCCCGCGCACCAGGAGCCCAGTACAGCGAATCCCACCTGCTTGGTCCAGCCTGAAGCCCCGGAGTAGAAGCAGGCCATGCAAAGTCGCGACGATGCACTCCGGTACCACTCGGAGGGGCGGCCCGGGAAAATCGAGGTGGTGTGGACGAAGCCGGTCGCCTCGCAGCTCGACTTGTCCCTCGCCTACTCGCCGGGCGTGGCCGAGCCATGCCGAGCCATCCACGAGAACCCGGATCTGGTCGACACCTACACCGCGCGTCGAAATTTGGTTGCCGTCGTGACGAACGGCACGGCCGTGCTCGGCCTGGGCGACATCGGACCGCGCGCCGCCAAGCCAGTGATGGAAGGTAAGGCGGTGCTGTTCAAGCGCTTTGCGGACATCGACGTCTTCGACCTGGAGGTCGACGCCAAGGATCCGACGCGCTTCATCGACATCGTGTCGAGTCTGGAGCCCACGTTCGGCGGCATCAATCTCGAGGACATCAAGGCCCCCGAGTGCTTCGTCATCGAGCGCGAGTTGCGAAAACGGATGAACATCCCCGTCTTCCACGACGACCAACACGGCACCGCCATCATCTCCGCAGCTGCGCTCAAGAACGCTTGCGAGCTGCAGCAGAAGCACCTGGCCGACATCAAGGTGACCTGCATCGGGGCCGGCGCCGCGGCGATCTCCTGCATGCACATGTGGGTGCGCATGGGCGTCCGCGTGGAGAATATCACGATGTACGACCACGATGGCGTCATCCACGTCAGACGCCCTGATCTCGACGAGTTTCGCCGAATGTTCGCCCGCCCCGCGGAAGACGAGCGACGAACCATGGCTGACGTGATCGCCGGAGCGGACGTGCTGATTGGGCTCTCGGCCGGAGGCCTGGTCACGCCCGAGATGATCGCCACGCTCGCACCGAGGCCGATCATTTTCGCGCTCGCCAATCCGGACCCCGAGATCGACTACGCCACGGCCGTGGAGGCCCGGCCCGACGCCATCGTGGCGACGGGGCGCAGCGACTTCCCGAACCAGGTCAACAACGTGCTTGGCTTCCCCTACATCTTCCGCGGGGCGCTCGATGTCCGGGCCCGGGAAATCAGCGAAGAGATGAAGATCGCCGCCGCCGACGCCTTGGCCGAGCTCGCACGGGAGGACGTGCCTGACGACGTGCTGCGCGCCTACGGCCGCCAGGACCTGAAATTCGGCCCCGAATACATCATCCCCAAGCCGTTCGACAGCCGCGTGCTGCATCGCGTTGCGCCTGCAGTCGCCCAGGCGGCCATCGCGTCGGGCATGGCGCGCGACCACATCGACATCGATGCGTACCGCGACCAGCTCTACCAGAAGCTGTCTCCGGCCCGGCGCGTGCTCTGGAACGTGCTGTCCGCAGCCCGCAGCAAACCCGGTCGCATCGCGTACCCAGAAGGCGATCACGACGGCATCATCCGCGCTGCCAGGCGCGTCTCGGATGCGGGCATCGCCATACCAACCCTGCTCGGGATTCCAGAGAAGATTCAGGAACGGGCGGCAGCACTCGGCGTGGACCTAAACGGGATCGAGCTGATCGAACCGCGACGCAGCAGCGCGCTGCAAACCTATGCCGACGAGTATTTCTTGCGCCGATGCCGCAAAGGGATCACGAGCACTGGCGCGCTGACAGAGCTCGGACGTTCGCGGACTGCCTTCGCCATGATGATGCTCGAGATGGGCGACGTGGACGGGGTGGTCGCCGGAGCGCAGCAGGACTACCCAGCCACCATCAGGCCCGCACTGCGCATCATCGGTGTACGCGATGACGTGAAGATCGCCTGCGGCATGTACATGGTCATCTCCAAACAGGGGGTGTACTTCTTGGCCGACACGACGATCAACATCCAGCCGGACGCAGAGGCGCTATCCGAAATTGCGCTCCTGGTAGCAGAAAAGGTGCAGGAATTCGGCATCCAACCCCGCGTTGCCATGCTCTCTTTCTCCAACTTTGGGGATGCACCCCACTCCGAATCGAAGAAGGTGGCTCTCGCGACACGGCTCGTCAAAGCACGTCGACCCGATCTCATCATCGATGGCGAGATGCAGGTCAACGTCGCGCTCAGCCAAGCCGACCGAGCGGCGTACCCTTTCTCGGCCTTGAAGCTGAACGCCAACGTACTCATCTTCCCGAACCTCGACGCCGGCAATGCTGCCTACAAGCTCTTGGCCGTGACGGGTGGGGCGGACGTCGTTGGCCCCGTGCTGCTCGGCATGAAGAAGCCCGTCAGCGTATTGCAGCAGAATGCGTCCGTGGACTCCATCGTGCACATGACGGCGCTGACGGTGGCCCAAGGGTCGCATCGCTCCGGCGGGTACTAGGAGCTTTCGTCACGCCGCCCGACGGGCACGTTCGATGGCAGCCAAGAGCTCCCCAATTCCGTAGGGCTTCTGCAGGAAAGCCTGAAAAGACCCGGCTTCGAGTGCCTCGGCACTGAGCGTGTAGCCCGAGGTCAAAACGACTGGCACCCGGACGCCCCGACTACGGATGGTGCGCAAGAGATCCGGCCCGGCCAAGCCGGGCATGGTCATGTCCAGCAAGATCAAGTCCACAGCCCTCTGCTCCAGCCGATCGAGACACGACTGACCGTCCTCGGCATCGACTACGATGAACCCGCGCAGCTCCAAGCTCCGACGCATCTGGGCTCTGACCATCGGGTGATCGTCGACGACCAGCACGGAGCACGGTTCGACGTCCAAAGGCGCTGGACGCAGACTCTTGCGCTCTGCTGGTTCAGCACGCGGCTCCGCTGCCGGCAGCAAGAGCGAGAAGCAAGATCCCTTTCCGGGTGCGCTCTCCACGTGCAGCGCGCCGCGGTGCCCGCGCAAGATCCCCAGACAGGCTGCCAAGCCCAGACCGTGGCCGCGCTCCTTGGTACTGAAAAATGGCTCGAAAATACGGGCCTTGGTGAGCTCGTCCATGCCAACACCGTCGTCCTCGACCTCGAGCAGGACCCAGTTGCCCGGACGCACCGTTGCGCCAATGGCATCGTCGAACCGTGCGTCGGGTTGACTCACCCGGCGGGCGCGGATTTCCACACGTCCACGAGTCGACTCGAGCGCGTCGATTGCATTGGTCGACAGATTGAGAAGCACCTGCAGGAGCGTCGTGCGGTCGCCCATGACTGCCACCCCGGCTTCGATGGTGGTCGCAATGACGATCCCCTTCGCACGGGCGGACGACACGAGACTGTCTAGGTCCGAGATCAACTCGCCCACGTCGAGCGCGCTGGGAGGAGCGACCTCGCCTCGCCCGGAATAGGCCAAGAGGCGCCTCGTCAGGTCCGTGGCGCGCTTTCCCGCCGACAGGATGCCAGTCAGTAGCTCCCGCGTGTCGGGCGCGACTGGGGACATGAGCAGAAGCTCGGCGTTGCCGATCACCCCAACGAGTAAATTATTGAAATCATGAGCAATTCCACCAGCCAGAAGGCCAAGACTATCCAGCCGCTGCATCCGTTCGACCTGGTGTTGCAGCTGCCAACGTTCGGCTTCGATCCGCCGGATGAGACGCAGATCTCGAACGCCAGCCATGCGCGTCGGTACCCCATCGAGTGACGAATTCACGCCAATGACCTCGACGGGAACGGCCTCGCCTTGCTTGGAGAGCAGAGTCGAAAAATAAGCGCCCTCCATCCTGCCCCCGAGCGCCTGCTCGGTCATGAGACGGGCAGCGGGCGCGACGAAGTCGACGACCGGACGCCCCAGAACCTCGGCAGGCTCGTAGCCCAGGAAGCGCTCGAGCGACCCCCGCAGCTCGACCACGAGGCCATCCCGGCTCGCCACGCACAGGTCGAACGCCGTCTCGGTGAGATCCTTGAAGCGCTTTTCACTTTCACGCAAGAGCTCAAGGGTCCGCTCGCGTTCGCTGACATCCCGCACGGCCGCAATCCGCACTGGCCGGTCGCCGAGCTTGCCTTGCTTGGATAGGAATTCAGCGCGAAAGCGGCTGCCATCCCGGCGGATGCCCGTGATGACGTAGGGGCCTTCGTAGCCGCTGGCGACGCGCTCGAGCACTCCCGGCAGATCCTCCGGAGCGACGGCGGTGGGCATGGTCTCGGGGCCGAGTAGATCTCGAGGGTCAGCGCGAAGCAGCTCGCCGAGGCGGGCATTGACGTCGATCACCACCCCGTCCTCATGCACGAGAATGCCCTCGAACGATGCGGAGGAAAGCATGTCCATGCGCTCCCTCACCTGCTCCGCCGCCTTCGCGTCTTCCTCGTAGCGCGCAGCGACACGAAGCAGAGCACGCACGAACTCCGCCTCCTCGCCTTCGACCGTGAGCTCAGGTGCAAACGCAATCCCGCGCTCGGCCAGCATGCGCTCGATTTCCTGGCGCGCCTGCGCGGCAGGCATTTCAGCCAGTCGCGCGAGCAAGCGAGCACCATCGCCCAAAGACAAAGAGGTCATGACCCCGGACCCGAATCACAAGTTATCAATGCCTCAGCACGACCGCCATCGGGCGTGCTGCCCGCGCTTGCACGGCATGACAGGCGGAGCTACCTTGGGCTGGCCATGAAGCTGCACCTCCGCTTGCGCTGAATCCGAAGGCGCCCGAAATTCCAGGTTTCGGGCATGTTCTTTTCGGGCATGCAGCGCAGCGTGCGTCCACGGCTAGTCGAGCCTGTTTTGCCTACGACGTAGGCATCCGCGCACGCGTCGACCTTCACCCGGCCAAGCGTCATCTCGATGACCTCAGCCGGGGCCTCATCCCCTCCGAGCGCGCACCCGATGGGCGCCTGCTCCCCAGCGCCTCGCGCTCCGCGCCGGACGCACAGCCCCATACCGGAAGGCCCGCCTTCCGAAAGGACATTCTCATGCCTCGTCTCCACTCCACGGCCATTCTTCGTCCCGCCATCCTGCTCGCCATCGGCCCGAGCGCTGCCAAAACGAGCGCGTCGCTCCCCGAGCTTCGCTCGCTCGTCGAAGGTCTCGGCTACTCCGTCGTGGGCGAGCTCCGCCAGCGGCGCCACGAACCCAGCGCCGCTCTCCCGCTCGGCTCGGGCAAGCTCGCCGAGCTAAAGCAGCTGCTTTTAGCCGACGAATCAGCCCAAAAGGACACCCTGGTCGTCACCGCCCAGGACCTGTCGAGCGGTCACTTGCGAAACCTCGAGCGTGCTCTGGACACCCCAGTGATCGATCGCACCGAGCTCATCCTGCGCATTTTCGAGAGCCGGGCGGAGTCGCCGCTCGCGAAGCTGGAGATCGAGCGCGCCCGTCTCGTCCACTCACTCCCCCGCATTCGCGATCTCGACGCTGCGAGACGCCAAGCGGGCGGTGGAGGCCGAGCGGCGAAGGGACACTCGAATACGGAGCTCGCCAAACAGGCCGCAGCACAGCGCATCGCCGAGCTCGGCCGGCGCATCGAGATCTTGCGGAACGAGCAGGAGCGTCGGGCCGAGCGCCGACGCGACGCGCCCCGGGTCGCACTCGTTGGCTACACCAACGTCGGGAAATCGTCCTGGATGCAGCAGCTCACGGCGCGCCGCGCCGGGGTGAAGGACGAGCTATTTCATACGCTGGGCACCCAGGTCCACGCCCTTCGCGACGCGGGTCGGCGTGTGCTTTTGGCAGACACCGTCGGGTTCATCGAGGGGCTAGCCCACACCCTCCTCGAATCGTTCCGTTCGACCTTGGCAGAGGCTCTGGATGCCGATTTGAGGCTCCACGTTGCCGATGCCACGAGTCCGCGCCTCGAGGAGCAGCTAGCCCTCACCAGGAGGATCGTCGACCAGGTTCGGGGGCCGGGCGTGCCCGAGCTCCTGCTCCTGAACAAGGCGGACCTCTTGCCCCACGAGCGGAGGGACGAGCTACGTCAGGGCTACCCAGAAGCCCTGCTCGTCTCGGCCCGCTCGGACGACGACCGCAGGACGGTCGCACGACGGATCCGAGAGCTCGTGACGCCCTCGTGAGACCGAGCGGGTGAGACGGGGGATGCCGGGGCGGCGCACTTTGGGCGCCCCCCGGCTGGCTCCGTTACTTGACGACCTCCATTGCACAGAACGGACTGCAGCCATCGAGCGGCGTGTTGTTGCCGTCGTCGCACTGCTCGCTCGGATCGACGATGTCATCACCGCAGATCTCGATCGTGCAGTCGTCTCTGCAGCCGTCACCGCCCTCGGTGTTGCCGTCGTCGCAGTCCTCACCCCGTGGCGCCTGGGTGATGCCGTCGCCGCACTCTTCCTTCTTGCAGGTCGAGCTGCAGTTGTCGCCGGACACGTTGTTGCCGTCGTCGCACTCCTCGCTGCTCTGGTTCTTGGTGCCGTCACCGCAGCGCACCTCGACCTTGCAGGTCGACGAGCAGCCGTCGCCACTCTTGGTGTTGCCGTCGTCGCAAGTCTCGTGACGTGGAGCACCACCTTGGATGACGGTGTCACCGCACTTCTCGATCTGGCAGGTCGACGAGCAACCATCGCCATTCTGCTGACCGCCGTCGTCGCACTTCTCGGCACCTTCGATGGCGCCATTGCCGCACGCCGTCTCCAGCTGGCAGGTGGCGGAGCAGCCATCGCCCGAGGACGCGTTGCCGTCGTCGCACTGCTCGCCACGCGAGGCTTGTGCCAGGCCGTCACCGCAGAACTCCACCTTGCAAGTGGACGAGCAGTTGTCGCCGGATACGTTGTTGCCGTCGTCGCAGCCTTCCGCACCTTCCTTCTTGCCGTTGCCACAGGCCGTTTCTAGCGAGCAAGTGTTGCTGCAGCCGTCGCCGCTCTGGGTGTTTCCGTCGTCGCAAGCCTCGTTGGCGTCCGGCGCACCGTTGCCGCAGATCTCGAGTGCGCAAGTCGCCGAGCAACCGTCACCGGAGTCTTCGTCGCCGTCGTCGCACTGTTCGATACCTTCGACCTGGCCGTTGCCGCAGTCCGTTTCCAGACCGCAGGTGGCCGAGCAACCGTCGCCGCTGGCCGTGTTGCCGTCGTCGCAGCTCTCACCGAGCGCCGGCTGACGGGTGCCGTCGCCGCATTTCTCGATGTGACAGGTGGAGGTGCAGCCGTCGCCCGACGAGTTGTTGCCGTCGTCGCACTGCTCGACGCCTTCCACGGCGTGGTTGCCGCAGAACGTCTCGCCCTGGCACTGGTTGCTGCAGCCGTCACCGCTGGCCGTGTTGCCGTCGTCGCAGGCCTCACCCGGGTCGACGATGTGGTCGCCGCAGGCGATTTCAGTGCAATCGGAGCGGCAGGCGTCGGCCTCGTTGGCGTTGCCGTCGTCACACTCCTCCACACCTTCCAGGACGCCGTTGCCGCATTCGGGGGGCTCGATCTGGCAGGTCGCCGTGCAGCCGTCGCCATCCACGGTGTTGTGGTCATCGCATTGCTCCCCACGACCGGTCTGCAGTGAGCCGTCACCGCAGGCTTCGATCTTGCAAGTCGCCGTGCAGTTGTCGCCCGATACGTTGTTGCCGTCGTCGCACTGCTCGTTCAGGCCGGCCTGGACGACATGGTCGCCGCAGAACTCGATCTGGCAGGTGGCGCTGCAGCCGTCGCCGGACACGATGTTGCCCGGGGCCGGATCGCAGGCCTCGCCCAGTTCGCGCACGCCATTGCCGCACACGACCTCGGCCTGGCAGGTCGAGCTGCAACCGTCACCCGAAGCGGTGTTGTGGTCGTCGCACTGCTCGAAGCCTTCGATGATGCCATTGCCGCACACGACCTCCACCTGGCAGGTAGCGCTGCAACCGTCGCCGGCAGTGGTGCCGCCGTCGTCACATTGCTCGCCGAGCCCACTCTGGGTGATGCCGTCGCCGCAACCTTCGGTCTTGCATGTGGCGCTGCAGCCATCGCCGGACACGTTGTTGCCGGGGAACGGATCGCACTGCTCGAGGCCTTCCTTGATGCCGTTGCCGCAGGCAGTCTCGAGGCCGCAGCTGTTGCTGCAACCGTCGCCGCTGGCGGTGTTGCCATCGTCGCAACCTTCGGCGGCCTGGGTCACCCCGTCACCGCAGGTTTCGACCAGGCAGGTCGGGCCACAACCGTCGTTCGGTACGGTGTCACCGAAGTCGCAGGTTTCCGCGCCTTCGATGATGCCGTTGCCGCACGCCGTTTCACTCTGGCAGGTCGCACTGCAACCGTCGCCGTTCTGAGTGTTGCCGTCGTCGCACTGCTCGGGATTCGTCGGATGGTTGCTCTGCGTCTTACCGTCGCCGCAGAACTCGATCTTGCACGAAGCACTACAACCATCACCTGACACGTTGTTGCCGGGCAGAGGATCGCACTCTTCGACGCCTTCCTGGGTGCCGTTGCCGCACACCGTCTCGAGAGCACAAGTGTTGCTGCAGCCGTCGCCGCTGATGGTGTTGCCGTCGTCGCAGGTTTCCGGAGCGATCGTGATCGTGTCGCCGCAACGCTCGATCTGACAGGTCGCCGAACAACCGTCACCGCCCAGGATGTTCCCGTCGTCGCAGGGCTCGCCGGCCTCGACCTGTGCGTTGCCGCAGATGCTCTCGGCCTGGCAGGTTGCATTGCAGCCGTCGCCGGGAACGATGCCGCCGTCGTCGCATTGCTCACCCAGCGCGCTCTGCACGACGCCGTCGCCACATTCCTCGATCTTGCAGCTGGCGCTGCAGTTGTCGCCGCTGATCGTGTTGTCGTCGTCGCACTCCTCGGCACCAGCGATGACGCCGTCGCCGCAGATCGCCTCGAACTGACACAACTTGCCACAACCGTCGCCGGCGGTGGTGTTGCCGTCGTCGCACTGCTCGCCGAGGCCCGACTGAAGCACGCCGTCGCCGCACTTTTCGGTCTGGCAGGTGGCGCTGCAACCGTCGCCGGGCGTCACATTGCTATCGTCGCACTGCTCGCCGAGGCCGATCGACCCGTTGCCGCAGACGCTCTCGAGGTCACAGGTAGCGCTGCAACCATCGGAGCTCACCACGTTGCCGTCGTCGCAGTCCTCACCGAGGCCACTCTGGGTGACGCCGTCGCCGCAAACCTCGATGTGGCAGGTCGAGCTGCAGCCATTGCCGCTGATCAGATCGCCGTCGTCACACTCTTCGCTGCCTTCCATGTCGCCGTCGCCACAGAAGGTCTCGACCGTGCAGGCGACGCTGCAGCCGTCGCCGCTGACGGTGTTGCCGTCGTCGCATTCCTCGCCAATGTCGACCGTATCGTCGCCGCAAGCGGGCGGAATCGTGCAGGTCAAGGTGCAGTTCGGGCTGGAGGCGAAGTCGCACTCCTCTTCCCCGGCCGTGACCGCGCCGTCACCGCAGAACGCGGCAAAGGTGCAGTTCGAATTGCAGCCACCATAGCCGCCCTTGTTGTTGGCCGTGCCTTCGTCGCAATCTTCTTGCGCGTCCAGCGTGCCGTCTCCGCAAACCCCCGGCAGGAGACAGCCGGGCGCGCAGGCGCTGCCGCTGGTATCGCCATAGCCGCTCAGGTTGGAGCCGTTGTCACACTCCTCCGTGCCTTCGACCAGGTTGTCGCCGCAGCGACCGCCCAACGTACAAGCCGGTCGGCCAACCACGGTGCCGTCCTGGCACTGACCATAGCCGGAGCCGTTGTTCGGCAGTGCCCCGCTGGTGCCGTCGTCGCACTGCTCGTCCGGCGTCTGAATGCCGTCGCCGCAGTTCGTGGTGCACACGCTGGTGCTCTTGACGAAGCCGCCCAAGGACAGAATGAAGTTCGATTGCGTCGTGTGGCGCTCGGCGTGGAAGAGCGCGATTTCGTAGAGGCTTCCCTCGGTGAGTCCGTACGTCGCGTCCGTGTCGCCAGTGGCCCCCGCCGAGCCCGCAAGCGTAACGCTTCCGGCCGAGGCACCGTGGACGCCGCCGAGGTCGACCGCCCGTTTGCCGTTGACGAACACCCACACGTCGTCGTCACCCGAGAAGTTGAGGGCCTCGCCGCCTTTGTACTCGAACCAGTAGCGAAGCTCCGAGGTGAAGCCGAAGTTCTCGCCCCCGGATACCGTTTCACGCCCTGCTGCGATTTGCCCCAGGTTCGGGCTGAAGGGGAACAGGCTGTTGTCTGTGTAAGAGTAAATGTTACCGGCGCCACCATTGCTGAAGGGCAGGCTCGTCACCAAGGGGACGTTCACGTTACCCGCAGCGTTGTACCACTGGTTGAAGTTCGCCTGGGTGGTGAGGTGCGTACCGCTCGGCTGAGGCGAAGCGTACACGGGCTTGCCATCGGTGCCGATGGTGGCCTGCACCATTCCGGTCACGACCACGTACGGCCCGGTGATGGTCTCGAAGTCCGGGTGCCTGGTATTTCCGGCCGTCGGGAACGCAATGAAATCCCGGAACACGACGGGCACGTCGATGACCGATGCCGTCGCGGTCGAGATCGTACAACCCCAGCCATCCTCGACGAGGCAGGTGGCCGAGCAACCATCTCCGTTTGCGGTGTTCCCGTCGTCGCACGCGGTCTTGCCGGGCGGGGCAGCCGAGATTTCACCCGGCAAGAGGAACCCGTCGCCGCATTGCGAGGTGCAGGCGCCAGTTACACCGGCCACGCGGCACGTGGGCTCGATCTCGCAGAACGGTGAGCAGCCATCGCCGCCGTCGACATCCCCGTCGTCGCAGCGTTCGCCGAACTCGAGGTTGCCGTCGTGGTCGCACACGTCTCGCGGCGTGAAGCAGTTGAACTCGCCCGCAGTCTGCGTGCACGAGTAGCCAGATGCGAAGGTGCAGGACGCGGTGCAGGCCGCACTCGGTATCGTGCCATCCACTTCGCAGTCTTCCGTGCCGGCCACGATGCCGTCCCCGCACACCTCGGCCAGGCACGCTGCATCGGCCACCGGGCAAATCCAGCCTGGGTCGATGGTACAAGTCGCAGTGCAGCCGTCGCCGCCGACGCTACCGCAAGGCACTTGCGTGGTGGTGGTGAGACTCCAGGGCAAGAACACGGCGCCGACGTGGGCGACGTCGTCGGCGGTGCCGCCGGTCGTCCAGGTCAGGGCTTTGCTCCCCGAAGCAGTCGTCGCGAACGAGCCGAGCGCGGAGCTCGAGCTCGAACCATCGGCGACGAAGTGCCGGGTGTGGGTCGCCGTGGTCCAGCTGCCCGATGTGGTGCCGATCACCACCGTGTCCACCATGCGCGCGCCGATCGTCGTCGTACTCAGGTTGATGGTGCTGGTCGCCGTCGCCGTCCCGGCGTTGGCATTGGTCGCCGTGCTGGCAGGGGCACCGTCGGCCACGCCGCTCAACCACATCACGCCGTAGACGACACCGCCGTTCTGGGACGTCAGGGTGACGCTCAGCGTCCGGGAGAGCCCCGCCGCCGGGAGCTCGGACTCGCTGAGGTAGTAGAGATGAGCCCGTGACCGCTGGCCGCCGCTGCCGCCTTGGACGGTGGCGGTCGCATGCATGGTAACTCCGTTGTACGTGATCGCGCTGACCAGGCCGCCGGCGTCGGCAGTCTCGACGCCCACGCTGACGATGAGCTTACGGTGGGTACCGGCCCCAGCGACGATGGCTTGCGAGAAGTTGTTGTCGGTGTCGGCGTAGGACGCAGGCGTGCCGACGACCGCAATGGTATCGGTCGTCGTATCCACGATGTCCGTACAATCGGCGTCGACGCTGCAGGCCGTGCCGATCTCGGGCCCGAACAGGCACTGCTTCACACCTTGAGTGGTGTTGCCGTCGTCGCAGGCCTCGCCCGCTTCGAGCACGCCGTTGCCACACGCGGGGGTGATGTCGACGCAAGCCTGACCCGGGTTCGGGCAGCTGTAGTTGGGCTCGACTGCACAGGTGTCGCTGCAGCCGTCGCCGCTGATCGGGTCGCCGCAGGTGCTGCCCGGACACTGCGCGTCCGTGATGCAGGGGTCGGCCACGTTGACGCCGCCTTCGCACACGCCACCGTCGTCGCACGATTCACCGGCCGTTTGGAAACCGTCGCCGCAGCGCGGTGTCGGCACACAGGAGAGACCCGGCAGCGGGCAGACGTAGCCGGCTTCCTTGATGCACGTGCTGTCGCAACCGTCGCCACTCTGCGTGTCGCCGTCGTCGCAGGTTTCGTTGAGCCCGATTTTGCCGTCCCCGCAGACGACGGTGAACGTACAATTGCCACCGGTCGGCGGGCAGGTGTACCAGTCCTCGACGTCGGAGCAGGTGGCGTTGCAGCCGTCGCCGCTCTGGTTGTCGCCGTCGTCGCAGACCTCGTTCGAGTCGACCGTGCCGTCACCGCAGAGCTCGCAGGGCTGGCCTGGAATCGCGCACTGATATGCACCTTCGATGGTGCAGGTCGAGTCGCAGCCGTCGCCGGAGGTCGTGTTGCCGTCATCGCAGGCTTCGGTGCTTTCCTTGGCGCCGTTACCGCAGCGCTGACACAGCTGACCGGCGATGCTGCAGTCGTACTGGCTGCCCTCGACGGCCGTACAGGTGGCGTTGCAGCCATCGCCCGAAGACGCATTGCCGTCGTCGCAGGTCTCGCCGGGATTCACGACGCCGTTACCGCAGCGGTAGCAGGTGCCGCTCGAGCAGTTCCAGTTGGTCTCGACCCGGCAGTCGCTGCGACAGCCGTCGTTGTTGACGGTGTTGCCGTCGTCGCACTGCTCGGTGCCGACTTTGCTGCCGTTGCCGCACGTCTCGCAGAGCACGCCCGGGGTCAAGCACTGGGCGCCGGGTTCGACCACGGTGCAGGTCGAGTTGCAGCCGTCGCCGGAGACGTCGTTGCCGTCGTCGCACGACTCACCCGAGTCGACCGCGCCGTCACCGCATTCCTCACACGGTTGACCAGGAATGGGGCAGGACCAGGTCCCGGCATCCTCGACCATGCAGACGGCGTCGCACCCATCGAAGTCGTCAGTATTGCCGTCGTCGCACTCCTCGGAAGTTTCGAGGGCGCCGTTGCCGCATTGTTCACACAGCTGTCCTGGCGTGACGCAGACGAAGCCGGCCTCTTCCAGACTGCAGCTATTGTTGCAGCCGTCACCGCTCTGGCGGTTACTGTCGTCGCACACCTCGACGGGGTCGACGACTCCGTTACCACACTGGTAGCAAGTACCGGTCGAGCAGTTCCAACCCGCTTCGACGCGACAGTCACTGCGACAGCCGTCGCCATTGTCGTTGTCGCCGTCATCGCATTGCTCGCTCGAGACCTTGATGCCGTTGCCGCAGCGGTCGCAGTCGGCGCCCGGGGTGGTGCAGGTGTAGCCGGGCTCGATGACCGAGCAGTTGGCGCTGCAGCCGTCGCCGCCGACGAAATCGCCGTCGTCGCAAACCTCGTTCAGCTCCTTGATGCCGTTGCCGCAGAGCTCACAGGAGGTACCCGGCACGGAACACGTCCAACCGCCGCTTTCGACGGCGCAGGACGAGCTGCAGCCGTCGCCGCTGCCCTTGTCCCCGTCGTCGCACTGCTCGGGAGCCACGACGACACCGTTGCCGCACTCCTCGCACAGCTGACCCGCAATGTTGCAGCTGAAGCCGGGCTCCGGCTGGCAGCTCGAGCTGCAGCCGTCGCCACTTTGCTTGTTGTGATCGTCGCAGACCTCGCTGCCTTGGATGACACCGTCACCACAGGCAAAGCAAGCGGCACCCGGCGTGACGCACTCGAACCCTGGCTCCTCGGTCTTGCAGTTGTACGAGCAACCGTCGCCGCTCTGTGCGTCGCCGTCGTCACACACCTCGCTCGATTCCACGACACCGTTGCCGCAGCGTTCGCAGTCGGCGCCCGGAGTCACACAGGTGTACGTCGCTTCGACACCGGTACAGGTCGCGTTGCAGCCGTCGCCACCCACCGCGTCCCCGTCGTCACAGACCTCGACGGCCTGGAGCTCACCGTCGCCGCACTGGCCGCACTCGATACCGGCTACTGGACAAGTCCAGCCGGCTTCGACGGTGCAGTCGTCATCGCAGCCGTCGAAGGCGTCGCCGTTGCCGTCGTCGCAGGTTTCGCCGCCCTCGCGCACGCCGTTGCCGCACTGGTAGCAGGCGGCCCCGGGCACCTCGCAGCGGAAGCCGGCTTCCGTGGCCGAGCAGGTGGCGTTGCAGCCATCCCCGGACAGCTTGTTGCCGTCGTCACAGACCTCGGTGCCCTCGAGCAGGCCGTTGCCGCAGCTCGTGCAGGAACCTCCGCCGAGCGGACAGCTGAAGCCCGTTTCGACCACGGCGCAGTTGAAGGTGCAGCCGTCGCTCGAAAGGTTGTTACCGTCGTCACAGACTTCGGGCGCTTGCCTGATGCCATCGCCGCACAGGATGCAGTCGTCTCCGGGGACGGGGCACTTGTAGTTGGCTTCGATGGCCGAGCAGGTCGCCGAACAGCCGTCGCCGCCAGTGGTATCGCCGTCGTCGCACGTTTCGCTGGGCTCGACCTGGCCGTTGCCGCAGAATGCACAGGCCTGACCGGGCACCGGACAGTTCCAACCGGCTTCGACCACGCAGGCGTCATCGCAGCCGTCGCCGGCCAGCGGCTGGCAGCTACCACCGGGGCATTGGCTATCCTCGGTACAATCGTTGCCGTCATTCGAGCCGCCGTCGCAGGCGCCGCCGTCGTCGCACGCTTCGCTGCTCTCCTTGACACCGTTGCCACAGCGATCGCAGGGGGCCCCTGCCGTCGAGCAGGTGAAGGGGGCGCCTTCCGCCTGGCAGGCGGAATCGCAGCCGTCGCCGGAGATCACGTTGGCGTCGTCACAATCCTCTAGGGCGTTGACCACGCCGTTGCCGCACAGCGTGCAGGGCCCGCCGCCGGGGCAGCTGAAACCTGCCTCGATGACCTTACAGTCACCGCGACAACCATCGCTACTGCCGGTGTTGCCGTCGTCGCAAACTTCGCTCGACTCGAGCACGCCGTTGCCGCACTCCTCGCAATCGATGCCGGACGTGACGCAGGTGAAGTGGGCTTCGACCTTGGAACAGGTGGAGCTACAGCCGTCACCGGAGTCGTCGTTGCCATCGTCGCAGGTCTCGTTGGGATCGATGAAGCCGTTGCCGCACTCCTCGCACAGGTCACCTGCCACAGGACAGACGAAGCCATCATCGATGACCGTGCACGCGGACGAGCAGCCGTCGGCGTCGTCGGTGTTGCCGTCGTCGCAGGCTTCGGAGCTCTCTTTGATGCCGTTGCCGCATTCCTCGCACTGCGAGCCGGCGAGGGTGCAGTTGAAGAAGTCCTCTTCCGCACTGCAGTCGGCGGGGCAACCATCGGCATCGTCCTTGTTGCCGTCGTCGCAACCCTCGGTCCCTTCGACGATGCCGTTGCCGCACTTTTGGCAGGCAGCGGCGCCGTCCTGGCCACAATCCCAATTCGTTTCGACCGCTTTGCAGTCCCAGCGGCAACCGTCGCCGTTCAGGACATTGCCGTCGTCGCAGGCTTCGCCCAGATCTTTGGTCCCGTCACCGCACTCCACGCAGGCTCCACCGGCGGGGGGACAGCTGTGGTTCGCCTCGATGTCGGAACAGGTGGCATCGCAGCCGTCGCCAGCGATCTCGTTGCCGTCGTCGCAGACTTCAATCTCTTCGACGGTGCCGTTACCGCAGTCACCGCAGCCCATGCCTGCAACCGGGCACACCCAGCCGGTGTCGATGGCCGAGCAATCGGTCGGACAGCCATCGCCCGAGATCTTGTTGCCGTCGTCGCAAGCTTCCGAGCTCTCCCTAATGCCGTTGCCGCACTCCTCGCACTGCACGCCGGGCGCCAGGCATGAGAAGCCGACCTCCGTGGCAGCGCAGGTGGCGTTGCAACCGTCGCCGGCCGCTTCGTTGCCGTCGTCGCAGGCCTCGGCGCCTTCGAGCACGCCGTTGCCGCATTTCGCGCAGACGCCCGACTCGCAGTCCCAGCCAGCTTCTTCCTGACAGTCGAAGCGGCAGCCGTCACCGGAGACGTTGTTGTCGTCGTCGCATTGCTCGGGCCCTTCTCGCACGCCATCACCGCAGTGGACGCACTCCTCGCCAGGCTCGCACAGGAAGTTTTCCTCGATCGTGGAGCAGTCCGCACTACAGCCGTCGCCGCTGTCACCGTTGCCGTCGTCGCATTGCTCGTTGGCATCGACATAACCGTCGCCGCACAGCTCGCACGCACTGCCCGCCACGGGACAGTGCCAATTTCCGCTTTCCTTTTCACAGACGTCGTCGCAGCCGTCCATGATGTTGGCGTTATCGTCGTCGCACTCTTCGCTGCCTTCGACGACTCCGTTGCCACACTCGAAACAGGCGCCGCCCGGCACCTCACAACGCCACTCGGAGCCCTCGAGCTCACAGCTCGCACTACAGCCGTCGCCATCCTGACCGTTGCTGTCGTCGCATTCCTCGTCGCTGTCGACCTCACCGTTGCCGCACGTGACCTCGACCTGAGGCTGGCCGCCCGTGCCAGGGTCGGTCTGACCGCCTTCCCCATCGACGGAGAGCCCCGGCCCACCGCCGGTCGAGGACGTCGAACCACCGGTACCGGGGCCGGCTCCGCCGACGTCCGAATCCTGGAAGGTGGGTGCCCCGCTGCACGCAAGTGCCAAAGTGACACTGGTAAGGGAGAGAAAGAGCTTGGAAGTGGTGACGAGGCGAGGGAGGGTGACCTTCACTGAGGATTCCTTGGCGGCAGAGCGAGCGTAGACAATTTGCCATTCTAGCTGGCCCGTCCGTTTCACCGCATGCCAAAAGAATCCATCCTCGTTGATTTGTGATCCGAGGTGGTTGCGCTCAGGCGCGCTGAGCTGCGCTGCTTTACGCTGATTTGCCTACAAGGGGCGATGGTCGGCGGACCGTGCACACATTCGTCGTCTGGCTACGTCCCGCTGCGCTGGTCTCACCAAAACAGTCTCACCAATACATACGTGGAGGCGGCGCAAAATATTTCTTTCGCGCTCGCTCGTTTTCGCCGGCCCGGACGCGCCCTCCCTGGCGGTACACTCGCTTCCCATGAACCAGGGGATGAATCCGTATCAGGCGCCGTCGACCCAAACCCTGTCCGCGCAGGTCGATCGGGACTGGAAGTGGCTGCTGTTCTCCTTCGATGGGCGGATTGGTCGTGGCGAGTACTGGAAAGGGAGCGTCCTCGCCGGCCTGGCAATCGGGGCCGCTGCCCTCGCCCTGATGATTCCCATGGGCTTGGCCGGTCTCCTGGACAGCCGTAGCGCCGAGCCGCCGATGGTGATCTTGGGCGTCGTGGCCGTCCTGGCCGTGCCCCTCGTCTGGGCGAGCTTGGCCATTGGCGTCAAACGCTGGCACGACCGGGGCAAAAGCGGATGGTGGACCCTCATCGCCGTGGTTCCCTACATCGGGTCGATCTGGAGCTTCGTCGAATGCGGCTGCCTGCGGGGCACGCCAGGTCCGAACCCGTACGGCCCAGACCCGCTGGCCTGAAGAACGGAGTCTTCCAGTCCACGGGGACCGCCGTCCTCGACCGGGCGCTCGCCGGTCCAACCGCATCTGGCTCAGGTGCCCTCTCTGGACGATCGCCTTTACGCATGCGCTGTGCCGGTCACCCTAAGGGGACATGGTTGAGCGGAAGGTCCTCGGCGACGGCGCAATCCTCTTTTCGACGAGCCAGTCGATCACGCGCGTCGAGAGAATTGCTTCCGGCGTGATCCTCTGCACCAGCGTCGGACGCAGCGTCGTCACGCTCGACGAGGCCGTGATGGAGGAGCTCGAGCGGGATGTCGCAGCGGCGCGAAGCGTCGTCATGTTCTGCGACCTCCGGGGCTTGACCCGGATGGACCTAGCGACGCGCGAGAAAGCTGCGGCCTGGGGCAGGAAGCATCACGGCAAACTGACCGTTCACGTCCTCGTCACGTCCAAGCTGGTCGAGCTCGCTCTCTCGGTCATCAGCATGGTGGTGGGGACGCCGGTCCAATTCTACGCCCGCGAGAGCGGGTTCTTGGCGGCCGTCCAGAAGCAGGTGCCGGCGGTGCGGTCGCTACCGGTCGTACCGCCGCCGACCACGAAACAGGCTGGGTAGATCCGGCAAGATCAGATTTTCGCTGTCAAGGCGGAACCCGGTTGCCGAGCGACGACGTGCCCGGGCCGGGAACCGAGCCTGGCGGGTCTGGTTCCGCTACGCTCGGACCCCACTGGAGATTGTTCATGAGCTCGCTTCACCTTACCCCTCCGCGTAGGCCGTCGCGCACCTTTGCAGTGCGCGCCATCGCTTCCCTGGCCCTCGGCCTCTTCGTCATCATTGCAGCCTGTAGCCTGCCACCTCCCGTGTGCGGGAGCGGTCAGACGTCGTGCAACGGCACCTGCGTCGACCTGACGAGCAGCCCTGGCAACTGCGGCATGTGCGGCAAGGCGTGTGACGCGACCGCACCGTACTGTTCGGCCTCCATGTGCTCGGCCACGTGCGGGGCAGGCCTCACCCCTTGCAACAACGCCTGCGTCAACGTCGCCTCCGACCCGTCGAACTGCGGCATCTGCGGCACGGTCTGCGCGAGCGGCGTCTGCTCGGCGAGCATGTGCCAAGCCGTCCAGCCTGGAACGGGCGGTGGCAGCGGCACCGGCGGTGCCGTGAATGGCAGCGGTGGTGGTAGCGGTGCCGTGACTGGTTCAGGCGGTGGCAGCGGTGCCGTGAGCGGCACAGGCGGCAGCGGTACCGGCGGCGTTCCCAACAGTCTGCTCGGTGGCTACCACGTGCACGGCGACTGGGCAGGCTTCGCCTTCACCTTCGTCGACGAGGCCAAGACGGCCACGATCATGCCGGCCAGCTTCGAGGACATGATCGACATGGACGGCCCGTACTGCGTGTCGGGAGCCGTGGCGGGCACCCCGCCCGACGAGGATGCGAACGGCGACCCAATCGAGGGCACCGGCTACACGTCGATTGCCGCCATCGGCTTCAACGTGGCGCAGGACAAGATCGATGACGCGCCGGTCGGCACCGTCGCCTCAACGGGAGACGGCGTGCTGATCGACATCAAGGTCAACAGCGGCGAGACGGGGCTCCGCGTGCAGCTCGAGGACGGGACTCCCCCGACGGATCCCGACGCTGCGAGCCACCGCTGGTGCTCCAACATCACCGTGGTGGACGGCGTCTTCAACGATACCCTGCCCTGGGCCTCCTTCTCCACCGAGTGCTGGGGCGGAGAGAACGATGTCCCCTTCGACAACCGCGCCATCGCCAAGGTCATCGTCTACGTGCCTGATCCAGGCCCCGAGGCGGATAGCCTGCCGTTCGATTTCTGCGTCAACGACCTCGGTCCGTCCAACGTGGTCAGCCGCGGCGTCGGCACCATCGTCGACACCTGCGGTGAGAACGTCAGCTGGAACCCTGCATCGGTCGGCGACCAGTACGGGCAAGCCCAGACCGGCGACGGCCGCTACCAGTACCAGAACAACGGCTGGGGCTGGACGGGCGGCGGTAGCCACAGCGCGTCTCTCTCGCCCACGAACGGCTTCACGCTGACCAGTCAGACCTGCAGCCGCAACGACAGCACCCCCTGCTCGTTCCCGTCGATCTACATCGGCACCGATGCCGACGGGGCGCGGACGTCCAACAGCGGCCTGCCCAAGCTGATCAGTGCGATCACCTCGGCGCCGACTTGCCTGGGCTGGTCGGCCGGTGGCACCCCACCCTCGCACGAGTTCAACGTGAGCTACGACGTGTGGTTCAACGAGAACGCTCAAGCCACGAACGCCTCGAAGTTCTTGATGGTCTGGTACCGCGATCCACCGAGCTTCCAGCCAGGCGGCATGATGCCCGAAGCGACGGCGGTGATCGGCAGTCAAACCTGGCAGGTTTGGCACGGTCCCAACGCCGGCGGCCAGCCCGTCACGAGCTACGTCGCCTTCAACAACCTGGCCGAGGGCAAGGCTTACTCCTTCGATCTGAAGGACTTCATCGGCGACGCGGTGGATCGCGGCTTCCTCAACGCCAGTACCGACAACCTCATCGCCGTCATGGGCGGTATGGAAATCTGGGGCGGCGGCCAGGGCGCCAGCATCTCGAGCTTCAAGGCGAACGTGCAGTAAGGCACCCAGCTTCGAGAGGTCTCAGGCCGTGGCCCGCGAGGGTCGCGGCCTGAGTCGCATTTGGGAGGAACCGAGGTTCACAGGCACCGTTTCGGGAGTACGCTCGCGGACCATGAAGGAGCGATTCGGGAGAGTGCTGTTTTGTGTGGGCCTCTTGGGCCTGACCGGCTGTGATGAGCAGCCCAAGGCCGAAACGAAGGCGAGCGAGGTGAAAACGGCGGAGCCAGCGGCCGTGCCGCCACCGCCTGCACCGGAGCCTGCGCCCGAGCCGGCAGCGGCCAAAAAGCCCAAGAAGACGCTGGCCGACTGCGACAAGGGCAGCAAAGTCACGCTCGACAATCCGGAGTTCGAGGGGGCCGTGCGGGTGAAGGCGCAGAAGCCGGACGGGGATCTGACGACCGCCGACCTGAAGAAGCTGCGCTCGCTCAACCTGTCGCGCGTGCAGCTGACCGAGCTCGACGTGTGCTTGTTTCGCCACATGACGGAGCTGCGCGAGCTGTTCATCGGACCGGGCGAGATCGACGACCTGTCGTCCATCGTCACGTCGACCAAGCTCGAGTCGCTCGGCGTGTCGGGCAATCCCATCACGGACCTGTCGCCCCTCAGCAAGATGACCAAGATGGACCGGCTGGACGTGGCTCACACCAAGATCACGGACATCTCCGCGCTGTCCGCGATGAAAGCGCTGACCGAGCTGAACATCGACGACACCCAGGTGACGGACCTGAGCCCGCTGAAAGACCTCACCAAGCTGGAGCGGCTGTCGCTCAAGAAGACGAAGGTCAGTGACGTCAGCGTGCTCGCCGAGCACAAGGAGCTGAAGTTCGTCTACGTCGGGGAGAGTCCGCTCGCGGAAGAGAGCAGCAAGACCGCAATCCTGAGCAAAAACGGGGCGAAGATCATCGACGAGTGAGCTGCGCGTCGGCTTTTTCGCGGCTTTCTTGGGCAGTCGCTCGGCCGCGAGCTAGAGTTCGCGGCATGAGCGTGCGTTCTTGCTTGGTTCCTGTCCTGGCGGGCTGTCTCCTCGGCCTGCCGGTTCTCCTGGCCGCAGGCTGTGGTGGCCAGACCACGCCGGGCTCGTCGAACGAGGGCAAGGACGCGTCGTGCACGGAGCTTTGCGAGCAGGCGGCCGAGTGTGACACCGAGATGGACGTCGCCGGCTGCGTGGAGTCTTGCACGGACAACGAGCTCGTCAGCCGAGAGGGGCAGGAGCTGCTCACCGATTGCACGGCGAAGGACGAGTGTGAAGAAGTCAGCACGCTCGAGGCCGCGGCTTGCCTCGAGGATGGGCTGTTCGATTTACCCATCACTCAGGCCCAGGAAGACTTCTGCCGCATCACGCTCGGCGATCTCGCCGAATGTGGAGGCAATTCCTTGGCCGATGACGACATCGACACTTGTTTGTCTGGCGTCGCACTGCTTTCGGACGAATTCACCACCGATCTGAGTGAGTGCACGGAGCGCCGCACTTGTGACTTGGTGAACCTGTGCGCGGGCCTGAAGCTCGTGACCGCGGTCGACGAGGAGCAGCTGCAGGCCCTCTTGGATTCGAGCGCAGCGATGGGCGATCTCGGCGGGCTGGGAGCACTCGGCGATCTCTTCGGTTCGCTACCGGACCTGCCGGCCATGGGCGGCGCCGGCCCCAACTGACGTCCAGCGGCGAGGGCTTGCCCTGGTGGCGGCGGGTGGCATTCTCCCCGCCCCGCCATGGCCAAAGACGACTTCGCCTCCCTGTTCGACGCTCCTGGTACTGCCAAACAGCGTCAGAGCGCGCACTTCACCGCGGGTCAGCGCGTGGACGGCACGGTACTGGCCATCAGCGGAGGCCTGGTCATCGTCGACATCGGTAGCAGCGCGGACGCCACGATCGAGCTCATCGAGTTCGACGAGAAGGTGGTGAAGGTCGGTGACCGTCTGCAAGCGACCGTGGCCGAGGCGCGCCGCGAAGGCTCCCGGCTCACGCTATCGCTCGGTCGCGGTGGCACGAACGTCAGCGCGGACGTCCTGCGCCTCGCGAGCGAGGGTGGCACTCCCGTCAGTGGCACCGTCACCGCGGCGGTCAAAGGGGGATTCTCGGTCGATATCGGAGGCGTCCGCGCCTTCTGCCCCATCTCGCAGATCGATTTGACCTACGTGACCACCCCGGAAGTCTACGTGGGGCAGACGCTCGATTTTCGCGTGGTCGAGTTCAAGGAGGGTGGCAAGAACGTCGTCGTCTCCCGGCGCAAGCTGCTCGATGAGCAGCGCAAGGCCGACCAGGTGCGGCTCGCCCAAGACCTTCATGCCGGCAGCGTGGTCAGCGGCACCGTGCAGAGCCTCAACAAGCACGGCGCGATCGTGGACATCGGTGGAATCGACGGGTTCATTCACGTCTCGGAGCTGTCGCAGAGTCGCGTCGCCGGCCCCGAAGACGTGGTGCAGGTCGGCGACCCGGTGACCGCCCAAGTGCTGACGGTGGAGCAGGGCGACCGGGGCCTCAGCGTGCGCCTGTCGTTGAAAGCCCTCGCGCCCAAGGCGGCGCCTCCGGCCGGGCCACCGCCGGACCAGGTCGTCCAAGCCGAGGTCGTCCGCCACGTGGGGAACGGGCTGATCGTGGCCACCGCGCACGGTGAAGGCCTGGTTCCGACGCGCGAGCTGGCCCTGCCACCCGGTGCGGACCATCGCCGAACCTACCCGGTCGGTCGCAAGCTCGACGTGGTCCTGGTCCACCGGGACGCGGCGACCGGGCGGCTGCGCTTCAGCGTCGACAAGGTCGAAGACGTCATGGAGCGCGCTAACTTCCGGGACTTCGGCCAGCAGGCACAGAAAGGCGGCTCCCTCGGGAGCCTGGGCGAGCTCATGCAAGCAAAGTTCGGCGGCTTGGTCGCAGCCGCGCCCGCCAAGGCCAACCCAGAGGCCGGCGCGCCCGCCAAAGCGGCCCCGCGCGCACCAGCCGGCGTGACGCGGCGTCGCTGAACCGTTGGTATCCGCCGCCGCGGCGGTGCAAGCTCGGGACATGAGCGACTCCGAAGCCCTGGCCGACAAGACCTGTGTCCCGTGTCGTGGGGGTGTACCTCCGCTCACGCAAAAGGAGTACGCACCGCTGCTCGCTGAGCTCGACGCTTGGCAGGTGGTGGGTGGCCACCACTTGGTCAAGGACTTCCGCTTCCCGGACTTCCAGGCCGCGCTGGGGTTCGTGAACCGCGCCGGGGCCATCGCGGAGGAGCAGGGGCACCACCCAGAAATCACTCTCGGTTGGGGCCACGCCAAGGTGGAGATCTGGACGCACAAGATCGACGGCCTGACCGAGAGCGACTTCGTCCTGGCAGCCAAATACGACCGGCTGGTTGCCTGAGAGGCGGGCCGCTATAAGGGCGGGCCTCGCCCATGAACTGGTCCGCGCGCCTCGCAGCTCCCAAGCGCCTCATCAAGCAGAATTGGCTCGACATCGCGCTCGTTCTCGCTGTCGCCACGGTGACCTTGCTCAGTCGCTGGGCAACGCTCGAACCGATCGAGCTCTCAGGCGATCCTCTCGACTACTGGTTCTTCGTCAAATCGTGGTTCTACGGCGGGGAGTTCGGCAAGCTCGACCATCACGATGCGCGCTTCGGCATCCACATCTGGTTGTTCGTGGTGCAGCTCGTGTGTGGAGAGTCCGCGGAAAACACCTACATCGCACCGCTCGCGGTTTCGACCATCGTCAGCGTGCTGACCTACGTGCTCACCCGGCAGCTGTCCTCTCGGGCGGCGGGTGTGCTGGCCGCCTTTCTCGTGATCGAGTTCGACGCGTTCGTTCGTCTGTCCTCGCAGATCCGGCCAGAAATGTTCGGCGCGATGTACATTCTGGCGTCGAGCATTGCCCTGGTTGCCTACGGCCGGGCCGCCCCGGAGCGCAGGCTGATCCCCTTCCTTTGCGCCACGGGGTTCTTGGTACTCGGCTACCTGACTCGCCTCGACAACCTGCTTTTCACGCCGGCATTCCTGCTGCTCTTGTGGCAGGGCCAGCGCCGCTGGCGCGACGTGCTGCTCTTCGGCGGGCTGCTCGTGGCCGGGTTCCTGGCGGAGACGCTCGTCCACCTGGTCCTGGCGGGCGGCTCGCGGCTGAGCGCCGAGGTGCCACGAGGCTCGGGCCCGCCCATCGCGGAGTACGTCCGGGTGCTCGATCGGGTGACCAAGTACCTCGAGGATTCCGGCAAGCTCATTTTCTACCCGTTCATCGCCAGCGCCCCGGCCCTCTTGGCCACGACGAGGGGGACCAAGAACGCTCACGCCGGACGGGTGGTGGCGCTTTTGCCCCTCTCCTTCCTGGCCCTCGTCATCTTCGGCATTCGCAGCGTCGATCCGATTCGACCGTTCATGCCGATGCACTCGCGCTACCTCGATGGCGCCGCTCCGCACTGCATCATCGCCACCTCGATCGTCATCCAGCAGGGTGTCGCGAGCCTATTGCCCCGGACCAGCCGCTTCTGGAGTCGACGGACCACCGGCATCGTTTCGCTGCTCGCCGTGGTGGGAGTGCTTTTCGGACATGGCGTCGGTGCACTTCGTGCCATCGAACGACGACCCGCGAGCGCGCACCCGTTTCGTGAGGCGCGCCGTCAATTCCTCCTCCTCTCGGACGCCTACGAGCGTGGCCTGCCGATCATCGGTCCAGCGGACAAGACCATCAAGCTGGGCAAAAAGCGCATCCCCCGCTCGCCTCCCATGCACTGGGCCTACAAAGGCTTCGTGCGGAGCGACCTCTTGCTCAACGAACGCGGGAAGCTCACGAAGTTCGAGTACCGCCTAACCAAATCGATCTCGCCCAATTCCCGCACCGTCTACCTGCCGCGCGATCTGGCGCGCGCGGAGGTAGCGAACGCCGCTCGAGACCGCATCTGCACGGTGACGCTCGCGCGCCGTGGCCGCTTCGTCGACATTCGCGGCAATCACACCGCGCTGCCCCCCCAGTGCAAGGGCCTCCGACGGGACAAGCAGCGCTGAGCCCCCTCAACTGCGGGAGAGATCCTACACCAGGTGCCATTGTCGGGGCGCGGCACCTGGCCCCCTCGAGCCGTTGCTTTCTTGGCGACGGATCTTCCTAGTCCGGATGTAATTCGGCACGTCTGCCTGAAATCCAAGGGCGAGGGTACGTTGATGGAGCACCCGATCGCCCGAAGAGCAGGCGGTTTGCTTTACCGGCTTTGGTTCCGCTGTCAGGCTGAAAAATCGTGCCACGTTTGCCGGACGCGCCCCGTCTTCTTCCCGCCCACGCAGCGATTCTCCCCGCGTGGATCCTCCTCGCGAGCTGTGGGCACCTCGGCATCGACCTGGAGGGCACGTCGAATGCGTCCACACAGACCGGCGGGGCGAGCTCGTCGACGGGCGGCACATCGGATGCCGGTGGCGCCGGCACTGACGGCAGCGGGGCGGGCGGCGGTGTCGGGACCGGCGGTGAGGGGAATGCGACCAGCACGGGCGGTGCAGCCGGCGACGGCGGGAGCAGCAGCGGCGGCGGGACCGCCGCCGGCGGCAGCAGCAACAGCGGCGGCAGCGGCGGAACCGACGGCAGCGGTGGCGATGAGAACTGCGGCGGAATCACCGACGTCGATTTCGGTCTGGTCGGTTGGGCGGCAGAAGGCAGCGGCACGACCGGGGGCCAGGACGGAACCACCGAGGTCGCCTGGAGCGGCAGCCAGCTCCTGGAGCTCTTGGCCAGCAAGGATCCAGGGACCCCGCTAACCATCCGGGTGGTCAGCACCATCACCCCGGAGAACACTGGGGACGACAAGGTCGACGTCGCCGACGTCAAGGACGTGACCATCGTCGGCCAAGGCGATCAGGGCGTCTTCGACGGTATTGGGCTACGCGTCATCCGCGCCAGCAACATCATCCTCAGAAACCTCCACATTCATCACGTGAACACCGGCGAGCTCGATTCGGTGGGCCTGGCGGGACCAGCCGACCACATCTGGGTCGACCACTGCGAGTTCGATGCGGAGTTCCAAGGAGCAGCCAAGGGCACCTACGACGGACTGATCGATGCCAAGGGGACCGTCGCCTACGTGACGTACTCCTGGAACTACATCCACGATACCTGGAATCCCCTACTCGTCGGCAGCGAAGAGATGGACAAGTCAGACCGCAAATTGACGATGCATCACAACCGCATCGAGAACGTGGATTCAGGCGCGCCGTCCTACCGCGGAGGCAATGGCCACATCTTCAACAACGTCTACAAGGACGTCGCCACCATCGCCATCAACACCCGCATCAAGGCCTGCCTGCGCATCGAAAACAACGTCTTCGAGAATGCGATCAACCCCTGGGCCAGCGCCTTCAGCCCCAGCTTGGGGGCGGTGGACGTCCAGTGCAACGATCTCGACGATGCGTCGGTCTTCGACTTTTCGAGCCCGGACATCTCCATGGCCGAAACGTGCGAGGCGACGATTCCCTACGACTACGCCGACTTCCTGACCGAGACGGGCTCGGTCGCGACCGTCGTCACCGAGAACGCCGGGTTCGACAAGCTCGACGACCCAGAGGACTACTGGCAGGGTCGACGCTGGAATTGATTCTCACTCGGCCGGCGGAACGGTGATGCCTTGCCCCGCCAGCTGCCCGCAAGCTGCCGCGACGTCAGCGCCACCGCTGTAGCGCACGTGGCAGCCGACGCCGCTGGCGAACAGCGCCGTCCGGAAGTCCTC
>Ga0164308_10000030_pt1 | contig 65304 bp, 100 predicted proteins | sample Whisoiple_246_MG_FD_109983 | JGI IMG/M metagenome (GOLD analysis project Ga0164308, IMG submission 109983) | Soil microbial communities amended with fresh organic matter from upstate New York, USA - Whitman soil sample_246_MG | ecosystem: Environmental > Terrestrial > Soil > Unclassified >... | reverse complement strand
TGTTTCTAGTGTGTTGTGTTGAGATGCGTTGTGTTAGTGTATGTGGTTGTGTTGTGCTGCTTGTTGGGGGTTAATGGGGGTTGAGTGGGGGATTGGGAGTATTATTATTTTGGTGGGGATGGTGATGGGGAATTAAATTGAACAAACATACAACTTACATACATATATTTACTATCTTAGCGTATATGAAGAATACACGACACAATACATATGAGATTGTAGATAACCTTCCTGGTGACGCTCTAAGGGTTAGTGAATATGCGGCTCAATGGCCTTGCAACACATCATACATCTATGAATTAGTTAGGAAGGGAAAAAACACCTCATTTAAAATAGTTGTATATAAAGGCATCAACTTTGTTATTCCCCTTAACAAATAATTAAGGGGAATAAATTTGGAACTTACAACTTACATAGTTATCTTTGATTTATCAAACTGAAACAAACATGAACACACCAATGACACGCAGCCAAATGAAACGCAGATTATATGCTAATTATAGCCGTTTTAAATCTGTTCCTCGCTCATGGTATGTTAAATATGTTGCTGATTTTCTTGCAATAGAAGGGACAGAAGATGAATCAATGGACTTTACCAATGACGCCGACCTGCTAAATTCTTTTTACTGGTGCTGTATAGCCTAATTGATTTAATCAAACAGTATTCAATCACCCTTTATTTAAATAAATATGAACAACTTAATCAAACACACTTGCACCCAAGCTTTTGATCCGCAATACGGATATAATGCCATTAAAGCGGGGGAAATTATAACTATTCGTATAACTAAAGATCAGGCTGATTGCAATGATATAAGATTAGTGGGCATCAGCGATCGCAACTCCTTCCCTGGGTTTGGCTGTCGGATTTCAGAATACGAATACAAAAGATACTTTCAAGCTATATAACCCCTATTCGATCACCTTATTAATATTATAGTATATGAACATCAATCTAACTGACCTGGAAAAGCAAGTTTTAGAAGGTATTAATAATTCAGACTATGGGGAAGAATTGGGAGATTCTATATGGTGCGGTTCAGAACGTTGCGACATATCCGACACGAAGCAAATTAGTGGGGTTTATTCTTCTTTATCTAAAAAGGGTTTAGTGCAAGTGCATAAAGATGGGAAAGATTCAACCGTATGGCTTACTGATTTAGGTATTAATGTTTGCCGTGAATACAACCTACTGGGAAAATTCACTAAAGGTTAACTGAAGATGGCTTTATTAGCCGAAACCGGGCAACCGGTCTTAACCACAAATTCACTACTAAACTGATTATTATGAAACAATTACGCAGAAAAATAAATGGCAGATTATATATGGTTGAAGCTATTAGATACACAAAGGAGGGCGCAATCCACACGCGGAATGCACAAAAAGAAGCTCATTTTTTAGCTAGGATAATTCCACTAAAAGAAGATAAGAAGAAGGTATTTGGCATTTTCGTAGCAACCAATACACACATTTAACCATGTACCGTTTAAAATAATAAATGTTAATTATTAATAAATTCTATACAGCCTATGGTATAACTCTACTTTTTATTAATCATTTTTAAATTAAAGCATATGACAACTACAACACACCCAACAGCTAGCAATGATTTACGGCACACTATCACTACAAAGGATAAAGACGGCAACACAATGCGTATTAAAATACGTCTAAATGATGAGTGCAAAAACGGTCATCAAGACTTTTCGATTACTGCTGATATATGGGAAAAGGGTAAACCTCTATCTGATAGATACTGGATTGCGGGTGGCTGTTGTCATGATGAAATATTAGCAGCACATCCCGAACTAAAAACATTTGTTGATCTTCACTTATGCGATTACAAAGGTATCCCAATGTACGCAGTGGAAAACGGCTTTTACCATTTACGTGAAGGCTTTACTGATAGTAAGCCAGGAACAAAGGACTTTAAAAATAAATTTTGTAAATATTACCGCATAGGAGAGGCGCAATTCGATGTATTAAATCTATCCGAAAATAAGACCCAGTACGCCATACACTTACAAAATATGTCAATTTTAGAACAATGGAGCAATCAGGCAAATATAGCAATCGAACAACTAGAACAAATGACTAGTAAAAAGTTCTTAGTTGATAGCAAAAGAACGCAATTCAATGCGCCAACTAAAGAAGAATTGGCTGAAGAGTTAAACAGACAAGAAAGCGGATATTATACACAGGAGGCAAAGGAAGAGCGCATAAAATCTGAAAAAGAAAAAGAATTAGCCGACTTAGAAAATGAATTTGAAATAAAAATAAACAAACTTAAAACTGAAGAAATTGTGTTAAAGGAGGTATTGAAAGTAGGAGGGAAAGAAGCGCTAAAAAACTGCATATACTACAGTCATTCAAACACACTTGCCTTTAATTGGAAGGGTTACGATTCAATACCGGACGAACTGCTTAATAATATAATAGCTAAATTAAATCTCCCTGAAGGTATTGCAATTGAGAATAAACGCAAATAAGACTGAGGCATGAAAATATACAAACACACTCCCCAATACCTTATTCAATTAACATTTAGACGCGGGAATGAGCATGTACTTAACCTTACTTTATGCGATACTGATATATCATTGACTAAAGGATTATTACAAGACTTATTTCAGCCTGGAACTAAAAAGGATAGAGCGCATCTAAAAACGCGTATTGAAATACGCGAGAGAGTAGGGGGTAAGAACGGGAAATATACAGCCCATTCGTTTTATGGTGAATCAGCCGCCAAAACGAGGCGAACATTGATCAATTACTTAAATAATAACAAATAGCTAGTTGTTCATATGTAATCAATGGGGTAGTTCCGGGATGGCCTATACTACCCCTATTTATTAACTTATTCAAACATGCTTTATGTCGTCAATTATTATGCGTGCAATAAAAGAAATGTATAGATATAAAGACTTATACGGAGATGAAAATATCATATTGGCCTTGAAGAAAGCCTTTAAATCGGTCGCCTATACCAATAAGGCAATACCGGGCCCGGGCAGCCCTTGCAGAAATAGTGTGGATGTTGCAAATGATCTGAAAATAACTAAAATGATCTTTCATCATAATAACGAAATAACGGCATTAACTAACCAGGGGAATTTGAGATTCTTTTAACTAACTTATTCAATTACTATACTTATGTCAGATCAATTAACATTAGATCAGGCTGCAACCGAATACAGTTTAGATTGCTTTGTTAACACTCCCGAAATATCAGTAAAAAATGCCTTTAAAGCTGGTGCAGAATGGGAAAAAGAACAAACAAAAGAGTTGATAAACCTAATGAGGCAATTAATAGTTGCTTATAGTTACCGCCACACAGACACAAAACAGCTGCTTGTAGGGTATACGAACGAACAGGCAATTGACAAAATGAATACCTTGCTTGAACGACTACAAGACTGAGGCAATTAACCAATTGAAATATTATTATTAAATTCAAACAAAAGCAATATGAATGAAGATCAATTATTTATATATCTAAAAGAGCTAGAGGCTAGAATAAAAGCTCTTGAAGCCTTAACGAGTCACTTACGCCCCGATTAATAAACCCTAATAAAACATCAATGCAAACAGAATTTACATACGGGATATTCAAAGTAATATACAATGTCAATCAATGGAACCTGACAATTAACCACGAAACGGTTGCATCCATCCATATAGACGGATCACTAATTCAATATAGTGATAGCTGTAGGCCATTATTTGATATTGACAGCCTTATAGAAATAGCCGTATTAATGAACAGCATTAAACGCCAATACAAACAACATGAAAATACCATCAATCCCTGACTATAATTCGATAATATTATCCGGGTGCTGCCTTAAAAAAGCCGCCCTTTATGGTCGCAAACAGGAATACACTTCCGATGTGGGATACAATATAATTACATTGCCTCTTATGTCCGTATTTGATTTTGTAGTACAAAGGGACTGGGGCAAAATGCATAACTTCCCAATCTCACACAAAAGGATGTTATTGTCTATTGATTATGATATTGACTATGATTCATTTATTTCCACTAACTAAATAAACCCTACTAAAACATGAAAAAGATTGCAATTATCGCCTTTCTTATTGTCGCTCAATTGGGAGCCTTCTATTTAAAAGCTCACAGCCAAACACGCGACAAATGCCCTTCAGTTGTAAACTCAGCAGACACCATCCTACTGGCCGATGAAACAACGATGAACTATACCAAGACTGAGGCGAAAATAAACTGTGATAACGAGGGCGTATTCAATGAACTTTTCAAGTCTCATGGCACATTGTTTAAGCGCTTTACCTGCACCTGGAAAACCGATAGGCATGGACGCTACAAACACTATGTCATCTATTTATCACAAGGCGATGGGGAATTAATACGTTCATGGGCTAAAACTAACCTTTAAAAATATACGTTATGGGGGACATTGCAGATGGCTTAATCAATGGAGATTTTGATTTTTATACAGGAGAATATTTAGGCAGGGGGTATGGCTTCCCAAGAACTGGCAACAAGTCATTGCCTTGGGAGAAAAGAAAGAAACACAAACGCAAAACAGAGTCCACGGCCACTAAAGAACAAGCCTACAATGGCGTTAAAAACTTTATTTCTATAAAATGGAATGGCAGTCCTAATATTCCATGCGTAAGGACTTTAATCATGGAATACACCGGGGAGAAAAATATTGACCTAAAACAAAAGTGCTTAGAAATACAAAAAGACTTTGGGTCATTTATTAAATTCATTAACCAAAAAACAACAGCTCACAATAAATGAAAGTTTATCGCTGGTGGAAACTACTTCTGTTTTTCTTTATTGGGTGGTACGCTCTCTTTACTGGAGAACACACTATAAGTGTTGTCTGCTTTGGCACCACCGCTATTCTGTTAGATTCGCTAAACACTAAATAAAACAATCAAATGAAACAAACCCGTATTAACCCACACAAGGAAAGAAGATCATCAATTCATTTCACATTCTTTTTATTGGCCCTTTTTATTACTATTGTAGCCTGTAGTTGCGCCACATCACGTCGCCCCAAAGACCCATGTCCAGAACGTCGCGGGATGTCTGGATACGGTTATGGATGGTTTAAGTGTGTAGAGACCGGCAAAGTATGCATACTCGCACCAGATGGAGCTATTGTATACAGTTACTATGAGCCATCTAAACCTAAACATATACAAGACTGAGGCAAACAATAACACTTAACCATAAAAACTATTCTACCATGACTACAGACCAAATAAGAAAAAATATAACTGTAACAGTATTCCGTATTAATGATATTGGCATTTGCATCGATTATTGGAGTAAACCACTCAATGCGGCTAACTTCCAACGAACCCTTCAGCTAACTCCCGTTCAATCGCTTACGGAACTTGAAAGAATCGGGTCAATAAAGAGATTTAATACTAACCCAATTCGGGTATGGTGGGATTCGCCAAAAGGAACGCCATTAGAGGCTACTTGGGAATTATTCCTTACTACCTTCTACCTATCTCAATATGAAGCCATAACTCTTGTAGTTCGCCATGAGTACGAACAATCACTTCAATCAGACATAAACTTATTGGAACTAGATAAAGCATTGGAAGCGCTAAAATAGGATCAAAAGCTAAACTAACCGGGGCTAACTGTTTCGCCAGTTTTGGCCCCTTATCTTACTTTTTAAACCTCATCTATATGACTACGGAAGAATATATAAACCTATTCAATGAATATTACCGCTGGGTAATTAATGAATGTAAGAATGTAATGAATCTATCTAAAGAAGATGCAGAAGACATAACAATGCAGTTATTCATGCAATTATGGGATAATTTACCTTCAATAAATAAATCAACGGTTAAGACACTTCTTACTAAGAGTGCAAGAAATAAATGCATCGATCATTTACGACAAAAAAAACTTCATGTTGCTTATGTAAAGAAGAACGATAACTATTCCCCCATTGAGGATGAATTAAAAAAAATAGAAAAGAAAAATTTAATCTCGCACATTCAGTCCATCATTGAAACTTTGCCATCTAAGCAACAGAAAATAATCAAGCTGACATATCTACATGATTATACTAGGATAGAAGTTTCGTCTGAACTTAAAACAAACCCACTGACGATTAGAAATGGATTACAGCAAGGAATGAAAAACTTGAAGAATAAACTGAATAAACAAAATATAACTCGACACCACTAATATAACACTGGGTCAATGTTCATGTTGCCCCAGTGTTTAACTAATGATTGATAAATTGTCTTGCTAGTTTATAATATCCTTAGCTCTGCCATAAAACTTAATCCTTTCTGCCAAACCATTGACGCCACCATTCACTCGCCTACTAATGTACACTATGGGTTCCAGCGGCACTAATTCATACCCCTTATCGGTTTTTATTTTTAATGGTATTCTTGCCCCATCTGGCATATTTGATATATCGAGCAACCCTTTTTCAGTCCAAAAAATACACGCCGACCATACCCCCCACTCTGGCGTCGCCAGAAGCTCAGGATTGTTTATGAATTTTAACGGAGCGCCTGCCTTCGTTCCCATTAAATAGTAGTTTTTTCGGCCTGTTACTTGCAATGGGCCACGCCCTTTGAACCTAACACCATCCCCCTTAATCTTATTCCCTAAATCTAATCGCCCTTCATACGCATTTCCGCTTGCATATTCCTCCATGGCATTGAATGAGTCACTTTCATGGGCTAATTGCGCCAGTATATGACACAACTCCCCCTTTGTGTCAATTTCAAATTTTGGGAACCAATGGTTCATCCAAAGGGCCAATCCTCCCAAATGCTTGAAATTTGTTTTCTTGCTCCCTGGTGCAATAGCCTTTAATATGTCTACTGTTATTGTCATTTAACTTGAAATATTATATGATAGAACAAAACAAATACCACATTCCATATCAGCCCTATACTCAGATAATGAAGCCACCATTCATAACAAGGGACATATGTAACAACAGCTGCTGCTATCATACAAACCATAAGTGTAATACTAATATGCCAACTGTCTATTTTATATGACCCAACCCGTTTCTTAAAAAACGGTATTTTTATCGACAAAACCTTGGCATATTGCCAAGACACATCCTTACACCAAAACTTCTTATTCAACCTTTTAAATACACTCTCATCAAAGTTTGGTGTATTTTCAAATGCATCCGCACACGCCTTAAACACAGCGGCTAAAGCCATGAACATATATGTATATAAACAATTCATTGCTTTTGAGCGTTTTCATGACTATCAATTATCACTTGCGTATCTTCCCTGCTAACGCTGTGATGAATGCCTATAATAAGCGACAAGACAATAGCAATACCAACGGTAACCTTTCTATAAATATCAAAATTTGGATTTTTAAATTTAATCCACGAAATCAGTATACATGCAACCATCCCTACTCTGCCAACCCACACCAACGCTTGGAGGCTAGTGGTCATTTTAGAATAAGAGCTATACCAGCCAGAAACAAAGATGTATAACCCAATAAAGATGATCTCTGCAATAATCCATGCGAGTTTTTCACCGTCTTTTTTACTGTTCATATATTATTTAAATTTTAGTGATAATGGCAAAGAAATTTCCCCCTGATAAATAGATCCATACTTGCTAACATAATACTTAGCCCCAAAAATTCGGCGTCTTTTGTCCTCATACAAAAAACCGCCACCAATAGCATTTGGCATAATCTGGTTAATGCTCATTGCTCCTATGGTAGCAAACAATGTTCTACGTAATGCAGGAACCGCCTTATTGGTGCTATCTAATAAACTACGATAGCTCTTACCTAATTGAACATTTTGGTTTTCTAAAATACTGATCCTATTGTCCAACACTTTTATTTTAGACTTGGTTAGATTATCTTTATTATCCAACTCTGATTTATACCTAAGCCCTAATTGTTGTGCCTTATCTATTGCCGCGAAACAACCAGAGCACTCTTCTATATACTCATTTGGAACAGTAGTTACATTTGTGTCTACACTCGCGACAACTGGCTTGTATCTTTTTTTAAGTCCATTTAGGACACTATTAAGTACACCAAACGAATCAAGATAGGCCGTATTTTTATTATCAGCCACTTCAAGCTGCCCCTCTAATAATTCTCTTTGAATGGAATTATCTGCCAGCTTCTTTGAGCTCTCGATGCTATCATTAATTAATCGCTTTAATCTCCCTTGGATATCTACGGGATTAACTTCCCCCTCATAAGATTGCCTGCACTCTCTGTAAAGAGCATATGCAAGCAATATTAACAGGATGAGCATCGCGTATACCATCCATTTAGGCGGCTTATTTGAATTGTTTATAGTAATCACGATATGTTATAAATTTAATATTTAAACCTAGCTTTTCAAAAACATCTTTACCTTATAGAACCCTACAAATAACGATATAATTGTACATGTCCCCAAAACAACCATATAAGCAATATAATTAGTCTTGTAGTTGTACATAAATGAGCAAAAGTCAAAAACATGATACCCGAAATAAATAATCCAGATAATATACAATCTGAGCGAATACCGCTGCCACTCTAAATATGTTTTATAATTCCTAGCAAACGCCTGACAAGCTCCGGCAAACAACAATACAACTAACAATAATGAATCTTCCACCATTTTAGAGTACCACAGAATGCTTATCTGATCTACTTTAAATGATGGCTTTAAGAACCATTGATCTACATAGTAATCCTTTGACTTAGGCCACATCCAATATATAAAGGTGTGTGATTCTGTTAATACGTGTCCTAGTACCAACAGAATCACTATACCTATGTATCGGTTTTTCACGGGGGAGTACCTGGCCCGTGACCAGGAGGGTTTGAGCCAAAATCATCTCCTGCCGGGTCAAAAAGGGACTCTAATACGATTACTACTTCATCAGTAATTTCATCCCCTTCGTCTTTCATAAGACGCTTGCTCTTCCATTCTTTCAGCCGATCAAGAAGCTCTTTTAACTCTTGTTTTTGTTTCATTATTGTTTCGTTTGATTTTTGTTTTCCTCTTTAATACTTTTGCTTTTGCCCATTTATAGAAGTCAGTTCCCAGGATATTGGCAAATCCAGATATTACACCACCAACCCCAATAGCAATAATCTTAACTACTGTAGCAATGAGTATATCATGTTTGCCAGAAAAGTTGCTATTATATAAAAAGAGATAAGATACAATGCTGCCGCCAGTAAATCCTTTAAAAAAGGCATTGACTTTTTCTTTAAAGATAATTCTGACCCATTCATAGATACGGTGCATGGTTCCAATTTTTGATTAATTCTTTCCATGGTATTCGCCATGTTTTACGGATTATCGCCTTTGGTTACTACTAAATCAGTGCTAGATATTTTATCAGCAACTTTCGATGCAAACCTATTAGAAGCCAATACACCTATATTTTTAAGGAACATAAAGGCGCGATCTATCAGTATGCCCTGTGCAATAACGAGCAGTATCATCCACTCCATATCAACATACTGATATTCTAACCGGATTAGTAGTGGGATTGTCAATAGGTTGGCAACTAGCCTAAGAACATTAGATGCCAAAAGAAACTGAGTGCTCCATTTTTTAGGGGTGTTATCGCTAGCTATATCCCTGTTACTTGCCTCAAACAATAGGCTTGCAGTAGCGGCAAAATAAGATATAACCAAATACGCCAAAAATGTTCCCAAAGACCCATTGCCCAGCAATGTTGACCAAAAATCAGGATATTTATTCATCTACATGTATTTTAAAGTATAGGGGGTATAAAAAATTATTAATTGAACGTACATACATACCAGAACGCACTCCCCGCTGCAAACATTCTGGAAGCTCCCGCTGCTATGGTGATGCTCGTTACCGAGCTGGTTTCATATATATTATCGGAGCCCGCTCTTTGAACCGTAAGATTGCCACTTCCTGCGTTTTTTATAAAAATGAACTTGCCAGGATGTGTGGCAAGTGCAGGCAACGTCCAAGTACTACCGCCTGTCCCTGTATAAATGTTTATCCCAGATGCATTTGATAGCGTAACACTCCCTGTTTGCTCATTCAATGACATTGCTACCCCAGCAAAGTAGTTAACGTCATTTGCCAAAATGTTCCAAGGATGAGATATGGTCGTGCTGCCTGCGGCTACTGGAGCGCCAACAAATCTAACCGTAGCTACATCCCCTGTATACGATATGGCATTCGGAGAAGTTAATGTAGGATTTGCAATGAAATTAAAATTCTCATTATCTGATATTGTTGTAGCAGCGCCAGTATTAGTGTGTGTTATAAAATCAATCAACAAGCCATCTCCATAAGTAGATGGCCCTATTGTTGTGCTTACATTCCCATTTATAGTCACCCTTGGATTAACACCAGATGTAGCAACAATCCCATCATTAAATGTTTTTTGGCCGCCAAATGTCTGTCCCGCTGTGGTGACTAACCCTCTATTCGATGTAGAGGCTGATGGGATATTAAATGTATGTGTTGAGGTAGACGAATTAATATTAAAATCACTCCCGCTTGTGCCAGTCGCAAATGTCTGCGTAGAGGCGGTCAGCGCATTTAGACTCGATATTCCACCAAACAAGGAAGCAGGCACTTGATATACTAGACTATCCGTTAATCCATGCACCAAAATGTTATACGTAGAAGGAGGAGCTGTTAAATTGAAAAATGTAATACTGTCTAATGTTTTTATAGGGATTTTTGATCTAAATTCCCGTGGCCCTATTTCTATCTTTTTATAAAGGCTTTGATTAATAGTGCCGCCAGCGGTGCCAGCAGGAAGAAGGTATATAACCAAGCTATCTCTATATAATTGATATATAGAAGCCCCGCCATTTGTAGCGTACCGCCAGTTAGTTCCGTTAAAATGTCCATTATTAGACACAAAAGAATTACAATCTTCCGCACTTTGAATTTCAGCACTACCAAATTTCACTATACTATTTGTAAAATCGTTGCCTGTTATTTCTAATTTGTTTATCGGAGTGGTAGTTCCCAACCCAACCCCCGTCCCGGCATCATACAACAGGCTATTGGCTGTATTACCGCCAGACTTCTTTAAAATGTAATTATCAGTTCCGCCTATGGCTATGCCTGTAGACGTACTTGAATTTGTTAATGTACCCGCTATAAAATAATCATCTCTCACTCGCGAGGGGCATACCGTTAATTTATTTGAACTCAATATGGCCACCACAGTGGCATCTATACCAGCCTGATTCAAATGCACGCCATCCCCAGAGTCAAACGCAGCCTTTAATCTGTTATTATTATCCGCAAGGGTATCCCATATTTTGTTCATATAAAACGCCCCATATGTGCTTTGCACCATCTGTTTAAATAAACTCATTCCTACTGCACTGGTTGGATTATCTACTGTATCCTCAGGCATTACCATATGATACACCTGAATCCCTGTTGATGCGATAGACTTTACAATACTGTCATACGCAGAAAAAACTTGATACACATTCATGCCTTGTCGGATACTATTTGACCCAATGTTTAACAAGGCAATTCTGGGTGAAAGCAGTTTTATCTCAGGAAGCCCGGCCATCGTTTGTGTAACCCCATCTCCCTCTCCAGCCCTTGTAATAGTCGTTGGCATGGATGAATTTACTTCATTCCCTATTCTAGATGAGAAGCTACTAGCAAACCCCAACTGATCTTTGCTATCTCCGATCATAGCCACAGAAGCAAATTGCGTTTCAGCCGAGCTTAAAGTAATTGATTGAATCTGTTGAGCCCCCTTAATAGGGAATATCGCAAAACTACATGTGTTGGGTATTTGCCCGGCAGCAACAGTAGGATTCGCCCAACTATATGTAGTAGACACGGGACTTGCTGCTGTTGTTATATTTGTTTCTGAAACTGTAAATGAGCTATCATTAAATTCAAACTCTAACTTTATAACATCATTTTGGCTAAACGACATTGAGCCCCCACTAGTTTGATATACGGTTCCCCCTCCTCTAGTAGTAGCTATATAGATCGGCGTTGACCCTGTAGTGTTAAATGCAAAACTCCCTTGTATATCATATTGTGCGTTAGAGTTCACATATTTTAACCCAGCAGCCAAGCCACCCCCAGAAACTAATGCCCCAGTTAGTTTAATTAACAGAACCATCTTCCATTTCGACAGCATGGTTACATTGCTGAATGTAATGTAGTTACTACCATATGTCCCATCGCCGCCTGAAAGATCCAAGAAGTTACCATTCGAACTCAATAATGCCGCCCCGTGTATAGTAAAATCATTGCCATTTATCCAATTATTTTTCTTATAAAATGTATCAAGCCTCCGTTCATTTGGCCACTGGCAAATGGAGCGCGTTGCTATATATGATGTGTCTACTTTTGCCGTTAATGAATTTGCGGTACTTGTACTATCCCATGTAATTGTGTTGCTGTTGGCCGCTCTTTTTATATTACCGGAAGGAGTAGCCGCCCAAGCGCCCCCTGTTCCTATATTATTCAATATAGCGCCACCACCACCGCCGCTACCTGCCCATCCAGCCATTTTCACAACATTACCAGAACCATCAATAGCGACTGGCTTATATGTAGTCGTATCTATTTGTGCCGTCAAGCCGGGATAACCATCCCAAGTCCATTGCCCTGTTGATGCAAGGAATGCCTTTCGAGCTGACACCGCATTATTTACCAGATGAAATTCAAAGGCAGATGACCGGCTACCATGCAATGCAGTACTAAAATAGCTTCTTATTTGCCCCATTTCCACATCAGTAGTGGTAGTTGTCTGGCCGCGAAACATAACAGTAAGACCCACCCCATCCGCTGGTATCCCTGTAACATTCCTTACAAATTCTGCAACTACAGGAGTCGCTGAATTTGTAAGAGTGCTGAAATTATTTGCCTTAAATGGTATTGCACTATTACTTGAAGACACCCCCACTAAACCATACCCAGAACTACCTGAATTACTACCTGTCACCCCAGTACCCGTACCGCCCGCTTGACCGAACATTGCATTCCCAGTTCCGGATGCCACCACGTTTATCCCAGTGCCATCCACAGTAGTAACATTAGCCCCTTGAGTTGTAGATGTAGCAGATATATTTAATTTCCGGTTGCCAACAGTAGATGTCCCAATGGCGAGCCCCCCAGTTCCAGTAAATACGGTATTAAATCCATTCAACGGGATCTCCCTACTACTTGACAACGCAGCAGGATTACCCACTGCGCCAACTGTTTGCCCCAGCTGAACAGTGTCTGCATTTTTTGACAACCCATTACTAGCATATACTACCATGCCAGAACTATCTTTAATTGCATACTGAACTCCACTTATTGTAAAATAAATACTGTCTACCCCTGGTATTCTTAATATGGTATCCACCCCAGCTCCTCCAGTTGAATTACGAAGTGAAATCAACCCCGCTCCATTGTCAACGAAATCACTATTGTTAAATGAAGCCACCCCTAATTGCCCACTAGTATTTGCACGCAACACCCCCAATAACCCTGTCGTTGAATTATATGTTATGGGAGATGTGCCAGAAAACAATGATCGCGCTTTTACATAAAAATTCGGAATCATACCAGTGTCAGTAGTCGCAAGCGTCCCATTGCCTCTAATATATTGAGCAGATGTGCCTGCTCCAGAAACATTAAATGTGCCGCTAGATGTAATAGTAGACGGCGTGACTGAGAATGCAGAAGGCATTGATAACCCAACGCTCGTTACGGTGCCAGTTCCCCCGCCACCGCCTTGAGCGCCGCCCTTTATCTCAAATGTATAAGGTGACCCATTTATAGTATAGCCTACAGTTGAATCATTCACACGATACACCGTATCTACCCACCGTTTACCAATACCCCACCATTTATTAGCAGTATCAGTTATGTTTAGTTTTAGGTTAATTCTATTACTTAACGATACAGTATCCCGACTTAATAAGCTCCTGAACCACAAATGACCTCCAGCGCCAAACCAGAACGCAGTATCTCCACCTTGAATCCTTACTAATTGCGTTCCCGGATACCTGGCATTAAACGTATCCAGTATTGGATTAACAGCAGGGCTGTCTAATATTATCCATTGCGCCTTTGTATTCCCGTTGAATACCCTAGACGGGAATGTACTGCTAGGCAATTGAGCCCTTACAGTCATGCCCATCAGTAAAAACAAGAATATATAAACTATATACTTCATACTATATGTTGACTAATTGAATCATGTGAAAATTAAGCAGCCACCCATTCTGTACAGGATTACTAAATGTAACGACCACATTCGTTGGGTTATATGTTGCTGTAAAGCTGAACTGGAAGGCATCGCCATAGGGCACCTCTGTCCCATCCAATGTTATTTCTAAACTAGGATTTACAACCCCCGAATAATTGAATGTAATTTGAGTATCTCCGGCATTCATTAAAGACCCTGGTTGCCCTATCCTAAACTGCGGATTTGGAGTTGCTATAGTCACTGCGTTTCCAGTTGAAGGATTAATAATTTCGCCAGAACCTCCGGCATTCAATATCTGTTTAGCTTCACGTATATATCTTCCGCACAAGTCATACAAATACAAACTTGTTTCATTTATGCTTTCATCAGAACTGTCAATTCCATTCTTCCACTCAATCGCCTTCCTAACTAATTCAATCAGCCATGATAATTTGGGAGCCTTATCGCTACCCCTAAATAACATGTTCTCCGAGATTCGATCAGCCGCCAAGAACTGACTTATTTTGCCATAATTCAAATATGTTGTAGTTGGTACGAATATGCCCATTAGAAAAACATATTTTCATTATTTATTAAATAAAATGCCCGGCCTATTGCTGATTGCGCAGCAAATTGGTCATCATACAATGTGCCCTGTTCCGCATTCTCCTTTTCGTTATACATTACCTGCATACTATCTTGCCACTGCGTATCATTTAACAGTGAGGGGCTGGCGGACAGCTGTTGCACCTTACCATAAATAAAGTCATTTATATAATTCAAGAAAGTAACTACCTCAGTAGCGGTATAAACCGACCCCGGTTGTGGTGCATTTGATAGCCAAACAACATTGGCAGACAAAGAATAATCCGTCAACAACACCCCTGTTATAGTAATAGAATCGCCTGCTGAGAAAGGGAAATCGATATACGCCGTTGATGTACCATTTGGCACCAAGGTAGTCGTATCTATTTTATAGAGATATACTCTACGGGTCGAAAATGTACCCTGTCCTTCAGAGCTATAAGAGGATGTGTCAGTAACGACTAGACTAGTTATGTCGCTTGTCTGAGTGACCGTAAATGAACCCGTAAACGCCATACAAATCAGTTAAAATATTAAATAAAAATAGTGTTTATTTTCGAATCTGAAGCTTTACCCTTTCCCTAACTTCAGGGGCTATCCCCTGAACGAGGGGAGCAACATCACCTCTTTGTGTAGCCTGATTCAAATCACTTATAGACTCCCGGTATCCGGGCAATATCCCATACCCTAAATTTTTTGTTCTCTTAATGAGATCCATTACATCCGGGTCAGACGACCCTATTGTATAGAATGACTTCAGCTTTTCTTCTGGACTCAAGCGCTGCACATCCGGCCTTGTATTAAAGATATACGCATGGTTCATCAATTTCATTGCCCTGTCTTTCCCAAGGTTAGTTGTTAAATATCCGTATATTGCCGCTTTGTCATCTGGGTTTAAAGAATTTCCTCTGACTGCCAATTCTGCTAGCTTATCTCTCAAATCGAAATCTTGATCAATTCTGCTTTTATTTCCAGTAATATACATATCACTGCCTGAAGTTGGCTTTGTGGGATCACCGGCCTTGGGAGCAACCTTTACTAAGACTTTTGCCATTTTAAATTCTTTTTATTTTTTTAGATTTAGTTCTTGTTTGGCTTCGGTTAACTGATCTTGTGGTAGACGCCCCGGAATCTTTTTTGCCACCATATGTCTGCGCCCCAATACCAAGGAATGATAATAATCCGGCAATTGCAGCTGTTTCTGGCCCACCTTTTCCATCTTTGGCTGCGTCTTTTATATCGTTGTATAACATTGGGATCAGTAATCTATATGCGTCCTTCCATTCTACCTTCTCTCCAACCACATTTTCTCCAAGGAAAGCATCGACGCCAAAACCAATGATCGGTGATAATTTAGTTCTAATTAAATTTGCACCAGTCATGACTTTTGATCGTGTATTCAATTCTGATATTTCATTCCCAGTTTTGCGTTGTCCTTTAAATATCTGCGTCAACACTCTGATGTACTGTGACGCGCCACCCCATACATCATATCTAGTATTGCCTACTTTTATTTTTCCAAAATCACTGCTTCTTGGATCTAACTCAACATCTGCTCCGAGTGTTTTTGCCAACCCTAAAAATGCTAACCCGGTTCCAACATACTGTGCCATGTTTTTAATCAGCATTAAGCGTGATGTTTTTGGCATTTTCGCATAATAAACCGGGTTTAAAAATAAATTCACATTAGAGGCGATTAATCTAGGTGACCAAAACGGGATAGCAAGCTGGCCAACAACAGGCTCAAATTTACCCAAGCCACCACGACCAGTCATATTATTAACCGCACTTGCCCATGCCTTATACTCATTGGCTGAATTTTCCCATGTTTTACCTTGTTTTTCTAAAATACTAACTCCTTCCATAAACCAATCCACCCGGGCCATATTAGCTGCGGATGTAAACGCCCTCTCACTTGCCTTGGCAAGCTGACCCGCACCTGGTATCTTATGGATTAATTGTGACCTCCATTGTTCTTCCCTTTGTGCGGCATGCAAGGTATTCGGGTCTAATACTGCCAACCCGGTTTCTTCGATCAGCTTCCACGCCTTAGAGTTGTGAATATCGTACAACCATCTGTCATATCTACTTTGCGAAAACGCCTGCTTTACTGACTCCCAAAACAGCTTTGGCCCTTGCACGGGATGCGTCATAAAATATTTTATCCCCTGTCTTCCAAAAAATGACAAGTCCGGATTTGTCTGAATAGTCCTCACGGCATCCAATGACTGATTTGCCAGATCAAGAGCCCTTTTGCTCCCAGACATTTGCTCGTATTCCATCTGAGCCAACCTAGCTTCGCGTTCAGCTTTAGCCTTGATCATTTTATCTTTCAGCTCAATTGCTTCTTCGTCTAGTTTTAACGGCTCAGGTTTCACATCTGGCCCATAATCCTTGCTTGCTATTTTATTCTCAATATCAGCAATTTGTTTTTTATACCTTGACTTTAAAGCTGACAATTTGTTTACGTTAGTAATCCCAAGCTCATCACGCAGCTCTTTTATCTGGCCTTTTAAATCCTCTATCTTTCTATTCCGCTGCAACTGCTTGTCCTTAGCCACGGGGGTTTTACCATTTTGCAGATCATCCAACTCATTTATTAACTTAGCCTCTCTTCTTAAATCATATAATTGTTGCGCCAATTGACTTCTTGTTGGCTTTTTCTCATTGTACTCCCCCGCAATTATATTATGCACATCCACTTCGGTTAGATGAGGCATATCTTCAGCCAATGCATCTTTAATGCTTTTAACTAATTCAGGCAATTCAGCTACTCCTTGATCAATATATGTCTTAGCAAGTTTGACCACATCCGGCGCAATAGCAATAAGCTCCTTTGCATAAGGAACTGCAACAATACTAGTTTCCCCTCTTGCCTTTCTTAACTTCGTTCTTATGTCAGAAACTATCTGTTTTCTTTCTGATGAATAATCTTTTGTTTGTTTTGTGGTTTTCTTTGCTTGTTCTTTGATTATTTTTTCAGCTTTCAACCTTGCATTTTCAGCCTCAAGCTTGGCTACTTTTTGTTCATAGTCATCCTTCGCCTTTTTAATTTCCTCAAACTCTTCTTTAGATTTTGCTATCTGCTCGTCTGTTAATGGGGCTTTATTCACTTCCCTGTCTCTTATAATGAAATCAGGCAATGTTTCTTCAACAGGTATCTGCCCCTTTCTAGCAGCCAGCCCCTTACCCTGCAATCGGCCAGCTATATTAAATAAATCCTTTGTGCGTAGCAATTGATCCTGTAATGCTCGATTATATGGATCGCGCTCTATTTTAGCCATAATATCACCCATATACTGAAGCATCATCCTAGTTTCTACATGATCTGGCAATTCCCCATTACGAAGCTTAGTAAATAAATTATCAAGCGCTTCTGGTTGTTGCAACTTTTTAGCAGCTTGTTGATCCCATTCAGATACACGCTCTGGCGATTTTTCATATGTAGGCAACCCAAGTTCTTCAGCTAGAATATCCATCTGTCTGTGAGTTATGCCTGTCATTGATGGTTCGCCTACTCGCCCTTCTTCACCCGGAGTAATACCTTCTTCTTGGGGTGGTCGTTGTCCTTCTTCTTGTGGTATGGCAACTTCCCCTGATTCGGGTATTCCTCCGACCACCTCTTGGCTATGTCCGGTCGCTTCATCCACAATAATCGGCGCTGCGCTTCGCTTTTGAATGGCATCTTCTTTTGGTTTTATGGTTTCAGGCTCAATTTTGCTTCTTTGAACTTCTGCATTATTTTTAATTGCTCCTTCTTGGTCAATTTCTGAAAGTCTTCCATTTTCAACCTGCTTCCTGGTGGGCTCATTTGAATTAATGAACTCTTCGAACTCTGATTTTGTTGCATTGTTTTTATTTATCTCCTTTAGATGAATATTGTATGCAATATCTTCTGCTATATTACCCCTAAATGTTCTCTTTTGCCCGTCTTTAGTTTCAAGACTCACACTTATCACATTCCCATCCGCATCTCTATTAATAGCCATAAATGGATCAGAATAATTATTCTTGTAAGAGTTACCCCTAATAACTATCTCCCCATCATTATTTATACTTACAACAGAAGCTTCATGTTCAATCCCGTATTTGTTTATTGGACTATTTTTAACCTCTTCAATATTACCTATTTCATATTCCCTATTAGCACCTTTTACTTTAAAAATTACAGTTTGCCCATCTTGATAAAGCGTACCTTTCTGTCCTTTATACGACACATCCTTATCTATTAAATCTCCAATATAAATATTATCATTACCTATTATTTCTGGGCTATTTATTTGTCCTGGCTGAATAACACTAACAGACTTCGGTACTTCTGTCTGGGGCGCAGGAAATAATTCCTTCGCATAATCAACAACGGTATCGCCAAACTGATCTCTAATTGCCTGCTCATTTATTTCATTACCCAACGGCCTCCAATTTTCGTCCATATTTTGAGCCTGCTGTGCAATCATTTTCCAAAACCCGATCGGGTCTTGCTTAACCATTCCCTCATACAAAGGAGGAAGTATGCCCTCTTGTATCCATTCATTAGCTACTTCTATGGCTTCTTTTTCCTGCTCTTTAGACAATCCACTAGGGATTTTTTCAACTGGTTGCTTATTTTCTTTGGTCAATGAAACGATTTCTTCATCTAATGCTTTTATTTTTTCTTTTATTTCAGTGTGATAAGCCTTGTCTGTTGTTTCCAGAGTAGCGTCTAAGTCATTTCTCTTTTTTATTTTATCTTGAATTTTAAACCTAGCTTCCTCAGATACATCTTCAGGTATTAACTTGTCTAACCCTCTATATTCATTAATTCGCTGCTGTGTATCATCTGCCGCCTTTTGTGTTATATCACCCGATTGTACACGCTCAGAAAGCATTTCCCCTATTTGCTCATCTGGCAACTTTGACAAACCATGCATTAATTGACGAGCATTCTTTGGGGCAACTCCTTTAAATAGTTTAATGGCACCAGCCAATGCAACTGTAGTTAATAGATTCTGCTCAAACACTTGCTTTGTACCTTCATCAATATCTCTTTTTATTCCCGCTGATTGAGCTAGTTTATTTTTATATATTTCCCCAGCAACGCCTACCCCTCCTGTAGCAAGTCCTTCTAATCCAGCTTTGCCAAGCTCATATCCATTTTGCTTTAATACATTGAAAGCGGCTTGACGAAATCCTTGAGATAAATTTACTTTAGGCAAAGCCGCTGCCCCCATCCTAGCGCCAACAAGACCCATTGCGCCTCCCGTAATGGCACCAACCTCAGCAGCCTGATCTGCTTGTTGCCTAGCCTTGTGTACAGATTCAAATTCGGGAACGCCCTGACTTATCAGCTCATCCATGGTTCGCCAAAAAGTAGCTGGGTACTCTAATTTGGACATTTCCCGACCGCCAACTATTGTTGCAGCTGCAATACCAGCCTGTGGCCCACCAAGACTACCAAGAGCCCCGGCTGCATATATCTGCCAGGGAGTTCCAGCCATGCCACCAATTATTTCTGACAACTTCCCTTTGGGCACCGGGATAGGCTCATCTAATTGATCTTTTTTCCGGGCTTTATATTCAGACAGAATCGCAGCATCATTTTCGGTATTTTTAAGAAAATCGCGATCTGCATATAGTTGATTTTTTTGTTTGACGGCCTCAATTGCAGAACCTATCACACCTACAGGTTTAAACGCTTGTCCTTTTTCTGGATCATAAACAACGCGGCCTGCTTTTATTTCTTTTTCAATATTTTTTATTTTTGGTATTCTCTCAAGGGCATCAGGATCATTAGATATTTCATTGAATTTATCAATAACAAAAGAATTTGCATTTGCTTCTGCCTTATTCAATGTCTTTAAGAACGACCTGGCATTCTTCTCATCCAATACAGTCCCGGTCTTAATATCCGAAATGTCTTCGGGCGTAATCGGCTTCTCGTATTGACGCTGTTTTGCCCTTTGCAATAACTTGGGCATTTCAGACTGGATGGGCAATGGCCACCCGTTTGCCTTGTATTCCTGAATCAAATCATCAGCTGTATAGTTATCCCTGCGCAACTCTCTTAATTTTTTCTCATATTGATCATCGTTCAGTAACAACTCATCGCGTATCTTTTTATGTGCCTCCTGAGCCTTGCCCCTCATCTTTTCAACTTCAATTGTGCGATTATCTGGAATGTACCCTATTTCTTCCTTTTTGATACTTATAGGCTCACTAGGCCCAGTTGGTCGAAGTTCGCTGGTTTGTTGTGTAGCCCTAAATGTTGGTTGGGCAACTTGAACTTGAAACGCAGGCTGCTGCACATTTGCTGTACGCATTTGCGACCGCAACCCTAATGGGTCGGCGGCTTGTGTAGGCTTCTTTACCTGCTTTAATTGACGACGCAGCCCTAGCGGGTCAGGGTCGCCGCCTCCATCTACTTGATCATATATAATTTCTTCAGCCATTACTTTATTATGCCTGCGTTTATTGCTTCATTAATTTCGTTGTCATCATACCCCATATCGTTTAGTTGTTTCTTAGAGTATGATTTCCCGTTAATAGAATATTTTTTACCAGCCCCCCCAACAGTATTGACCATTTGTTTATTCAGCTGCTTCCCGGTGAGCGCTTTTTTACCTAATGCCAACTCAAGTTGATCTTGGGTTAATTGGGCTCTCCCTAATACTTCATCTACCACAGCATTAGGCCCACTGCTTTTTATATCACCTACAGCTTTCCCTTCTGGTATTTCATCCCCCTTCTCATATCTTTTATAAAAAATACGTCTGAATTTACCGTCCTTGTCTACCCGAACAGCATCTGGCTCAACACCTCCAACGCTTAACGCCTTACCTAAAACCGGATCTACAGGTATATTATACTCCTGGACAGCGGAACTATTCCCGTATTTATATGGATAAACCCCTCTTTGATATGCCTCATTTTTAAGTTTACTTACATATTCCGTAACCCACATATCATTAAGCTCTTGATCATTTGGATCAATATCTTTCTTGAACTTTATCAAGTCTTTTGCGTTTGCATGTTTTAATGCCTGCATTTTTAAATCTCTATCATACTGCAAATCCATCTTTGCTTTCTCAGAAGTCCTATTCTCGTAGTTAACAAGTCTTGGGTTAGTGTTTATTGCATTTTGCATAGCTAGTAATCGCATGTATTTTTCCGCGTCGCTCCCTCCGCGTATATCTATTTTCTGCGGTACCGCCAACCCCATTTGCTCCCATTTTGCCTGTGGTATTGAATTATACTGTTGCTCAATGCCCTGTACTACATCTGGTGTCAATTGCTTCCATTTATACGCAGCATCCCTTTCCGCTTTATGATCCAAAGAATTGACCAGCCCCTCATACACTTGGGCAGGTGGTGTTCCGTATTCGTATACGGGAGCCCGGAACTGTATCCCTTGTTTATCCAACGCCTCCTCTTTACCAACTATTTTTCTTGGCTGACCATAAACCTTTGACACAATATCGTTGAAGTTGGTATTTGACCCTTGATAACGATAGTTATCCCAATTGACTAAATCTGGATATTGATGCAATCCGGATATTGGCGTACTATTTAGGGCCATCACTCTCTGGCCATAATCATCCGCATAAGCATCAGGGTTCTTAAACCGATCAGTTGTCATCGTTTTAGTCATGTCCTTTATCTCCTTACTTTGATTAATCCTTTGGTTCATTTCAGAATATGCCTCATTAGCCGCCTGCTGTGCTTTATTATAAAGCATTGGATCACGTTGTAAATCCTTATTAAAAAGGAGATTCTTTTTCAACTGCTTATATCTAGTATATGAGTCTACAACATCTGGCGTATCTACAGATCTAATATTAGCAAAGTCCTTCTGAAGCATTTTATCCAGCTCCTGATTCTCCTGCTGCTGACGCAGTTGCCGCTGCTGCTGGGCAACATAAAGTTGCTGCGCAGTCCTGTCTAAAGAAGGAGTGTTAACGATAAATATGTCACCATACGGTGGCAGTATGCGCTGTTCGGCCATTAGTCGTATTGATTTTCTATTTGTCCATAATCGCTGCCCGATGAATATCCGTTATAATAGGCAGGGGCACTCCCTGTGCTACTCGCGCTTTTCTTTTTACCACCTCCAAATCCACCACCAACAAGCAACCCAACTCCTGATGCGGCCTTGTCAATGCCAGACATTAAGTTTTGATTACCCGCCCCCAATAGTGAATTGTAATAATTCTTTTTCTCCTGATAGGGCTGCATCTGGTTTATATCGAAAGCCTTGTCCCTATAGCCAGCCACTTGTGAGTTTATCCCATATAGCTGCCGCTGATTATTCATCCTGGCATTAGCGTCAGCAACGTCCAGCTTCCCGTATGCATCATTCGCCTGTTGCTGTAATTTAGGGAGCGCCATTAATGCACTTCGTCTATCTATAGCGCCACTCAATGCATTTGCTTGCGATCGCTGAATATTTTTCATCGCATTGTTATACTGCTGGGAAGGCAACCCTTCACTTGCAGCCAATTGCGCCATTTTTTGATTTTGCATTATTTCATTCGGGATTGCATATTCTGGTCGCTGGAGCTTACTTAGTTCCCTCTTAGCCTTTCTGCGCTGAAAGAACCCTGTCACGCCTGACACTAAGCCGCCTGCTATATTAGCTAAACCAGCCCCTTTACCATTACCGGTATCTCCGGCCATCAATGAACTCATCAACAATGAAGTTACTGGCATTCTTTATATATTAAACGTGTTACCAAATTATTTGAAATATTTTCTTTCATGCCAAGTTTTTTCAAAAAACCAATTGCCCGAGTATTCTTGTTATACAAAAAGCATTCAAAATACTCCCCCATAGTAGCCTTTAAATGCACGCCGAACTTGGCAATGTTGTCTTTTGTTCTTAATTCAGGAGTCACGCAAAAACTAATCAATAATCTATCACTGTAAAAAATGTAACCAAACTCATTTCTAACAAAACAGCACTCCTTCTCTCTACTATGATCTATCAGCTTGTGATATATTTCCATAGCAGCTTCCTCATTATTAGTCGCCTCACTCAATGGATCATAATATTCCAGTAGCTTCTTATCACCCTTAAAATATTCGTAAATGTTATTGTATGTCATGGGTTTCTATTGTCACTTTGCCATGTTAAAAATGGAGCATAAAAAAACGATGGGGCATTTGCTATATACTTATAATTAACAACCATATACTCCCCTGTCATATAATCCCCTTCCCATAATGCCAAAGTTCCATCAGTCATACTATTCATGTCTTTGTTTATTGCTGCATACCGTTTCGGATTCTCGCTAATATCATAATCCTGACTCATTATTAGGCTTTCCTGGCCTAAAAACGTCTGTGGATTAATATGATTCGTTATCACATCCCCTCTCGTATCGGATACCCATGTAGCATTAGCCATATGACCAGTCGCATTGAATATTTTCTTTATTGCAATTTGCTCATTAAATACCAATTTAATATTTGCCGAATATTGAGTGCCGAAAAAAACAGCGGACACGTTCACGCCCCCTTGTTTATATAATACTCCATTCCTAAAGCAATACAAAACGTCCTCAGCACAAACAATAGCATCGCAATCAATATCTATAGGGGATGTAAACATATTGTATTTCTCTTCGAACGACAATGTTTCCCCACTTACAGTCGTTGTGCCTTGCGCCAATAAAAGATATTCGCCCATATTATCCTGTCGAATATTAAATGCACCAAGTATTTTTTGCATACCACCGAACCTATACGTCCCCGGATTTTGGTACTTAGGTATATTTTGACTAGCCCATGTTTGTACTTTATACGTTTCTGATAAGTCTGTTATCCCATCTCTACTTAGCCTTAATATTTTTCTGCGAACCGGATCAACAAAATAATAAACATATCCGCTTTGTACTATGGATGTTGCCTGGTTGCCCACCCCGAAATTGCCATCATAATAACTGGTATTATTTGCTGCTATTATAGAATCTGTAGTAGCGAGTTGCCCGGTCGCCTCCGAATCTGTAATGTATTTACCATAAATGCGTGTCCAGCCACATCTTCTATCTTGAAAATAAGTTAATACCCCAATATTTGACCTCATAGCTTGAATCGGGCCATTACTCCTATCTAATGTATCAAAATTTTCAGGATAAAATCTACTAGTCATATTTATTTGTGTATCCTGCTGATACGGTAATGACCATCTGATCTGGGTTGGGTAAGTTATTTTATTTGCATTCTCATCAAAAACCCAGGCCCTCCCATTTGAATTTACCGCACTTGGATAATAATCAGAAAAATTAGGATCAATACAACGCTGATTAATTATTTTATCAACTGTTAGTGTAAACGTTGATGCCATGAATATAACCTGTCTATCGTTGTTATTATTTACAGATTGGGCTATTAGAAATAAATTATCATTTTCAAGCGAAATTGTATCTGTTACTTCACCATTTACCTCTAATGTTGTAATAGGGAATGTGTATGTCCCGGCATTGGAAGCATCAAAAGGAGGAACTAGTATGTGATTATCTCCCGATTTATTTGGTGCAAATATAGTCCACGTATCACCGCTTTTAGCAGTTGGGAAGTTAATAGACAACACGCCGCCTATCTTAAATAATGTCAGGGTTGATACTACCTGAATAAGCCACCTTGAATCAGTATGTGTATCAAAAACATTTCCAATCCCAGATAAAGGAACTGAATGTGGGATCACATTGGAATCAGTGTATGTTGAATTTACAAAATTCAAAGGGATTAAAAATCTAAACCCAGTAGCAGAGCTTTGCGGTACATTCCATGTATATACGTTTCCTGTTTGAATAGCCCTTAGTCTTACATAATCATCGCCTTTTAAAAACTCAAAGGTAGCCGGGGTGCCAGCACCTATATCTTGATTCTGTAATTGGCCTTGATGGGCTCTCGAGTTTAATGTAGGCGCTAAAATTGAATATCGCTCCCCAAATTCATAATACATATTTAGGGCATTAGCTACTGGTTGCGCCGGTGTATATAATTCAATGAAATAATTATCAAATCCTGACCCAAAATCAAATGAACCATCCGTATCAGGGAGTATTATTTTTACAAATTGCCCATCTCTTACAACACCATTTATAGTTGGGTTTATAAATGATCCAATTATTTCATAATCCTTTGTATTCCCATAAAGATTAGCAGTATTACCATCTTGGTCATACCTCTTAAAAAACCGAACCCTATCCCCCGATGTAAATGAATATGATAGCGGACTGCTTGGGTTTTCAACCACAAATACCCTAAGAGACTCAATACTCAGATATGCATATTTTATCTTTCCGGATACCGCACTTAAATCCTTATATGTTCTATCTGTAATCCATTGCACAAAATGGGCTTTATTTAGATTCTTAGTTCTAACCCATTGCCAGTAATAGGCCCAATCTGGCGGTTGATGATAAATACTTGCGTTGAATTTAGTTATATCCCCTGTCGGATTTGATTCAGTATACGAATTTGTTTGCACAGAAAACCCATTGGTATATACAACACCATTTGTCCTCCCCTTTTGGTCAAAATATATTAAACCGAATCCATATTTACTATTCCAGTCGTATGCATTAAACGATGTATACAATAAAGCATTAACCGAATACGAACTATTTGTTACGTTCCAGTACGAAACATCAACTGATGTCTTTGATATATATAAATCATTAGCAGAACTGCTATCAATAATAAATCCATTAGCTATGGCACTAACCCGAAGTCCCTCTATAACAGAGGATGCATCATCACCCAATATAGCCGTATATGATATACTTGAGCTATCTGAAAAATAAACATTGTAATTATTACCTGGCAAAACTATTGAAGCTCTAACTACTATATGTATAGAGCTGGTGCCTTTATATGCGACCAGCTGGCTATAGTAATCCCCATAATAATAAGGAACAGCACTGGATGAAATCGCGCTGGCCGAGAAATTAGTTAGGTTTGGATATCCCTCTGTTATATTTGCATAAGCTATTACATTCCCATTAAGTGTTGTTTGGGCAATCGCTTGCTGAGGTACATAATCAAGCAGTTGGTTACTTTCTGTTGTATTTAATGTTGTATATGCTTTGTCATTGTAAAACAAATAGGTAGCTATATCATTGCTTGAAATTCCCTGTGTGGCCTTGTCTATAGACTCAATAAGATAGAAATCACTCATTTGGTTCCCATCCGAATTGGCTGCATATATTTCTACTTTTTTGACATTTGAGGGGCCAGTCTGATACACCAGTGCTATTCGGCAATTTTTTGTAGGGTCTGCATCTACAGTCTGATCAAATGCGTTAAATGGCAAAGGCATTGCGCTCTGACTACTGGTTATGGACTTATCCAAGTCATCAAACACCCACCTTATCTTAAATCTAAACAACTTCTTTCGAAGACTATTAACAGTATTTGCTGGATCATTTTCATAGGTAGCATATATGATCATATCAGCCGGCTCCTTCGCCACATCCAAATAAGATCTTTGTATGGTTCCATATCCACCAGAAAGCGCCCGGTTAATATTTATCTTCGTCGGCCTGTTGAGTGAGTCCGTAAAATACAAAATGTCCCCTTGAGTACTATCGCCATATATTATGTCAGTATTATATATCGATTCGGCAGTAAACGCCAAAGGATCACCGGATGCATTAACCCCCACCTCAATCAATCTTGAGAATGTCTGTGCAATAGTATCAAAAGAATAAATGCCATGCTTGCCTAATGAATTGTAATTCCCAAAATATATCCTTTTGTTTACCTGGTCGTATTTTTTAAAAATAGTTTTATTTACTCCGGTATTAGGCAATAACGAATTACTAACAGGTAATACCCCCTGCACCACATTCGCCTTTCTGTTTGGAGGGGTGCCAGTAAAGTAAATGTTCCTAGCTCCTACATGGGATGTAGGAGCCACCGCCTCTAATGGGTCGTCCAGGTTGAGCATCCCGGCCAGCTGCTTTATCTGTACCTTATTCTCCATTACTATGATCTAAGTTTTTGTGCTTCACTTTCCCTTAATATCTGGTTTATTTTTTGCAGCGACACCTTCTTTTTTGGCATCCTTCGTCTTGCTTTTATCTGTGCAGATACATATTCCCTCTCTGTTCCTGTTTTGCTTTTCCATTTTATAAAAGCAATAATGGCTTCCTGCGCAACAATTGGCACATGGTAATCTCCATTTTTCTGTGGACTACTTATATATTCCAATATAATACTATCAAACCTAAAATCCGGAGGTAATACTATAATATTATTCTTGTCATCTATTCTGCACTCTCCATACTGGATCAGCCCACCTCCTACACCAAACAATGGCTGATAAGTGTTATTGTAGTAATAGTTTAAATAAAATGGGCTGCCTAACAGTAGTGGGGCTGCATCATTTACATCCCCATTAATTTGATCTAAGCGATTGGGGTTGTTGTCCTTGAATGTAGTCAACGCATCATTTATCTTTAATGTACTAACCTCCCCATTCTCATTAAGAATACCAATTTTTACCCATGACAAATAATCAGCAGGGAACGGAACAGTTTTATTACCCAACACTGGCAATCTAACAGTTATAGCCTCTGCGGTCACATCAAACAACATATCCACCAACCCACGAAAAGCTAGTACCCAAGCTCTATCAAAGCTACCTATGGATTCATTAGTTTCATCAATCATATATGAAACTATTTGTTTAAGCGGCACATATTGTGTAATATCAGTCATTCATTATGATTTTTGGGTTGTATTACCTGCGCCAATTTGGTCTTCAATAACATCTTTTGGCATTTTATATCTTTGCACCAGCTTGGCATAAGCTAAGTTATATATCCCCTCAATTGCGTCATCTGGTAAGTTTAAAACATCAGTCATAGATGATGTACGAGTATTTAACATTTCAACATATACAGAAACGCCAGATAACACGGCCCCGTCATTAGCTGTTATGAATATCGTACCCCCATTGCTTATCTTGTATTCGGCTCCTGCCGGACGCGGCATATTGCTTCTATAAGCTACCCGCTTGGCCTTTATTGGAAGAATTTCCTGGCTTACACCATTTTGGGTACTCGCAAAATAACATCTAGTAATACTGTACCCCAATGGCAACGAAACCGGTGGTTGCGGCAAGGTGGCGTACCATTCACCAGTAATTGTATCTTGAACTAATGCGGCCAACGCATAACGAGTCAAATACCCTTCTGGCACTTCAAGTGATCCCAAAACCTTAGCCCCGTTGTACACCTGACCTACAGCATTATACGCAAGAGCTTGATCAATATGCAGCAACACTTCCCGTTCTGAAATAGCAAACTCAGAGTCCGGAAAATCATTAGCAAGATCCTGCCGAATACGTTGTACTAAAAGTTTCTTTGTGTATGTTATTAAGGATGCCATTATTAGTTTCCTGTATTTACTACTCTATTACCAAATCCTGCAAAATCAGAATCCTTGTAAGAAACGCCAACCGTGTCTAACACACGTCTGGTTATCTCCCTACAAGAATTATTATCCCAAAGTGGTTGAACACTGGTAGCTGAATTATATGTTTGCCGCCCACCAGAAATAATAAACCCCCACACAATATCCGTTGGTGCAACGATGTAATCTAGTGATGCTGAAGATACTCCTGATGGGAGAAAAGTATAATACCCTTCGTATTCAACTACATAATAAGTATCAGACGATATGGATGGGGGATCTATTACATTATCGTTAACCGTCGCTATTTGATCGTGATTTATCTTTCTGACATCTTTTCCATTTATCCTTAATGCTAATTCATAAACAAACCCAGATGGCTTGTTGCCATTGCCAGATGCAATAGCAACTGTTGCGTTTTTTGTAAACGGTGATAGTTTTTGAAGTATGGTTTGATTTTCTATCAACCCGGTATTTATTCCAGCCTTCCCATTTGTCCTTCCTTGAAACCTACCAAGCATATCATCCATATATGCCGATTGAGCATCATTCCAGTGACGAGCCCATTCAACAGAACCTAACGCTCCTGCTTGATTTTTTCTAATCAAATTCAGCGTATACTGGTATAGATAATCAGTTGTTAACGCCATATTGTTTAAAAGAATAAAAGCCTATCCATTCTCACAGATAGGCTTTTGTTTTTAAAAGAGTACTCTATAAATAGTTTAACTAAACAAAGCCTTCAGTTGAATAGTAAATTCTTGACCATCTTCCAGCTGGCTAAACTCAAATATTTTCTCCCCGATAGCATCATTCGATTTCAATCCGGAAATATCGCATATTTCTTTCCCGTTTTGCCATGTTGCCTTATTCGGATTGAACTTATTTGTAATTAACCCTTTCAGAAGTGCCTGGTTAATATAATACTTAACCTCTATCGCCTTGTTCCCATAGCTTTCTATGAAGTAAGCAGAATCTTCCAATGCGCGTCTGCGATATTTAGTTCTGATCTCTTTGTCGGTCAGCGGATTCCCAGAATCAAAATCCTCTGTTTCTATACCCAAGAAGGCAGAATGAATGATCATCTTTATTCTTGATGCATCTTTTGCCAACTGCAACGCCCGCTCTGTCTCATCCAATTTTGCTGATTCGGCTGAAGCTATTTTAACCGTATCAGATGCCTTAAATATCACATTAGCACTACGTGTTCTAAATGGGCTCTCTTCATTCCAAGAACAAATCATCAGATACAATAGCAACATCTTCTCATCTCCATACACACCAAACTTACCTTTCAAGAACGCCCTTGGCTGCGTAATTTTAATGTATTGATCTATTTCCTCTTTATCCTTCGGCTGCTCATCAGCAAATATGGATGTACACCCATCATAATACCGGCAAATTCTTCGCTGACCTTTCCAAATTACCTGAGATGTAAGAACAATGTTTTGGTAGGGCTTATACTTATCCGTTTTAATGATCCGTGACTTTTGTCCCTCTACCTCTATAACCGGCATTTCTCTTTCCATATTCTGTACAGCCAGCTCGAACATGTACTTCTTTTGCGGATCAAACTCCATCGCCAAATACGCAGCTTCCACCGGCCATTTATCACTATCATCCACATTCTGCGTTACAGGTTTATCTGACTGGATTTTTGGTTCCCTTTTCTTCCGCTCCTTTTTTTCTTTTTCTGGGACTAACTCATTGTTAGTGTCTGCCATGATTTTTTAAATTAAAATATAGGGGCGATTTAACGCCCCTATATGGTTATGAATTATGAAATGATACCTTTTAATATCGCAAACTGCTCAGCGGCAGTAACGCGAGAACCAACATATGCAATTTGCTCGTAAAAGTTAGCCGCAATTGTGGTCTTCGTGTTTTTTGTATATCCCAGATCCCAGCTGTAAATACGCTGAGATGTTGGGATGTCAGGGTTTTGTTGATAAACCCACTGCATGTACGGCCGAGTAGAGCTATCCTTAGCGTCTACGGTCATACCTTGTGGCACACCGAAGCCAAAATAGGCGCGATAATCGCCAACTGTTGGAGTATAACCAAACACAGCCTGCGCAGTGAACCCTTTGTAACGGTGGAAGTGAAAATCAAAAGTGTCAGTAGAGAAACTCTTGAAGCCATAGCTTACAGCCGCTTCGGCACTTGTACCTACTGAACCATAACTGATCGCCCCATTACGATATATACCAAACAACAGGTTGTTTATATCTTGACGTTGCTTCAGATCTTGCAAGAAGTGGTACTCGCGTGGGCCACCATTAGCATCCAAAACATTTGTAAAATTCTGGAAATCTCCAATAATGAAACTTCCCTGAACATAATCAACCTCAGAACCACGCGCAGTAACATCTGGGAGGATACCAACCGTACCAACAGTATTGGCTATATTCGAATAAGGCACTCCTTCCATAACCGCATCCTCAATATCCGTCATCATTACCCGATTCATGGTGGTGATAGCCAATGTTGGTAGATAATGGCTGCCATTACCGAAGTCAATCTGGGTTTTATTCATACCAGCCAAATCGCTTGCTTTTACAGAGGCTCGTAAAACTGTGGCGGTATTGTCGTACCGGTACAGCTTAGGCTGTTGCGTTCCTTGGCTGTCTGAAGCCTCGCCCGCTAACTGGTTACCGAATGTTTCCAGACCTTCACCCGCCAGAACCGTAGACCCAGTTCCAGAGTGAACGGTATAAGCACCCATTGGCGTAAGCTCTAACACAAACGCGCTGGTAGTACGAGTGATGTTTGTCAATTTGAACTTCAGACCATTCGAGCGGAATTTTATTGTCTGATTCAAAAGGAAAGGTGACTGCGTACCAGTAGCACCGTCATTGTATGACTGAGGACTTTTGAGTGTTACGTTAACAGCAGCACCAACGGCACCGGCAGCAACAGTAGTTGCCACTAAGCCAGAACCATAAATACGGCTCTTTTCAAAATGTGAGAAGGTATTGGTGGTTGTATTTACCTGCTCAATATTAGTATTACCCAAAATCTCCATCGCAAGCATATACGATTCGTTACCGTATTTAGCGATTAGACCAGGGATATAATCAGGAATTACGAAGTTAAGTTCGTTAAAAATACCGGTGGTTAGCCCGGAAGGATATGCGACTGTACCCGGTTGGCCGGTTGCGCCTCTAACTATTGCGGATGGCATAGTTTATAAATTTTGAAAGTGTTGTTAATGTTTGTTAATACCCGCCATACCCTCTCAATGAAGCACGCATCTTTTGATCCAGTTCATTAGGCTCTTGTGATTGTGGAATTTGTCGCACCAATCCTCCCTCACTGTTGTCAGGAAGCTGTGCCTTGATAGTTGCATTCTTTGTTTGATTCATTGCTGAAAGCAAAACCTTGTTTTTATCAAGGGCATACATGATAGATTCTAGGAATAGTTTTTGATTCGGAGTTCCGTCCGAATTTTGAAATAGCCCCCAAAATTTATCGGCATTTGTTGCAATATCCACCGCCTTATTGAACATGTCAGTATCCGGCTTAAACTGAAACTCAAACGCTATTTTATTGGCTTCGTCTTTAAAATTCAGCTTGGTTTCTATAGCCTCTGGTGTTAATTTCTGATACGCTGCTTTTGTTTCCGCATCTAGTCGGGCATTCTCTTCCAACATTTTCTGATATTGGATATACCCTTCATCGACAGGAGTTTCTATATCTGGGATTTCGAGTTTACCTTTTGCATTTTGAAGCTCTGGCTTGGCCAGCTTTGCTTCAATCATAAGCTCCATTTGCTTATCCGTCACCTGATCCTTCCATGCAGTGTGCCTACTCATAAAGGCATCATCATCTTCAAGATCCATCTGTTTTGGCTCAGGCGGGACAGCAAATTGCTTATTAAACTTGTAGTTTATTTCGTCAGGAGTAAGGTCTTTATATTTCAGGGCCATGCCCATCTTTACAATATCTGCTGCACTGTCCTTATTTACTTCTGCATTTATAAGGCGTTCGATCCTCATTTCATGGTCTAACGCCTTCCATACTTCTTCTCTTTTACCGGCAGCTAATGCACGAAGAATAGCTGCGCTTTCTGTATCTGGAACTGTGAACTCAGGTGTTCTTGGCTGGGCCTTAAATGCCCTTAATTCTTCAATCTCTTTTATTGCAGCATCGGGGTTTTCATACCCGAATTTTTCTTTAAAAAGACCAAAAGGGTCATTTACAACTGAATCAGATACAGCCGCAGCCGCAGCGGTTCCTGCTTCCTGTGTAGCATCAGGCGCTACTCTGGTTTCAGTATCCTGCGGGGCAATCCCACCATTTAATGCAATAGCCATATGAGCGGCCAAACTCATTTCTGGTGCGGCTGCTTGTTCTTGAACTTCTGTATTTGTTTCTGGAGCTGTTTGCTGAATTAACTCGTCTGCCATTTTATGGGGAGTATTTTATTTGAAGTAAAAATACCCCTTATAAATGGCTGTATTTTTGTACCTTAGACCAAACTAAGGCCCAAACGGACACGAAGGCCCGTAAATTTGTAGTTATGCCCCAATTATTAAAGGATTTCCCAGCTGATTTGAGGAAAGCGGTACTTCTTAAACAAGTTGAAATCAAATCAGAAAAAAAAGAGTTAAAGGCTTCACAGGCTCATGCTCTAATGGAGATTGTTAGAGAGTGGTTGGTTTTAAAATCTAAGCTGAAAGTTTAATTTTGTAAGTCTTTAAAACCTCTTTAGGCTTTGTTTCTTTTGTTTTGTTGACTTCATTTTCACCAAGTATTGGTAATAAAGCCATCATAAGAGCAATCACCTGATCTGATGGTGTCCTAGCAGAATGATCATATTTTAATAACTGCGCCAAGAGCGTCGGGAACACAATTCTATGAACATGCCCATTGTATTTATCTGGATCAGTCCCGTCAACATACATTTTAGCCGCCTGCAATTGGGCCGCCAACTGATAAGGGTCGCCCGACTGAGTGCCTGGTTTAAATTTAGCAGGAGTAAAATTTACTGGATTTTGGGCAAACTTTGGCGTCCATTCAAGCATTGAATTAGCCCCTTCTTTCCAGAAAAATTTATAGAAATCTGTCCTCGCGTCAATTTCATAGTTAGCAGTACACCCATACCACAAACAAGCTTTCAAGACCTCATCATCAAAGTGTACATCTAATCTGGTCTTGTCAATATAGTATGCAACCGGATAATTACCGGTTTCCTCCCCTTCAATTATCAACGATTTCTTAAACACACAGATAGTAGGTTTTGATCCATCCAAAGCGAAATCATCTTTTGTTGTGTCTACCCCTATTTGATACAGGTGTTTATTTAATGGCTCAAACCCCTTCCCGTCATATCTGAAACTATTCTCATTAATGGGTTTTTCAAAAAGAAGCCAGCCGCCTTTTTCATCATCCATGAAATTAACACTTACCTTCTTTTTGTCCTTCGCGCCTAATACATCACCCTTAATTGTTTCTGTTTTCTTTTCAAGGCGGCATTGTCTTAAAAAGACAGGGCTCTCTTCTAGTCTATTTTGCTGTTTTTTAATGTTGCCAGAATTAAACTCACACCCCATACCCATAAACATGAAAGCCTCTCCTTCATCACATGGATTCATACGTGTTTCTTCTTCCAACGCCTCCTCGCTCAACCCATCACGACGTTTATGCATCACATAAACCTTAGCCCCAAGTTTAATATCATCTTCGCACAACTCTGAAATCAGATCTCCATCTTCGTTATACTGAACCCACTTAGCAACCAAGTAATCATACTGCTCTTGCGTAGGAACATCTATAACACTATCGCCAAACTCGTCTATAAACCCCTCGAATGCTTCATATGCAGGCTGGAAAAACCTTACAATCCTGTTTATTGTAGGCTTACGCTTAAACTGGTTTGCCGCGTCAAATATCTTCTGATACTCAGCACCCCCACCCTTAGTGAGCTCATTCACCGTTGATGGCAAATCAATCCAACCAACACGCTTAACCCCCTTGACTAACGTTTTAGAAATAATACCTAATAGCTTAGATGCAGGTACGTCTGGGGCCAACTTGCCAAATTCATCTCCCAAAACATATGACATACGGCCACGGTCATACGCATTTAACACAGGGGCTCGATAGTTTATTTTAGAATTAGCCCCCTTATCATGCGCGAGTACCAATTCAGTAACCGACTCCTCTTTGCCAACTAATTTTTGTTTAAAAAATGGGGGCAGTAACTGATAGGCATTAGTTACCATTTCGGTGAATGTAGCTTTGCTGTCCTCCCTGGTCTTAGATATTAACCCGCAGTTTGAGTTTTTATAGAAGATCGCCTCATACAATATATTAGAACACGATTGCGAAGAAGCCCCTTGGCGGCGCTTTTTTATTCTGATTATACCTAAGCACCACAATACAGAAAACCAATATTGAAAGAAAAGAAAATACAATCTATCTGCCTCTCTGAAATCAGGAGCATTCCCATCCTCCAAAATATAGTACTGTAAATAAAAATAATAACGCCCTGTTATGTAACGCATCTTTTCGCCAATCCAAATCCAGGCCCCATCCCTACATCTTTTTAGTTCTTTTTCAGCGTATGCATCTTGCTCACTAGTTAACATCAACTTACCATCCTTTGAATACTCGACCTTTTCAAAGAATGCAGGCAGTTCTTTTTTAGCCCATTTTTGTTCTTTTCTAGGAAGCCCAAAATTAATACCATCTTCGTCAGCCGGACGTTCTGGTAGTCTTATTTTCGACCCATATATCTCTATAACTTCACTCATTAATTACGATCCATTGCTAATCTGTCATTGAATGGTTTTTTCTCTACGTCCTTCTTTTCATCACCTGTTACTCCGGCAGAGTCTCCGAGTGCCTTTACAGCTATAGCTATACTAGCTGCATCATTCCAAATAACCTTCAAACGTTCAAATGTTTTATCCTTCGGATCATCCAATGATATATCAGATAGCTTTGTCTTATTCATAAGATCAGCCATCTCATTCATTTTTCGATTAAGACTATAAAACAATTTAGCTGCGCCATTCTGCTCATAGAGAGCTACTTTTTCTTCTAGTGTCATATTACTGCATTTGTCCTTGCATCATTTCTTGTTGCTCCATTTCAGGGCTTTCTTGCTGCCCTTGCATATCCTCCATTTGTTCATCTTCGCCTGACTGTTGCTGCATCATAGCCTGTTGTTGTTGCATCTGCTGCGATATAACTTCTTGGGCCATGTCTTTATTTTCCTGCGCAATCGGAACGGTTATATTTGGTATTAATTGAGAGATAACTGTATTCAACCATGATGGCATTTGTGGGTTTTCTGCTTTTGAAGCGATAGTAAAACTACCCTTGATCAACTCCACCTTCATATCCTGCAACGCCTTATGTTCAGCCAGCTCTTTTTCAGCTTCCAGCTTTTGCATTTGCATCTCCATTTCTTTCTGCGCGGTTTGCTGTGCTACCTGCGCTTGCAGTTCTTGGTTTTGTTGTTGTAACTGCTGACTTTCTTCCATTGCCTTGCGCCTATTACTTTCATATGTAGTCGTGAGATACCACGTTGCTAGTTTGTAGTTGTATTCATCCATAATTTCACGAATGAACATAGCATCTTTCAACGTTATGGACGGGTTCCCCTGCGCATCCGGCATCTGACTGAATCGTTGAATATCCGCTTCCAGCCGTTGTCTTTCGTATTCAGTAGACTTCGTTTTAACTTTTATATCAAACCGGCTGTCCAACATATCACTTTCTGATTCCGGCTCCGCTTTCACTATGTCGTTCCAATGAAGCAAACACAATTTATAAAATGTCTCTTCCCATAGTTGACTGTTTGCATTCAGAATGAAATCAGTCACATTATAAGAACTTTCATTCTGGCCTTCGGCTAATTTGGCGGCTGTGCGATCACCAACATCACTACCATCCCTGTATTGCGGAACACCCCATAACTGCCTTAACTCTTGCAATTGAGTGGCAAGTACATTTGTAAGGCCAATTACCTTATCTATGCTTTCATCCCTAACTGTATTGCTTAACGGTGGCGTTTCCCTTTGTAATGGATCAAGCCCCTTACTGCTCCACAATTCATTCCCTGTTTGATCGTAAATGCGAACCACTTCTTCCCATGAAATTGAATCGCCATTACCAATATCTAAATTTCTGGCACTCTCAACATCTATTCGTATGCCAGAAGGCTTTATTTTGGCAATAAGTTGTTTGCGCTTCAGCTTTGTAATTTGGTATTCGCGCAGCACTTCCATCCCACGTTCAAATAACGACGGCACATACTCTCCATCATTATTCGGGATGTTAATTGTGTAAGATGATAGCGGCTTTGACGTGTTGGTGTATTGCGGGATGATCAGATCTGGCGCACCCCAATAAAGCATCATATCCCCATAAGGGGCATATATGCCACGCATCCAAGTGTTTTTCTTCTTCTTAATTATCTCTACATCTTCTGGCTTTTCTTGTTGGATTATTTGTCCATCCTTTGTTACCTGTTGATATGGGATGCTCTTTTTTTGAGTTATGTTTGGCTTCCCGTATGCGTCCGGCTTCTCTACATAATAAACATCTTCACCACAATTAATCTCACAATCAAATACCAAAATAGAACAATCATCGTATGGCCTATTTTGATTGTAAGTTGTTTGAGCCCAGTTGTCATTCCACATTATATTGAAGTACCCAACATTCTTTGTTGTTGAATACTTAGCCAGCTCATACCATTGTTTTTCCGTAAGGCCCGGTATTTTTAATTTTGCATCTTTTACCTTTAAATTATAAAATTCCCCAACCATATCTACCTCATGTTCGCTGGTATCATTTTCAAAGAAATTAAACACCATATTTGTTGGAATACACACCCGCACAGTATACTCGCCAGGCGCACACCTTTCAATTTTGGTACACCCAAAGTTTAAAATAGTAAGATGGGAAAGTGTTTTTCGATTGGCAACCCTTTCGAATTTTATATCGTTCTGGGTTTTATTAAGGAGTTTTTCAAACTTTATTTCCTTTGGCAGCCTGTCCTCTAACTCAAAATACACCCGCGCCGACATTTCATCATCTGGCACATATGCATTTGGTGGTTCCAGCATTATACCCGCCTTTTGCTGAAGCTCATCTATTTCTTTGACATTGTGCATTCGATATAACGCCTCAAACAACCGATCCTCTTTTTCTCTCACAGAGCCGTCATCAATTGCGGTAACGCATGGGTAAGTTTTATTCTTACTCAATGATTCAACAAGCGTACCCATAAATTGTGCAGCTACTCGCGACTGCGTGTAGTCAAGATTAACATACGCTTTGTTAGCCGACTCCACATTCATGAAATCTAAGAACTCAGCCATTTTTTGACTGCCCTTTGCCCAGAGCAACAATTCATTCCATCTGGCATTACGCAGCCGGAAGAAATTAGTATCTGTATTATTATTTGTTTGTTTGTTATAGAAATCTTTAACTATTTTTTTCCCCCTTTCCTTATTCTGTTTTTCAGCAGGATTCAAAAAGAATCTATTAAGTAGAGGGTCGCTAGGAAATAAATCATTACTATCCATTACTTTTTTATTTTTCTTCCATATTTAGGCTTTATTGTTAAAGCCTGTTCAATAGACCATTTTAGTCTATTGATTCTAGCCAAAATCAAACTAAAATGTATGCCTGTTTCCTCACTCCATTGCTGAAGAGTCTGTCTTTTGCCATTATATTCTATGTAATGACTTGCTCTTCTATAATTTGAATTTTCTTTCTTCGTTATTATTTCGCATGTTTTAGGAGAATATATCATACTGCCACTTTTATCCTTATCAACCTCCATCCCTTTCTTCCATCCATTTTCTAATGCCCATTCAATAAAACTTTCTGGATTATTTCTCCATTCATCACATACTGTCACCCCTCTCCCTCCATAATTATGATAATCTTCATTATTTGGGTTCTCGCATCTCATTATCATACCACCCCAAATGCCATATAGCGGTGTTTTAGACAACCCATGCGTTTTATTGGTACTACAACCGCAAGATTTGGTACTCCCAGAATTTACATTAGTCATATACAATTCTTTCTCATTGCCACACTCGCATCTATAAATCGCTTTTGCGTGGTGCCCCGCTTTAGTAATTCTAACGAAAGTTAATTTAGATTTCTGTACATTTGGCATGGTATATTTTTTGTTTGGTTACTTCAAATATACTAAAAGCCCTCTAAATGAGGGCTTTGCTATTTTAAATAGTTTCACGAAACGTTCCACGGGGAACAATTACCCCGCTATCCCTATCACCATTTCCTCATGCACCTTGGTTACGCGCCTTTCTTCGCCGAACCAGTTATAAACAATGTCATAGCCTGCATGGGGCCGGTGGAAGATTGTTTGGCCAAATCGGTATTCCGGATGGCTTCGACTAATTACTATAGCTCTATCAATGTAAGTTTGCCGATCTTCTACTGGGACAGGCATCGCGTACTCCATAGGCACACGGCTGCACAGGATGTTGCCGCACATAGGCGCTATATTCCCGTCTTCATCCAAAATGCCAAAAAGTGTTTTATTGAAAGGGACACTAAATAAATCATCCCCGATCCAATAAGGTGATGGCATATGGAAGTGGTTATGATGAAACAAGGCAACCTCCCCCTCTACCACATATTCATTCCCACGAACCACAACCCCAATTGTTGGTGATTTTTCCCGGTAATTATTCTCAAACAATAGGGCGGTAGTCATAGTGATACCGCCCATTTTTATTTCATTCTTTTGAGTCGGATCTACCCGGACTATTATTTTACTATTCGCCGCTTTAATCATCGGTTCCGATTATTTCATGTTCCTGAACTACTAAATAGTCTTGGCCGCCGTAATTTATCTCTTGGCCCACTCCTTTGTGGAAAATAGCCCGCTTCTGCATTCTTATTCCGTCATCAGTCACTTTACTGCCGAAAGACCATATGATACCGGTATGCGGCTTTTCGCGGCCAGCGCCAGGGATTAACAGGCCACTCTGCTCTGTCTTAGTTTCATCCCTTATTATCCAAACGTATGTTCCTGTTGCTCTTGGTTGCATATGTTTTACATTGTATCTACGATCATGGCTTCTGTTGTCAAAATCATCCCAGCACTGGATGCGGCATTGGTTATTGCACAGCGGATTACCTTGGTAGGGTCAATTACTCCCGATTCTACGAGGTCTTCTATTTTATTGGTTTTAGCATTATAACCAACATTCCCAGTTGCTTCTAAAACCTGCCCCATTATTTCAGCAGAATTTACTCCGGCATTTTCACATATCTGCCATAATATAGAGTCCAACGCAAAATCGACAATTTCATTGCCTGATCTTATTCTCAGATAAGTAGTGCCCCCCCCAGCTACATACCCTTCAGCAATAGCAGCTTTTGTGGCTCTAACCGCATCATCAAACCGATCCAGCTTCTCCTTCATTTCAGTTTCGGTTGCAGCGCCTACCTGGATCACAGCAACCCCGCCTTTTAATTTAGCGATTCTTTTTTCGATTGGGTATTTCTCATCTTCGTTTTTGGCCTGAACTAAGTTCATGCGAAGCTCGTTTATATGATTCTCAACCGAGTCTTTATTACCACCGCCACCTATGATAATTGTTTCGTCTTTTGTTACGATCACCTTTTTGGCTGTCCCAAAATTATCTTTTGTTATTTCTTTTATGTTGATGCCACGCACATCACTGATATAGTCAGCTCCAGTCAGCATGGCAATATCTTCCATTTCTATTCTGCGATCTTCTCCAAAAGAAGGAGACTTAACAGCGCACACCTTTACGCGGCCCTGCAATGTATTCAATACCATAAATGCCAACCCCTCCTCCACGGCATCTTCACAAATAATAAGAAGCGGCTTGCCTGATTGTTGGCATAATTCCAGCGCCTTCATTATTTGCGTATGATGATTGATCCTGTTATGATAGATCAGTATGTATGGGTTTTCAAATTCTACTATTTGCTTTTCTCGGTTGGTAATGAACAATGGGCTTGTCCAACTTTGATCCCATTTGTACCCGTCACTGATTTTTATTTCTGTCCTTACGCCTTTGCTGGCCTCCAAGTCAATAATGCCATCATCACCAATCTTCGCAAAAGCATCAGCAATCCAGCCACCAATCTCCGGGTCATTGTTAGCCGAAATGGTTGCCACCTGCCTAATACGGTCAATATTCCCTTTTATCGGGGTAGAAAGCGCTTTTAACTGGCCCGTCAATATCTCAACAGCCTTATCTATCCCTCTTTTTAATTCCATTGGATTTGCACCCTTCTCAATCAGTTCTATCCCTTTTTCAGCGATAGCTTCAGTCAAAATAACGGTTGAGGTTGTCCCATCGCCAGCCATGTCAACTGTTTTTTGAGCAGCCTCCTTCACCATAAGCACACCGGCCTGTTCAAATGGCTCATCATTTATTTCAAAAGCGCGGGTAGTGTTATAACCATCTTTAGTTATTTTTATTGGTAAATTATGTATGCCATAATCAACCACCATGCTTTGCGAAATTAAAACACATCGACCACTTGGCCCCAATGTACACTTAACTGCTGCTGATATTTTTTTTACCCCTTCAAGAATTTTAGTACGTGCGTCCGATCCGTATTTTGTTTTTTTCAACATATTGATTTCATTACATTAAGTAATGCCCCTTGTAAGGTGATTTTTTGTTTATGTAATTAATGATTGTATGAGATGTGACGGAATAAGCATTCCCGGCTTCCGATTTTGATCCGTAAACTTCAATTAAAAACCCGTCTAATGATACTTTCAATACCGGATGTGATCTAAAATGCATATCACCAGACTTGCCCTGCCAGGGAGTATTAGCCTTCTTGCCTAAATAAGAAAATGCATGTTTGTGATTATCAGCACACGTACTCCACTCTAGCATCCATGCCCTGTTATCATGCCTATTACCTCTTTTATGGTTTATTTGAGACAGATTCATTGGATTAGGGATAAAGGCTTCTCCTACCAATCTGTGGACTTGATATTTTATACGATCACCATTTTTTGACAATTGAACTCTTCTGTACTCGTGAGAGAAAAATGATTTTAATATAATAGTTGGATGGGATTTACCACGCTCATCTTTTCTATTAAGCGATTTTATTCTGCCAAAATTACTAATCTCATATTTACCTTCATAGCCCTGGATTGGTCGCCATTCTTCATGATAAACAACCCCTTCAAATTCTTCCACAATATTCGTCAATGAATAATTACCATAATGGGCTGTCATCTTTTGAATTTTTTATGTGATTTAACTGATCTTCTTTTCATCCCATGAACGGCGGCATTGAATACCATAGACAAAAAGTATAGCCGACAATAGTTCTCCTCTTCTTGCATTCCAGTATACGGAACCGAACATTCTACTGTAGCCTCGGGATGTTTTTCAGAAGACATTTTTATGCAGAAGCGATTATCTACCACTAATTCGCTATAAGAAAGACCATTCTGAACTTCCTTTCCAGCCATATCTCGCTGGATTGCCATTTGTATTATGCCGCCTAAGTCCATTGTATTTAGTATGAAGTGCCTTTAAAAAACTGATTAATAATAAACCGAATCGCGGCTCTTACCGACATGCCGTTCTCCTTCGCATATGCCTTTAGTTTTCCATAAATCCATAGGTTTAAGGAAATTTTCAAAAACTTCATTGAATCTGGGGATGTCTTTTCGGAGTCCATTTAGATGTCTCAAAAATATGAAACACACTTTATTACCCCAAATTATATTCAATTTTATCTTATCAATATTGAATTTTCATAAAAACTCACTACAATGGCCAATGTATTTTTTGTAAACGTTTATCAAATCGATGCCCGCGTTTTAGACCGGGATCAACCAAAAAAAATAGGCTTCCCAACAGTCGGGTTAGTTTTAATTGAGGACTGCTCAAACTCACCACAAAGAAGCCTCAGTTCAGGTTATAATGTTTATAGCTTGATTCGTGTTCCTTCTAGCGCAGCTGCTAATTCTACCGGGACTGCATACTACGTAGCAGAAACAGTTGCCCAAATTTCCTCCCTCATGGGGTAAATTTTTTATTCAAGCGGCTTGAGCGACCACCTGTAGCCGCCGCTTGATTTTCTATTCCCCTTTAAACAATGAGAAATATTCCCCTTACCGACTCCTGTTTTTTCAGAGGCATCACATACAGATATGTATTTTTGAATAAATATTCCATTCATACCATATTGATACACTTCAATCCTATCCCCATGCTTCGCCTTTAGCATTTTATCTGTCATCTGATTCCTATCCCATTTCTTACCAAGATTCCAAGGGATGTCTCCCTTTCTAGTAACTCTCCATTTTGCTTTTTGTTCTTCAGAATGCGTCTTACCAAATCTAGGATGATCTGGCCCTCTCGGTATTTTACCCAATTCTTTTTTAGTTCTTAATTGCTTTTCAATACTTTCTTTCTTTGGTGAAATTCCTTTATTCCAACTTGGAATACCTCGCCTAGCACTGTGCATTTTTTCTTTCAATATTGGGTCTAGTTTTTTCCCCTTCATAGGGGACATGTTGTGCCCTTTTATAAAGGCATTTGTTGGCGCTACACCAAGTTTACCCTCACCGCCCAACGTAATATTACATAATGTGCCGCCATCTTTTACTCTTTTATATATAGATATAAATTCTATCTCCTTTTGACATGCAAGCTCCCAGCTAATTCCGTCTATCAATATCTCAATATCATAATTAGTTTTATCGACAATTCGTTTCCAATGTAAATTTCTACCTTTTATGGTATTAGCCCTAGCGTAATTATCATCATTCCCAATTCCTATATAAAATGGTTGATTTTTATCAAGCCTTATATGCCTATATACATATGCCATTATTGAGCAGTTTTTTTTGCTTCTTGTTCTTTCTTTATTCTTTCAAAAAACATTTCCACTGTTCCGTTTAGTTTATGGAATGCGTATTCTAATCCGAGTTGATTCTGAAAATCATATGCATGTTCCCCAATAGGAATTACATTAGCGGCATATGTACACACTTCTATTATTCTGGGTATCTTTAGTCCCTCCGATAATTGTGCTGCCTGTGTCTGGTTTGATATATGAAACCGACATTGATTGATTGCCTGCGCTAATTCCAAGAAGTTATTGATGTTGAGCTTGCGGATATTAAGATCATACGACATGCAGAAATTATTATACTCTCGCATAGTCCCGCAAAAAACAATATCATCTTCGTATGGTTTCAAGAACGAGTAATCAATTGATGGGTTCGTGTACCGTTCGCTCCTTGTAATGACAATCTTGTTAGCGGCAAAATCCTTTTCTGTATGGGGCACCTCTAACCATATTCCTGACAAGTCGCAGGTTAAATCAGGGAAGACATAGAAGTACCACCGGTTAATGCTAAAGTTTGGCAACCCTATCTCATTTTCCCGAAACCACTCAAGATGAACCTTGATCTTATCTTTATAACTTTCATATTCAGAATAATCAATAGAATAAACTTCATTGATAAAATCTTGCATCTTTAAAAGTGGAATCATCATGTCAATCATCTTCTGATTTAGCATAACATTAATCCCAGCATCACTTTTTGTTGGATGCACTGCGCCTTCATAATAAAATGCTGGCACATTCGCAACGAGATATAAATCAATTCTTTTACCAGTATTAACAAAATGCTGCCCCATTGCTGGTATACTTGCCCATATATCGCCTATGTTGCCCGTATGTGAGAATGTTGTAATTTCCATTAAAGTGTTATTTTAAAATTATTGTCTTTGGTAAGAATATTTTTTTATCTGGCCCATTAGATTCAATATGCTTCTTACGTTCAATTGCTTTCTCTTCATCATAGAAATAATTCCAATGAATTGGTATTTCATCGCCATACATCCAGCTTAATTCTTTATCAACAAGTCCCAATCTTCTCTCCAGCATTAAATCAGTAACTGGGTACTTTGAATAAAATCCACTTTCTTTATCCTGCACAAACACGTACATGTCTTTTTCTATTTTAATTCCATCATCAGAAATAAACGAAAGAGATATATTCATTATATTATTTTTTGATGTTCAGGTAATGAGTTATATAGTTCTTCGATTTGGTTGTGCTTAAATTCGTACACATCGTTCATAGCCGTTCCTTTCATATCTAAGTATGAAGAGCCTGCCCATATGTGTTTTATTCCCGCTTCGTTTAATGTGTATTCTTGCTGTTCGTTTACGCGGCCTTCCATCCATTTAGTTTCAGTGGGGATTTCGAATACCTTCATATTACAGGCTGCCATATAGTAAGAAAGCCACTGACCAGGTTCTTCGCCAACACGGTTGATTAGTTTCAATTTATTATTCAGCAGAACATTTTTTTTCTCTGACTCAATTGTTCTCTGCCCATACGTCTGGAGATATTCATTATTATTCCCACAACCATTATGAAATGGATTCATTACTGGCTTATACCATGCCGCTTTTTGCAGAGCCTTGTCTGCACTATACGGCTTATATGAATCGCTCAATTCAATATAATCTTCCGGCTCTGATAGGAAATCATTAAGTATGTCATCATGAACCATCAAATGTGAAGCGAAGCCACTAAACTTCGACATATTTGGGAAATACGTATATGGCATTCTTTCACAATAACGTTTAGCATCTTTCCATAATCGCATATTATATAATCCACCACATACATGTATAAATTCGCCACCACTCAACTTCAATTTACTGCCAGCCGCCTCGTACCCATTTTCAATAATTGATCTATAATATTGCAAATACGGCCCAGTTGGAAAGCTGTCTGACTCTGCCGTAATAAACCATTTGTTGCTTATAAATGGTATAGCCCTATCATAAGCTATACCATGTGATGATATAGTCGAGCGATCAAATGTAAATATGTTTATTTCCCCAGCAAAAGGATCTAAATACTTTATACTTTCGTGTGGGTAAGAATTATTGATAACCGTTATTTCGATCTCTTCCCCTTCAGCATACTCAAGGAATTTTGCAACAGAATAAGCTGTAATTTTACTTTTAAAATGAGGGATCAAAATGCTTAGTTTCATTTGCTTTTATTTAGGTATTTAGGATCGCCCTGATATTCAATCAAGTTTGATGATTGAAACTTACCAGTTGGTTTAAAATTTCTTATTGCCTGATGTAACATTAAGTCACTCCCAGTACAAAACGCCTCATACAACGCTTCATTCGATTGCATTCGCTGTTTCATATTGTCGTAGTTGTCGGTTGCGAACTTAATCCAGCCGGGATCTGTTTCCCCAAGTTTTTTCGGATGATCTACGATCCTGTTGTAATTTCTAAAGTAGCATATCTCCTTTACCGAATTAAACACATCAGCCTTAAATGGGTCATCCATATCCTTTTCCAAATCAGCCATCATAAATATTGGCTTATGATATGGCCGATACTCCCCTTTTAGCTGTTCATGAATAACGCCAGACCATTCCAGTTGTTTTAGATTATACATCCTAAACCAACGATGCGGGTCAGTTCTATGAATGAAATAAAAAGCATTGCAGTCTGGATTCCCTTTTACAATGTCTACAATACCATAATCTTCATCAATTACTTCCGACGTATTCATGTAAATGACAATATTATTTGTCGCGTGGAAAGACAACAAATTCAGTGTATCCGAAAACCCATATCTAAAAATATAATTAAATGGGAGTCTCAAAGCCTTGATATTATATTCCTTTTGATACGTGGCTACAACTTCCCGATCCTCTTCAAACAACAATAAATCCCCATATACAACCTCATCGAATACATTCTTAAACGACTCCAGTGTTTTGCCAAGAGCTTTTACATTCCCAGCGCCCATCGTTATTAACGTTATGCCTGTCTTCATTTTTTGTACGGTTTTTGATAAAGCCTAACATGTCGATTGAAATGCCTGCGCGGGATAAACCCCTTCAGACACATGAGCAAATCTAACCCATGATGAGAGAATATAGTACTATGCCCATTTTGTGGCGCTATGTAAAAGAAATCCTCTAAAGGAATATTTTCCTGTGCGGCCACATCTATGAATGACGTTTCGAACATAACAACACCACCTGGCACTAATGCTCGATGCATAACATCTATTTCGACATAAGGATGAGATGTGTGTTCTATTAGTTCGATAGCAGTAATGACATGGTATCGTTCTCTTTTTGGTAGTTTATTATACTCATCTGAATAAGCATCATACCCTGTTACATTTGGATACCCGCTTTTCTTTAAATCTGCAATAAGCATCCCATGTCCACACCCAAAATCTAAAATATGTATATCCTCTTTTTTAGCCCCCAAAATCATTTCGTCTATTCGGCCTATTCTCAAATGATTCTGCTGAGTATTACGACCTTCTTCATGCTCACCGCCAATCATATTAGAATTTTCAAGCGGCCCGCTGCACAGGGTGTGGCAGTTACAACACTGGTAATAATCTACATTCTGCTTCCTTAATCTAAACGGCGCAGCATTGCAGCATATTGGGCATATTCTATCCTTCATTATTTCTTAGGTTTGGTTGTGTCTTTTTTCTGTTCAATATTAATTTGCGCCTGCACCTGCCTAGCCATTTCTTCTCTTATTGGAATTAAAAGAGAATCGCATATTAATGTAACATCTTTAGCTGGAAGGTTAGATGATTTCAAATAATTCTTTGTAAATTCTAACCCATTTGTAGCAGAAATCCAGAACTCAATAGGAGCTTCAACCTTGTAAGTCTTTTTAGATTGATGAGTTTGGAAAGCGAGTAAAGTTACAAACCCTGAAAATACAGCTACGGCCTTTAAATTAGTCATGTTGTTGTTTTATTTGTTGTTGATTTTTAAATACGCTTTGTTGTAATTCAACTAAAGAGTGAATAAGGGCAGTTATAGATTCTGGTTTTTCAAACCTAAATATTACAGATACATTTGGTAACTCATCAATTGATTTACCAGCATAAATATCACTTTCATCGCCTACACTATAACCAGATATTTCTGAGAAACATAGCATGTTTTCATTATCATACTCTGGCTCTGTTACTTTGGTCATGTAAATATCACCAGAACCAAATGTAACAATGCTTACATTTTTATGACGACCATATGAATCATTAATTATTGGCATAATATATTTGTTTAGTATTTTTTACCATGCATATGAGGTCTTGTAGAATTATACCTCATTTTCTTTTTTATGTGCCATTCTATGTCGATGCCTTTTGATTCGCAAAGATCAAATATTCTTATAACAGCATCGGCCAACTCATCCTCAAAGGTGTCTTTTACAGTATTCTTAAACCATAATTCCCATTTTACCTCATCAAGAACTTCATCATTTATCGGTTCTACTGTCCCGGTGTAGTGTATCCCTTTTCGATCTGATTCCATTGCTTCTCCTATCTCACTAACAATGAGCATCAGCTTCTCGCCTGTATTGGACGGCCTATCCCAGAATCCTTTATTCTTTGCGTTTTCGTGTACGAGTTTTGCGATCCTTGAGATCGTCATGTATGTTTGCATCATATAAATTTAAAAGTTAAAAAGGAGGCTCATCTGAATCATATGGCGTAAACCCTCCACCAGGTTGTTGCGGCTGCTGTGTTTGTTGTGCTTGTGTACCTACGGGTTGATTATCTTCTCTTTTACCACCAAGCAACTCCACCCTAGATACTCTCATGCTTAAATAAGGGGTTGTTTCGCCAGTTTGCTTGTTTTTGTATTGTTTGGCTTCAGGGAAACCCTCTACCCAAAGTAACGTACCTTTCTTTATATATTGAGCTACATTCGTATTTTCTAACCACCATGAACATGTTACCCATGTAGCTCGTTCGTATTTTTGACCACTGGCATCCTTATATTTGTCTGTGTGGCAAATAGAGAAATTTATTACGCTGTCTGTCCCATGCTGTTGAACAATTGCGTCTTTCCCGGCATAGCCTATAACCTGAATTTTAACCATTGTTTTCGTTTATAAAGTATTCAATCGCATAAAAAACTTGTGCTATTTGCTTCATGCGCTTTGGATCATCTGTTTTCCCTGCGCATATTTCCTTGACAAAAGCCCACATTTTCTTTTTTACATCCGGCTCTAAGTTTTCGATTGGCACTATCTTTTTGTAATTCCTTAACAAACAATAAATCCAAACCATTAAATTACGCCTGGCGTTTTGCATTACCACTTCTTCAGTATATGCCATGCTGTGGGCCTCGAATAAGGCTGTTTCTTTCCTTCCGATGTACCACATAAACTCGGTTTGCTGTTTTGCTATTTCAACTGGATCACTCATTATTTTCTTCTGTCTGGGCCTGTCACCTCAATTAGATTGACACTTTCTCTTAATCTGCTCAATACACGACCGCTATAATACTCTTTTAATTGTGCAGAGGTAAAATTTGTTGTGCCATGAAACCACCCAACTAAGCATTCGTTTATATAACGTCCTTCAATAATATCTCCAACGACTAAGCTCTTATCGCCAAAATGCCCTTTCAAATCTTCAGCCCCAATATCCTCTATGCACAATCCGGAGTATTGTTGATAAAAAACAACAGGATCATTAAATGCGTTCTTTATTTTATGCTTGTAATGCTCTATGGCCTCATCGCCTCCCTTCTTATATTCAATGGCTAATTCTTTTGCATGATGAACGTGATACACTCTTCTATTGTTCTTTCGAAACAAACTCATCAACCATGTTTTCCCTGTACCATAATTACCAGCTAAAAAAATACCTTTATCTAAAGAGGGATTCTTTACTCCCATCGCCTCGGCTAATGACACAAACTCCTTATTACCGCTGAAATAGTGACAAAGGATATTAAACACAGGCTCATTGTGTTCGTCAAGTTTAAACTTCCCATCAAACAAGGTTTTTGCCCGATACAACATGAACGCCCTTGTTTGATCGTATGTCCACCCCGTTTCAGTAAGTTTCTTTCTATTTTCTTCGGCAACCCTACTGCGTTCTCTTTCTTTTAATATACTTTCCTTTCTTCTTTTGGCCTCTATCATTGCTAGGCAATATTCGTCATCCGTAAGCTCGATGTGCTTATAACTGTCCAAAACCTCCTGCGGGGACATTTCCCGTTGGGGTTGGTTTTGGAGCAAATCCTTTAGGGTTCGTTCCATTGTTATTGTTTTTTAGTTCAAAAAATCCCTTCCAGCCGTTCGCTATCGCCTCTTCTATTATTTCTAAGGCAATATCCTCATTGCCGCCCGAAAGCCGGTATAGCTTATTTAACGCTCCCTCTTCGCCTATTGGCTTATATGTAAATCGGAATTGCTCTTTCTTAAACGCTTTCCACTTCTCCCAACGTGGTATGAATTTTTCAGAGAATGGATGTGGGATTTGTGTTTCTTTTTTTTCTAAGTTACTTTTTGTCATATTATTTAGTCTTTAAAGGACATACAAAAGGTAGATACTGGCACCTTTTAAAGTGCCGTATTTGACTGCCTTTTTAGTTAATCCCACCTTCATATACCCAGACCCCTCACAAAGCCTATCTGTATGCCTACTCAGGATATATTAAGAAATAAGGCTATATCACTATAGTATTAAACCCCTTATTTCGGATTAACCTTCCACTTATCTACTGGGGGAGTAACCCCATGTGCCCTTGTTGTTAATGGTCGTACCTTTTGAGGACGTTGCCAAAAGTGGATGATAAGAATATCAAAAAAGCATTGTAACTTTGAGATTGTATGCGGTTTAGTCAGCCGCTCCTTCCGGTCAAAGGCGTTAAAAACACCGGATGATTGTATTACGGCCCCGTCTTAGGACGGGGTTTTGCCTTTTATGAAATCTAATCGAATATTTGCCCAGGTGAGTATACTACAAAATGAAAAATGTTTTCGCATTCTAATTTTATAAGATGTGAATGTTTAGGGTTGGCAATTTAAGCAACTTGAGTGGATTGTTCATGCACTCCTGCTTTACGACACTGCTTTAATTTGTTGGAAATTGTCTTGCGATCTACGTTGAGCAGCCGGGCGGCCTTCGCTTTATCAAAATCTACTTTTTTCAATGCCTCAACTAATACTTCGTATTCAGCCTTCAATGCGGCTATGTCTAACGGTCTTGGTTTACGTGCCATTGTTTTTATGGGTAATTGATTCCGCTAATCTACGGCGGGATATTTGTATAAGCAAATTTTTTAGTTCATTTCGGTAAAAATATTCCCAAAAATTCAGAGGCCATAGGACGTTAGATGGACGAATAGGTGTGGATGTTGGTTTTTCAGTAATTATTTAAAATCTGTTTCTTGCAATCTACTCTCTATGTGCTTTTTTATACTTTTTATAAGTTTGTTTGTTGCTTTTTCTGTCTCAAAAGCTGTGATTAATCCTCTTACTTTAAGCCTAACTATAGCATCGGCGTCTTTTTGAAAATGAATCATATCTACTTTATTGTAAGAAAAATTCTGACTTTTAAGTTGTTCTGCCAATTTAGGAGCCATTGCTCCAAATATCAATTTTAATGTCTGCATAAGTAATTATTTTTTATTTATTTTCTTAACCTTAGCTAATCTCCTTGCAAATACATTTGATATTTCGTCTATACTAATAGCTTTATTAAGCTCCCTTTTGAATGTTTTAGATGCAATGACAGCCGGATGCTCATACATGCATTGGCCTAGTATCTCGCAAGCACTTTCGTTGACACATAGCTTCCTGTGCTTTCTACATGCGAACTTGCTTAATTGTATTTTGCCTACCACCTCCGGGCCTTCAATTTTAAAAGTAAGGCTAAGGCGAACCGGGAATACACAACGCTCTTGTTCCAGGCAGTTCTTTTTGCTGCAATTAACTATTCCTACACACATTATCCTTGCTCTTGATGTGTCTTAAATGATTTGATTCGCGTAGCCACATCACCCCATGAACCATTAAAAATCATAGCCCTATCATCTAGGTAAACAGTAGCGACTAGTTTTCTATTGGTTATACCTAATACATATTTTTCATTCCAAAACTTATCCGACTTTTTAATGACTTTACATTTGTATCCAAATCTAGTATCTACCCATTTATTCGGATCGTTACCCACCCCGTCGCGTTCATATTCGCTTATCATTATACGTGGCAGCAACCATGATTTTATTTGATCTGGGCTCCTAGTAGAAAGAATAAACACGCAATACCCATCATCCATTAAAGATTTAATAGTTTCAAAACATCCTTCAATTTCGTTATCATATATTTCTCCGTCTTGCCATCCGTTTGAGTATTTATGAATAACGCCATCGAAATCTATTGCTATAGTTTTTGCCATTCCCTTTGTTTTTAATATTTTTTAACTTATGCTTCTAGTAGTCTTTTAAGTCTATCTTTCGTTTTCCCATGCGTTAAATTCTGTAATTGCTATTAACATGGCTTGTTTTTTATGATTTTGATAAGTTTGTTCCTGTCCTCTTCAACATGAGGTCTTGAATCATGTTTGACTAACACCTCTTGTCCAGTTTTTAGGAAGATTACATATTGCCACATATAATAAGGCATTTCTATTCTACCTAAATAATTTATATTATCAACTGGAATTGTGTCGCCATTTATTGTTTCGTGTATTTCTGGCATGTTATTTTTTTTGTTTATTCATTTCATCAAGCCTTTGTTGCCATTTTGATCTGCCGCCGTTGTCCCAACTATGTTTGCTATAGCCAGCGGCTATTCTTTTTTCTTTATCTTTTTTATTTTTAACCCAAAAAGGGAAGTAAATAGCCAACCCAACCAAACATAATGCCACGGGCCCCCACAATGGACACAATACCCACCACCAAGACCAATCGATATTATCAGTAAGTTTTAAAACGATAAATACAAGGCATAATAATCCAAGGAACCCGACCCCTCCTGATTTGTTATTGTTATTGCTCATTGTTATTGTTTTATTTAGTTAGTGTGGATGCATCTATAGCCTCATCTAATTTAATTAATCCAAACAGATCAAAGCCTTTTGATAAAAGGAATATTGTCTCATGTGGAGCAGGGTTTGCGAAGTCAATATCGTACGTTTGTGGATATGTAATATCTCCTATATCAACTTTGTAATACACACTTACGCCATGTGCTTGTCTTTCTAGTGAAATATCTGGGTACACATTCTTGATTTTATCAAATCCTATTAGTTCTTTTATTTCTTCATCTGTTATAGAGTCTAGTTTACGAAGGATTGGTTTTATTGAATCCGTCCATGTTTCTGTTTCAGTATTCCCTAATAGGTAGGGTTTAGGTGAATGTTCTCTATACCCATCTAATACCCATTCGTTATTATACATTTCATGATTAGCTTGAAACCATGTATTTAAACACCTACACCCTATGTAGTACTTGGCGTAATCTTGTATATTCATTTCCATTAATCAAATATATTTAGGTATTTAATATTCCATGAATAAATCAAACTCTGTATCATGGTATAAGTTATGCCTTCCGTCTATATAATAGTTTTCCGTTACTGGCGAACCATGACTCTCTACACCCATTATGGTTGATTTTGTTTTAAATATTTCTACTACTATCGGTGCAGGCTGTCCCCCATTTAAATAAGCAATAAAATTCGCTTTAAGCCCATTTCTGGTATGCATTGGTAAGCCAAGTTTGGCTCTTTCTAAGTTAAACGGTATCATAATAATTCCATTATAAGTGAAGTAAACCCGGAATCACCGGTTATGTACATAATCCCTTTTATACGGGAAAAAGTCAATTCCTCGTCTGGGGCGGTCTTCAGTAGCCGATTCAATATAACTGCATCATATTGAAATTTATCGCCCATTTCTCCTACCACCTCTATTTCTTTCTCATTATCCACTCCATAATCACTATTAACTGCTGACATTAATAGCTTCCCGTTAACCACTTCTAAGTAGGGGTGACATAACCTTAGCTTAGACATACCTAGGCTCATTTCATTAAATGCGATCAGTTCTGCTTTTGGCGCATGAAAATAAACACCCTTGTTGTAATTAAAAAAGCCGCTCATGTCAATATATGTAGCCTCGGTTTTTTGAAAGCCATAAAGGACTTTACCGGCCTTGAAAAAAAGTTTCTTTTCGGTTTGCGAGAAATCAGCGGGGTCTATAGAGCTAACTTTTTCTGCAATACTTCTTGGGATAGCTGTTTTTGGCAATTGCCTGTCTATTTTTCTATAAAAAGCGATAAACCCGTCTGATGCCATTATAGCATCGCCCCCTATGAAAATGTGAGATTTTCTGAGATCATCACTCCCCTCCTGGGTGTACTTGGCCGCTGATCCAAAAAGTTTAAGAATAGTATCAGTTAACGATACGGTTTCCGTTGGTGGTTGTTCTATTGCCGGGAAAAGATTAATATCTCCTTGATTGGATGTAGTCTTTTGTGACCCATCAGAGATAACCACTTTTCCACCATCTGCTACAAACAATATCTCGGATGCGCCAGTGTATTCAATGAAATTAAAAAGTATTCTTTCTTCAACAAGAAACGAACCACTAAAACCAGACTCCTGAACTACAAACTCGTTTATGTTTGTTTTTGTAATAGTACCATTATCGAATTTTATATAATCAAGGATTGGAATGATTCCTTTACTTGTTATTCGGGATGAGTTTTTCTTGAATGATCTTATATCTGCTACAGAAACTTTTACAGTTTGCTTCATTTAAAATAGTTTATTTATTTTAGGCTGATTATTTGAGTTGGCAATAGCTTGTATATTTCGACTACGGTCTTGTACTGTTTGTGTTGACTTCAATTTAGCTTCCTCAACGATAGAAGCTACTCCGTCTAAAGAAAGAATCATCCAAACAAAACCATCCCTGCCTGATTTTAGTGTTTTCTTAGTTCCAGGTCTATAGAGTATATTAGCTCTCTCTAATTCAGAGAGCCGCTTCCACACAACACTCTTATCAACCTTCATCTTTTTAGCTATATCCTCAAACGTCCCACTTCCTAATTCAGTTAAAGCTAATATTATATTCTTGTAAGTGTCCGTTAGTTTGATAGGATCTAAAGACATGTAAGCGTCAATGCTTGTTTGTGGAGGATTTGATTTTTTCATAATTATCATTTAAAACATTACCGTGTACTTTTATTTTACTATCAGGTGAGAATAATAAGTCCCAAAATATAACCTTATCAGTACATTGAATAGAAAATTCTCTTGGGTTTACTACAATTGCGAATCTTCTTGGGTTATCTTCTGAAGCCCAACTGTTCTCTATTATATCGCCAAACTTCAGCGTTTTCTTTAGTAATTCGTAACCATTTTCTCCTATTACATCTATCATATACTATTGTGTTAATTTACTTAATGTAATAAAAGCCCAGTATCGGCTGTAGATATAATTCATGAATCTAGATTTTTGCTCATTTGTCATTTGCGAAATACCCGTAACTACGGCGTCAAGAAACTCCAATTCATCTAGTTCTGGCTTTAGTGTTGCTTTGTATTCTTCTATGGCTTCCTTAAATTCGGCTTCAGATTCTTTTACAGCAATAATTGCATCTTTCTCATTAATTGGCTTCCACTTGCTAGACTTCTTAACATACTTTCTTTTTACTGGTGTTTTCTTTTTCATATTTATTAATTTAGACTTAAACGATGTAAGTAAATAATACAGTCGGGTATGAAATCGCCTTTCTCATACCAATCACACCCACCAGACAGCCCCCATAATGTAAATCTGACCTTATTGTATAAGATTGGCTCAAATAGATTTATCAAGTTCTCCATTATTGATCATTTCCTTTATTTTATTAATTGCTCTCCACCTTTGTTGATATACTGAATCAATCTTTATATTCATCTTATTGGCTATTTCAGCCCCAGTGCACCCTTCTATTTCTAGTAATAGGATCGTTTTGTACTTTTCGGGTAGTTTATTTATTAGAAACATAAGCGGCCTTATATTTTTATAGTATCTTTCTTCTTCATCAGGTTCATCGGGATAATCATAAATGATTTCACTAAACCATTTTTTGCATCTTCGATAGTTGCGCAATGAGTTTCTTATTCCAGTAAATAAGTACGCCTCTATTGCTCCAAAATCCTTAAAGTAATTGTTACTTTTAAAAAGCACACTAAAGCACCTAATCACAATATCCTCCGCATCATGGTGGTTTATTATCTCTCTTTTCACATATGTGAAAAATCTAGGATAAAGAGCATAGAATACTATCTTGCAAGCCCCCTCATCTCTTTCATTTAACTTCTTTATAAGGTCATGTTCCATTTGATCAGCGTTTAATTTTATGTTAACGCATTCAATGGGCTAGGATATACGTTTCCATATTTTGCTATTCTCTGTATACTTATCCCAATGATCTCTAAAAGACGGATCATTTAAGCGAATAAATGCTTTTACTTTTTTATCATTTGATATTATAGTTGTGTGATCTCCATATCCAACAACCTTAGACATTCTAGACAATGATTCTTTGGTGTGTATTCTAGCTATATAACTATATATTTGCCTGCATACCGTATACTCCTTGTGTCTATTTCGGCTTTTTACTTTATCTATTGGCTGATCCATAGCCTCACAAACATCTACAAGTATTTCTTCAAGCGTATAATCTCTTCTGTTTAATATTTTCTTTGACATTTCTGTAACACATATATCTACCATTCGCATGTGATTACAATTTAAATTTTGTACCTAACGCTTTGTTTATTTTATCCAAAATTTCAGGGGTAAGCGATTTGTTTCCTACCTTAATATTTGACAAATGACCAGTACTTACACCTATCTGATCACATAGCCATGTATATTTAAGCCCCTTTGAAATAACATGGTCATCTATACACTTAAACTTAGAGGTTACTTTATTTGTCTTTTTCATGGTTCAAAATTACGAGGAAAGAAATAATTTCCAAATATTTTGGAATATTTATTTTTTCTGCCCATCTTTGATTAATGAAAGCAATATGCGCTTATTGCGGAAACGAATTTGAAAAATCAGCGGGGCACTTAAATAGGGCAATAAAACAAGGGCTTAATGTTTATTGTAACAAAAAATGCTCTGGATTAGGGAGAAGAACGAATGAAACTGAAGGAGAGAAGAAAGTTTATAAGCAATGGTATGATCTATTTATTAGGGCATCAAGATCAGAAGATGAATATTGGGAGCACCGGTTACTTGGCGCACTTATATTCCATATGGATTATGCGACCAACCCTGAAAAATACAGGATGCGCAGAAAAGAAAAGCAGAAGGCTCATAACGCATATTGCAGGCAACCAGAATATAAAGTATACAAAAAGAAATATGACGAACAGTATAGAGCAAAGAAGGATTATGGGGAGTACTGGGAATGTGCTATTTTGTTGAAAAACTTGGATAGCGAAATAGATTACCGGGAATCAAAAAGGCAGAACAAAATATACAATAAATCAACATCAAAACGAAAACGAAAATGGCAAAATCAGGAAAAGCAGAATCTAAAACAGAGCCTAAAGAGCTTACAGCAACTAATCTGAAAAATGTTCTTTGGCAAACCCTTAACAAAGTAAAGGATGGCGAAATGGAAGCGGGGGCCGCAGATTCAATAGCCACACAGTCAAGGGAGATAATGAGGACTATTAACGTGCAGCTTCAGGTAGCTAGGCAAACGAAAAGGCAAGTCCCTGTAGAAATCATTGATTTTAGTGAATCATCCTCTAAGTAAACATTAAAAACAAAAAAAAACATGAAAAAACAAAACACTTCTATGTTCAGTAGGTTGTTCGGGTTTACAAAACAGCAGAAAGAAGAGTCTCTTGATGTGGTTGTCTCGCAGTACTCTCAGCCGCATGTGTTACAGCAGAGGATGAAAGAGGCAAACCTAACACATGGCCAAACTGTTAAAGCTGATATAACAACAGTTAGACTTGAGCAAAATTTCGGCAAGATGGTATTGTATTTCTGCCCATCGCAAACCGTTGTAGTTAATGAGAGAATAACTGATGGAGATGGCGGCAAAATACCATCAGAGGTTACGCTTATTGGATTTGAAGAAAAAGTTCCAAAAACGATGAAGCCAGGGCTGTATGATTTAAAAAACGCCAAGCTGTTCAGTAATGGAACTATGCAGGTGATTGCCGATAAAAATACTGTGTTTGAATTTATTGAACCTGCTATACCTTTTTAACAAAAGGCATCTAACTCAGATGCCTTTTAATTTAATCACTATGGATAGAGCTGAAAATTTACGAAGAATTAAGGAAGCATCAAGGCTCCCAAAAACCAAGAAGGTATACAAAATACCAAAGAAGAGCGTCAAAAAGTTAAAACAAGAGGCAGAAGAAAAAACTGTTGCCAACAAGGGCGGCGGCAGTGAGCTTGATCGTTGGTTTCAATCCAGGCGTAAAGAAATGACCGGCATATGTGCTCATTGTGGCGAAAAATCATCAAAGCAACAAGATCAATGGTATCGGGCCAGTATCGCCCATTTACTTCCAAAGCGCCTGTTTAAGTCAATAGCCACTCATCCACTTAATTGGGTAGAGCTTTGCTTCTGGGAGAAAAATTGCCACGCTAATTTTGACAACAATACCTTAGACATAATAGAAATGAACTGCTATGATTTAATGATTGAAAGATTTATAGCTATGTACCCGGATATTGATCCAAAAGAACATAAATATATTCCTGACGCTTTATTACAGTATGTTAAAAACGAAACAGATATATGAAATTAGCCGCTTTAGTTATCGCTTATTCTTTAGGTGCCCTTGGGGCACTCTTTGCTCATCTTGCATTCTTCGATAAGGATATAAAAGGAAGAGATGGTCTTATTTGCTTTGTACTAGCAATCGGATGCATGTCTATTGGTACAATCATAGCGCTTCTTATAAGTATAATTGAAAACTTAGAAAACAATAAAAAATGATCTTATTTCAATTGACAGTAGAAACATTTAGGTTTAATTTTTTTAAATGTAAATGGGTTCAAAAATCATTATATCCGTCTTCCTCGGTTTTCCCATCGGCAGGGTTAGCTGATTCGTATACAAAAGAATATACGGATGGGTTAAGACGTAGAGGTATAAAACTAAAAGAAGGCCGGTATAAAATTCATATATCAACACTTAAATGCAATTTTATATGAAACAAGCACTAATATTGATCGTAGTTTTTATTGCTGCCCTTTCAACCACATGCAATGCGCAGTCATCGTTCTACAAGCCAGCCATTCGCGACTCGGTTACAATTATTAATAATATAGATACAATACCATCTATATTGTTAATATCTTACATCCCACCATCTTTTGCTCATAGCATAAATGGTTATTGCATAACAAATAATGATGTATGTACAGGTCATCATTTAGTATATAGATCAAAAAGAAAATGGATATTCGGCAGAAGAACTTGGAGGTATTTAATGATTGGCGACGAGTATAGTATATATGGCTGTACTAAAGCTAAAAGAAATAATCAACCTACTAAAAAATGATAAGATGACAATGCCAAAGACTAAAAACAAACCGGGCATTCACTTGCACCAAACTGCGTTAACAATTATGGATGTAGCCAGAGGAATTAAGCCGCTGTTTTGGTGGGTAATTATTGCAAAGAATGGGAATATTATCGGCAGAAGTTGGAGATCATATACGCGGAAATCGGGAGCGGTGAATAGTATAAAAATCGTAGCAAAGCTATTCGAGCCGTTGGTGTCAAAAGAGTTAGGGGCATTCCGCGTATATTATGATCACAGTAAAAAGGAGGATGTTATATTATGAGCAAAAGTAAAACACACTACGCCAGCTACGAGCCGCCTCACGAAGGGGATAATAGTGAGTATTGGAGCGATACAGCATGTGGCCGGGAGTCGGAGAATGTGAGCCAATACTATGATGGCGTCACTTGTGCTAATTGTTTAAGGGTAATACAGAAAAGTGATAGGAACAAAAAAATCATTGAGCTTTTACGAAAGGCAGGCTTTGAGCAATTAGAAGAAGCAAGCCGGGATTATGTAAATGATTTCTGCGTTGTGTCACTGGACTATCAGAGGCAAGGAGATACAATTATTGTAAACAACTACGGCGGTATAATGGAACAACTACCAACGAATTATTATGCGATTCTGGGATGGTTGTTAAAGAGCCGGATGGGATCGATAAAATTACTTGACCTGTAAAAACAATCAAATGAGCAAATTATCAAAAGAAATTGAAAATATAATAAACCATAAGGCATCTGTGTATCAATCAAAATGTGATCGTACGTTAACATTCGTGCCAACATCACCCGCCGCACACTACCAAACAGTCGCTACCGAATGGGCGGGAAGGGCCGAAGAACTAGCCGAAACGCTAAAGTGGATTCAAATGCACGCCCCCATTGAACCGGTAGTAGATGATGCGATTAGTGCCGCTCTCGCCAAATATAAGGAGGTGGGGAATGGATAAACTAGCACAACAAATGCTTGCCTTCGGGTTCATTATGCTCATGTTCTTTGTTGGCCTTTCACTAGTAATATATATTAACGAAAAATTCGGAGGCAAAGATGAGTAACACACAACAATTATCGGCTGAGGTGAAAAATGAAATATTTAAAAAGGCTGAAAAATATTCCGAAAAGTTTTCAGGCCCGTCATTAAAGGAGGCTGGTAACAGCGGTTACGCAGCACAAGGATACACGGCCGGTGCCACCGAATACGCCACCAAGCTATACTTTTCAGAAGAAAGCAATAAGATTAATCTCGATGAGATAGGAAATTTAAGCAGGTTGATTGAAGAGAAGCATAACAAACTGCAACAGGCGCAGCAGGAGAACACCCAACTAAAACAATGGAAAGCAGAAGCCTCTGAAATACTTAACCCTATTTTAGAGTACGGCCAATCAAAAGAAGCTGCTATTCCGTTGGGGCAAAGTATTACTGCCGTAGTACTTGATAGGTGTAAGAAATATGATGCCGCCCGCACCCTACTCCAAAAATTCATCTCCCGGCACGAAGGCGCATTGATTATTACTGACCCGGAATTATATAACGAAATAAAACAGTTTTTAGATGGAAAGTGAATTAATGAAATACATAGGGAATGTGGATGAGGTTATCAAACTTCTTAAGCAAAAGGCAAAACGTATCGAAGATGAACGGGACGCCCTCCAAGCCCGCTGCGTCAGGTACGAGAAGGCGTTACAGGATGTAGTAAACCCTCAAGGATACCTACAGCGCAAGGCTGAGGAAGAAGGGTCTCAATTAAATAGTATTGCATTTATGTTAGCAAATGATGCAGCATTTATAAAAAATATCGCCAACCAAGCCCTGAACGGGGAAGGGGGGAAGGATAAAGAGCCAATATTCCCTACCGCGGTGTATCGTCAACAAGGCAGCAAAACCGAAATTAAAAAGGAGCAGCCAAACTTAGGAGATTGTCAGCGGTGTAATAAAGAATATGCAACCACTACTTACGGTGATCTAAAAGTGTGTACCCATTGCAATAAAATGCTGAACAATGAATTTGATGAAGAGTATCGTTAACCAAAAGGAGGATAAACAATGAGCATTGGACATGAAAAGGCATTATCAGAAATGATGCAGCTAAATGAAATCGGCGTTCGGCTGGTTCTAAAAGAAATGCTTAAGGCCGGCAAAATTGCCTTCCCATTATTAGCGCAGGAATATGTTCAGTATTTGGAATCTGGCAATACCGAAAAGGAACATACTATCTCAACCCTTTCATTACATCTTGGTTTAGTTGCTGGTTCCGATAAGTCGCCATTTGCAAAAGACAGCAGAAAATATCTTTACGAAAAAGGATTGTATACCGGGAAAGATGGTTCAATTTTCGGGAAACAATTGGAGGATGAATTCGGCAACACCATTAACCGTTAAATAACACCTCATGACCGACAAAGAAAAACAAAAGATACTGGCCGACATGAACACTGAGGACTTCAACACCATGCGATCTATGCTCAGTGAGATCGAAAGGAAGATCATGCTGGTCGACCCGATTAAGCAAAAGCAATTCTACCAGCCGATACAGAGGATGATTCTGATGGCATGGGAAGATGCGTGTAATCCGGATGATTCATTTTTGTTTAAACACTAACCGTTAAATGATGGATAATGAGTAAAAGAAATACAAATTTTAAATCCAACCGATTTCCCTGTCGGCGAATGGTGCCCTTAATAACTAACCCACAACAATAAATAAATGGACGATATTAATGATTATGAAGGGGTAATTACATCAATAAGCGCTTGTGCAAAACTTTATAAAGTACAATTTGATATATCTCATAAGCCTGTTAATAGTTGTGTTTCAAAATATTCAGGCAAATGGAAGGTAAATGTAATGGGGAAGGTTTTTTATAATATAGATTTTTTAGTCGCCACCAGAGAGGCGATTAAGTTTGTTTATAATTCACACAATATTGATGACCCAGTAAAATAACAAATATGGCATACGAAACACCTGATCACAACATGGAAATGCCTTGCCCCTGCCAGAAGTGTGGCGGCTGGTTTGATTTGAATGATGGCAGAGGAAGCGATAAATGGTTCCCTGATACCGTCATCTGCGAACAATGCGCAGAAATAGAACAAAAAGAGATTGAGATTGAGGAGGAAATATCTGAACTGAAAAGCGAAATCGAAGATGCCGAATACACAATAAAGACTGGCAAAGAAAGGATGGCAGAACTTGAAAAGAAGCTAAAAGAAATTCAGGATCATGATTTCAAACCAAATTATGGGTTTTGAGTTTTAAAAAAAAATCGGCATAGGGCAAATTAACTCCTATGCCGACCCACCTATTCAATACCTAAAAACGCTTTTTTCACTTGTTTAGTTTAAAAAAATGTTTTAGAGTTCAAATATATTACATTTACGCATATTTTTTCATAGGAATTTGGATTTTAACCAGACCTGGATTTTTATCCGGGTCTTTTATTTTCAAATTCATCATAATTAATCTGTTTTAGATTTGTTCTTATGTAAAACGGGTTCATATTCATCCATCGCTCATGCTTTTTGTTTTCGCATTTAAAAAGCAGCTTTGATAGTTGATGGTAAACTATATCACCTACTGTTATGTTCATTCTGGGCTTTTAAAAGGGTCGTCTATTTTAGTTTTTTTTACTGGGTCATACCAAAAATCACCATTTATGTCTGATGGGTGCTGTAAGAACCCATATTCCTTGCCATTGCTTACAGTGACTTGGGTGCATACGTATTTGCCTTCAATTCCATCAATGGTATATGTTTTTAGATATGGGTGTATGTTCATTTTAATTGCTTTGGTTGAATGATTTAATGCCTGACTCAATACACGGGAAGCAATTCTTTGGCTTTATGTCCTTCATTAAGTCCCTTTTTATTTTTGCTTCCTTTAGTTTGATGAGTGTATTTGCTGTCATAGAAAGCGCTGAAATAGCCTCTCTTAATAAAGGATGACCGTTAGTAATTTGGGAAGGAGGATATATGGGCTGTCTAGGGATCGGGTATTTATCCTTTAACATCTGACTATGATATACCCCCATTAAGAAATAATCAAAGTCCGTTATGGGCTTCCATTTCTTTTTAAATGGCCACATTGTTTATGGTTTATTGATTACTTCTAGTTCTATGCCTTCTTGCCTATACAATGCATTTTCGGTTACATCAAGAAAGTATTTAGTTCCTGATTCTTTAATTGGCGGGTTGATAGGCACCCCATATTGTTCATTAGTTGAATCCAATTTAGAATAATCAAGTATTAGTTTCTTTGGCTTGTCCATGTTTAATCGTTTTTATGTTTTTCGCCACAGAATGGGCAATAAGTATGAGCTATAGCAATTGTTTTCTTTTTAGGCTTGCCGGGCGTTCCATCCTTTTTTATTGGCGTGAATGAAAATTCGTAATCATTATAGGTTTTTCTATCAAGGAATTTGTTTTTAACGATAGGGAAATGAACACAAAGTAATCCATTAGCTTTTTCAAATATACCCTCATTATTTTCACGCAGGGTTTCAAGTGTTTTATCTTCTATATTTTTTATACAATCACACATGTTTAATTAATTTATTATGTTTTGTTTGATTTTACAAGGACTTAAGCAAACACCCCTGTCATCTAGTTCATATTGAGTCTCAGACAAGAACTTTAATAAGCTATCAAAAGAATCGAATGAACCTAAATCCTCATTTGTCCAAAATTCTATAAGCCCAAACGACCAATCAGAATGAACAATTACAGCGGCAGATATATTATTACGAGCCTCAAATCGTGTTAATGCAGAAATTAATTGCTCCATTCGTTTTAATTTATAGAGTTGTTATCTGTTAATGTCGAATTTGTCTTCAATGGTTTCATTAAGGCGTTTCTTGTAGTCTTTGAAAATTTCCCATGTACACCAAATAAAAGCAGGGCCAAAAAAAGAAAGTACTAATGGAATCTGGTACTTCATAGGCATGACAGTATCTGCCCCGATTTTAATATTTATATATGCCGCCCAAGCAAGAAAGAATGCCCAGCTTGCGACACATAGCCATTTGAAAAACGATCTCATTTGTGTTTAATTTATAGAGTTATTTATTGCAGGCTTTATTGAGGGAGTCAAAAATTTCATGATACCGGGTTCATGATTTATCTTTTTCGTAATAAAATATCTTTTTCTTTGCGGGTTAAATGGGTCGCCTCCTCTATTTCCACCCTCAATAACTCGTACTGCTCTCGGCTTTCACATTCGTTCATTAGCGCTTCAAGGGTCACGAATGGCCTTTTAAGCGTTATTTTTACCGGCTCCTGGCTTTGCCCCCACTTTACCTCATCTTTTGTCACGACGCCGAAATAAGGCTGCTGGGGCTCTGATTTTGCCTTTTTGATTAAGTCCAGCATTTCGTTGTAAAGAACCTGCACCTGTATTTTGGTTACCGAGTCGGTAGGATTCGATCTATTGTAGGCCACACGGCATTTATCTGAGCAAAACTTGCCATGTGGCCTTTTAGGCTCAAACATCTTTTTGCAATTCATGCACGCTTTCATGCAGCAATGTTACGTAACATACGCGTAACAAACAAAAGAACATGTTATATTGCAGAATATTGTCCAAAACGACCCTTGACAGCGCTTCTACCATCCCCACCAAAATAATAATACTCCCAATCCCCCACTCAACCCCCATTAACCCCCAACAAGCAGCACAACACAACCACATACACTAACACAACGCATCTCAACACAACACACTAGAAACA
>Ga0164308_10000028_pt1 | contig 65910 bp, 60 predicted proteins | sample Whisoiple_246_MG_FD_109983 | JGI IMG/M metagenome (GOLD analysis project Ga0164308, IMG submission 109983) | Soil microbial communities amended with fresh organic matter from upstate New York, USA - Whitman soil sample_246_MG | ecosystem: Environmental > Terrestrial > Soil > Unclassified >... | reverse complement strand
GCGGACGTCGAGCAAACTGTGACGCTGGCAGCGGATCAGCCGCTCGATACCAACCTACGTTTGGAGCAGCAAACACCGACCAGCGTCCAAGTCGTCGCCCCGGCGCCCGCATCCCCCGCATCCCCCGCATCCCCCCCAACCGCCGCTCCGACTCGCGACTCCAGTTCACACGGGAAGAAACTCGGAATCGTACCCTGGGTCACGCTTGCTGCAGGTGGTGTTGCCTTGGGCGGTGCGTTGACTTTCGAGGTCTTGCGCAGGAGCGCTGAAAACGACGCCAAGGCCGCCGATACTCAGATCGAATACTATGAGCATCTGCAAACCGAACAGAGTCGACAGACCACCGCTCGCATCTTTTTGGGTACCGGCGGAGCGCTGTTGCTCACTGGCGGATTGATGTTGCTGCTCGACAAAGGCGCGCCTGCGCCGCCGGTGAGCGCCGGGTTGCTCTGTATTCCGGGCGGCTGTGGCGCGACGGCGCGGGGAAACTTCTAGATGTACCGTTACTTGGTGCGTTTGCTGGTGCTGCTCGTCGGCATGCTTCTCACCTGGTCCTGCAAGAGCGGCCTGTCCGAGAATCTGAACGGACTGCCGTGCGACGCGAACCAGCATTGTGTGGACGGCTACACTTGCGACCTCAGCAGCAACTCTTGCCACCCGACGCTCACTTGCCGGGAGGGCGAGACCGTCTGCGGCGCAGCCTGCGTCGTGCTCAAGAACGACTCCAAGAACTGTGGCGGCTGCGGAGCCACGTGCACGGCCCCGGAGCATGCGCAACCCGGGTGCGCGGGGAGCCGCTGCGGTTTCTCCTGCGACGAAGGGTACTTTCCGTGCGGGACGGTGTGCGTCAATTTCGCCGACGACCCGGATAACTGCGGTGGCTGCGGCGAAAAATGCAGTCAGTCCGGCGGCACACCCTCGTGCGTCGACGGCAGTTGCGAGCTCAGCTGCCAAGACCCGCTGCGTGACTGCGACGGTACGTGCGTGGACGTCTCGAGCGATCCGGATCGCTGTGGGTCGTGCAACGTCAAGTGCCCTGCAGGAGCGGTTTGCGCCAAAGGCCATTGCTCCAGTAGCTGCGGCGCGGGCACTACGAACTGCGCGGGGGCGTGTGTCGATACCGAGAGCACCACCATGCATTGCGGCGAGTGCGGCATGGCCTGTCCGACTCCGGAGCACGGTAGCCCCACCTGTCAGTCCGCGAAGTGCGGGTTCGCCTGCGACCAGGGCTACGCGGCGTGCGGCTCGAGCTGCGTCAACAAGACCCTCGATCCCTTGAACTGCGGCGGATGCGGGCTGGTCTGCGACGCGCCCGCCAACGGCATGGCCCGCTGTGTCGATGGAGTGTGCGGAAGCACTTGCGACCAAGGCTTCGTCAAATGCGGTGCGCTGTGCGTCGATCCCAAGAAGGACCCCGGCAACTGCGGATTTTGCGGCCACGTGTGCGATGCGGGGCTGGCCTGCTCTGCCGGAGAGTGCTTGGCGCAATGCCCGGCGGCCCAAAAGAATTGCGCCGGCTCGTGCGTGAGCGTGGATTCCGATCCGCAAAACTGCGGCGACTGCGGCGTTGCCTGCCCGACTCCGGTCAACGGCGCGGCGTCATGTGTCTCCAAGGTATGCGACGTCAGCTGTGCGGCGACCTACACCGACTGCGCCAACACTTGCGTCAAGTTGGATGCCGATACGTCCAACTGCGGAGCGTGCGGCAAGGTGTGCACGAAGCCGGACAACGGCTTTGCTACCTGCGGCGCCGACGGCTGCGAGCCGCATTGCAACTCTGGGTATAGGGCGTGCGGGAACGCATGTATCGATTTGAGTTCAGACTCCGATCATTGTGGAAGCTGCTCGACCAAGTGCGATAGTGGCAAGGTCTGCAAAGCGGGAGTCTGTGGAACCGATTGTGGGACGCAGACCAATTGCAATGGGTCGTGTGTCGACACCTCGAGTGCAACCTCCAATTGCGGCGCCTGCGGGACCGTCTGTAGCGCGCCCGCGAACGGCAAATCGGTTTGCACGGGTGGGGCTTGCGATTTTCAATGCACGGCGCCCTACATCCGCTGCGGAAATAGCTGCGTCGACACCCGAGCGGATGTGGGCAATTGCGGTGGCTGCGGCACGGTCTGCCCGGGCATCCCCAATGGCACCGCGACCTGCTCCGGCAGCGGATGTGGGACCGTGTGCGACTCCGGGTATTCGCGCTGTTCCGGAGCCTGCGTGAAGACGGCGAGCGACGATGCCAATTGCGGTGGCTGCGGGATCGTCTGTCACGGCAAATTACACTGCATCGCTGGGTCCTGCGCGAAATGAGGGCACGGCCGGCGCGACGAAAGGTTTAAGTGACGCGGTCTTTTGGCCGTTCGCACCTCTACTAGCGTGCCGACCGACTCCCTCCCCCTGCGCGCCGGACAAACACTCGGCCGTTATGAGTTGCTTGCCCCCGTGGCCAAGGGTGGCATGGGGCAGGTCTGGGTAGCGCGCCTGCGAGGCGCGCGCGGTTTCCAAAAGCTGGTCGCGATCAAGACGTTGCTCGCCACGGGCGAGGACAGCGAGCGCATGGAGCGCATGCTATTCGAGGAGGCACGGATCGCCGGCCTAGTCCAACACTCGAACGTCGTTCAGACGATCGAGCTCGGCGAAGAGCAAGGCACGCTGTACATGGTCATGGAGTGGGTGGACGGCGAACCACTCAGCTACCTTCTTGCGCAGTGCGAGGGACACAGCGAGATTCCGCTTTCGATCGCGGTCAACCTAGTCGCGCAAATGCTGCGCGGTCTACAAGCCGCTCACGACCTCGGAGATGATTCCGGCGCGTCGCTGGGCGTGGTCCACCGGGACGTGTCGCCGCACAACGTTTTGGTCAGCTACACCGGCGTCGCCAAGCTGGTTGATTTCGGCATTGCCAAAGCCATGAATCAACAGGTGAACTCGACGAGCACCGGCGAGATCGAGGGCAAGTTCGCCTATATGGCGCCAGAGCAAATCCTGGGCAATCCGGTCGACCGTCGCGCGGACGTTTTCTCGGCCGGCATCATGTTGCATCTGATGACCAGCGGGCATCATCCGTTCAAGAATCACAAGTCGGTCGGAGTGCTGCACAGCATCACGAGCAAGGAACCCGCGGCGCGCCCTTCCGCTTCCAAGCCCGGCTACTCGCCCGCGCTCGAGGCGGTCGTGATGCGAGCGCTCGAGAAAGATCGCGAGCGTCGCTGGAGCAGCGCAGAGGAAATGCGGCTTGCGTTGCAGCGCGCGGTCCCCGAGGCATTCGCGATCGGTATCGACGTCGAAGTGGAAGCCTTCATGACTGCAACTTGCGGGCAGCGTGCGACCGCCAAGCGCGAGGCCCTTCGTCGCGTCGAGCAGGATTCGCGCTCGATGATCAAAGTGGGCGCGACTGCGCAAAGCGCCAGCTCCTTGCGTGCCGTTTCGGTCGATACCAGCGCGAGCGAGGACGGCGACGAGGACGACGCGCTGCGCCTCAGCTACTTACCCACGATGCAGCCACCTCCGGAGCTGCCCGCCGCGCCGGTCAAGCGCCGACCGCCCTGGATCGTGGCCGGTTCGATTGCCGCCGTTTTGATCGGCGCGTGGTCGTTGTACCCAAAGTCGCGCGCAGCGGATCCTAGCAATCACCTGGCAAGTTCTGGGTTCGTCCAGCTGGCGCCAGCTTCGACCGCGCACGTGCGGGAGCCAGTCCCATCGCCGATGTTGTCTGCATCCGCGCAAGCGGCCTTGCCGCCCAATCCCCAGGCGCCGACGCCGGTGGCTCCACCCAGCGTGGTTACGCCGAAGCACAAGGCGCCCAAGGTGCGCGCGAAGAGCGCGGCTACCAACGCGCCTAGCGATCTGATCGCCCCCGACTACGCGCGCTGACTCGGTTGTCCCGAGGCCTTCGATTCAGCGCAACAGACCGCCTGCGAGGTCGATCCCGATGTGGCACGCGATACCGGGCCACAAGCTCGCGCGGTGTCGTGCAAGGAGCCCGAAAATTAGTCCGTAGAATGCGATTCGCAACGCGGCGGAGGGGCCTTGCTCCAGGTGCGCGACACCAAACAGCACCGCCTGAAGTGCGATGCCCAAAGCGGGGCTGCGCGTGAACGCGCCGAGTTGAATCTGTAGGTATCCGCGGTACACGACCTCCTCGCAGAAGCCGACCACCGAAGCGACTAGCAGCCAGGTGAGGCGCTCCGCCTCCGTGCTCGGCAGCAGAGCCTGGACCGCGGCGTTCCGCCCCGGAAACAACCGCCGAGTCCAGGCTTCGATTGCCACGATGGCGACGAATGCCAACGCCGCGTAAAGCAGGTCGACGAACAGATCCGCGAAAGTACGCGACGTCCGACCCAACAGCTGGGGCAAGACGTTACGCGGGCGGAACAGACGGGTGACGTACGCTAGCAGCAACCCGTTGACCAACAGCAACGCTAGATATTGGCCCAATACACCGGCGCTCGGGCGGGCGGGCGCAGCGGCCGGAGCAGGTAAGGCGCCCGCGCGCTGAAGCAGCGTGCCACTGATGGCGACCGCGAGCATGACGACGACGAGCGCGGCCGTATGCCCAAACGACGCGAGAGAAGGGGCGAAATGCGCGGTGTGGCGTGGTTCGGTCGCGATGCCCAACGTTGGCAAGCTCCTTGCTTGATACAGAGCAAGAGTCGCACGCTTCGACGAATGCGCCTCGAAATTCAACTACCAACAGGAGTTCGCCATGATTGCCGATGCCATCGTTTCCGCCCCGCCCGTGCTCGCTGCTGGTTGGTCACTGCTGTACTTGCTTTTCGGCGGCGGTCTGGGCGGCGCTATCCTGATTTTCTTCGGTCTCAAGCTGATCGGACGCTGACTCCGAGCAAGTGACTGCGATCGGACAACCGCGACCGCAAGCAAGGCGGTATGCCGGTCGCAGTCGTCACAGGCGCCAATCGCGGACTTGGGCTCGAAACCGCGCACGCTCTCGGGCGTCGCGGTTATCGCGTCTGGCTGACGAGTCGTGACGCGAGTGGCACCGAGCGAGCCACTGAGGAGCTTGCGGCCGAAGGGCTGGACGTACACGCCGCGCTGCTGGACATCACGGACCCGGCGACGATCGCCGACTTTGCTCGGCGCTTCAGACCGAGCCCAAGATCGACGCCTTGGTCAACAACGCCGGCGCGAGCTTTCGCGGTTTCGACGCGGACCTGGCGGCGAAGACCCTCGACAACAACTATCGCGGTGCGGTACGCGTGACGGATGCGCTCGCGCATCTGCTAGCTGCGGACGCGAACATCGTAATTGTTTCGAGCGGCATGGGCGAACGGTCCAACTTCTCGGCCGCTCTGCAGCAGCGTCTTTTGGCAGCAGCGCTGACCCGCGAGCAAATCGCAGAGATCGCCGACGAATTCGTGGACGCCGTCGCGCGCGGCACGCACGCCGCGGCAGGGTTTCCGAGCAACCGGCGTTTCGAAAGCATTGCTGAATGCATTCACGCGCGTGCTAGCCCGAGAATTTGCGAGGCAGCGGTCGCCGCATCAACGCCATCTGTCGGCGCTGGGTCAAAACGCGCATGGGCGGAAGCTCCGCACCGCGCAGCTTGGCAGAGGGCGGAAGCGGCATCGTCTGGGCGGCGACTCTCGAAAAAGCGCGTGACCAGAAAGCCGAGCGCGTCGCCGAACGGAGGCTTCTTTCGCGACGGAAAGCCGATCGCCTGGTAGCAAACGGTGATACGTTCCGCCTTTGTTCGAAGGAGGAACGATATGACTTATTGCGTTGGGATTCTGCTCAAGGGCGGGATCGTGCTGGCCTCGGATTCGCGAACCCACGCAGGGGTCGATAATTTCGCACAATTTTGCAAGATGAGCGTGTTCGAGCGCGAGGGTGATCGCGCGGTCGTATTGCTCAGCTCGGGCAACCTGGCGGGCACGCAAGCAGTGATCTCGATTCTAAAACAGCGCGGCGCAAAGGACGACGGCAAACCGAACGTTTGGAACGTGCGCACCATGTTCGACTTCGTGACCGTCGTGTCCGACGCAGTGCGCGACGTCGGCAATCGGGACCGCACGCACCTGGAACGGAGCGATCTCAAATTCGACGCTTCTTTCATCATCGGCGGGCAGATCAAGGGCGAGCCGCCCAGGCTGTTTCGCACCTATGCCGAGGGCAATTTCGTAGAGGCGGGCGGTGGCACTCAGTTCTTCCAGACCGGTGAAGCGAAGTACGGAAAACCGATCATCGATCGCGTGATCAACGCGGAGACCAGCTTGGCGGACGCGAGCAAGTGCGTCTTGGTCTCGTTCGACTCGACCATGCGCAGTAACTTGAGCGTGGCCATGCCCATCGATCTCGTTCAGTACGAAAACGATCAGCTGAAGTTGAGCAATCGAAAACGCTTCGATGCCGGTGACGCAGACTTCGCCGAGCTCAGCCGCGAATGGAGCGAGGGCGTGCGCAGCGTATTTCGCAAACTGCCGAGTGTGCGTTGGTGACTGCGCAGAGCCAATTCGGTTCCTGAGCTTTTCTGCCGAATCGTCGACTCGTGCAGCAACCCGACCCGACGCCGAAACATTGCCGGGACGTGTCCTCAGTGATGCTAGAAGCCATCACCATGAAAATACGAGTTGGCTACGAGCTGGTCTTCGAGTGTCCGCAGCCAACGCCGATGCTGTTGATGTTGAACGTTCACTACTCGCGCGCGTCCGACATCTTGACGCCCGATCAGCTCAAAACAATCCCGTCGCTGCCCGTGGACATGTACCGCGATTTCTTCGGAAATTGGTGCACGCGCATCGTGGCGCCCACCGGCGTCACCCGCATCACTTCGGACGCCCTGGTCAACGACAGTGGTTTGCCCGACCGCGTCTGCCTCGACGCGCGCCAGACCCCGGTCGACCAGCTGCCACACGATACTCTGATTTTCCTGCTCGGTAGCCGCTATTGTGAGACCGATCGCCTTTCGCCGATCGCGTGGGAGCTGTTCAAAAATGCGCCGACCGGCTGGGGCCGCGTCAAAGCCATCTGTGACTTCGTGCACCAGCACCTGACCTTCGGCTATGACTTCGCGCGCAACACCAAGACCGCTTGGGAAGCCTATCAAGAGCGGGCGGGCGTCTGTCGAGACTTCGCGCACCTCGCAGTTGCGCTCTGCCGCTGCATGAACATTCCTGCGCGCTACTGCGCCGGCTATTTGGGCGACATCGGTGTCCCCCAGTCCGCGGCGCCGATGGATTTTTCTGGCTGGTTCGAGGCTTACTTGGACGGCAAGTGGCACACGTTCGACGCACGCCACAACGTCCCGCGCATCGGCCGAATCCTGCTCGGCTATGGGCGCGACGCGGCGGATGTCGCCATCGCCACCGCGTTCGGTGAGTCCAAGCTTACGACCTTCACCGTTTGGACCGATGAAGTCGGCAACTAGTGGGACACCGACGCGCTACGGCAGACGCTACGCGAGAATCCGCTTGAGGCGTGAGACGGCCTTGGTGAACTCGTCCTGATCCGGCGCTTTGCTGGAGAAGCGTACGCTGCGGCCCGAGACGGTGACCGTTGCGACGCCACGCGATTCGATCATCTGACCCTGGTTCGATTCGAACCATGCCTTGGCCTCTTCGTAGGTCATCGTCTCCGGTATAGCACGCCGGGACCGCCCCTAGTCGACAATGGGCGTCGACCGCTACCCGCCGAACGGCTCCGTTCCTCGGACTCTCGACGCCCGAGTTTTTGCAAGCGTCTTGACGTTCCTGCAGACGATCCGAGCTCTGGGCGGGCGCGACGCGGGCTCGGCGCGGGCTCGACGCGGGCTCGACGCGGCCTCGACGCGGGCTCGGCGCGGCCTCGACGATGATGATACGCTTGCCCAATGAGCTTCGATCCCGGAAGCCGATCCAAGCTCACCTACCGCGATTTGGGCAGGTTCGGTGACGACACGCTGTTTCACCGGATCGCGCGTGAGGTCTGCGAGAGCGGCTGCCTAGCGCGCAAGGAGCTGTTCGAAGCATGGGAGGTCGCACGCCGCACGCGTCGTCGTTTCCGCGGCGGGCGCGTGCTGGACTTGGCATGCGGACACGGCTTGCTGGCGCAAATTCTGCTTTTGCTCGACGATTCATCGCCCTCCGCCTTGGCGGTCGATGCGCGGTTGCCGCGAAGTGCACGACAGTTGAGCGATCGTTTTGCGCGTGCCTGGCCGCGCCTGGCGGGCCGCGTCGAGCTGGTGCAAGCCGAGATCTCGAGCGTGCAGGCGGCAGCGGGTGACCTCGTGGTTTCTTGTCATGCTTGCGGCTCACTGACGGACGGCGTGTTGAACCAAGCGATCGCCGCGGGCGCTCGCGTCGCCGTGCTGCCATGTTGCCACGAAAAAATCGAGAATGACCAAGGGGGGCTCAGCGGCTGGCTCGACCCCACCTTGGCCATCGACGTGACACGCGCGGCGCGCCTGCGTAGTCATGGCTTCCTGGTGCACACACAGACCATCCCTTTGGCAATCACGCCCAAGAATCGACTGCTGTTGGCAGAACCAAGCAGCAATCACTAGCTTCTTCGACGCTGCTTTTCGTCTGCGCCTCGTGAGCTCGAGCCGGTCGGGCGCGATACTCCTTTTTTCGATCGCTGCTAGGACGCGCAGCCAGGCTCGTTCAGGTGCAGCGAAAATTCGCGCATGCCAGGCCTGTCGAGCAGCAGACCTCCAAGATCGACACTTCCCACGATCAGCTGCACTTTCCAGGTGCCCCCGGACGCCTGCCCTGGAACAGGCTGCAAGCTTGGCTCGCGAGCTACTTCAGCGGCTGACTTTGGCCGGTTCCTCGGCGCGCTCGGCGCGAAATAACCCTGCATCACCCCCAAACCAGAGCTCGCGGTCCGTCCGCCCGCGCACGACGCGCAGGGGGCCGGTGATCGCCACTGGACGTACGCGCTGACCGTCGAAATGCGCGGCACCGCCGCTGCCCACCATCCATACCGAATCGCGGCGAGCTCCCCAGAACGAGCTCGCGACGCCAACCGGGGAAGGCACCGCCGCCCACTTGCCGTCTTGGTAGTGAAACAGCTCGGTCTGCGTGCTTACCCAAGCTTCGCCGCGGGTCGCCCAAAAGGCTCGAGGCTCGGACCACGCGGGCGCGGGGATGGCGAGCTTCCAGCCGTGGGCATCGATACCCGAGATACCAGAGGCGTCCAAGCCCCACAGCACTCCATCCTGAAGCGTGACGATGCGCGGCAGGGGGCCGGCAGGAGCAGTAGTCCAACCTGAATTGCGCTTGATGATACAGCTGGAGCCCGCGCGACAGACGAGCTCGGGATCCGCCGAACCGAGCACTCCCCAGAGTCCCCCTGCTGCCGGTCCACCGAGCTGACCGATCTCTTCTCGCCCATCTCGCCAACCACTCGGCAGGTGGCGCAGGTACACTGCTCGTTCGCCTTTTTCGCTACGCCGGCTACCCATGATTCGAGGTTCATTGTCGCGGCCAAAGAAGATGCTCGAGTCATCGACCTCGGCGGCTTTGGGTCGCAGCATCGCGGGCAACGGCAGTGGCTTGAGACCGCGCGCATCCCCGACGTAGGGTACGTCGGCCAATACCGCGATGCGCGTTCCATCACCCAGCGCAATCGCGCTGATCGGGACCGACAGCAGCTGCATCAACGAAAGCTCCAGCGGAGCGGATGGAGCGCTCGGGGCAGCCGATGGACTCGGGGCCGGCTGGACAGCGGCAGGAACGTGCGTTGCAGGAGCCCGCGCCGGCATTGCGCTCCCCGTGGGTGGCACGTGCTCGATTGCGGGCGCCTTCGACACCGACGCGCAACCAACGATCCACAAACAAGCACTCGAAATCAGAGCTGCCTTCATCGCTACCTGGAAACTTAGCTCAGATTGAGGCGACCGCGCGCCCCGGTGGGCTTCACCGCTCGGCGAATACCGAGTCACAGACCGCGCGAGTCTTGGCCGCGGTCGACGCCCAAGAGTACTGGCCCGCGCGCTCGATGCCTTTGGTCGATAGCTGCTCGCGCAGCGCCGGTTCGGCCAGAATGCGGCGGATGCTACGGGCAAGCTCCACGGGGTCGCCCGGGGTCACCAGCAGCCCCGCATCGGACACGAACTCCGGCGCGTCCAGAGTCTTCGCCACCACCACGGGGGTTCCGCAGGCCATCGCTTCCAACGAGGAAAGGCCGAAACCATAGCGTGACGGAAAGACCATCACCGCGGCGGAAGCATATAGCTCTGCTAGGTCTGCCTCGGGAACGAAGCCCAAGAACTCGACCCCGGACAGACCGAGCGCGTCACACTTGGTCAGCAACTGGTCCCGATCACGACCCTTGCCGCCGATCACGAGTTCGGCGTCAGGGATGTCTTTTTTGACGCTCGCGAACGCTTCGATCAACACGTCCACGCCCTTGGCACAGCTCACCTCACCCACGTACAAAACCCGGCGCGTACTGCGCTGCACGCTGGGGCGAGGATGGTACGTGGCGTGGTCCACGCCGTAGTTGACGACGTGGATCTTGTCCGCGACCGCGCCGTGAGCGGCCACCAGTTCGTCCTTCGTGACGCGGAAGGGAACGATCAGGGCATTCGCTCGCGAAATACAAATCTCGGTGCACCTCCTGGCGAACGCGCTCTTGAGCGAGGGGTTGTAGCTCGTGACCTGAAACGGCAAAAGGTCGTGAATCGTAACCACGACTGGACGCCGGCCGAGCAGGATTGCGCTCGCGCCGGCTGGAGTACTCACGGCGTGGTACACGCCTGACTTCACCGACAACAGATCGAGAGTCAGGCGGCACAGCTTCTTGCCTGCGGCCCAAGCGCCGACCGAAGAGCCTTGCTCCAAAACGCGCAGGTTGGCACCGAATGAGCGCAGGTTTTCGATCAGCTCGAAGAGGTAGCGATCGACGCCCCTGCCCGAATCCTTGGTTGGGAAAAAGGGGTAGCACACGAGGCACAGCTCGTAGACAGGGGTTTCGACGTCGCTTGCCATTTTGCCGTGCAGAGTTTGGGCCGAAGACTCAGTGGGTTCAAGGGGCGAGCAGCAGTTGCTTCGGCCCCTCACTTCACGAATTGCCGGAGTAGCTTCAGGCCGATCAAGCCGAGCAACACGTCGACCGCCATGGTCACGGCTCGAACAGCCAACGGCAAGACCAAAGAAAGCGCTGCCGTAGAAGCACCCGCGAGCATTGCATACATGATGCCCTCGCGAACGCCCAGCCCACCAGGAGCGAGGACAGCCAAGATGCCGCCCACCTCCGACAGCAGCAGCGAAGCCATGATCAGCAGCGCGTCACGCAATGCCAACGCGTAACCCAAACCCAGACACAGCAAATACGCGCCGATCCCGAACGCGAAGCAGGAGAGGAACTGTATCGCATGGAGCTGCAACATCAGCTTTGCTGGTACGTTCGAACGAGGCAAGTCTCGTTTCAGCACGCGATTGATGAGCGTGATGAGCAGGTTCAGGATCTGGGATTGAAAGACAATCACGCAAGCATCCAACACGAGCAGCGCCGAAAGCAGCGACAGCGAGGTCGTCAGCGGAATGTCGTCCGACGACAGCAGCAAGTAAGCGAGCCCGAGAATGACTTCGGTGACGATACCGACGAACAGGTTGACTAGATTGACGTACACCACTAGCGGTTTGGATATGCCGAGTTTGGTCAGCCAGTACATCTGCAGTGCCAGATTCCAAACCTTTCCAGGTACGTACCGGGTCAGGCCGCTGGTATTCACGGTCGCGAAGCTCTGCGCGAAGGTCACCTTGTTGACGCTCGACAGTGCATTGACCGCGACGTGCCAACCGTAAGTCGCAGGAATGTAGCTGGCCGCAATGGCCGCGAACGCGAGCACCAACAGCGGGTAATTCAACTCGAAGTGATGCGCGCGAATCTCTGCCCAGTTGTGACTGAAGGCTCGCCAAAAAAATAGTCCGATGCAGACGAAAATCAGCGTGGAAGCGATCGGCTTGATGACGCTACGAAGACGAGACATGGGCGTTCGAACGGAGAAATTAGCGAAGACCAGACCAGGTCATGGCCGCGCGCTGGTCACCGCGTAGATACCCCGACGGTCGATCGAGGCAATCGTCAGCCCCTTGTTCTTCAACGCGCGTTGGAGCGGAGCCAGTTTCCAACGTGGGAAGCGCGGTTCGAACAGGAACACCTCGAAGTGGGCGTCGATCGCCCGACGCATGGAGCTCGCCGTTGGTCCGGGGTCCGACATCGTTCCAACGCGGAAGTAGGGCCAGAGCACTTTGTCGTAGGTGCCACTGTAGACCATCGCCTCGCGCGGGATCTTGTCGGTGAGCGACGGCGCGATCCGCGCCCACCGTTGTGCAAACTCGTACAGTTTGACCAGCGATGACCCCTCTCGGCGACCGATCTCGTAGGCGTTGGCGGCGGTCAGCGTGCAAGCGAGCACGACCCCGATCACGAATACGGATCGTTTCTGACAGCGCCCGAGAAACAAGAGCGGCGGCATTGCCGCGAGCAGGTACAGCGGAGACCAATAGCGGGGCATGCTGTGATGCACCGCGCCGTAGTGCTCCGATGCACCATTGAGATTTTCATCCATGCGCGAGAGCATGAAGCACAGCATCACGAGCAGACCGAGTCCGTACAACACGCGCACCAATCGCGGCTGCTTGAGGAGCAGCGGCACTAGCGCCAACTGCGCCAGAGTAAGCCCTGCGACGGGTCCCATGTCGATCCAGTACTTGCGCAAGAACGCCAGCGCCGTCGCCGGTGTCGGCACCCCCATGGGCACCAACAGCTGTCGCAAGAGCCCGAGTGGCCCGCCTGGACCGCTCGTGCCTTCGTCGCGTGCGGCGACGATCTGATAGGCCGCGAGCAGCGGGTGTCCGGTGATCACCCAGTTGAAGAATAGATTGAGCGCGACCGCGCTTGCCCCGGCCGAAAAGACCAAAATGGTGATGCGCTTGTATTGCGCCGGGTTGGAGGCCAACGCGAACAGCAGCGTGATCACCAGTAAGTAGGCGGCGTAGTCGGGGCGGACGGCTGCGGCAGCGCCCAGACCGAAGATAGCGATGGTGAGGTCGCGCGGCTTGCCAGCGGTCTTCCAAGATGCCCAGAAGAAGAACGACCAACACACGCAGATCAGCAGCGCGGATAGATTCATCCACGGCCGAATCAACCAATAGAACGCCGGGAATCCCAGTATCGGCGCGAACACCGAAAGCCACTTGCGATCGTCCGGCAGCAGCTTTGCCATGCCCAGGGTGAAGGCCGCCGCGCCGCTGGCGGGCAACGCCGGAACCATGAGCAGGCCGAGTAGACGCAGGCGCAACAAAAGGCCGTACACGTAGATTGCGACGGGAGCGTACGATGGAATCGCGCGCTCGCCGACCGAGACCCAGTGCCGTGGGTGCGCGAGATCCTCTGGATCAGCGAAGGGCAGCGCCAGGAATGGTCGCCACTGCTTGCTGATCACTCCTGCGGCGAAGCGGTTCAACGCCTCGTCCGGCGAGATGAGCACCTTGGAGTTGAAGCCCCATACCCAGACGATCGCAGCGAAGGTGATCGCGAACCACGCGCCGGCAACCAACGCCGGTGTGAGCGGGCGTGGCAAAGCAACCCCGCTCTCGCGCCCCCAGCGCCGAAGCGTGCCGCTCGCAGCTTTGGCCAACGTCAAAATTGTCATGGAAAAACGAATGAACCGCCGTCGAAGCGAGCCAACCTTTCACGGGGTGCGAGAATCGTCAACGGCTAGTTACGAGGCAAGCCGCGGCTGTGCTATCGAGCGCTTGGTCGGTCACTGAGCCTCTGGCTCGTTCGCTCGTTCGCTCGTTCGCTCGTTCGCTGTTCGCTCGCTCGCGCGTTTCTAGGCGCGTTTCCAAGCGCTCCTTCGCGCCTCCCCTCGCGGCCTCCTTCCCAGCGTCATTGGCTATGCGCGTTTTGTTCGTTACTCGCAAATATCCGCCAAAAATTGGCGGCATGGAAAGCCTGAGCTACAGCCTTTTGACAGGCTTTCCGGAGCCCAAGACCACGATTACGCTGGGGCGCTCGCAGAAGCATTTGGTCTGGTTCCTGCCTTACGTGCTGCTGCGCGTCGCGCTCACCGCTCATCGCTACGACGTGATCCACTTGGGAGACGCGATGCTGAGCGCGGCCGGCTTCCTCCCGCGGCTGTTCGGCAGACGCGTTGCGGTCTCGGTGCACGGGCTGGACATGACCTTCCCGCCACGCCTGTACCAGATGTACTTGCGGCTGTTCTTGCGAGCCGATGCCATCATCGCCAATAGTGCGTCTACACAGCGGATCGCCGAAGCGCGCGGCTTCGGCCGCGTGTGTGCAATCTCCATCGGCGTTCCGGAACGCTATTTTGCCCTGTCTCGCTCGGCGCATCGAGACACAGAACTGGAACAGAAGCGCGAAGGACGCGTCGCGCTGCTGACGGTAGGCCGGTTAGTACCCCGAAAAGGAGCGGCCTGGTTCGTGCAGCACGTGCTGCCCAGGCTGCCCAATGTACTCTACGTCGTGGTGGGCGTCGGTCCGGAACGCGAGCGCATTTTGCGCGCAGCGGCCGAGGTGGGCGCGAGCGATCGCGTCTGGTTGGTGGGCGGCGTGAGCGATGCTCGCTTGCTCGACATTCTCGGTTCGAGTGACGTGTTCGTCATGCCCAACGTGGCGGTGCCGGGCAACGTCGAGGGCTTCGGCATCGTTGCGATCGAAGCCTCCGCCAGCGGCCTCCCAGTCGTGGCATCGCGTTTGGAAGGAATTCCCGATGCGATCGTAGACGGCGAAAATGGCACGCTCGTAGCTCCGGAGGATGCCGAAGCTTTCGTCGCTGCGCTCGAAGGGCTGGTGCTCGATGCCTCGGAGCGCGAGCGGCGCGGCGCGAGCGGACGCGCGTATACGAAGAAGAATTACTCCTGGCCGCGAATCATCGAGCAATATGCGGCGCTATTTTCTCGGCTGTGCTCCGGCCAGGCGGGTTCAGCGCGAAGATAGCGGCTTTCTCAGCAAGACCTGATCGTAATCCGTGGAAAGCTCGAGATACCCCGCGCGCAGGTAAAAGGCGTGTGCACGCCGATTCGAGAGCTCGGTATCCACCAGGCTGGCGGAGCAGCCCTGGTCGCGAAACCAAGCCTCCAATTCAGCCAAGAGCTCGCTCCCGCGCCGCGTCCGGGCCGTGGAGACGACCGCGCTCGCTACGCCGAGAGTCAGGATATAGCCGATGCCCTCATGCGGAATGAGCGATTCCCAACGCCTTCGTGCCAGCACGTGCTTGGGCATCATCGCCGCGCGCAGCGCCAAACGCGCGAACGCTGCCTTCGGTAAAGAGCGCCGGGTATGCAGTTCCGTCTCCCGGTAGCGCAGCGTGCCCGCGGCAAAGGCGCCATGCTCGGGCGAGCCATCGACGCCAGGCTCCCAGATCACGTGCGCCGCTGAGTCTCCCAGCAGCGCCTCGTAGAGCGCCTCGAGCACCTCCAGCCCAGCGCGTGAAGACGCGGTGTCAGGTAGGCAAAGACGATGGCAGCGCGCTAATGCGAGGAGCTCGAGTTGCCGGGGAGCATCAACCGACCCACTAGCCATAGATACTTCACTCCACGGCGCATCAAGGGCAAAAGACTGGCGCCAGTTTTGGATTCACCGGAATGTCGAGGCGGAGACTCGTAGTAAATCTCGCGCAAATCGACACCGCGACGAGTCAGGTAAAACATCAGCTCGATGAAGTATTCGCCGTAGTCGCCGGTCAACGAGTGATGCTCGAGCAGATCGCGCCGGCACACGATGAACCCGCTCGTGTAGTCGGTGATCTTCAGGCGCAAGACGTACTTGACCGAGAAGTTCAAGACCGCGGACAGTCCTGCGGCGAGCATTTCTCCTTTCGGCAAGCGACTGGCAAAGGATTCGTCTGCATCCGCGTAGCGTGTACCGATGCAGCAGCCGGAGACCAGCGCGACGTCGTACAGCTTGCGCATCACCGCTGGAGGATGCGAATGATCCGCGTCCATCCAAGCCACGTACCGGGTATTCGCCGCCTCGATGCCCGCCTGAATCGAGTCAGTCAGACAGGGCGTGACCTGGCGAGCGATTAGTCGCACGGACGAGTTGCCCTCGGCGATCTTGCGCACCAAATCGGGGGTGCCATCGGAAGAGTTGTCGTCGACGACGATCACTCGGCAGCCAGGCAACTCACGGCCCAAACCGTCGATCAAAGACTCGAGGTTTCCTACCTCGTTCAGCGTCGGCAAGATCACGGTCAAATCGGAAAATTGGTCGCCAACCATCGGTCTCTATCCTCGTCTCAATTTCAGACCGCGAGCTCAGTGGCTGAATGTTCGCGTCGCGGAACGTCCGCGAACCAACACAGGCCTGCAATCGTCCCCAAGAGCGAGAGCGCCGAGGCGACCAACCAAAAAACCGAGATCGGCAGGCGCGCGCGTAGCACGACACGCTCGATGGTTCTATCGGTCGGGTTCTCGATCGCGAGCAAATTCCCCGTGGGATGCACACTGATTTCTGCGTTGGCGGGCACGGTCGTGACCGAAAGCCCGAACTCCGGCTCGTGCAGACGTAACAAAGTGCGGCTGTGGGGAGGCAAGTCCCGAATCTTTACCCGGAAATGCTCGGTGGTGATTTGGCTTTGCTTGACGCCGCCGACGTTGGCCTTCGCGTGCCCGTCGTACAGGATGGGCAATGCGCGCTGCGCGACCCATAGCATCGGGTCATCGTCGTTGCCGACGACCAAGAATCCATCCGTGTAGCCCGTGCCCTCCAAGATGTCGCGCCGACCGCGATAGCGTCGGATTCGATCGAAGGAATGCACTTTGGACGCGGCTTCACGCTCCGCCCTGGCTTGCTCGATCGGGTTCATCCACGTAGGCAAGACGATGCCATCTCGGGTCTGACCTGCCGCGTGGGTCCACCACAGCGCGGAGCCACACATCAGCGCCGCGGACGCGAGTGACAGCGGCAGTGCAGCCCGCTTCACACGCGAGAACAGCGCGTCGGCCCCCAAGGCCGCGAACACCGAGAGGGCGAAGGCAGCCATACCCAGGCAGCGCGGGGCAACCCGGAAATTGCCGCCATTCAAGCGCCTGAACGCATCCCACGCGGGCTGCCAACTGCTCAGGGTCAGACCCAGCAGCAGCACGATCAGCGCGAACAGACCGAGCCGACGCTTGGCGGGCGAGATGCCGGCCGCGAACACGCCAGCCAAGGCGAACAGCGTGGCGAGCGGTGGCAAGGCGGTGGCAGTCTCTTCCGACCCCCAAGCGTGTCGACCGATACGTGCGGGCTTCCCCACGTACTTGGCGGTGACGACGCGAACGCGATCGATCAACGAATAGTCGAACAGCTGCTGAAGGCTCGTGGACAGCTGCAGTACCCCGTAGTCGCTGATCGGGCGTTGCATCGGGAACTTGAGCCAGGCGGCGAGCTTGAAGCTGATCATCAGCACGGCGAGCCCGCAGGCGAGCGCAAAAAAACCGGCTATTTTACCGAAATCGCGAGCGCTGGGGCGATTGAAGAGCAGCTCCAAGAGAACGTACAGCGGCACGACGGGCAAGAACAAATACGTGAACGAGTGGAACGTGGGCCCCAGCATCAAGAGGCCCAAGGTCAGCGCGAACCAGAGCGAGCTGCGCAAGTTGCGCTCGCGCAGCACACCGTCTGCCGTCCACAACAGAAATGGCAGCCCCAAGTGCCACATGAACATATCGTTGCCGATGGCGACCCGCCACAGCACGCCGAGCCCCGTGGCGCTGGCGACCGCACCAACCAGCGCTGCCTCGATGCTCACTCGGCTTCGCATCCAGCCGACGAACGCATACACTCCTACGGCGCCCCACAGCCCTTCCAACAATCGCAGGCCAATGCTCGGCCCAGCGAACAAGATCAGTGGCACGGCCGGCGAGAACAGGTTGCTCTGCGGATCTTGCAGGAAGTAGGTCCCGCCTCCGAAGACGAACGAAAAATACGGGAACTCTCGGAACTGGCGCAGCCCGGTGTAGATGATGTCGGCGTGGGTTTCGGAGATGAACCAATCCGAAGCCTGGCAATGCAGCGAGAGCCAGAACAGCACCGCACCGGTCAGGAGTGCGGCGAGCCCGACTCCGTATCGCCGCCAATCTATCGCCCGCATTCGTGCGGCTGCGATAGCATGTGCATCTTCGATGAGCATCGCCTTTGTGCCGTGCGCTACGCGCTCGCAGTCGCGACGAAAACCGCGGTCCAGGTATCCAAGCCGAGGGGCTTGTTGGTCATGAACTCGGCCGAATCCTTCAGCACCAAGCCAGCGGCCTCGAGCAGCAGCTCGACCTCTGGCGCGAAGAGGTACCTCATGGTGTGCGTCTCGCGCAGCTCCTCTACGGAGCCGGTTTGCTTGTCGGTGATTTGCACGCGGTAGTTCACGTCCACGCAATTCCGATTCGGATGCAGCACGGGCTCCGCTTCGCGGATCACGGAGATTCGTTCATTCTCCAAATGTCGCGAGCGAGCCGTGGCGCGCTCGGTCAGGACCGCAGGTCCGTACCAGCAATCGAACACCACGACGCCGCCCGGCAGCAGGTGCTCCCTGATCGTGGATAGCGCGGCCTTGAGATCGTGATTGCTGGTTTGATAGCTCATCACGTGAAATAGCGAGACCACTACGTCGAATTTTTGGCCCGTGCGCACGCTGCGCACGTCTCCTTGCAGGAACGTTGGCGGCGCACCAGAAGACGCAAATCGCGCGGCGCGCTCTGGGGACGCCAGAGCCAGCTGCTCGTTCGCCGCGCGCAGCATATCGGGCGAACGATCGACGCCGGTGATTCGATAGCCGGTGTCGGCGAGCAGCAGGGCGTGTCGGCCCGTGCCGCAGCCGAGGTCCAGCACGGAGCGGGCGCCCGGGTGATGGCGCTCGATCAGCGAGCGCACATAGGCAGCTTCCCCGGCGTAGTCCTTGTCCTTGTAGAGAAGGTCGTAATACTGCGAATAAGCGCCGAAGACGGACATCTTGGGGTTTTCCCGAGTTTCAAGCGTTCTTTCGCCACCGAGTGCGGTGGGCGCGCGCGAACATACCGCGACAAATCGCTGGAGACCGTAGCATAAGTTCAGCGGTTCGACGGCGCCCAGGCGGTGTTTGACGTTGACTTGAGCGCGTGATATCCGCTCGCCCAATGTCCGAAGTAGGCGTCAAGCGCGCGCTAATCACGGGGATCACGGGCCAAGACGGCTCCTACTTGCTGGAGCTGCTGCTCCAGAAGGGGTATGAGGTCCACGGCGTGGTTCGTCGCTCGAGCTCGTTCAACCGCGGCCGTATCGACGCAGTGCATTCCGACTCGGCCTACGCCGATCGCTTCTTCTTGCACTACGGCGACATGCTGGACACCAACAACCTGAACCGCTTGGTGGCCAAGGTGGAGCCGACCGAGATCTACAACTTGGCTGCACAGAGCCACGTCAAGGTCTCGTTCGAAATGCCCGAGTACACCGCTCAGGTCGACGCGGTGGGCACTTTGCGTTTGCTCGACGCTTTGCGCGAGACGGGCGTGAAGGCGCGTTTCTATCAAGCCTCGACGAGCGAGCTATTCGGCAAAGTACAAGCGGTGCCGCAGAGCGAGACCACACCCTTTTACCCACGCAGCCCGTACGGCGTGGCCAAGCTCTACTCCTACTGGCTCACGGTCAATTATCGTGAGGCGTACGGCGTGTACGCAGTGAACGGAATCCTGTTCAACCACGAATCTCCGCGCCGCGGAGAGAGCTTCGTCACACGCAAGATCACGCTCGGCGCTGCCAAGATCAAGCTCGGCAAGCTCGACACCTTGCGCCTCGGCAATCTCAGCGCGCAGCGTGATTGGGGCTACGCACCGGAGTACGTGGAGGGCATGTGGCTGGCGTTGCAACAGCCCACGCCGGACGACTACGTGCTGGCCACCGGTGAGTGTCACACCGTGCGTGAGTTCTGCGAACTCACCTTCAAAGCGCTCGATGTCGAGCTGCGCTGGGAGGGCGAAGGCGAGAACGAACGCGGCGTCGACGTGAAGACCGGAGCCGTGCGCGTGGCGGTCGACCCGAGCTACTATCGGCCGACCGAGGTCGACCTGCTCTTGGGCGATGCCAGCAAGGCCAAGCGAGTTCTGGGCTGGTCACCGAAGACCAGCTTCCAGGAACTCGTGACCCTGATGGCGACTGCCGATTTCGAAGCGCTGCGCGACGACGCCAAGACGCCCAAGATGTTCTACTGAGCGCGCAGCGCGAGCAGCGCGCTCGTGATGCGCGTGATCTGGGCGTCAGTCAGACCCGAGCTCGACGGCAAGTACAGCCCTCGACGCGCCAAGTCGTCCGTAACGGGGTACTCGCCCGAGACGTCGCAGCCGAACTTCTTCAGCGCCGGCTGGCGGTGCATGGACACGAAGAAGGAGCGGGTCTCGATACCGACGGCTTTGAGACCAGCCATGACCTGATCGCGGCTGACGCCGAAGTCGTCACCGATCAGGATCGAGTACATCCAATACGAATTCGTCGTCCAGGGTAGCTCGGGCGGAATGGTGATGCCGCGTTGGCCGGCCAGCAAAGCGTTGTAGCGGAGCGCGTTGGAACGCCGACATTCCAGGTAGTGGTCCGCGCGTTCGAGCTGCGCCAGGCCGATGGCGGCCAGCACGTTCGGCATGCGGTAGTTGAAGCCGACGTCTTCATGAACGTAGCGGCGCGAGCCATCCAACGGGAAGCACAGGTTTTTGTAGTAGCGCAAGCGCTCGATGAAGCGTTCGTCCCGGACGGCGACCATGCCCCCCTCGCCGGTCGTGATCAGCTTGTTCGCAAAGAAGCTGAAGCAGCTGATATCACCGATGCTGCCGCACAACCGGCCATTGTAACGAGAGCCGATGGCCTCGGCCGCGTCTTCGATCACCAGCAAGCCGTGCTTGTCGGCGATACGCTGAAGAGCGTCCATATCGCAGCTGTGGCCGTACACGTGCACGGGCATGATTGCCTTGGTTTTCGGGGTCACCTTGGCCTCGATCAAGCTCGGATCGAGGTTCCAATTGCTGGCGTCCGCATCCACGAAGACGGGCTTGGCGCCCGTGTAGCAAACCGCGAAGGCGGACGCGATCATGGTGAACGCGGGGATGATGACCTCGTCGCCCTCGCCGATGCCGGCAGCGACCAAGGCCAGGTGCAAGGCGGTCGTCCCAGAGGTAGTGGTCACCGCATACGGCACGCCCAAGTACTGGGCGAACTGCTTTTCGAACTCGGCGACGTAGCTGCCGCTCGAGGAAATCCAGCCGCCCGAAACGGCTTTGGTCACGTACTCGAGCTCACGGCCGCCGAGCAAGGGCTCGCACACCGGAATGAAGTCGTTCGCGCTCATGTCCCGAATACCACCTTGTCTTTGACTTTTCCGTCGTACGGCCCGAGCTTGAGCTCGACGATTTTCGTATCTGCCTGGATGTCCAAACCGTGCCCGCCGGCGAGCAAGAGCACCATGTCCCCGGTCTCGAGCTGGCGCGAAGTAAACTCGCTCTGATCGCCCGCATCGTACAGTCGTAGCAACGCGCGTCCCGCGGCAATCAGCAGAAACTCCTGCACCACGGAGTTGGTTTCGACCTTCTTCTTCAGGTGGTAGTGGGCTTTGATCACTTCCCCCGCCTGATAGAAATTCATACCGAGCTGGAGTGGGCTCGCCGGGTCGGTCAGGAAGTTGTACTTCGCCTCACTCGTGGCCTGCGAGCGAATGATCAGCGCGTAAGCTAGACCTTCACGCTCGATCGTTTCGAGTCCCGTCGTGGTCATGAGCAGCTCCTCGAAGCGAGCCGCGGCGATGCTGAAGGAGGCATGTTTAGACGGCGCTATTACCACCGTCTCGCGGCCATTGCCTGGACAATCTGCTACGGTTCCCGGCCGCGCTCAGCGAGGAGCCAATCAGCGCCGCGAGCGCTAGGCCGGGCCAGCCTCGCGGAGCTCGCCCGGGTGCGCCCGCGACTCTGCACGCGGTCCCGCGGCTATCCGAGCGCCTTCAGGGCCTCGAGCAGCTCCGCTGCGTGGCTACTCGGATCGACGTTCGGGAACACCTTGCTGACTTTGCCCGAAGCATCGATAACGAACGTAACTCGCTTGGCGTGACCGGAGGACAACGGCACCCCGAATGCGGTGGCCAAGGTGTGATTACTGTCGTCGAGCAGCTGGAACGGTAGTTGATATTTTTCGGCGAAGGCTTTGTGCGAATCGAGTGAATCCTCGGACACTCCAAGCACGACTGCGCGGCGACTCAGTTCAGCGTACTGATCGCGAATGCCCTTGGCTTCGATCGTGCAGCCCGTCGTGTCGTCTTTGGGATAAAAATAGACGACCAGCGGTTTACCCTTCAGCGCTCGCAAGTTCACCAACTTGCCGTCCTGCGCGGGCGCAGCCACGTCCGGCACTTCAGCGCCGACGGCGAGCAAGTTGCCTGAACCAGGAGCCGCGGCCGCTGGCGCAGCAGGTGGCGGTGCGACCGCGACTGACGGCTCGGGCCGCGGCGGGGACGAGGCTTGCGAAGAAGAGGAAGCAGCCGGGGATTCGCGGTTGCAGCCGGCGAGCAGCAACCCGCCCAAGGCCAGAGTTCGGAGTGTGATGGGGTTCAGGCGAGACACACTGCCAAGTTAGCACGTAGAAAGCCTGGCTTCATGGGCTGCGCGGTGCAGCAAAAGCGCCCCAATCAGCCGCTAGTTTGCGCGCCGCTGCGATTCGTCCCCGCGCGGCTCGCTGTGCGACGGGTGGTAACCGAACAAGCCGCGCCTACGGATCACCTCCGCGATTTCGGGCGGGACCATGTCTTGCCATGAGGGATCGCCCGCCTTGATGCGCTTGAGCGCGTCGCGCGAAAAAATGTGCAAAATCGAGCGGTCGAAATTGTCGAGCTGTTGGATGCAACCTCGATCCACGAGATGACCGAACAGCTTGGCGAGCTCGGGGGCGACCTTGAGATTCTCGACCGTGGTCAGCTCGTTACTCGCTGAGTCGAGTAGCGGGTACACGTATAGCTTGAGGTCGTTCTTGAACAAGCGCCCGAACGATTCCAAAATCCCGCCCTCGAGGTGCGAGTAGTACTTCTCGTCGAACAGCTCGAGCAAGCTGCCTGCGCCCATCGCGATGCCGATGCGCTGATTCGTATAGCGACGCAGATAAGCGGCCAAGCGGTAGTACTCGAAGTAGTCCGAAATGAGCACGATCTTGCCGGTGGCAGCCATCATGTCGGCGCGGGCCAAGAAATCGCGGTAGTCGATCTCGCCGCTGGCCATCAGGTTGCGCATGGTGATTTCCAGGAGCTGAACCGGTTCGACCTGAATTCCGCCGTCGACCAAGGACTTGCTGAATGCCGAGTTCGCGGAGTTCAACATGTCCATGTTGACGCGGGTGACCGGTCGAAAACTGCCGCGCTCCACCAGCACCGGATGGCGATAGAGCACCTCGGAAGGCTGCAACACCTGGCCGTGCGCGCCGAACATGGCCGCACCGGACAAGCCGAGCTGCACCAACTTCAAGCTCATCATGCGGTTGTCGACGCTGCGGAACTCGATGCCCGAGAACTCGATCATGTCGATCTCGATGCGATCGGTGGTCAAGTTGTGAATCAAAGACTCGATCAACCGCTCCGGATCGTGATGCAGGAAGAACGCGCCGTACAGCAGGTTCACGCCCACGATGCCCAGCGCTTCTTGTTGCAGCTGATTTTCGGCGTCAAGCATGCGCACGTGGATGATGATCTGACTGTCTTGGTCGCGCGGGTGGGCTTGGAACTTCACGCCAATCCAACCGTGGCAGTCGTTGGTGCCGGCGAAATTTCGAGCTGACACCGTGTCGGAGAACGCGAAAAACGCAGTCGTGTCACCGCGTGCATCGCGCAAGCGCTGTAGATTCAAGTCGTGCTCGTAGTCGAGCATGGCCTGCAGCCGCTTACGCGCGACGTAGCGCTCGGTATGGCCGTAAATCGCGTCGCTCACGGCCATGTCGTAGGCGGAGATGCTCTTGGCGATCGTGCCGGCTGCCCCGCCCACGCGGAAGAACCAGCGTACGACCTCTTGACCTGCGCCGATTTCAGCGAAAGTGCCGTAGCGTCGCGGATCCAAGTTGATGGCAAGTGCCTTGCGGTGCGTGTCGAGGAGGCCGTCTTGAACGAGCGAGGTTCGGGATGCCATGTGCGAGCATTCTGTCGGCCGGATATTTCGACAGCGTGTCGAACCTGCCAACCGGTTCCAATTCTATGTCCGCCTCCCGAGCCTGTCAGGCACGATGACGACCGAGCCGGGAAACGGGCTGCCATTCGGGCGCGAGCGCGACCATCAGCGCCCTGGAGATCCAGCCATGCGGCACGACCAGGCCGCGGCCATGTGCGGCCCGGCTCACCCGGCTCCTGGCCCGGTGAAGGCGGGAAGACTTTTCGGTCGGGTCGCGTATCTTGCTGCAGCACAACGGGAGATGGTCCGTGTGGCTCGATTCGGAGGGTGTTCACGATGCGCTGTAGTTCGTCGATCGCGAGCTTGATCTTGGGCGGAGCGTTTGCGCTGGTAGGTTGTTCCAGCAGCGACGCAGGGGATGGCAGCGGCGTAGAGAACGCTTCGGCGTTCGAGGGCATCTACCAAGTCACCGCCGCCAGCGAGAACAGCGCGGGCTGCACGCCCGGCGTATCGACGTTCCCCGACCTACGTGACCACTTCTTCGTGATCACGGCCTCGGAATTGTTCGGTCAAAAGTACGTCACGCTCAATTCTTGCAGCAGCGTCGCTGATTGTCAGGCCAAGCGCGCTGCGCAGCTCGCCAATGAGCCGTATCAAATCGAGTACACCTACACGCTCAGCAGCTCGACCAACAGCACCACGCTGAACGGCTTCGTAGCCACCACCGGCTGGAGTCAAGGCACACAGTGCGTCGGTCGAACTTATGCCGATCATGTGCTGACGGTTGCGGCCGACCATAGCGTGCACCTCGAGTCGCGCACCAAGCAGCTCGCTGACCAAGCCCAAGACGATGGCTTTTGCGAGGTCGAACCAGCGAAATCCAAACAAGAAGCCGCCACCAAAGAGTGCAGCAGCCTCGAAGTGCTGGACGGCATCTTCGTGCAGGCGAACTGAACGGGCAGCTTCTTCGAAGCGAAGCGGCCGCCCTCTACGTGCACAAAGCGCGCACGAGCTGGGCCAATTGCTTCGGCAACTGCGGATCGGCTGCGATCAAATCGAGCGGCTCGGCGGCAAGCACGCTGCGAATATTCCGACGGTAGCCGTGCATGGTCAGGAACAAGCGCGCCGTGTCTTCGCGAAATTCGGGGTCCATCACCATCAGCGCGCGCAAGGCCTGGCAGAGCCGCGAGCGGTCCGCGCGGGAGACGGCCGGCGGCTCGCCGAGCGGATACAGCTCCAGCGCGCGCTCGAGTGTCTTCATCGGCAGGCTTTCGACGAAGAAGTTATTTTCCAAGAACGCAACCAGCACCAGCCAAACCAACAGCGGTAAGCCGAAGCGGGTGACCAGCTCACCCACCGCCTTCTTCGCCGGCGTGCGATGTCGGTAGGAATTGATCGAAAAGAACCAAGCGTGGATCGGTCCGGAGACCGCGCAGGCGGCGAAATACTCGGCGGTCATGGCAAAGGCCTCGCCGAGCACGATGTGCACCAATTTGCTCGGCTCGGAGAGCGCCCCGTGCACGTCGCGCGGGCGACCGAATAGCTCCTGGAATGCCACTGCGTGCGCTGATTCGTGCAGCACGTAGTTGGGCAATGGACGATTCTTCTGCAGATCAGCCAGAGAGAAGAAGCCCGGACGCGCGCGCTCGAAGGCGACCAGCGCAGCGTAGTTCGCACGATACGGGATCTTGCGCGTTTTGAGCACCGTATCGAGCGCCACCAGCGGGAACGCGAAGTAGTCTCCAGGATCCTGGAGCGTGAAGCCAATGCCGCGCGCACGCGCCGCGTTGCGCACACGGCGATAGAACGGGTTCCTTCGATACAAGAACCCGTCGCCTAAATTCTGCAAAAGGCACGCTGGACCGTGGCACTGCTGCTGCAGAGCCAGCAGCTCAGCCAAGGAAGTGTCGGCGCTGCGCGCGGTCATCGAGCGACCCGCGCGCAGAAACTCAGCCCTTTGCGACGTTGTCCGTCGCGTTCTCCGAGGTCGAGTCCGAAACCTTCGACCAGCGCAGGCGCGGCTTGCGAGCAGCGCGTGCCTCGTCGAGTCGACCGAGGCGCGTCAAGTGCGGCGCCCCCTTGACCAGCTCCGGCGACTCTTCCGCCTCTTTCACGATCGCCTTCACGGCGGCCACGAAGGAGTCGATGGTCTGCTTGGTTTCGGTCTCGGTCGGCTCGATCATCAGCGCCCCACGCACCACCAGCGGGAAGTACACGGTCGGCGAGTGGTAGCCATAGTCGATCAAGCGCTTGGCGAGATCCAAGGTTTTGACGCCGGTTTTTGCCTCGAGCGCTTTGTCCGTGAAGACCGCCTCGTGCAGCATCGGAGTTTCATACGCCAAGGGCAGCACGTCACGCAGCAAGGCCGCGATGTAGTTGGCGTTGAGCACCGCGAGATCGCTCACGCTGTGCAAGCCTTCGGCACCCAGCTCGCGAATGTACGTGTACGCACGCACCATCATCCCGAAGTTGCCGAGGAACGAGCGCACGCGACCGACTGTTTGCGGCCGATCGTGGTCGATGATGAAGGTGCCATTTTCGCTGCGCACGACCGGCGCGGGCTGAAACGGATCCAAGTGCCGCTTGAAAGCGACTGGGCCCGAGCCAGGACCGCCACCACCGTGCGGGGTGGTGAAGGTCTTGTGCAGGTTGTACTGCATCACATCCACGCCCGCGTCACCCGGACGCGCGCGGCCGAGGACCGCGTTCATGTTGGCCCCATCGCCATACACCTGGCCGCCTTTTTCGTGCACCAGCTGCGTGAGCTTGGGCATCGCGCTCTCGTACAGGCCAATCGTGTTCGGATTGGTCATCATCAGGCCTGCGACGTCACCACTCGCGGCTTCCAGAGCGCGCGCGAGCGTCTCGGGTTCGACGATCCCTTGCGGCCCGGAGGCGAAGGGCACGGCTTCGAAACCGTTCAGCGCGCAGCTCGCGGGATTCGTACCGTGTGCGCTGTCCGGGATCAGCACCTTGCGCGGCGAGCGGCCCTGGCTCTGGTGATAAGCGCGGATCATCATCAGACCGGTGAGCTCACCCTGCGCGCCTGCGGCGGGCTGCAGGTTCACGCCGTCCATGCCCACGATCTCAGCGAGCAGTGCTTGCAGGCGCACCATCAGCTCGAGCGCACCTTGGGCCAAGTGAGGCGGAGTCAGCGGATGCAAGTTGGCAAAGCCATCCAAGCGCGCCGCCCACTCGTTCACCTTCGGGTTGTGCTTCATGGTGCACGAGCCGAGCGGATAAAACTGCGTATCGATGCTGAAGTTCCACTGGCTCAAACGAACGAAGTGACGAATCGCTTCGGGTTCACTGACCTCGGGCAGTGCCGCGGCCAGTTTTCGCTCGAGCCCGGGTAGGGCTTGCTTCAGATCGACGGCCGGCACATCGAGCGCGGCCAGCGAGGCGCCACTGCGGCCCGGAGAGCCGCGTTCGAAAATGGGAGATTCCTTGAATTGCAGGCCTTTTGCCGCATCGCCAGGCACGGGCTACTTCTCCTCGGGCGCGTCGCCGTCTGGCTTTTTCGAACCCTTGTCACCACCGTCGTCGTCCCAGCCGCCCGCGTTGACCTTGCCCTCGATCTCGTCCGGCTTTACCGAAGCAGGGTTGGGCTGCATGTTGGTCTGCTTGACCGCTTTCCAGGGGTTACCCGCGTCACTTTCGCCCAGGCCCCACTCACCCGCGATCTGGTGCGCTTCGCCCTCTTTGGGGATGCTGTACACGAAGTAGCCTTTGCCCTTGCTGTTGGCCTCTGCGCCAATTTGGCCGATCTTGTGCTGCGTCCAGGTGTACCGGAGCAGGTTGCCGTCGATCTCACCTTGGAGCTCGCCGTAGGCATCACCGCCGCCGGTACGCCACGCGCCCTGAGCGGTCTTGCCGTCGACCAGCAAGTGCAAGTACCCGTAAGTCCGGTCGTAATACACGCCCTGCCACTCGCCCTTTTCGGGCATCTCGCCAGCCTTGACCTGCGCGACTTTGACATCACTGCTCGGGCCGCAGGCGGTGAGCGATAGCGCGCTCGGGACGACGAGCGCAGTCAACAACGAGAGCTTGACCAGGTTCCGGAGGAGCATGGCGCGGACCATATCATGGGGTTTGTAGGAGAGAAGGGCGATCGCGATCCAGCATCGCAGCTCGCGGCTCCGCGTGTGCCCAGCGCGGACGCGACCGGAAGCACGGGGTGGACGCGACGAGACATCCGTTCGAGTCGGACTCCACGCGCCAACCTAGACAGGGCTTGGGTCCCGCGAGCAAAGCGGGCAATCAGCCGCGCAGGCTGCGGCCCAAAGTCTCCCCCAGGGCGGTCGCTTCCGACTCGCTGCTGGGCCAGGCGGCACGCACGGCATTTTTGCGCAAATTCGAGCCATCAGGCTCGGCGAGCAGGGCGCGCAGCCAGATTTGCGAACCCTCGCGCACGGCGTAGGCCGCGACCGGCGTTTGGCAATTGCCCTCCACCGCGCGCATCACGCCGCGCTCGGCTAGGACCGCAATTTTCGTTTCAGGGTGCGACACGGCAGCGAGCAGCGCCGCGACCTCGGCGTCATTCGCCCGTTGCTCGACGGCCAAGGCGCCCTGGCCTACCGCTGGCAGCGAACGCTCGGCGGACAGCACCTCACTGGCTTCCGCCTCGATGCCCAAGCGCAGCATGCCCGCGCGCGCCAACACGATCGCTTCGACCTCGCCGGCGCGGCACTTGCGAATGCGCGTATCGACGTTGCCGCGCAGAATCGAAAAACGCAAATCCGGACGCAGCGCGCCGAGTTGAATACGCCGGCGCAGCGACGAAGTGCCGATGGTAGCCCCTTCGGGCAACGCGTCGAAGGCCACCCCGGAGCGAGTCACGATGACGTCGCGCGCGTCTGCGCGTTCCGGGAAGCAGTCCACGCTCAGCGACGGCGCCAACTCGGGCGGGACGTCTTTCGACGAGTGCACCGCGAAGTCCGCTCGGCCATCGAGCAACGCCTCTTCGATCTCCTTGATGAACAACCCCTTACCGCCGATCTCGCTCAGCGCGCGATCTTGAACGCGGTCGCCAGTGGTCACGACCTGAAGTTCCTCGAAGCTGAACTCCGGGTGCAACTGCTGCAGCCGTGCGACGAGCGCGCGACATTGCGCGAGCGCGAGAGCGCTCTTGCGTGTGGCGTAGGTGAAGCGGGTGCGTGCCATGGGTTCCTGGAAGCCGAGCGCGCTCAGGCGTACTCGTAGCTTTGCGCGCCAGCGGCAATCGTCACGCGATTCGCGTCGGAGCCGGAATTGGCCTCGATTCGCCCGACGATCTTGGCCTCGACCCCGTAGCGCGCAGCGGCGTCGATCACGCCGGCCGCGGCGCTGGGTCGCAGGTACAGCTCGAGGCGATGGCCCATGTTGAACACCTGGTACATCTGCTTGGGCTCGATGCCCGAGTCCTGAATGGTCTGAAACAAAGGGGGCGTGGCAAACAGCGAGTCTTTCACGTAGTGCAGCCCGCGACCAAAGCCGCGGCACTTGGTCTGCCCTCCGCCGCTACAATGCAAGATCCCGGTCACCTGTGGAGCGAGGTTCGAGCCCAAGATCGCGCGCACGATCGGCAAGTAGGTGCGCGTGGGGGAAAGCAGACCCCAAGCCACGTCCTGGGAACTGCCAGGCAAGGCGTCCTTCAGCTGGAAGCGGCCGCAGTAAACCTTGTCCGCGGGGATGGTCTCCGAATAGCTCTCCGGAAACCGCTCGGCGTAGGAATGAGCAAGCAGCGCGTGGCGCGCCAACGTGAGCCCATTGGAGCCGATGCCGGAGTTCTCTCTGCTCTCGTAGCTGGCCTTGCCGGTCGAGGACAAGGCGACGATCAGATCGCCCGGCGCGACGCGCGAAAAGTCGCCCACCAGAGCGCGCGGAACTCGGGCAAAAACGGTCGAATCCGCGATCACGGTGCGCACCAGATCGCCGACATCGGCCGTCTCGCCGCCGCTGAGCGTGATTTCGATGCCGTGCTCGCGCAGCATCGCCGCGCACGACTCATAACCATCGATCAACGCGGAAATCACGTCGCCACGGACGCGATGCGCGTTGCGCCCGATGGTGTTGCTCACCAGAAAGCCGCTGGTCGCGCCGACACACAACAGGTCATCGGTGTTCATCACCAGTGAATCCTGAGCGATGCCGGCGAACGCGCTCGGATCGCCGGTCTCCGCGTACAATAAGTAGGCGACCGACGACTTGGTGCCCGCGCCGTCGGCGTGCATCACCGCGACCATTTGCGGATCGCCCGCGGGATCCGCGATCACTTTGCAGAACGCCCCTGGAACCTCACCTGCCGAGTGCTTGGCGATGGCACGGTGCACGTCTTCCTTGGTGGGAGACACGCCGCGGTCGAGGTATTCGTTGCTCATGGTAGGATCCGGAGGCTGACCCCACCTAGATCGAGTGCCGGGCTCCCGCAAGGCGAGTTTGGAGATCGGGCCAAATATCGATGCTGGCACAAGCGAAAGACCTGGCTGCGCCCGCAACAGGATGCGCCGATGGCCCCTTGCGACTCCGCGCGGCGAGCTCGACGGATCGGTCCTCGCGCGGAACCAAAGTGCCAGCGCGGGAAGGAGAACCTCGAATGCCGAGTCGAGCCACGGTCGAAGACTTCATCGCCACGATTGAGCGCGGCGAATTTCTGGAGGCGCTCCCGAAATTCTACGCGGAGGACATGACCGCACAGGAGAATAACTTGCCGCCGCGCATCGGCCGAGCGGCTCAGACCGCCAACGAAGAGGCCGCGCTGAAGCGCATGCGCTTCGATTCGATCAAAGCGGTCTCCTATCTGGTCGACGGCGATCGCGTCGCCATCAATTACGTGTTCGAAATGACGACGGTCAACGGCGAGCACCTGCGCATGGACGAGATCGCGTATCAGTTGTGGCGCGGCGAGCAGATCGTCAGCGAACGCTACTTCTACGATCCCGCCCAGCGGCAACCCATCGCCAGCTGAGCCTCAGGCGAGTGGCGACCCGAGCCCAGTGTCCGGTCGCGCTTTCAGCTTTAGGCGGTTTGCGATAGAAAATCACTGCGGCAATTCGCTTGCTACTACTCGGGCCTTGCTCGCACGACGGAACGGCAAAGTGCGTGGCGCGAGCGACGCTTGCAGTCGAGCCGCGCTCGCCCTACCGTTCCGTCGGTGGCCGACGAAGAAAGTATCAAGGTCCCAGTCCGGCGCATGACTCAGCCCAGTGATTTTGCAGCGCTGGACTCCGCGGCCGTCCTACACTTCGTGGTGATTGGCGACAATGAAGCGGCACGCGCGGTCGCGGCCGAGCTCGAGGCGTATTTGATCGATCGCGCCGAGACCTTGATTGAGCTGAGCGATAGCGAGCGCGCGGCCAGTGATGAAGCCGCCTTCGAGTACGTCAAGCGGCTGGAACGGCTCGGCTGTGTGGTGTGCGCGGGCGTGGACCAAGCCGATCTGCGCTTCGACGACGACCCGAGCAAAACGCGCGCCTACCATGTCGGTTGTATCGCAGTCTCCAGCATTGCTGATGAAGCGCCGTTCGTCACCGTAAGCAACGCCTAGCGAGCGCGCTCGCAGGAATCCAGTTGCGCTCATTCACTTGCGAGGGTTCGGGGATCCCCATGGTGAGGTCACGCTGAGCGGTTTGCTTGAGATTCTTGAGCCAGATTCAGGAGGTCGCTCGGGGCACTTGGTGATCGCTTCCGACCACGTCGGCAATGCGGGCGAAGCCCGACGCGCGCAAGCGCCGCGCTAGCCCGCGCTGCAGCGACCACACCATCAGGGGGCCACGATAGACGAAGCCCGTGTAGACTTGAACCAGAGACGCACCGGCCGCGAGCCGCGCCCAGGCATCTTCGGCCGTCTCGATGCCGCCGACCGAGATCAGCGTCAGACGTTTGCCGACGCGAGCGTACAGGCGCTGCAACACCTCGAGCGAGCGCGCTTTCAAGATCGCTCCGGAGAGGCCACCCGCACCGCAGGCTTCGACCTCGGCCTGTGCGCTCTTCAAACCGGAGCGCGAGATGGTCGTGTTCGTGGCGATGATGCCATCGAGCGCCAGTTCCACGGCGAGATCGGCGATGGCGTCGATGTCGGCGTCGTTCAGATCGGGTGCGATTTTCACCAGCAGCGCGCGCCGCGGCGAGATGTTGTCGAGTTCGGCCTTCACGGACTTCAGCAGCGGGCGCAAAAGTTCGACCGTTTGCAGGTTGCGCAAACCCGGCGTGTTTGGCGAGCTCACGTTGACCACGAGGTAGTCCGCGAGCGGGCCTAGCAAGCGCGTGCTCTGCACGTAGTCACTAGCGGCGTTCTCTTCACTGACGACCTTGGTTTTGCCGATGTTCACGCCGATGGGCACACTGCGTTTGCCAGTCAGGTGTGTGGCCACGACGCTGGCACCGAGGTTGTTGAAGCCCATGCGATTGATCAGCGCGCGATCGGCAGGGAGCCGAAACAGCCGCGGCTTGGGGTTGCCGGGTTGCGCTTGGCCGGTGACGGTACCGACCTCGACGAAGCCGAACCCCAGCGCAGCCAGCGCCTCGTAAGCCGTCGCGTTCTTGTCGAAACCGGCGGCCAAACCGACAGGGTGCGCAAAATGGAGTCCGAGCGCGTCGAGCTCGAGCTTCGGGTCGCGGACGCGCAAAGCGCGCATGGCCAAACCGCCGAACAGCAGCATGAATGCACGCAAGCCCGCGAGCGCCACATGGTGCACCCACTCGGTCGGCAGCCAACGCAAGACGCCGTAAAAGAATAGGCGATACACGGTCAGCTACGGGAGGCCACGACGCGGGCCTTGGGCGCGAGCGAAAGGCCAGAATTATCGGCCTCGGCTTCGGGCAGCGGGTTTTCGGAAGCACTCACCGCTTCCGCCTCGGCGTCGAAGGAAAACAGCTCGTTGATGGCGGCGCTCAGTTGCTCGAGTGAAAGGCCGTCGCTGGCGCGATCCAGGGCTGCCTGGCGCAGGCGAAGGGTGGGTTGGTGAAGCAAGCGATTGACGGCAGACTCTGTCATTTTCGAAAGGGCAGCACGGTCCGCTTCGGGCAGATGCTTGAGCCGGCCGCGGAGGCTGCGCGCCAGCTCTTCTTCCAGCGCAGCACTCAGGCGAGCGCGCAATTGGACGATCGTCGGCGTCGCCTGTTCGGCATCGGCCCAGCGATCATAGCCCTCGGCTTCGCGACCGACGATGGCCTCGGCGGAGGCGGCTTCACGCGTGCGAGTGGAGAGCGTATCGGAGACGACCTTGGATAGATCGTCGATGTTGTACAAGAACTCGCCGTCTAGGGTCTCGATGCGCGGCTCGACGTCGCGCGGCACGGCGAGATCGATGAAGAACTGGTTCTTGCCGCGGCGCGCGCGGCGTGCGGCGCTCACCATCTCGTAGTCGACGACGAAATGTGGCGCGCTGGTGCTGGTCACCACCACGTCCGCTTCGGCCAAGCTTTGCTGCAGTGCGGTCCACGGGCGTGCGCTGCCGCCAACGGCGTTCGCCAGCTCTTCCGCTCGCGACAGAGTGCGCCCCACTACGATCACCGATGCGCCACCGACCTTGAGCAGCCGAGCAACGGCTTCCGCCATTTCACCCGAACCGACGAGCAGCGCACAGTGCCCGGATAGGTCGCCGAATATCTGGCGAGTGAGGTCGACGGCGACGCTAGGCACCGAGACTTGCCCGCTCCCGATGGCGGTCTCCGTGCGCACCCGCTTGGCGGCGCGGATCGCGCGCGGCAACGTGCGGTGGAGCACCGAGCCTACCGTGCCAGCCTTACGCGCGACCTCGTACGCTTCCTTCACTTGACCCAAAATCTGAGGTTCGCCCAAGACCATCGAATCGAGTGAAGCCGCGACGCGAAACAGGTGCCTGACAGCGCTACCGCCGACGTGCGCATATAGATGCGGAGCAATGCCCGGTGAGTGGGCGGCGAGCGCATCCACACAGGCTTTGGCCACTTGCCCAAGATCGGAATCGAAGCCCGCGCGCCCAGCGGCCACGAGCTCGACGCGGTTACAAGTGGACACGAGCAATGCCTCGCCCACTTCCGGTCGCTGCACGAGTGCGCGCAAAAAGTCCGGCAAGCCTGCCGCATCCAGAACCAGTTTTTCACGCACGGCGATGGGAGCGGTGCGGTGCGATAGCCCGACGACGACGATCACAGATTGCTCCCACCGCTCGCCCGCACGACGTACAAGAGCAGCACTAAGAGCATGCAAACCACGCCCGCGATCGTGCCGTAGGCGGCCTTTCGCCCGCGAAATCCGGCCGTTTTGCGCAGCACCAGCACGGTCGCGAGCAGGAGCCAAGTCGCATAACCGAGCAGCGAGCGGAGCGACTCTGCGCCGCCAGGGTTGGTCAGCTGCTGGCTGAATACCGCACCGGTGACCACACCGAAGGTGAGCAATGGGAAACCCGCGAGCAGCAAGCGGTGGGTGGTGGTATCGAGCGCGTCCAGCGGGGGCAAGCGTGAGCCGATGGCTGCCACGTGCTTTTTGGTGCGCAAGCGGTGTTCTTGCACGAGGTAAACCGAGCCTGCAGCGCCGGCAATCAAGAACAGACCGATCCCGAGCACGTTGGCCGCGATGTGAAACATGAGCAGCGTACGGGATACGCCGAGCACGGCCTCGCTGCTCTGGCCCACGAACTGCGCGCCGATCAAGAACGTGAGCGCGATGGGCGCGATGAACGCGCCGAGCGCCGACAAACGCAGCCGCTCACGCAGCGCGAGGTACGCGCCGACCGCGATCAAAGCCGAAAAGCTGAGCGCAAAGTGCAGCGAGTCGATCGGGCACACATGCGAAAACAAACTAGCGGTCAGCACGTGGATAGCGTGCAGCGCAAAAGCCACGGCTAGCAGGCGGGGCGCCCACTGCGCTCGCCCGGAGTCACCGTCTTTGCGCGCTAGCTCCAGAAAAAACAGGGTCGCGGCCACGGAATAGGTGATCACCCCCAAGTAGAACGCGATCGTGGCGACGTCGGTCATGGCGGTCACAGGTTGCGCATCAAAAAAGACGCCAGCAACTCTTCGTCGCTACCGGCGGGCACGCTGGCTCGTGGGACGGGCGCGGCAGGATGCTCTGCCCGATGCTCGGCAAAGGTTCCGACGGGTGAGCCGAGCCAACCAGGAACGACCTCGTACGCGTTGTCCGCGATGACCATCGACTCGCCCAGCAACGATGCGCCGAGTTCACTCAAAAAACCGACCGTCTTCACTTTGCCCATGACCTCGTGGGGGTCGGGGAGTCCACTGACCTCTGCCATCACTCGCACGGCTTCTACCAGACGAAAGCGGCGGCGCTCGGTCTTGATCGTGAGCAAGCCTTGGCTGAGCTCGACCTCACCGTTTCCGAGCCAGCGATCGAGCGCTTCTTGCGGAAAGAAGACGCGGTTTTTACTCATTCAAGCCGACCGGGAGAGAGCCTCGTGCTGCGGCGGCAGCTTACTCCCCCGGGCGCGAAACGGCCAGGTCGCCCGACACTAGTTCGCGCTTGGATTCCGTCACCAACGCGATTGAGCTGTATTTTTCGGTGCGCAGCACGCGCAGCTCGGCGATGGTGTCTTCCGGAAATTTGTCGTTGTCACCGTGGATCGGCGTTTCCTCGACGCCGGCTTCCTCCGGGGAGTTGATCAACATGCGGCGGGTGGTCATTTTGGAAGCAGTAGTCAGGCTCGCCCGCCAACTGTCGCCCTTCCGCAGCACGAACAACCGGCTGCCCTGGAGCAACCCGTCCTCGCTCCCCTTGTCGAGGAACGCGATTTGATCCCGCGCGATGTACACGTTCGGGTAAATGCTGGTCAGCACGCGCGCAGACACCTTCGCGCTGGTTTTCTGTGGCGGTACGACGTCGAAGCGTCTTCCCACGGGGCCAACGAGCGCTCCGCGCTCCACCACGTCGATCGACTCGGTGAGCATCGCGCGCGCCATGCGCGTGTCCGGGTTGAAGTCGATGACTTTGACCGTGCCGCGAATGGCGACGATTTCGCCCGGGGGCTTGCGGGCACCAGCAACGTTCTGGGGTTGGCGCACGGAGTTGAAAACGGTCAACTCCTGACCTTTGCTGACCGTCACCCCGGGCTTCAGGATCAAGACCACGTGGTTGCCCTCGGCGAGCATCATCTGCTCTTCGTCGGAGCCGACCAGCTCCCCCCAAACATCTCGTTTCGGGTCACCGATGTAGCCCTGATCGCGCAAAAATACCGTGCCGCTCACAATCTGTGACCGCCGATTCAGCGAGCTGCCGCTGCCAATCGTGCTGCTTTGGCGCCCGGCCATCGACAACACTTTCTGTCCGCCGCCCACCGCGCTGGTCAGCCGCAGCTGGTCGCCGGGGTAGATCCAGTGCGGATTGGCGATCTGCGGGTTGTAGCTCCAGACCTTCGGCCAGGCCCAAGGGTTCTGGTAGTAGCGATTACACAGGTCCCACAGGGTGTCGCCGCGACGCACCAAGTGGATGTCGGGCGCCGCCTCGAAGGACACTTGTCCATCTTCGGGCAAAATCGCGTTGGAGCCTAGCGAGCCGCCGTTGCTCGGCGCGCCTCCCGGCCCTGAAGACGATGCACCGGTCACCACCACGCTCCGCGACGGTGGGGCCTTGCCCACCTCACCTGGGTTGGTCGCCGACCAGACCTGAGTCGAGCCGTCGTTCTGCGGTGCGATCACGACCGCTCCCCCACTATCCGCGGGCAACGCGGGCGTGGCCGTGTCTGGGCCGAACCCTTGAGCTCGAACCAAGCGTGGACTCAGGGTGAGCGCGCTCAACGCGGCAAATAGAAAGCCTCGCTGCATGACCTGTTTCCTCACCGCTTGCGTTTCGAGTTTTCGGATGCCGAGCCCACGTCCGTACGCGAACCGTATACGCGAATCACTGGTCGCGGCGTTTGATCCGCGGCCGAGTCTTCGGGCCGGAGCGCCGCCGTCGGCGCACTCGTGGGCGCCTCGTGCTCGTCGTCCGGCTCGAGCTTGACCACCATCAGCGGAGGGCGCCCGGGGTTGCTCGCCGACTCGGCTGCCGGCCGAACCGGGGCAGGTTCCCGACTTCGCATTTCCAACGCTTCGAGCCGCTGTTCCAGGCGGTCACTGTGACTTTGGACCTTGATCAGGTCTGACTGGACGTTCGCCAGCCGCTTGGCCAGATCATCGTGGCCGCCGGCGCAGGCGCCCAGAAACGTGGCCCCCACGAGCAGCGGAAACCAGCCGAAACGAAGGAGGAGGGCACGCATCGCGAAGGATCGTAGGGCGTTCGGCGGGTGCGGGCCAAAAGACCGGCCGTGGGCTGCCTAGCTTGCTGCCCTGGTGCGGTAATTTTCCTTGAGAATCCAAATATTTACACCGCTTTGCTGGACGAAGGTCCGATCGCCCCCTAAGGTGCGCTCGTGGGGTTTCGTCGCAACCGCCGCAATCCGAACCGTCCCAGGCCGAAACTCGACCTACGGAAGACTTTGTTCGTTCTGCCCAACCTCATCACCCTGGGCAGTGTGTTTTGCGGCTTCAACGCAATTCGGCTCGTCGCCAAAGAGACGCCGACCGAGAACGACGTGTACCGCGCTGCTGTACTGCTGATCTTCGCGATGCTGTTCGACATGATGGACGGTCGAGTTGCGCGTATGACCAAGACGCAAAGCGCCTTCGGCCTCCAGCTCGACTCGTTAGCCGACATCATCTCCTTCGGTCTCGCCCCCGCCCTACTGGTGTACAAGTGGGTGCTCCACCGCGAGCCGGTCCCGGGCATCCTGACCGCGTTCATGTTCGTTTCTTGCGCGGCGATCCGGCTCGCGCGCTTCAACGTATTGAGCTCGACCCCCAGCGGGGCTCCGACCAAACCGGGCAAGTACATTCTAGGACTGCCGAGCCCACCCGCGGCCGGCATCCTGATCTCCTTGATGGTCGCCAATCACGGCGTGGGCGGCGCCCTAGGCGCCGAGCGCTACACGCTGCTCTTGTTTTGCGTGACCATCGCCCTGGGCCTGTTGATGGTCTCGAACGTACGCTTTCGATCGTTCAAGGAGCTCAAGCTCAACACTGCGACGCTCTTGTTCGTGCTCTTCACCGTGGGCTCGAGCGTGTTCGTGTGGCAACGCTTCAAACCCCAATTCGTGCTGGTTTGGTTGCTGAGCGTGTACGTTTTCATCGCGCTGGTCGAAACGCTGCGCGTGCTCTCGCGTCGCCTGCGCGGCCTGGAAGAACGCACCTCCGTCCCCCCCGCGATGCCTCACTGAAGGCGCCGAAGGGCGAGTGAAGGGCGAGTGAAGCCCCGGTCTTTGGACCTCACCAGCAGCCAGAGCCATTTTCCCCGAGCGCGCTGCGCTGCATGATCTGCCATCATGGGCCGATGGTCGAAATACTGATCGGAATTCCCTTCGGGTTCCTGCTCTGGTTCTTCGTGCGCTACGGCGTGTTGGGGTTCTATACGATCGGGCCCAACGAACGCGCGGTGATCAGCACGTTCGGGCGCGCGCAGCGCACCGGCATGAGCACGTTGGAAGATCCAATCGCGACGAGTTTGCGCCCCGACGAGCGCGAGCGCTACGGCTATCCGCAAGTGCGAGTGATTGGGCCGGGCTTCTACTGGAAGCTGCCTTGGCAGACCGCGCACAAGGTTTCCGTCGCCACCAACACCGTCTCGATTGCCTACGATCCGGAAGATCCCGCCGCCAACAACGGGGGCCAGATCCTGGACGCCGTAACCAAGGATCAGCTCAACACCGGCTTGAACGGGCAGCTGCGCTTCACGGTATCGGAGCGCAACTTGTACGCTTACCTCTTCGGCGTGAAGCGACCCATCGCGCACATCATGGGTTACTTCGTCTCGGTGCTGCGCGATCGCATCGCCAACTTCGAAGCGCCCGATTCGCCACTCGTCGGCGCGGAGGCGGGCGGCGAAGTAGGCGCGGGCGTTCAGGGCATCTCGATCAACGACCTACGCAAGAACCTGCGGGATCTGAACGATCACATGGCGGAGGACTGCGCCTCCGCCGCCGCTCGCTACGGCATCAGCTTGGACGCCGCGCTCATCACCGGCATCGATCCGCCGCTCGATGTCGACTCGGCCTTGGCCGCGATCAACACCGCGCACAATCACGTCTCGAGCGAAATCAGCTTGGCACAGGCTGCCGCCGATCAAAAAATCGTGCAATCGCGACGCGCAGTCGAGATTGAAACCTTGAACGCGCAGGCCGAGGTGGAACCATTGCTCACACTCACCGCGCAGCTGCGCCAACTGCGCGCGGTCGGAGAAGGAGCCATCGCAGCCTACGTGCGCAACGCGAAGCTCGGGCTCCGGCGGCGCACCCGCCAGTTGGTGCTCACCGCCGAACAGGAGCTGCGCTGATGTTGTTCCTGACCACCGTCGGCATCACCTTTCTGACCTGCTTCATTGCCGTACCGATCTTCCTGCTGATCGTGCGACTTTTGGGCGTCTACGTGGTCGTGCAAGAGCGACAGTGCGTGGTGTTCGAGCTGTTCGGCAAGGTCCGGCTGATCGAAAACCAACCCGGCATCCATTGGCCTTGGCTGAAAATGGGGCCATTTGCGCCGCTAGTTTCCTTCTTCGGCAAGAAGCGGGTGGTGGATCTGCGGCTCGACCAAACTTATCTGCGCAGTCAGCCCGTGAACTCCGAAGAAGGCGCACCGATGGGCATCGGCGTTTGGTGCGAGATGTTCGTCAGCGACCCGCTTGCCTATTTGTACAAGAATTGGGATCCCGTCGGCTCGTTGCGCGCGAACGTGTCGAACGCCACCGTCCGTTGTTTGAGCAACATGAAGCTGTCCGAAATGCTCGAGACGCGCCACGCCATGAGCCAGATGGTACGCGAAGAGGTGTCGCTCAAGTCACGTGAGTGGGGTTACATGCTGGGCAGCACCTACATCCGCAAGGTTCACTTTCGCGATCTCGGCATGATTCAACAGATAGAGCAAAAGGTGGTCAATCGCCTGCGCCAAGTGACCGCCGCAATTCAGCAAGACGGCACCAACCGGGTCAACGTGATCCGCTCCACCGCGGAGCGCCAGGCGGCCGTAGCCTTCGCCCAGGCTGCCGCAACTCGCCCGCAAATCGTCGGCGCTGCTCTGGCCGAGATCGCCAAGGACCCGATCATCGCCGAGGCCTTGTTCGACTTACTCGAGACTCAGAACATGCTGCAGAGTCAAAGCTTGGAGGTGAGTGTGCTGCCCAAAGGGACGCAATTCGTGGCCGCTATTCCGAACACGAGCGCGTCCCCCGGACGTTGACGGCACTGGCCCGCGCGTGCGAGCTCGCTCAGCCTCGCGGGCCCGCGAGCAGCTTGTTCAGCTCCCCACTTTCTACGAGTGGGAGCAGGTCTTCATAGCCGCCAATCAGCACCCCATCCAAAAAGATCATGGGGAAAGTCGGCCAGCCCGTCCACATCTTGAGCGCCAGGCGCTTCTTCCACTCGCTGAAGTAGCTGCCGATTCCGAGGTATTCATAAGCAATGCCTCGGCTATCGAGCAGGCGACGCGCCCGCTTGGGAAACGGATTTTGCGTCATACCGACCATCACCAGACGGTGAGCTTCGATCAGTGATTTGACCTGCTCGACCTGGTCCTTCCGGTAGTTGGCGATCTTTTCGGTGATTTTGGGATGAATGCGGGTTTGAGGGAAAATCTCGCGCGTGGCGGTGGCTAGCATCGGGTTAGCTTACGTGGCGCACGGCACACAGGTTTCTCCCGCCCTCGGGCGGCTCCTCACCAGTGAGCCAGGATGAGCTCGGGGCCGGTCGCTAGGCCCAGTTGGCGAGCTCGACCCGTGCTAAACCCCCGGCGCCTTGTCACTCCTCGAAGTCGCCAATCTGAGTTTTGGGTATAGCAGCGAGCGCCTGTTTCAAGGGGTCAGTTTCCGGCTCGAGCCGGGGCAGCGCGCGGGCTTGGTCGCGCCCAATGGCGCGGGCAAGAGCACGTTGCTGCGCGTCATCGCGGGCGAGCTCGACGCCGATGAAGGCTCGGTCGTGCTGAAGAAGGGCGGGACCCTCGGCTATTACCGACAGGGCCACGAGACGCGGGCCGAAGGCAGCGTGATGGACAATCTACTCGCTGGCTTCGGCGATCTGCTCAAGATCAGACACGAGCTCACGCACGCTCAGGAAGCCGCTGCCAGCGGTGATGCCGCGGCGCTGGATCGCTTGTCCGCAGCCATGGATCGCTACCAGCACGCGGGCGCGGATCAGCTCGAGCGACGGGTGGAGATGATCGCGATGCGCCTCGGCTTCACGCCCAATGACTTGGAACGCGACGTGCGCACGCTGTCCGGTGGCGAGCGCGGTCGGTTGTCTCTAGGTGTGGTGCTCGCGGGTGAGCCGGAGGTGTTGTTCTTGGACGAACCCACGAACCACCTCGATTTGGAGACGATCGATTGGCTAGCCAACTACTTGGTGAGTTGGCGCGGCGCAGTCTTGGTCGTGTCTCACGACCGCGCATTCCTGGACGCGGTGTGCCCGATCACGATGGAGCTCGGGCGTACTACGTTCCGCAGCTATCCCCTGCCCTATACGCAGTACCACGAGGAGCGCGCAGAGGACCTGGAGCGCGAGCGCCGCTTGGCCGAAGAGCAATCCGCGTTCATCAGCAAGACCGAGGATTTCATCCGCAAAAATATCGCGGGCTCCAACACCAAACAGGCGCAATCCAGACGCCGCATGCTCGACAAACTCGAGCGGCTCGAGCGACCGGAAGACGTCTGGGCGCGCGCCGAACGGATGCGCTTCCGCTTCGCCGAAACGCCGCGCAGCGGCGACATCGTGTTGGATGTGAAAGCGGCGGCAGGTGTGCGCGGCGGGGTCGAGCTGTTCAGCGGCTTCGATTTGCTGCTCAGGCGCGGAGATCGCTTGGGCATCGTCGGACCCAACGGCTGCGGCAAATCCACGTTGCTCAAGCTGCTCGCCGGCAACGCCGAGCCGAGCGATCGCGGAGAGATCAAGCGCGGCACGAACCTGTACGAGGGCTACTTCGATCAGCACCTCGGCTCACTCGATCCGAAGAAGACGGCGGTGGACGAAATTCGCAGTGTGCGCGGCGATCTCAACTCCGATGGAGCGCGCGAGTACCTCGCTCGCTTTCGCTTCTACGGGGACGACCCCTTGCGCCGGGTCTCGAGTTTTTCCGGTGGCGAGAGCACGCGGCTGGCGCTGGCCAAGCTGCTCTTGGAACCGCGCAACCTCTTGTTCCTGGACGAACCGACCAATCACTTGGACATCCCCGCCGCTGAAATTTTGGAGGAAGCCTTGGTCGGCTTCGAAGGCACGGTGGTGCTGATCTCGCACGATCGCCGGTTTCTGGAGACCGTCACCACACGCACCGCGAGCTTTGGTCCTTCGGGCATCGACCTATACGACGGCGGCTTCAAGGACTACCGCGAGGCCAAGCTGCGGAAGCTCGCCGCAGAGCAGGCGCTCGCGGCCGCGGCGGCAGCGGCCGCGGATAGCTCGCGGGGAAAACAGCAAAAGGGCAAACGAGACAAGGCGCCCGGCCGATGATAACTTTGCCGAGAACGAGAATGAGTCGCTCAAACACTCATGCCATCGGCTTGCTGCTCGCGCTGTGCGTGGCGCTCGGCGCATGCCGCAAACAAGCCACGCCTGCGCCAAGCGACGACACCGGCGCGGTCCCAAAGCCCACCGAACTGCCGCCGCTCGAGATCAGGGACGACAGTCCCAACCTGCTTTTGACCTGGATCGACGATAAGGGGGACTTTCACGTCGTGCAGAAGCCGGCAGACGTGCCGAAAGAAGGCCGCGATCGAGTGCGTGTGGTGGTGACCACGCGCGAAGAAGGCACCGGCAAGCTGGTCTATGTCTCGAACTTGAATGAAGTAACCCCCACCGGTGCCTACCGAGTGAAGACGATGACTCGTGCCGCGTGGGACGAGCTCGGCGCGGGCAAGCGCAAGGCGCGGCTCGAGGCGCTTGCGCCGAGCGCCGTGCCAGCACCGTCCGAGTCTGCCCCGGGGACTCAGCCCGACGCCCCCACTGCGGCAAAGAAAGCGCTCGCCAGCGGGATCTCCGCCACCATCTACGGCGCGTCTTGGTGCAAACCGTGCCACGACACGGCCAAGTACCTCAAGCAGCGCGGCGTCACCGTGGTCGACAAAGACATCGACGAAAATCCGGTGGCCGCCGCCGAGATGCGTCAGAAGCTGGAGCGCGCGGGGCGCTCGGGCTCGAGCATCCCTGTCATCGACCTGATGGGACAGATCCTGGTGGGCTTTAGTCCAATGGCACTGGATCAGGCGATCGAAGCCGCTCGGAACGCAAAACCTTTGTGATGTTAGTTGGTTAGTCACTGGCCGCCCCGCTTGACGAAGGCTTGTCTAGGACTAACGCTATGCTGTCATGGCGGAGCGTCCGGACGTATCAGGTGAAGCTCCCCAAGGCTATTCGATCCGGGTCGCTTCGCGCCTGACCGGCGTGTCTTCGGACACCCTGCGGATGTGGGAGCGTCGCTATGGCTTTCCCAAGCCCGAGCGAAACGAGTCACAGGTGCGGGTGTACTCGGATGCAGACATCGAGCGTCTCGTGCTCATCGCGCGCGCGCTCAAAGCTGGCTTCCGCTCCGGCGAGGTGATCCACCGCGGAACCGAAGAGCTCAGGGGCCTTCTGATCAGCTCCACGCGCGCCGAGGTCGAGAGCGATCGCGGCACACCGACCATCGAATCGCTTCTCGGCCTGCTCATCCAAGACGATCCTCAGGGCTTGCGCGACGAGCTCCGCCGCAGCGTTGCGTTGCTCGGCCCCAAGCAATTCTTGACGGAGGTGGTGGCGCCACTGGTCGAACAGGTCGGGGTCGCTTGGGCCGCGGGGCGGCTCGCCGTGCGACACGAGCACTTGGTCTCGGAGGTGCTCTCGAGCAAGTTGCGACTATTGCTGTCCGCTTACGACGATCGTTCCTCGCGCCCAATCGTGCTGCTCGCGACACTATCCGACGAGCAGCACGGCTTGGGCTTGGACATGGTGGCGCTGTACCTGGCGCTAGAGGGCGCGACTCCCCGGCTTTTGGGGGTGAACACTCCGCCCGATCAAATCGCGGAGGCGGCGGTGGCATTGTCTGCGGACGTGGTGGGCGTGTCCATTTCCGAGGCGTCGGATCTGGCCCTGACCGAAGCTCATCTGCGGCGCGTCTTGAGTTCGCTGCCGAACCGGATCGAGATCTGGGTCGGCGGGAAAAATGCGCGCAAGCTCGGCTTACGCAACTCGCGCATCCGGCACGTGGTAACCTGGCAGGAGTTGGACCAGGCCGTCGCGCGCGTGCGCGAGGCGAGTGACGTAACCTGATGTCGGAACGGGATTGGCGGAGCAAAAAGCGCGGTCAGTTCGCAGATCCCGTCGCCCGTGACTCGTGGCAGGCTCCTCGGCGCCAATGAATCTGACGCAAGTGAGCCGCACGCTGTGCGAGCAGGTCTCTCGACTCGAGTTTCGACCGCCCGTGGCCTACGTTTACAATCCGCTCGAGTACGCGCGCGTGCCGCACGAAGCGTACCTCAAACGTTATGGCAAAGGGCCCAAGCGCGCGCTGTTGCTGGGGATGAATCCAGGACCCTTCGGCATGGCACAAACGGGCGTGCCTTTTGGGGACGTGACCATGGTTCGAGATTTTTTGGGCATCTCGGGCTCCGTCGCCAGGCCGGCGCGCGAACACCCGAAGCGCACCATCACCGGCTTCGAATGCACTCGCTCGGAGGTCAGCGGCACGCGTTTGTGGGGGTTTGCACAGAGTCATTTCGAGACCGCAGCGCGCTTTTGCGATGCCTTCTTCGTGGTCAACTACTGCCCGCTCGTGTTCATGGACCAGGGAGGAAAGAATCTGACCCCAGACAAACTGCCGAAGAGCGAACAGGAAGCGCTCTTCAAGGCCTGTGACGGGGCACTTCGGGACATCGTGAGTACCCTGAAACCACAGTTCGTGATCGGAGTCGGCGCGTTTGCGCTGGCGCGCGCTCAGCGGGCACTGCCGGATTTTCCCGGTAAGATCGGCATGATCCTGCATCCGAGCCCGGCGAGCCCCAAGGCCAATCGAGGCTGGGCAACGATCGCCGAGCAAGAATTGCGCGATCTCGGCGCACTCTAAAGAAAACCCGGCTACTTTTGCGTTGGTGGTTTGCGAGAGCCCACCTTCAGCACTAGGCTGCGCCCCGAACAATGCTGTTTTTGCCTAGTTTCACTTGGGATGTCGACCCGGTCTTCTGGCGCGTGCCGCGCGCCGCCGTCGCCGTGACAATCGGCGCGATCGGTCTGTTGATGGTCCTTTACGGCCTCGCCAAGAAAGAGCGCGAGCAAGTCATCACCGGAGCATTCTTTGCCGGCGCAGGGCTTCTGATCTCCGAGCTCATGGGCCCCATGGTCGAGCTCCGCTACTACAGCATGCTGTTCGTCGTGGTCTTCCTCGGCGGGCACGCGCTGTTGAATTGGCAGATCAAACGTGGCGGTGGTGGCCCCGAGGTCGCCGGTGACTTCATCGTCTACGGCGTGCTCGGCGTGCTCGTGGGCGCCCGTTTGGGACACGTGTTGTTCTATGACCTGGACAAGGCGATCGACGATCCAGTCTGGGTCTTCAAAATCTGGACCGGAGGGCTGGCGAGTCACGGCGCGGTGATGGGGCTGATCATCGCCATGTATCTGTTCACCAAGAGTCGGCGCGTCCCGTTTCTGGAGGGCGCGGATCGCTTTTCATTCTCCGCGGCTCTGGGCGCGACGGTGGTGCGCATCGGCAACCTGTTCAATTCCGAGATCGTGGGCCGCAAAGTCCCGGACCAGAGCTGGGGCATGCGCTTCCCGCGCAATCCGCCGGACCACGGGCTCAACCCGATTCCGTTGCGATATCCAAGCCAAATATACGAGATCGTGCTTGGCGTCTCGGTGTTCGTCGGCTTGCTGATTGCCGATCGGCTGATGGGCAAAGAAAAGCGCCCACGCGGCGCGATGATCGCTTGGTTCTTTGCGCTCTACTTCACCGGGCGTTTGTTCACGGAGTTCTACAAAGAAATCGAGGCACTGGACCCGAACTCCCCGATCAGCATGGGCCAGTACTTGAGCATTCTACCCGCCTTGCTCGGTTGGTACGGCGTGTACTGGACCATGAAGCGCAAGCAACCTGCCGGGTGGGGTGAAGCCGCGCCCGCAGTCGACGAGGAAGACGAGGACGAGGACGAGGACGAGGACGACGAAGACGACGAAGACGACGCAGATGACGACGGCTCCTCGGCGCGTCGCCGCAAGGCCCCCCGCATCACGGACGCAGACGAGGACGAGGACGAGGACGAGGACGAAGACGAAGACGAGGATGACCAGCAGCCAGTGCCGAACAAGAATGCGGCTGCGCTCGATCCGGACGTCGAGGCGGAATTCGAAGCCGGCAAGCTCAAGAAGATCCGGCAAGAACCGCAGGAGTAGCTCGAGTGGCAACGTGCTCCGCTGGCTGCGGAGCACGCCCGGGGTGACTGGGTCAGCCCAGCTTGGCTTTGATCGTGATCTCCGGAACGCCGCCCAGCGCGCGTGTGATCGGGCAGTTTTGCTTCGAGAACGCGACCTTTTCGTCGAACAACGCCTGCGAGGCACCAGGCACCACAGCGTTGGTCTCTAGCTCGATTTTGGTGATCGCAGGTCCACCTCCGAGCTCACCGAGTGTCACCGTCGCGCTGGTCTCGATGCTGGTCGGAGGGTGACCGGCGGCCGTCAGTTGCGCTGCCAAGAACATGGAAAAACAACCCGCGTTGGCGGCGCCGATCAGTTCTTCCGGATTGGTCCCGGTGCGGGCGCCTTCGAAGCGGGATAGGAAGGTGAACGGCGCGTCGAAATAGCCGGTGCCGCCCTTCATCGAGCCGTTGCCCTCCTTGAGGGTGCCGGTCCATTTGGCTGAAGCTTTTGAGATGGCCATGATTGCTCGCTCCTGTGTGATGGGAATTGTCCCCGAGAACTCGCCCGCGAGGACCCGCAACTGGCGGCTCGTCCGAGCGCTATCCCGAGGCCGACTACAGGTAGTGCCGTCGCAGCTTTCGGTCAATGCGCGCAGATCATGGGCCTGGGACTGCTCAGCTGAAGCCGCGGATGGGCCGGATCGTAAATCGCCGGGTCGTGGGGCGACAACTGCGGATGGCGTTTGAGCGAACGCACCAGTGCATCGCGAAACGTGCTGCTGGTGTCCACCTCGATTTGCTGCGCGGACAATGAGAGCGGCTGGAATAGGGCATCACCGCCGGTAGCGAGGTAATCGCTGGTGACCAGCAACAACTTCTCACGATCCGAAACCGTTTTGCCGTTGTCGCGGGTGAGCTTCAACTCGAGCCCGGATTTTCCGCAACGCGCATTCACTCGGATACCGCTCAACGAGATCAAGCCGTGCGCGTCGTGTTGCAAGTGCGTCGAGATCACGGTCTTGAGTTCAGCGCCGGTGATGTGAATTTTGGCGACGAGGTTGTCGAATGGCATCGCTTCGAACAGCTTGCCGTAGCTCAATTTTCCGGCGGGCAAATCGGCGCGCAGGCTGCCGCCGTTCAGAATGGCGACATCGGCTCCCGGCGACGACTCACGCAACAAATCGGCAAATAAGTTGCCGAGCGCCGATTCGATCCCGTGCTCACAGGCCATCGCTTCGCTCACCGTGCAGGCAATCGGCGCTGCCCGAAACTGTGCGGCCTGAACCAGCGCGGGCTCGATGGCTTGCGCCATGTCCGGATCTTCGACGGTCAGTTGTCCCTCGTATTCGCTGAGGGTGCAGGGACCTCCTTCGGTCAAGCTGGGGCACAGCTCGTGAGGCGGGAAGACTCGTCTTTCCAGCACGCGATGGCTCGTACCGTCGATACGCAAGTCGATGCGCGAGAAGGCGCGGCCACGCGCGTACGCTTCGGCGATCGGAATGCCGTTTACCACGTGCGCGACGCCTGCATGCGTGTGGCCGGCGAAGATGGCGTCGACACTGCCGGCTGGCAGAGCGCGCGCGACGTCGAAAATTTCGGCCTCCGGCTTGCAACTGCTCAGGTTGACCGGGTCGCTGAAGTCCTTGCAATCAGCGCCCGCGTGAGCGATGCCAATCACCAGTTCTGCGCCTTGGCGGCGCAATTTTTGAGCTTCCTCGGCAAGCGCTGGCGAAAGCGGCGCGACGTCCAGACCGACGAACCAAGCGTTCAGCACGATGCTCGGCGTCTCCCGCGTCAACAAGCCGACGAAGCCGACGCGCACACCGCCCACTTCCACCAGCACCGAGCGCCGGAGCTTGTCCCACGCGGGCGTCTCTTGGCTGCCGCGTACGATCAAATTTGCCGAGAGGATCGGAAATGACGCCTCGCGGATGCGCGCACGAATTGCCCCCTGCGGGTCATGGCCACCGGCGACGGGTCCGAAGTCGAACTCGTGATTTCCCAGCGTCGCCACCGTCATGCCCAGCAGGCGATAGGCCGAGATCACCGAAGCACCCTCGGTCAGGTTCGATTCGAGCGTGCCCTGGAACATATCTCCCGCGTCCACCAGCGCGACGGCTCCGCCGTCCTTGGCGCGAGCGCGACGCACGTTGTTGACGTAGCCCGCGAAGGCAGGGAGCGCGCGCAACCGTCCGTGCAAATCATTGAGCGCGAGAAAGCTCAGCACGAATGGCGGACGGACGGGGGTCGTTGCCGACGGCCGGCTTGCGGCGCTGCTGACCGGCGCTGCGATGTGCGTTGGGGGGGGCGGGGGTTCCGCGCACGCCGCGCACACGAGCCCCGAAAGCCAGGCCAAAGCGGAGCGAGACAGTGGCATTCGACCCGAGCAAAACCCACTTGGGGTCAGCTTTGTTCCAGTAGCCCGCGCAGCCGCGCGGGTGCGATTCGGAAGTCACGCTTGCAATATTCGCAGGCGATTTCCAAGACCTCGTTGGTCGAGAGAAGATGCTCGAGATCATCGCGGCTCAGGCTCGCCAACGCGGACACGACGCGTAACTCGTCACACCAACATTCGAAGCGGATCGGGCTCTCTTCCAAGCGCGTGAAGGGCATGCCGTACAGCAGCTCATCCAATAGCCAGCTCGGGCTGAACGCGCTGTCTGCCAGCTGCGGATCGATCGACTCGAAATCGCGCAGGCGCTCGGTCATCACCATCAGCGGACCGCGCCCGACCTCCGGCAACAATTGCACGAGGTACCCACCCGCGCTGAGCACGCGCCCGCCGTCGATCAAGGTTCCGACCGCGAGCATGGAAATCACCTGCTCGGAGGTCTGCATGTAGGACATGAAGGAATGCGAAATACCGCCGTCCTTCGGGACCTCCACCACGCCTTGGTTGATTCGGCCGTTGCCCAAAGTACGCATCAGCTGAAGCACCGCCCCCGGACCGAGATCGATTTCCCGCGCACCGCCCTTGAGTTGAACTAGCCCGCGGGTTTGGCCCGAGGGGTGGGAATCGGCAATCAAACTGCCGCTGCCGCTCGAGCCCTTGATGATGCCCTGCACTCGCAAGCTGGGCGCCATGGTTTCACGGAACAGAATCGACCCCGTCAGCAGATCGCCGAAATGGCGGGCGGTCTGCCCGGTGGCGCCCTGCGCTTCGATGGCACCGCGTACGGTCTCGGTGGTGCGCGCGGTGATGACGCGGAACGCGCCGTCGTCGGTAATGGCGCGGAGTACGCTGTCGGCGGGTTCGCTCACCCCCCAAATCTAATGCTTCGAACGCGATCTGCACAGCCCAGAGTTTGGGCTCTCCGCCCGCGGATGGTCCCCGGCAAATGTTCCGCTATAAGGGTCGGCGATGAGCCCCAACGAAGCCGAACGCGCCACGTTGCTGGTGTCCTGCCCCGATCGGCGGGGGATTGTCGCCGCATTAGCGCAGGTTTTGTACGGCCACGGTGCGAACATCTTCGATTCCGACCAGCATACCGATCCGCTGGCCGCGCAGTTCTTCCAACGCCTACACTTCGACCTCACCGACCTGCAAACGGACCGCGGGACGCTCGAACGGGCGATCGCGGAAGTCGCCGAACGTTTCGGGATGCGTTACGAGCTGCGCTACCGAACGAGGCAAAAACGCGTCGCCATCTTCGTCTCGCGCTACGATCACTGCCTGTACGATTTGCTGCTTCGCCACCAGAGCGGAGAACTCCGCTGTGAATTGCCGCTGATCGTCAGCAATCACCCGGATCTGGAGCGCGTGGCACAGCAGTTCGGCGTCGAGTTCCAGCTGGTTCCGGTCAGTGCCGAAATCAAGCCCCAGGCCGAGGCCGCGCAGCTAGCGCTGTTGCGCGAGCGGAGCGTCGATCTGGTAGTCCTCGCGCGCTACATGCAGATCTTGAGCGAGTCGTTCGTGACGGGCTTTCCTGGCAAAGTCATCAATATCCACCACTCGTTCTTGCCCGCCTTCGTCGGTGGCAAGCCGTATCATCAAGCGTACCAGCGGGGCGTGAAGCTGATCGGCGCAACGGCGCACTACGCCAGCGCCGTGCTGGATGAAGGGCCGATCATCGAGCAAGACGTGGTTCGTTGCTCACACCGCGACTCGATTGACGACTTGGTGCGCAAGGGCCGCGATTTGGAGAAGGTGGTGCTGGCGCGGGCGGTGCGGCTGCACTTGGAAGATCGGGTGCTGGAGTACGGCAATAAGACAGTGGTGTTCGACTGAGCAGGTTCTCGCTGCGGCAGGCCACTCGAGCCAATCGCGTGAGGCGTGCGAATGGCGGCGACGCGAGGGACCGCACGACGCGGGCGACCGGCGCCCCGCGCGGAAAACCTCGACGATGGCGGATACCGGAGGGCATGTCTCGAGCCGCCGCCAGCGCCTGTGCGGCACCCGAACCGCGTCGAATCGCGCCGCCCCGCAACACTGTCAGCGCTTCGCGCGCCCGAGCTTGCCCCGGCCAGCCACTCGGTTAAGCTGCGCGGACGCTCGGGGCGCGGTCCCAAGGACCGCTGAGAAGTACCCGTAGAACCTGATCCGGTTTGCACCGGCGGAGGGAAGCGCGCCGAGAAATTCGGCGTTCGTCCTTTCGCCCAACGAGGAAGAAACGAATGTCGACCAGAACTCTGCCGCTGCGCGGTGCCGCCAACCCCTCCAGCCACCGGGATGGAACCAATCCAGGCTCCTTCGCCAACGCGCCGAACTTGGGGGGCGCACTGACGTTCTCGTCACCGGATACGCCGGGCATGCCACAGCCGAGCGAGAAGACCGCGTGGGACTTCCTGCCGGTTGGATGGCGTCGCGAAGGCGATCGCGCGATCGCGCCCTCGGGCTTCGTTCCCGTCACGCAACTCGAACACGCTCGGCTCGGCAACGTGACGCCCGAGATGAAGCGAGTCGCTGCACGCGAACCGCACCTGAGCGCAGAGCAGATCCGCAGTGAAGTCGCGGCCGGGCGCATGATCATTCCGGCCAACACTCGGCACCTGCAGTACGCGCTGGAGCCAATGTGCATCGGGCGCGCCAGCAAGACCAAAATCAACGCGAACATGGGCGCCTCACCCGTTTCCTCCAGCACCGATGAAGAGGTGGAAAAGCTGAAATGGGCCGAACGTTGGGGCGCCGACACGGTGATGGACCTCTCGACGGGAGGGAATTTGGACGAGTGCCGGCAGGCGATCATCGAAAACTCGCGGGTGCCGATCGGGACGGTCCCGATTTACTCGATGATCATCGGCCGCAAAATCGAAGATTTGAGCATCGACGTGATCTTGGACAACCTGCGACTGCAGGCCAAGCAAGGCGTGGACTACTTCACGATCCATGCAGGCGTGCTCCGGGAGCATTTGTCTTTCGTGCAGCGTCGGCTGATCGGCATCGTCAGCCGCGGCGGCTCGTTGCTCGCCAAATGGATGTTGGTGCACGGCCAACAAAACCCGATGTACACGCATTTCGAACAGATCTGCGAAATCATGCGCGAGTACGACGTGTCGTTCTCGCTGGGGGATGGCTTGCGTCCGGGCGGTTTGGCGGACGCTAGCGACGACGCACAGCTGCGCGAGCTCGAGACGCTGGGCGAGCTCACCGAGCGCGCTTGGCGAATGGGCGTGCAAGTCATGATCGAGGGCCCGGGGCACGTGCCCTTCGATCAGATCGAATACAACATGAAGCTCGAGCGAAGCTTGTGTCATGGCGCGCCTTTCTACGTGCTCGGGCCGCTCGTGACGGACGTGTTTCCCGGCTACGATCACATCACCTCGTGCATCGGCGCCACCGCCGCCGCCTATCACGGGGCGAGCATGCTCTGCTATGTCACGCCCAAGGAGCACGTGGGCTTGCCGAAGAAGGACGACGTCAAGCAAGGTTGCATCGCCTACAAGATCGCCGCGCACGCGGCGGACGTTGCGCTCGGCATTCCCGGGTCTCGGGATTGGGACGATTCGCTGACCAAGGCACGCGCGGCGTTGAACTGGGAAAAGCACTTCGAGCTCGCGTTCGACGGCGACACCGCACGCGCGTTCCACGACGAGGATCTCGACGTCGACACGGATTTTTGCGCAATGTGCGGGCACGATTGGTGCTCTGTGCGGATCTCGAAGGAGATCGTGGAGTTCGCCAGCGGCAAAGCCGACGGTTTCGAGCGCGACAAAGTCGTGCAGTCCGCGGCGCTCACGCCCGAACAGCGCGAGATCTTGGAAAAACGCGGGGTGCTCAGTCCAGAGGAGATCCACCGCTTGGCTTCGAAGACGCGCAAGGCGGTGGGGGCAGAGGGCTCCAAGGCCTCGTGTCATTCGGACTATGTCGAGCCGCAGACGGCGCAGCAAATTCAGGAACAGCGGCTGGTTCAACTGCGAACCAAACCCGAGGTGTCGGCCGCGGAATGAGCGGCCCGATGACCGTCCCCGACCGTCACGTGTTCCACATCACCGAGCGCGGCGCATTCGCCGCCGCGCTCGAATCGGGTGCCTACACGACAGACAGTCTGCTCAGTGAAGGGTTCGTGCATTGCTCGACGCGGGCGCAGATCCTGCGCTCGGCGGCGCGTTTTTTTGGCGGCAGGGCCGGGCTGGTCTTGCTCTGCATCGACGCGGAGCGGATCGCCACGTTGCTGCGCTACGAGGCGGCCGACGGCGAAGCCTTCCCGCATTGCTTCGGAGCCATCCCGCTCGACGCGATCCCCGCCGTGATCGATTTTCCGTGTCGCCCCGACGGCAGCTTCGAGCTGCCGCCGGAACTCGAGCTATTCACGGGTTGACGACAGTTACGCCGGAGGCGTGTCGCGACCATCAAAACTTCATGATCGCAGCGCGCGCAGCCTTCGGTGTTTTCGCGTTTTTGTAGAGCAGCGGATAGTCGGCGCGGCCTGGAACCGGTTGGTAGTTCAGCCAACTGCGCTCGTCCGATATCCCCCAAAAGCTGACGCTCGTCATCCGCTGTCGATACTGCCGGTAGACGGCGAACAAAGAGGCGAAGCGCTCGGCCTGAGCCGCTTCCAGCTCCGCGGTGTACGGCACCTCGGGTGAAGCGACGAAGCTGCCCGAGGCATAGTCGTCGTAAACGGTCACGTCGAGCTCGCTGACTTTGAGCCCATAGCCGGCGTCAACGAACTTATCGAATGCTTCCTGCAGTTCGCTTGCGCTCGGCCAGGTCATGTATTCATGGCTTTGGAAGCCGATGCCATCGACGTGGATGCCGCGCCCCTGGAGCCAAGCGAACATGCTCAAGATCTTGTCGGCCTTCAGCGTCACTTCGTAGTCGTTGTAATACAACTTGCCCGCGGAACTGCCGGGCTCGACCGCTTCCAACGCGTCGTGGGCATATTGGTAGGCCCAATAGATGTACTCCTCGTTGCCGAACAGTTCGTACCAGCGTGAGCCCTCCGCGCCGTCTCGGTAGGACTTGGCCGAGTCACTGCTGATGGCTTCGTTCACCACGTCCCAGTTGTCGACGACGTCCGCGTAGCGATTGACCACGGCTTCGATGTGAGCCTTGAGTCTGGACTTGAGGAGCTCCAAGCTAGCGGAGTCAGCAGCGGCGATGCCCGCGAACATCCAGGTCGGAACTTGCCGATGCCAGAGCAAGGCGTGTCCAGTCAGCTTCATGCCGTGGCTGCGGGCGAAATCCGCGACCCGATCGGCCTCGACCCAGTCGTAGCTGTCCTCCGCGGGATGAATGTTTTGGGCTTTCATCGCGTTTTCACAGGTCAGATGATTGAAGTCGCGCGTGACAGCGTCGGCCGCGACGTTCAGCTCCCAATCGCCGACCGCCGCGCCGATCGGGAAATAGTCCGCGTACTTTCCGGCGAGCGAGCCGGATACCGCGGGCTCAGCGCCAGGGGCGTCCGACATGGTGCCCGAGCTGGCCGCGCACCCGCTAACGCAATGGAAGGCGACGACGAAGCAGAACTGCAGCCAAGGTCTGCACGAAAAGGGAAGGATGCGGGGCATGCTCGAGTCCGGAACCGGTTCCAGTTCCTGCCACAGCGCCCGGCAAAAGCAAGACCGCGCTACTCGTCGCTGACCAAGACGTCACCGCCGCTCGAGTAATATAGCCGCTCACAGTTCGAGTTGGGGACGGCGTGCGTGCGCTGGTCGAGGTCGACGACGGTGTACAAGGGGGCGTCGCGGCGATCACGAAAGCGCGCCATTTGCTTGCCGCTGCCCTCGTCCAGGTAAAATAGGGTCCGCGAGTCGGTCGATAACCCGCTGGGTAGAGGGCGGGCAGCGCTGGTTCCGTCGAACGAATCCTGACTCAGACTCTCGGGCATTGCCCAACCGTTCGGCGTCCAGATCGACTCGTAGATTACCGACACGCCTTCGAAGCCGGGGGGGAAGCCGCCAGCTGGCGCAGGGGTGAAGCCGGAGAACACGAAGGTCTTGCCATCCGGCGCCAAAACCGGAGCTGCGTAGTGCTGCATGGTCTGCAACGCGCGCTGATTGATGCCGCTGAACGCGCTCTCGTCGAAGGCGAGCTCGAACGCCGAGCTCCGCGAGCTGCGGCTGAACGCAGCAAACTCCTGGAAGGTCGTGCTCAGCAGCACCAGCGTCTTGCCGTCGGCGCTCAGCGCCGCGCCAGCCTCGATGCCATAGCCTTCGGCGATCGTCTGCTCGAAAGCCGGACCAAACGCTTCGCTGGGGAGCTCGCGGTGAGCGAGCATGGGCACGCCGTCGCGCGCGAACAGAATGTCCAATTCGTCCGCAGTGATGGTCAAGAGCTGTTCGTTTGCCGCCGTCGAGATCCCGGGAACTGGCGTGGCGTTGACCCAGGCGGCCATTTCCGAACAGCTGCCGGGCGGGACCGGAATGACCGTGCCTTCGTCCGCACCGCCCTCGCCTCCCGCGCCACCCTCGCCGGCCCCACTCCCGGATAGGCCCGCGCTGCCCGCGTCCTCGGCTTCACCGGCGCTGCCAGCGTCGCTTCCGCCGCTGCCACTCTTGCCGGTAGACGGACGCCCACCTGCGCCACTCTTCGACGAGCTGCCGCCCTCACTGACTGGCGGCGCGTAGTCATCCGAGTTGGACGAGCAAGCGACGGCCAGCGACAGCGTGAGCCCGAAGCCGAAAACGATGTAGCGCCTCATTCGGCGGGCACGCAGCTGTAGTTTTGACGCCAATTGGTCAGGGTCGGGCTGGCGGAGAGAGCGTCGTTCGGGACCATGCGAATCGTCACCTTCAAGTATTGCTGAGACTTGAAACCGGCAGCAAGCAGCAAGGCGCCGACGTCGCTACCGATCCAACTGGTGTTCGGCGCGCCGCTCGCGGTGCCGAGCTTCACGACTCCGGGGGTGGTGACCATCGCCGGATAGGTCGGCAGGCTGGCAAAGTCGCTGCCTTTGGCCGAAGTTTGCGCATAAAATTCGATCTTCGAGTTTGCGCTCGGGGTGATCGTTTGCCAATCGAAGAACCGCCACACGACTTTCGTGCCCGTCCCGCACGTCGCTTGGTAGTTGCGCTCGTAGTTGGCCGGCGCAGGCAACAAGATCGGTGGAGGCGGCGAGCACGTCCCGGTCAAACACACCGAGCCGAGGCAACAATCGTTGGTCGTGGCACAGATGCCTCCTTGCGCGACGCACATGCCGATCGGTGGCGCGGTGCTACAGTGGCGGGTCGGCGGATCGGTGACCGGAGTATCGATCTTGCAGACCGCGGTCTTCGGGCTGGCGAGCCCACCGCAACAGTCCTCGTCGACCTCACAGCTGTTCGCGCTGCCCGTGCCGTTGGTCTTGCAGCCGTCCAGCACCCAAAAACCACGCTCGTTCAGGTAGTTCGCGCCAGAAGTGCTGAAGTTCTGGTTTGGTAGCAAGAAGGCCGGGTGACTGCGATCCGCGCCCGCGCTCGGCACATCGTCCAGGGCGGCGATCCAGAGAGCGCTCTGCACTTGGCTGTAGTTGGTGATTTGGGTGTAGCTGGCAGGATTGGAATAGTCTTGCTGAACGCCTGGCAGGTTGAACGTGTTGCCGTACGGGCGAGTGCTCGTGAACACCACCCAGCGATAGCCGCCGGCCGCCTGCGGCGACACCGTCGCTTGATAGGCTTTGTTCGCGTCGATGTTGCGCTCGCCCGCGTTGAGCTTGGTCAGCGCGACCGGAGTGGGCGCGGCGGCGGTCGAGTCGATCGACCAAAGCTTTCCCGGATCTTCGAAGTAGTTCGTCGGCCCCATGTAGCCGTACTTGGTCCAGCTGGTGTTGGTGCAACAAGCGTCCGTCGGCGTGGTCGTCTGATAGATCACGCTGCGCGAGTCGCTCTCGAAGGTCGGCCACTTGATCACATCGCCGAGCGGCCAGTTGTTGACCAACGAGCGGCGGTGCTTGAAAAGCTTGTTGGGTTGGTCGAAGTCGAAAATACTCAGACCCTTGCGCCAGCCAGCCCCAGCGGAGGAGTCACCATCGACGAACACCAGCTTCGACGCGTCGGGCGAAAAGCTCGGCACCATCATCGCGGTCTTTCCGAGTCCCCAGACGCCCTGGGTCGCGGTCGAGACGTCTACTGGCGAAGCGCCGCTGGTCTGCGGCGTTTGCCAGACCGAGTAGCTGGTGTTGTTGCCGTTGTCGCCGCCGTCCCGCATCATGCCCGAGCGGTTCACGTCTCCGGTCGGCTTGAACGCCGATTGTGGGATGGGCACGAAGCTCGCGCCCGCCTGGCAGTTCACCTTCCATTGTAGCCGCACCGAGGCGTTGCCGGTGGTCTCGTACCAGGCAAATTTGAAGTCGTGGTCGCCTGCGTCCAGATAGGTCGTGCCGTAGAAGGCGGAAGGGGTCCAAGAGCTAGCGACACGAACCTGGTCGAGCCACAAGCGACCACCATCGTCGACGTTGCCGTTGGTTTGGAATTCATACACGCCGCTACACGGCGCGCTGAGCAGCCCGGTCCAACGCGCGGAGAGATTGTCGCTGCTCGTCAGCTGTGAGTACTCGGTGCGCCCGCTGCCGTAATTATTGTCGATGTTCGCGTCGTAGCGGGTGAAGGAGGCCTGCGAGACGGGATTCTGCCCCAGGTTTCCGTTGGCAATTTGATCGCCGTAGTAGCTGACAGTGAGGCCGCTCGTAGGCGGAACGTAGCTCGCTGGGGCGTACAAATTCGCGGTCGGGATGCGCTCGGTCAAGGTCGTGGGCGACCCGTACTGCCAGCGCAGTTTGAGCAGCGCCGCTTGGTTCTTGTCGGTGTGCTCGACCTTCAGGCTGTACAGCGTGCCCTGGGTCATCGCGATGTTGCCGCTACAAGTGTTGTTGGCGGTCGCGGTGACGTTGATCACTTGCGTGCCGGCGAGCGTGACTTTCGCGGTGTCGTTGGCGTCCACGCACAGCACTACGTTACCGGTGTACGGCGACTCCAGCTGCCCTTGCCATACGTCACCGAAGTTGTCGCTCGGCAGGGCACTCTCGCTGGCCGGACTGAGCGTGCTCCAATCGGCGTAGACGTCGGGTTCCAGGCGTTGCAGAGCGACTGGGGGGGTGAAGGACGTGTTCGAGTAGTAGCTGACTTCCAAGCCGTGAATGCCATCGTTCGGGTAGAGCTGCGCTTCTGGCACCAGCATCTGCGGAATCGTGGGCGTGCTCCAGGAGAGCTTGATCGACGACTCGTTCGAGGTGTCTGCCTGGTCCAGCTGAATCGGAACCTTCGCGCCCGCGATCATGGCCACGGTGCCGGTGAAGGTCTTCGCTGGCGCACCCGCTGCCCCCTGGTACGCGGACGCATCGATCACGGTGACCCCGTTTACGATCAACTTGACCGCGTCCGTGGTGTCGATTTGGAAGGTGTACGTCTCGCTGCTGAAGGCCTGAATCTGGCCCGTGCGCCGCACCGAGTAGTTGTTGGGCACCAAGCCGCCCGGAATGCCAGTGCCGAAGTCGAAGTTGACGATCGGATCGATGCGTTTCCACAGCGGGCTGGCCGTGGTGAAGGTCGTGTTCGGAAAATATTTCGCGAGCAGCCCGGTGCCGGTGCCTCCGGATTGAATGGTGCTCGGCGCGGTGATTTGACGGGAGCTGTTCACCCCGACCAGGGTCTGATTGGTGTTGCCCCAGATGTTGTTTGCCGCGAGGGCGAGTGAACCGTCGGGCGTCAGCGGCGCCCAGGCAAAGCCACGCCAATCGTTGGCCCCGGACTTGTAAGGATCTCGCGCCGGAGAAGGCACGAAGTCCGCGATCGGATTGAGCACCCCGCCGGAGATTTTGGAGAGGCCGCCGTTGGTCGTGCTCCAAGACTTGTCCGAGGTGGCGAAATAGGTGCCGTTCGCCGATACTGTATGGCAAACCGGGCAGCCGTCGACCGTGGCGAACGCGCTCTTCGCAGCTGCCGTCGAGCTGGGGTCGGCGACCATCATGTTGGTCGAGCCGCTGCGGTTGTACTGAGTGTAGTAAATCAAGCCGCGCACCGGCGCCGAGCTGAAATGCAGCGTACGACTGAGAGCTGGCGCAGGAACACCGCTGATCAAGCGCTGCACTCGGATGCGGACATCGGACCCTTTGCCCGCGTTCTCGAAATCTTTCCAGACCGACTGCGGGATCGTCGCGCTCGGCGGATTGGATTCAGGGATGATCGCGTTCCAGGCGAAGGTCGCGGTGCCCGACGCTGGATAGCGCAGTGAGACCTGCACCGCGTCCGCCGCCGTTCCGCCGTTGTCCCACTGCACGAGCGGCGGGATGAGCCCCAGCGGCAACACGGTTTCGGCGTAGGGATAGAGGAGCGTCATCGGATCCGTGCCGCCGACCGTCTTCGCAAAGTTCGTGACTGCGTTCGGCGGCGCGAGCGTGCTGTCGGTGACGTTGACGGTGACCTTGAGCTGCGCCGTAGCCGAAAACTGTCCCGCGTACGCGGTCACGTTCAACGTGCCAGGCACCGCGCTCAGCAGGTTCACGGCGCCGTTGCTCACCGTAGCTACGTCGAAGCGATCAAGCGTCCACGCTGGCGTCACGGTGCCGGAGTAACAGCCGGCCGGCACCAGCGCGACGCTGAAGGACGGATTGGCCGGAGTGACGGTGAGACGAGCCCGCATGCCAGCCGGATCGGCCATGCTGGTAGCGGGGATGATCTGTTTCGCGATCGTCGCCGAGCTCCACTTCAGGGACGCGGCGCTACCGCCACCACCCTGGTAGTATTCCATGCGAAACAACGCAGGAACTCCGGCAGTCAGGCTGATCGCGGGTGAGGCGTATTCAGTAGTGCCCTGGTCCTTCCATTGGTCGACGACCAGCGTGCCGTTGATCCAGAGCCGAACTCCATCGTCTGCCGATGGATAAAACGTGTACGCCTCGGTCGTGGTCGGGATGACCGAACCGGTCCAGCGAGCGGACCAGTTGGTCGCGCCAATCCCAGCCGGACCCGGCGCGGCGCCCGCGTAGTTGTTGTTGATGTTCGATTCGATACGAGTGGCAGTGACGGTCCAGTTGGCTGGAATCGACGTCACGGTCTTGCTGATTTGGTTGAAGTATTCAGCCTTGACGTACGAGGAATTGAGCGCAGAAACGGTGACCGACTGGGTGCTCGGAGTGATCGAAAGGCTGGTACAATTCGTAGCCTGGGCCAAAGGCACCGTCGCCTTGATGGTCAGACCGCCGTCGTTCACGAACGGACCCCCGTCCAGGTTCAAGCCTGAGGCGTCGTCCACGATCCGTTGGCAATACGGATCACAAGGATTGTCGATGCAGGCCTTCGAAGTGCCCAAGCCTTGGGTCTTTTGACCGTTGGCCGACACGTCGAGCGTGGCGATGCGATCGCCGATGCAGTCACCCCAGGTGTTTCCTTCGCAAGTACGCTTGCCGATCGTGCAAGAGACATAGTCGCCAGAGCGCCGCTCGACTTGACCGCAGTCGACGACCTCGTCGGCGTTTTCACAGGCGCAGCCTTTGTTCGGTGTCTCGCACGGATCGACCATGGGCAGCGGTTTGTCGCCCGCGTCAGCCACACCTGCGAATGGCGCGTTGTCGTGTCCGCCGTGGGAACAAGCATTGCCGAGCGCGAGTAGCGCCAAGGCCAAGGCCAAACGCAGTGGCTTTCCGAACATGGATCTCCGTCGTCAAAGCGGCCGCTCTACCGGCCATGTAATGGCGCAGCCCTGCAAGAATCGGGGCACTCGAGCGACGGAACCGCGACGAATGTCGGTAAATTCGCGTGCGAAACGGCTATCTACGCCGCTTGTCGTACACCACCACCGAACCGCCGACAGGCGCCGCCTGCGCGTTGGAGCTTTCGAAAATTCAGCCCAAGACGTCGGCGATCGCGTAGCGGCCCGGCTTCTTTCCGGCCAAAAACTCTGCCGCGCGCAGCGCGCCATGGGCGAACAGATCTCGGCTGGAGGCGCGATGGGTGAGCTCGAGCCGCTCGCCGTCACCCAGCAGGTACACGGTGTGATCCCCGATCACATCGCCGCCACGCACACCGAACACCGCGACCTCGTCGTCAGTCCGCGCGCCGACCTCGCCATCACGACCACGCAACTCACGCACGTCAGGCCGCACTTTTTTCACGGCTTCCAGCAAACGGGAGGCCGTGCCGCTCGGCGAGTCGATCTTCTTGCGGTGGTGGAGTTCCACGATTTCGACGTCGTAGCCGAGGCCGAGGCGACGCAGCGCGAACTCCACGGCTTCGGCCAAGACTTGGATGCCCAGGCTCATATTGCCTGCCACGAGTACCGGAACCAGCTCCGAGGCCTTGTCCAGGGCGCGGTTGGCCGCGGCGTCCAGGTTCGTCGTTCCGCACACGATGGCTACCCCCTGGCGAGCGGCGAGTTGCGCGAGCTGCGCGACGGCTGAGGCGGTGGAGAAATCGATTACCACTTCGGCGCCGAGCAGCGAGGACGATACGTCCGGGCTGGTCACGACTCCCAACGCCCCGAGCCCGGCGAGTTCGCCCAGATCACGGCCGAGCCGAGGGTCCACGCTGGAACAGGCGGCGCCCACGATTTCCACCCCGGTTTTGGCATGCGCCAAGCGCGTGATGGCGAGGCCCATGCGTCCGGATGCGCCGTGCAGTGCGAGCTTCATGACGCCTCGAATTCAGCCATCGCCGCGCTCAGCCGCGCGCGACACTCCGCGGAGGCTTCGACGATCGGCAAGCGCACGCTGGCGTTCGAGCGGCCCTTCAAGGCCAGGGCGGCCTTGGCCGGCGCGGGGCTCGCCTCCGAGAACATCGCCCGGTTCACCGCGAACATCGCGACTTGCTGCTTGCCGGCGGTACCAAATCGCCCCGCGAGGGCGTCGTTGACCATGGCACTCACTTCTTTCGGGTACACGTTGCTGGTCACGCTGATCACACCGACCGCGCCCACGCTCATCATCGGCACGGTCAGCGCATCATCGCCGGAAAGGATCGAGACCGGCCGTTTTGCGCGAGCTAGGAGCTCTTGGCAGTGGAGCACGTTGCCGGTCGCGTCTTTGAGGCCCACCACGTTGGGGCACGCATCGAGCACGCGTAACGAGCTGTCGACACTCAGCTCGACCGAGCTGCGGCCAGGAATATTGTACAGCACGATCGGCACACTGACCGACTTCGCAATCGCGCAGATGTGCTGAAATAGCCCCTCTTGGCTGGGCTTGCTGTAATAGGGCATCACCACCATGACCGCGTCGGCGCCGGCGTCGACTGCGGCGCGGGCTCCTTCGATGCTCTTTTTGGTGTTGTTCGAACCAGTTCCGGCGAGCACCACGGCCCGACCCTTGGCGATGCGCTTGCAGCGCACGATCAGCTCGCGCTGTTCGGCCTCCGACAGCGTGGGCACCTCACCGGTGGTGCCGCACGGCACCAGGCCAGCGATGCCGCCTTCCAACTGCGCTTCCAGGTGCTTCTCGAACGCGATGAAATCGACCTCGGAACCGTCGGGCGAAAACGGGGTTACCAGCGCAGTGTATGCGCCGGAAAAGCTGAGCTCTGCCATGGCGGGCTTCTTTTCCCGCGTTCTGGGGCGCGGCGCAACCGGGAGCGGCGGCTTTCACCGCGCTTTCTCCGAGCTAAGCGCGTTCCGCCCCGACTTTCACGAGGATGGCGGGCGGCGCCAGAGCTGGCGGAATTGACCCCGTGACGCCCCCGGGTACTATCGAGATCCTCGGCTCGATCATGGCCTCGATTCTACCCGGTCGTCGGACCGCAATTTCACTGCCGTCCGAACGGCCCAAAGGCGCGGGTCAGCCGTGCCTGGTCATCATCTCGGGCGCAGAGATGGGCCGGCGTATCGATCTGACACACGAGGAAGTGTCCATTGGCCGCAGCGACCAATGCACCGTGTGCGTCAACAGCGATATGGTCAGCCGGCGCCACGCGGTCATCAACCGCATCCTCGGCCATTACATCGTGGTCGATCTGAAATCGACCAATGGCACGTTCGTCAACGATCAAAGAATCGAGCGGGCAGAGCTGAAAGACGGCGATCTGCTGCGCACCGGTAAGACCGTGCTGAAGTACCTCGAGAACAACCTCGAGCTCGAATACATGCAGCACATCATGAGCTTGGCCACGGTCGACTCACTGACGGGGCTCCACAATAAGCGTCACTTCGACGAGGTGTTCGGCAAGGAGGTCGCTCGCGCCGATCAGTCTCAGCAGCCGCTCTGCCTAGTGCTGCTCGACATCGACTATTTCAAGAAGATCAACGACAACTTCGGGCATCCCGCGGGTGACGCCGTGCTCAAACACGTGGCCTCCGTGGTCAAGAGTCAGATCCGGCCTGGTGACACGCTGTGCCGAGTCGGCGGCGAGGAGCTCGCGCTCGTACTGCCGCAGACGCCGCTGGCCTTGGCGGTGCAAGCGGCAGAGCTGATCCGAGCGGCGGTCGACGCCACTGCTTGCGACGTCGCCGGCACCATCATCCCGGCCACGCTGAGCTCGGGTGTCGCGCAGTTGGCCCCCGGCGAAGTGCCCGAGGGGCTGTATCGTCGCGCAGACGAACGGCTGTATGCAGCCAAGCACACGGGCCGCAATCGCGTGTGTTGAAGCTCAGCGCGTGAAGGATTCGATCAAGTCCGCGTGCGCCGGATAACGTGAGGCGAGTTCGCCGCGCGAGGGCATCGCGAAGTCGGCGAAGTCGAAGCCCGGCGCCACCGTGCAGCCGCACAGCGTGAAGCCTTCGCCGATTACCCGTGCAGCTTGCAACGTGCCCGCGCGCACGACCCATTGCGGGCATTCGCCGTGTTGTAGAGAAGGGCCGAGTTCGACCCGCTGATGTACTCCCGCGCGATCGATGGTGTGAAGTTCCAGGGTCGCGCCCGAGTAGTGATGCCAAACCTCGTCGCTCAGCACGCTATGAAAGGCCGAGAACTCGCCCGCCTGGAGCAAGAAATAAATCGCGGTGGACGCGGCGCGCGAGACCGGTCCAAACGGCGCCACCACGCTCAGCGGAGCGCGAAATGTTTCACGAAAAAAGCCGCCCTCCGGGTGCGGTGAAAGGCGAAGCAGCGAGATCACCTCGTTTACAGTGAGTGAGGTCACGCCGTTGCGCGCTTGCTCGGGGTGACGAGCGGTCGTGTGTATCGCAAGCCTGGCCCCGGCTTTTGCGCCAGACACTTGGCGCTCAAAGCGGCGGCGAAGCGGGAGCGCGCGGGCTCGGGCAGGCGTGCGAGACAGTGACTCGCAAACTTTGCATCGGCTTGGCAGCGTGCCAACAGACGCGCGGCACGCGGTCCGTGGATCCGCCTGCAGTTCGCGCAGATCCCCTGGTCCAACGAGCAAAGCGAGCCACAGCATTGGCACGTTTCGAGGGCGGGCATGGCTCGAGCCTTAGTGGAGCCCTCGCTGGTGGGCCAAGTTCCGACCACACCTGCCACGAAAAAAAAGCGAAAAAGCTCCGTACAGCAGCGGAAAGTCGCTACCGCTCTGGGCCAAATCCGCTAGCTTGCGCCGATGGCACACGACGACGATCACGACCATGTTCATGACGAAAATTGCGACCATGAGCACGGTGACGACGAATTTGCCGAAGAGCTCGACGAGTTCCTAGGTGAGTTCCAAGAGCTGCTCGGCACCGATCCGGAGGCGGCAATGGAACTCGTAGAGAGCGTCGACGAAACCTTCGCTGCGCACCCGCTGATCCGCATCGCCCACGCCCACGCCGTCTGGGTGACCAAGGGTGCCGCGAGCGCGCGCGGCGAACTCGAAACCCTAGTGGCGGCCGAGCCTGACTTTTCCGATGCGCACTATGCGCTGGCCGATGTCTATGGCGAGCTCAAGGAAGAAGCGCTGCGCGTCACACACTTCATGCGCGTGCTCGAGCTCGACGAAAAAGACGACCTCGATTCCGGGTTCGACGTCAGTGAATTCCAAGATTTGATCGTCAAGAGCGCAGAGGCGGCGCTGGCCGGCCTCCCCTCACCGTATCTAGAGCGGCTGAAGGACGTGCCAGTGCTGCTCGAGCCTCGGCCGAGCCGAGTGCTGGTCAAAGACGGCTTCGACCCGCGTGCGCTCGCGCGCTTCGAAGGGCCGACGCTGGAAGCGCAAGCAGGCGGCACGCTGATCCCCACCAAAATCATTCTTTACACCGCCAATTTGCCGGCGGAATTCGAGGACGAAGAGGAGCTGGCCTCGGAAATCGAAATCACGCTGCTGAACGAGATCGGCAGCTACTACTCGCTCAGCGAAGAAGAGCTGGACCGCCTCGGCTTGGAGTGATCCTGAGCAAGCCGCAGGAAGGCTAGAGCGGCTCGGGTGGGTGCGAACGCGCGCGGCGTGAGCGCGCCCACGCTGCGCGAGGCACCGAACGGCTCGAGCCGCAGCACGTGCAAAGTGCCGCTGTCGCGCTCGCGTTGAACCGAGAAGCGCGGCACGATCGCGATGCCGAAGTCGAGTTCGGCCAAGCGCTTCAAGACCTCTACGCTGCTCATCTCCATTGCTAGCGTGAGCTGCAGGTTTTCGGCGGCGAAAGCCAGGTCGACCAGCGCCCGCGAACTGGTCGTGCGATCCAGTAGCAAGAGTGGGTACGGCGCGAGATCGCGCGCTCCCAGCCGCTGACGCTTGGCCTTGGCCAAGGGGTGGGTCGGCGCGCACACCGCGACGTCCTCCTGCGACGTCAGCTCGACACAATCCAGCCGCTCGGCAACGGAACGTCCCGAGACGGCCAGCGACGCGGGGAGTGGCAAGCTGACGATGCCCAGATCGACCAAGCCTTCCGAGACGCGCTCGGCGATCACTGGTGATGGCCGATTGTCGATCCGCAGCTCGATCTTCGGGTGACGCTCGCGGAAAGCCGCGAACACCGGCGGCAGGAAGTAGCAGGCCAAGGTGTCGCTCGTGCCGAGCACTAATTCCCCAGAGTCGAGCGCGCTGAGTCCTGCGAGTTCGCTCTCCGCCAACGCCATTTCTTCGAAGATTCGCCGCGCGCGCACGAGCAGGGCGCGCCCGGCATCCGTCAGCCGCGGCCGGTGGCCATCCCGAGCGAACAGCTTCTGCCCCAGCTCACGCTCCAACAAGAGCACGGCCTGGCTCACCGAGGACTGCGTCTTCCCCAATTGTTTAGCGGCCTTGGAGAAGCCGCCGCAGGCCGCGACTGCGCTGAAAGCCGCCAGTCGCGCGCTGTCCAAAACCATCGGCATTACTTATCAACTGTATCATTTTCTATTGGATTGCATAATG